>C688J18823_10000843_pt1 | contig 18344 bp, 40 predicted proteins | sample HopSoiMetagenom1_FD_18823 | JGI IMG/M metagenome (IMG submission 18823) | reverse complement strand
CCGGGTTGTAGCCTTCGGCCCCGATCGAAAGGGAGCAACCGCCGCGCCAGTTGTGGCCCACCACTATCGCGCGGAATGGTCGCCCGCCGAATGCTTTAGGTAGCCCGCTCACCGCTTCCCCTTTTCATCCTGCGAAAGCGCACTCGCCGCCACCATCTTCACGAGGTCAGTCACAACCCGCATGGGTTGGGAGCCCTTGCGATCAAACCAGAACCGGCCGCCGTCGGCTTCCAGCATCTCGAGCAGCTCACCCGCCGCGCTCGACACCCGCGAGCTCGTCCGCTTCCTGGCCTTGGGTTTGCGTTTGGTGGTCTTTTTGGGTTTGGGATTCATTGGTTTTCTTTCCCGGTCATCACGATCTGAATGATTAGCGCCATACCGAGATCCCACCCGCACGCAGTCGGCTCGAATCGCGCAACCGGCACAAGCGGTCCACGCGCTTCCTGAAAGTGCGGGTCTAATTTGGTCGCAGCGCGCAGGTCTGAATGACTCGCCTGGTACAATGCGATCTTGCGCCCCTCGTAGTTCTTCGCGTCCGGCCACCTGATCTCCGCGAGGCACCACCCCGCCGCTTCATAAGTGCGGACGATCTCGAAACGCTCAGGGCGAGGATCTCCTGCCGCCGGCACCGCGTCCGACGCGCGCCCAGCGCTGGAGCTAAATCCGATTCGCATCCCCATTACGCCTCGCTCCCTTGAGTGAGGGCGCCGATCGATCGCATCAGGTTCGCGCGGGCGTTACGCTCCCACCGAGTGCGCGCATAATCCGTCATGTAGATCCAAGGCCGCGCAGCGAACTTCTTCAGGATCACGGCGCGCGCTGTCTTGAATAGCTCAAGCGGGACATGCCCCCACTCCTCGCGCACCTGAGTCTCGTAGCGATCGAAGTGCTCGGGGTCGGCGCCAAGGATCGAGAGGTCGGCGTCGCAAAGACGCGCGGCGTCGTAGCCGAGCTGGATTCTGTCGTGCGCCGTGGCCTTGACTAGTCGCGGCGCATCGCACGCTCGCCCGGGACATGCTCGCGGCAGGTCAATCATTGCGAAGTCGGCGCTCTGCTGCTCGTCGTCAGGCCGTCCCGACAAAACATAGTCGTGATACCAAGCCGCCCACCGCAGCGTATCCCACTCAAGCTCGTCGAACTGCGCGCCGCGCCCACGCGAATCGTCGGCCATCTCGTCGATGCGCTTCAGCACCCAGTAGATGTGCTCGAGCGTGTGATACTTGCGCGGCGGCTTCGCGTACGCCTCGGCGAGTCGCTCGAACTTTTCGCCGGGCTTGTCGTCCACTGTGCCGCCGAGTGCGGAGTGGAGCGTCATGTACTTTTGGCGCATTGAGGACAGATCGGATTTCACGGTGCCTTCCTTCCGATGAACTCGTCTAAAACTTGCCAAAGCGCCGCCGTCTTGTCGTCCTCATTCGGGTTGCGCCAGTCGCGGAACTCGCCTCGCTTGCATGCTGCAGCCGCAAGCTCTGTGGCGATCTCATCCGCTCTCTCGCTCGGCAGTTTTCCGTCTGCTTTCCGATGCTCGACCGCGGGGTATGCGCGCGCGGCAACTTCCTCGCGCCCACATGCGCCGCAGCGGTGATGCCAGCTGCTGCCTGCCGCGTTCGAGAACCCGGATCCACTGAACTTCATCTCACCGCCGCACTCGCAGTCCCAGTGCACGATCACGGTCTCGGCGCGCTCTTCTCGTAGTTTCACGGCGCGCGCCCAAGCCTTTCGTCGAGCACCTGCGCCAGCAGTTCGACATGGGCGCTGATGACATAGATCCCGTGGCCTTCGCAACGATGGTGCTCATCCGCGAGCTCGCGGAGTCGCTCGCTCACCAACTTCCCCTTCTTCTCTTCCTGCTCCACCGCGAACACCTGATCGCCGTGCTCGGTCTCGCCGATGAGGGTTTGCGTGTATTTTGGCATCGTGCCGAGGACCATCACGGGCGGCTCGCGCTTCGCTTCGTGCGTCTCGTCAATCCAAACGATCGACACGTCCAGGTTCAACTTGCTGCCAAGCTCGGCCGCATTGGCAAAGCTCCACGGCAATCCGCCCTCCGCTGGCATGATCATCCCGCAGCCTTGTGTCCACACGACGCCTTCCGCCAAGACCTCGGAGCCGCGGGTTAGGGTGAAGCGTTTCACGTTCCCGTCCTCAATCCCGCCTCAAGCTCCGCAACCCGCGCCCTAGCTTCCTCCAGGGCGCGCTCTTTCGCTTTCGTCACACCCGCACGCTTCGACCACAAGACCGCATCCCGCCCAGCCTCGATCGCGCCGCGCACAGCCTCGTCGTGCATCCGTGCTTCGATTCTCGACAGCGCCGACAGCACTCCCGTTTGATGCTTGCCGAACTCGAGGCCGATTTCCAGCAGCGAGGGACGTGGTCGGTAGTGCTGGCGCATGACGTACATCGTAACGCCTCGAGCGAGGACGCATCGGTGGAGCTGCGATCTGGAACGGGCCTGGGTCAGGTCGACTGAGAGGTAGGCGCAGATGCTGGTGAGGACGCGGAGGGTTGAGGGGGTCATTTGGTGGCTACCGTCTCAATCTCGACCACTTTCCCGAAGTCGAAGTCCGGGTTCACGTCGCTACCCAGGTACCCGTAGGGGTTACAGACGATGCGCGTGCGCTCGAGATGAAAGTCGAGGCTCGTGTGCGTGTGTCCGTGCACCCAGAGCTTCGGCGCGTTGTCTTTCACGACGTGGCCCGCGCCGCCGACGAAGAAGTCGTTCAGCGGTGAATCGGCGTACTTGCCATCGACGCAGGCGACGTGCGGGAGGTGGTGGGTTACGACGACGGTTGCGGGGCTGGCCTCGTTCTCGAGAAAGCGTACGGTGTCGCGGTTGATGCGGCCCACGTCCTGGCGAATGCCCGAGATGGCACGGAAATCGGTCATTCCGAATTCGGCCTGGCTGAAGCCTTCGTATGGGAACCACATCGTTCCGCCTACGAACTCAACGCCCCCGATCGTCAGCGCGCCACGTTCCAAGAAGTGAGCGTTCGGCAGGCCGGCACACACATCGGCGGCGCGCATGGCCGCCGCGCCAATCGATAGCCCGTAGCACTCGTGGTTTCCGATGACGTACACAACTTCCTTGAAACGATCGGACGCTAGTTTCAGCGTGGCGCCGAGGGTCGACCACGAGCAAATGTCCCCAGCGAGGATCGCCACGTCGTGCTCGATGCTCGGGAGCTCGCCGAAGAACCGCGCGCCCTTGTCGCCATGGAACTCGGTGTGTATGTCGCTCATGATCCAGAGTTTCATCCTGCCGCTCCGATCTTCTGGTCGAGAACGGAATCGACCTTCAGCAACTCACCAAGCAGCATCTCCCGCCTCCGCAATAGTTCGAGCCGCGTTATCTCGGCGTCCATCGAAACGGTCTCGAGCGCGAGTCGGCCCACCTCGATTGCGGCGCGAACGTGCTCGTCGTTGACGGCCTTGTTCGTTACGCTGCGGAACGCGGCGATGACCGTCGTATGATCGCGACCGAACTCCCGAGCAAGCTCCGGATAACTCGGACGCGGATGCTGATACTCACGCAGGACGTACATAGCGATCTGTCTCGCGAGCGCAACTCGTGACAGTCGACTGCGCGAGCTCAGCACATCGGAAGGCTCGACGAAGAAGTGATTTGCGACCGCCGAGATGACGCGCTCGGTTGCGCGGTTCGGGGCTTGGTCGAGGTAGGTCGTCATGGGAAACGGCGCTCCAGCTCTTCTTGGTCGCTGTCGTCGAGCCGGTAGTTGTGCCCCTCGCGATCCGCTTTCACGAGCCAGTAGAGCTCCCACGCGGCCTGACGCAGCGCCGGATCCTGAAGCTGTCGCAAGTTGTCCAGATCGGTGCGCACGGCGTAGGGACGGGAGCCGAACGGGTAGTCTTCGAGCTTCACGCCTGACTTGCGCGCCATGTCGCGGGCGATGCGTTCGCGGCGGGTCACGAGGCAACCTCGAAGCACTCAACGATCGCAGCCGTGCGCGGGCCGAGCGGCTGCAGGAGCTTCCTAACGACTGCGGCACCGTAGTACGCGCTGAGCTCGTCGCGCGTCTTCCCCGATGTGGCGATCGTCGGGAGCTGCGCCTCGTACCGAAGCGCGAGCACGTCGCACACGGTGGACGTGTCCTTCTCCCACCCTAGGTCGTCAAGGAAGAGCAGGCTGGCCGTCGCCGCGTCGCGGACTTCGGGCGCCTCGCCGTGGCCGAGCGGGTGCTCGCGGCGGGCACTCGCGAGATCGGTGGCCTTGAACCATTCCATGCGAGCGGCGCCTTCCCACGCTGCGCCGCCACCGGTCACGCCCATGTAGACCAGGCGGCGGAAGAGCCAAGCGGCCGCCGTGGACTTGCCGACCCCCGTGGTCCCGAGCCAAAGCCGCGTGCCGGCCTCCCAGTGCCACGCTCGCGCGCTTTCGCGGAGACCGGCACCCTTGACGCGCTCGAACAGCTCGGGCGCTGGCACGGTGCGGATAAAGCGCGGGAGGCGGAACAGGACTTCGCGGGCCTGCTGCTGGCGAACCGAGCGCGGGTCGTCCGCCGTGCCCGCAACCTTGGGGAGTTTGCTCATGAGTTCTGCGACCGACGTGGTCATGTGTCCTCGAAGCCGGTTCGGCCGTGGGAGGGCTGGACGGGTGCGATGCGCCGCAAGCCCGGGCCACCCGAGAATCGGTGCGCGTTGCGGAGCCACGTGCGGAAGGCTGCGTCGGCGTCCGTCTTCGGGTCCCTGAATTCGTGATCGCGAAACTTCTCGAGCTCGAGCTCCAGGTTCACGCCGAGCTTTCGCGCCAACTCCACGTGCGTCGGCTTGTGCGGCCAATCGCTCGGCACGCGACGCCATCGCGCCCGCCCAGATCCAGACTTCTCAGGTTGTTCTGATTCCGGATCCGGAGATTGTTCCGTAACTGCTCTCTCTTCTGGTCTTATGGATTTATGCGGCAAAAGATTTTGCGCGCCGCCGCGCGGTGTATTTTCACCGCCGTGCGCGCCGGATTTTCCGCGCGCGGGGCGCCGCTTTTTACGCGCGCGCTCCGCGGCCAACTCGTTGCGGCTCGGGTTGTACTCAAGGTAATCGCGGATCGCGAAAGAGCCGTCCTCGTTTCGCACCCACAGACGCCCGGCGACGAGCTCTTCTAGGAGCTCCCCCGGCGCGAATTGGGCTGCGACACGAGACGGCATCTGACCGTCCGATTCGTTCATGGCGCACCAACAGAGCGCGCTAACGTGTGCACGGAAGGCGGCGTCGGAAAGGCTCGCCACCTTTTTGTGCATGAAGAACATGGGCTCGAGCGTGAGGGTGCTCACTCGGCCTCCGCGGCTGCGATGAGCGGCTCGATCTGGCGAGCGAAGTCAATGCGCTCGGACGCGTTCATGCGCTCGACGAGGCGGAAGGCGCGCTCGACGCGCGTGCGTACCTTGACGATGCCGGCCTTGATGGCAGCGGCTCGAGCGCTAGGGAGTTCGCCACGGGCCAGCTCGGCGGCGACTTCTGGGGCGTCGCGCTTTAGGCGACGGACGAGGTATTCGGCGGAGTTCCCACCACCAAGATTGGGTTTTACATCGTCAAACCCTGCCGAGTGCTGGTTCAGGCCGGTGGCCGGAGCTGGACTGACTTCGGGATCCGCTGCGAGCGCCCGCGCCTTGCCCACGGTAACGGCCGCGTCGAGCGCTACCGGCTCGTCGGGGCTCAGGGAACGCAGGCCCTCAACGGCCCAGTTGACGAGTTCGGGTTCAATTTCTAGTCCGTGGCGAATCAGATCGGATACGTCCGAGAACCCGAGTGGGCCACACATGCGCTCAGCCTCATCGACGAAACGCAGTAGCTGGCGACAATCGTACGGGAAGCGCGTGCGAACGAAGCCTCGGCGAGCGTCGAGCAATAGTCGCCAGTCCTGGCGAGCCACCGCGTCGAGCTCGTCGGTCGCGTCGATTGGTCCGGTATTGATCTTCAGCGCAGCCAACCTGGTACTCCTTCCCTGCGAACCACGGAATCGAGTGACTTGATCCAGCCGTAGCGCTCACGCAGCCCGCGCTCGTCAGCATCCTCTAGCGCCGTACCTTCAAAGCGCCTCTTCATGGCCGAATAGATGCGCCGCTTCAAATCGCCGATCAGCGATTTTTCAAATCGAATCGTGCTTCCGCGTCGTGCTACGGTGGATGCCACGATGCGAACGGCGATATTCACTTGCTCGCGAAGCTGGCCGAGCACCGCCATGCCGTCGAGGCCATTGGCGCGTTGCAGCAATTCCTGGCGCCTGAGATTGAGCGCGGCATCCCAAACCCAGTGCTCCGGGTCTGCCAAGACTTCCCGGCCAATCGAGCCTCTTGATGCTTCCACGAATGCCTCCGCGCAGCCCCTCACCTCAGGGTCACCCTTGTCGATGTTCTGGAGTTCACAGTTTGCGATAACGACGGTCGGCTCGTCCGGTAGTTCCGAAACGTCATGTTCGATGTCTTCCTGCTCGTCCTCGTCCAATTCCGGCGGTGCCTCGCCGTTCTCGGTATCGAATAGCAGCATGACTCGCGAGCCGGACCACGCGGCCATATCAGACGAGCTATCTACGCTCACCGTCGCGTGTTGGAGCTCCTCGGGAGCGTCCGGAATCCTACGAGCCCCACGGCCATTCTCCTGATTGTTCTGGTTGTTGATGGCGGCACGGTTCAGGTGAACGATCTCGCTGACAAAGACGGAGTCAAGACCCTCTCCGGCCATTCCAACGTGGACGAGAACGTCTAGGCCAATATCGCTAGCGAGACGCCGGCCTCCCCTCTTTGGTGGGCAGAACTTCTGAATAGCCGCCTGGTTCTCAGCGTCGGAGCGGCCCTGCGGCCCGGTCCCGACCCAGTCGATTCGCAGCACATCGCCGAACATGCTGTCGATCTGCTCGCAGACCGTCTTGGCGTGCGAACAACTCATCGCGCCGACGAGCATCTGCAGCGGCAGCCCGCGCCGTCGGGATAACAGCCGTTCCACTGGAATCGAGACCAGCGGCGAGATGTACTTTGGCGACCAACGCAACTTGTTGTCGACGATGTACTTGTCGATCGCGTCGGGTGCCTCGCCGCCGGCTGCCTCCGCGAGCTCACTGGTGGTAAACGAGATCGGCTCACCGTTCACGGTGATCGCGTCGATGCGATACTCGTAGGCATGCAGCGTGAGCTTTTTGACCGCACGCTGCTCCAGGGCCTCCGTGTAGCGGACGCTGACCTTGGGTTGCCCGAATGCGCTGTCCTGGTGTTTACGATCCGGCGTCGCCGACATGGCGAGGGTGAACTTCGCAGGCAGGTCTCGAGCCGCTCTCCCCCAGGCACGGTCGATGCCGTAATGGTGGTATTCGTCCACGACGACCATCCACGAGCCGCTCTGCATCATCTCCCGAATCGCGGAGCCCACGACACCAGCGGCCAGCGCTTGAATTGTGGTGGCGAAAACCACGCAAGTGTTCTGTCGGTGCTTCTTCAGCGCCAGCGTCTCCGAGTAACCAATGTCGAAAGGGACTATCCCCTCAAGCCCGGCATCCAAAAACTCGTCGGTGCCGTCAGCGCAGAACTGGCGCAGTTGCGCCGTCGTAGGTACCAAATACAGAAGCCTCGTAACGTCGCCCCTGGCCCAAAGAGCCGCGAAAACAGCCGCCGCTGTGAACGTCTTGCCATAGCCGGTTGGCAGCCGTATCGCTAAAAGCCCCGAAGTTTCGAGAGCAGCCCGAACTACGCGCGCCTGGCCGTCACGCGGTGTTTTTCTTGGTGGCACGGTATGCAGAGAGCCTGGAGATTGCATATTTCTGATTTTCCTTTCTGGGAAAACGGAACGAGGTGATCCACCTCGAACACATCTGGAAGCGGGTCGCCGCAGAGCGGGCACTTGCCATCTTGCGAAACCCATAGTGCAAGCCGTTGGCCGCGAGTAGCGGATCGCCTAGGCATCAATGCGCCTTCCGCCCATCAAGGACGTTCCCGACCGACACAACGCCAGCCGTCCCCGTGGGTCATAGGTCCGCGGGGCCTTCCCTGTTACACGATTACCATCAAGCCGACAAGCATTTATGCGACAAAAGGAAACGTCCGACTCGACTGCGGCTATGACCCCGCTACGAGCCGGACGGAGCGACCCTTTCGAGCCGCACACATCCAGAAGTACGCTAGGCGCGGGTCTCTCCGCAAGCCTCCCGCGCGAGAGGCTCACTTGTCGGCTCCTTCGCCGAACATGGCGGCCTGCTCGCTCTGCTTTCTGGCTGGCTCGAGGGCGGCGAACGGCAAGATTTCTTGCTCGAGGCGCTTGGCGGCGATCTCGCAGTAGCGCTCGTCAAGCTCGATGCCGATCGCTACGCGCCCCAAGCTCTTGGCCGCAACCAAAGTCGTCCCGGAGCCCATGAACGGGTCGAGAACCATGTCGGCCCGCCGCGAGCTTACCTCAGCGATCTGGACCATCATCTCTAGCGGCTTCTGCGTTGGGTGTTGCCTGTCTCGAGGAATTCGGAACGTCCACACGTCACCCCACTGATGCGATGGCCTAAGGAAGAACGGGCGCCTTAGGTGCTCGTACTCCGTCTTGAGGTGCTCGTACTCCGTCTTGAGGTGCTCGTACTCCGTCTTGAGGTGCTCGTACTCCGTCTTGAGATAACCAGAGCCCAGGTGCTTCCTCATTGCAGAATATTGCTCGGACGTTGGGCAGTTGTACCCGTGGAGCCAGTTGCTAACGCAGCCAGTGAGATTGCCGGTTCTAGATGGGAACAAGGCGGCTATTTCCCTGGCGGTGACGCCAGCGCGCTTGAACTCCAGTGTCAAATAATCTCCGAAGATGCTGCGCTTCAATGACTCGCAGGCATCCCAATATCCGGAAGCTTGTCGAGCGGCGGCGTCCGCTTCGTCGTGTCGAGCTGGACGCTTTTCCGCGACTATGCAGCGCTCCGTGTTGCTAGACCAATAAGTTCGTAGTGCGCCGACATCGACGCCAGAGCCAGCGGCGCCTTTCCTCTGCTCGCCCTTCCACCATATACAAGATGAGATCACGTTGGCGAGGCCTTCTAGTTCCCTCTCTATTCGCGACGACATGCGCGGAGAGCAGAACCAGTAGAGCGTGCCGTTATCGGCCAGCAACGGAGCAACCGTCTCCGCAACCAGCAAGCACCACGCCAAGAATTCTTCGTCTGTGCGCCAGGCGTTGTCCCAAGTTTCGTCGACGACGCCGTGGTACGGCGGGTCTAGCGTCGCCAGCGAAACTGAACCGACGGCGCAAACAGCCGGCAGCACCTCCAGGCAATCCCCATGATAAATCGTGATCCCGCCATGCTCGTAGTACGGCTTCACGAAACCCTCGCCAGCTCAGGAAAGAGCTCCAGCTGACCGCACTTCGCCGGCACTCGAGCGCGACCGTCCAAATCGACCGCGTCCCATTCATCCCACAGCCCCGGCGGGTCGTAGTCAGACGGAAGCGACGGCCCGAAGAACTCGAGCGGTTCGCCGGCTTGCTTTTCGGGCTTCATGTGCGGGCCTCAAATCGAATCACAACCCCAGCCCGATTCCGCGGCACCTTCTCCTGCTTACAGCGCCAGGTAACGCGCGGATCCCGGTCATCGATCCCGAGCCACTCGGCCACCGAATCGCGGGCGTGTTTGCAGGAGCCCGTGAGGTTATCGTCGTCTAGAGCCCGTGGGAACTGCCGCACCATCGTGACAACGCACGGCAAGGGCGGCGGGTTTCGCGAATTCAACACGAGGCTCACCATCGATCGCTCGCGCTTGACTCGGATCGCTTTGACCATGTGGTGTTCACGGACGTTCAAGCTTTGGGGGACGAGCTGCGGAATCCGCACCTGCATCGGAAGCTCGCCCCGTGGCCCACTCGCTCGAGCCTCCGCTGCGACCTGCTTGATCGCCGCCGTCCGCCGCCGATGCGCAGCCTTCGCAATCGCTCTTGCTCCAGTCACGCGCTCACCCTCTCCCCTCGATGCCCATCCAACCGATGCCCGCACATGCCGCACACGTCTTCAGGTAACGGAGCAAACCCATCAGCAGGCTCGAATTCGCCACAGGGCAAAGTCCACATGATGCCCGATGCGTTGAAGCTGAAGAGTTTGCCAGTCAGCCGCCAATGAAAGACTCGGTTACCAGACTCGCGACGCTCGACGACCCCGTGAGCAAGCGCGCGATGAAGCGCGGCGTACGGGTTCGGGATGTCGGCGAGGTGGCTGATTTGGGTGACGGTCAGCCATTCCGAGGTGGACATAGCGGCGACGGCTTCGCGCTCGCGCGTGGTGATGAAGTTGGCGGTGCGGATCATCAGTTGCTGCTCCAGCGCCGAGAGTCCGCGTGGCGCGCGGTGAGTTCTTTGCCGATCATCGTCCGGAGTTCGCGGGCGTAATCGTCACGTTCTTTCGTCGCCTGCGACCATTGCTGACTCGCGTGAACGAACGCGGCGAACCAGTCGTCTCGATCGCTGCGAGCTTTCACGACGTAGACGACCGAGCCGACGAGGACGACGGTGGCGACGCAGGAGAGGGTGATGGCGAAGGCGGTCATTCGGCGGCACTCATTTCGACTGGCGGCGCGAGCACTCGGGCGAGCAGACGCCGCGTGATTGCGTCCTCCGACTCGACCGGCCCCTGTAGCCCGGCAGTCTTTCGCGCCCACTCAAAGCCGAGCGGTTTCTCGAGAAGAACCTGAGCTTCTTCTGGGCTAAGGAACGCGAGTGCCTGAACTTCGACCGGCGGCTCTTCGCCGAAGTTGTCTCGCCACGTGTGGCCGCAGTTCAAGCGGTCGTCGCAAACCTCATCGCCTAAGAACATCTTGTGAACGAGCGGTCGAAGGATTCGATACATCGCTTCGCATCGTGCGCAGCGCTCGATCACTTCCCAGTCGCCGTCGTAGAGGTATGCGGTCCGATGGTAGAGCGCGCCGATCGCGATTGGCTGACAGCACGCGCAGCAAGACCTGACGATCTTGGAGCGGCGCACCGAGCTATCCCAGCGCGCGACCGGCTCACCGTCTCCAGCGTAAACGCTCATTCGGCAGCCCTTCCGGGCGCGAGCCCAGTCTTCGTTTCGACCTCAGCTGGCTCGAGAATGAAGATCATGGCCAGACTCCGGCCGCTCGAGCGGCGGCGTCGACGCGGAGGACCATTGCCGCTTTGGCGATATCCACGTCATGCCACCCGTCGCCATCGGGAGCCGGGGCCGTGAGCCCGCGCGCAACCAGATCACGGGCCTCTTCGGTTGTGATCGGAACTTCGCAGGCCAGCGGATCTCTCGCGACCGCGTACATCAGGACCGTGCGTTGCGTATTGGTAAGCCCGCGCATCACTCTGCCGCCTTAGGACGGAGCCCCGTCACATCCGTATCCCGCGCATACCCATTGAGACCTTCCACGATCGTCTCGTCTGCCCATTCGGCCGCCAGTTCTGCAGCCCGTTCCAGCTGCCATGCGAGGCGTTTTTCGCGCGATCCCCAGCATTCAGCCGGCGCGTTGTGGGCGAGCCACCAAAGCAGACCGGCTGATTCGGGACCGAGCGTTGACGCGTGACCGTCGATCGCGTTGCACACGAGGGCAGACGGCTCTTCGCCGAGATCGAGATAGCGGGCCAATTGACCGCGGAGGGCGGGGGAGACGATGGTGAGGGCGGATTTGGCGAGGGTCACATCGGTCATTTCGAATCGTTCCGTTCTGCAAACCGTCGCTCAGCCTCGCCGAGTCGCGCGGCTGTCTCGCTCTCGAATGGGACGCGTGTGTGCTCGACGCCGAACTCGACGAGGAGCGCGCACAAGTCCGCGGCCCCGACCGGGTTCCAGCTGTGCACGACGACGCGCTTCGGCCACCGTGGCTTCGGCAAGGCGAGCATAGCGGCGACCGCGTTCGCGCCCGTCTCCGCCCTGTTGTCGTCGATGTCGTAGTCGAACGAGATCAGGTCGAACACGTGGTCTCGAATCTGCGCCTTGAATTGGCGAACCGTGTACGCGTGGAACACGTCGTGCTCCCGGTTGCGAACGTCAAACAGGTCGTGACGCCAGCGCTCGTCGTCGAAGAAGAGGATTTTCACGGCTTCTCCTCCGCCTTCGTCTCAGCCGGCGGCTCGAGAATGAAGGCCATGCGCATGAGGTTGCGGGACATGTCGAGGGCACCCTGCGGCGTGATGTGGAGCGTCACCACGTTCGGCACGACGATCACGACAGCGCCATCGCCGATGCCGACGATTGGATTCTGGTATTGCTCGCTGCTCACTTCCGTTCTCCGTTCTGCGCCCGCAAGACCGCGAGTTCGCCGCGGGCCTCTAAGAGTTGAGCGCGAAGCGACTTGATGGTGCCGTGCGCGTCGTCGAGCTCGGCGTACAGGCGCTGCGCTACCAATCGCTGCACCGACTCGATGATGTCAGCCGGAATGTCTGCTCCCTCGATGCCTGCCTTGATCAAGCTGTACGCATCTCGCGGAGGGCTCACAGTTTCGCTCCATGCCGCGCGAGCACGCGGGCAATGTCGGGAGGTGAGTAGTTCGGCCCCTTCAGGATCTTCCCGTCCGCCCTGACGGGCGCGCCGAACTTCGTCGCGTTGCTCCGCTGCACTTCCTCGAGCACCGCATCGCCTGGAATTCCGAACTCCAGCCGAGTGCCTTCGACGACGTAATCGAGATCGCAGAGGCCGTCGGCGAGTTCGGGGAGGTCGACGTTCACGTCGTAGGTCGCGATTGCTTGCTTGAGCAGCAGCTCGGCCTCGTCGATCAGAAACCGCTCATCGAACAGCGAGCGCATCGTTTCGATGAACTCCTCACACACGAGGGAAGCCCGCAGCCTCACCCTTTCATCGCTCGGCACCGAAGGTGTCGTGACGACGGGCTGCCCCATGGCTTCGTGGAATGCGCGGACGCAATCGTGGATGTTCATTCTGCTGCCGCCGCCTTCCTGCTCACCGAGCGCGCGTGTTCCAGTTGATTGCGGAGCCACGATGTGAACGCCACGCCGGCCCGCATTCGGATCGCGGCGTCGAGGATCTCGGAGAGGATTGCTTCGCGCTGGGAACGGCCGGCGGCTACGAGTCGCATCTCCTGCACGCGCGGGCTCACGCGGCCCTGCTTGCCGGGCTTGATCCTGCCGTTGCGGATGCCGTTGTGGTGCTCCAGGCAGTCGGCGCACCATGTGCCCTCGGTCACGGGCACGCCGCACCGGGGACACTGGCCGGCCGAGCGCCGCTCAGCTCGGCGCGAATTTACGCTTTCGCTCTGCCGTTTGAGATAGTCCCGATACCGAACGACAGCGGCAGATGCAGCCTCGGCGGCACTGTCCGCCTCGATGTAATAGACCTTCTTGCCGGCATCGCTCTGGCTCGCCTCGGTCTGCACACACGAGGAGATGCCGCCGTCCTTATTGAGTTCGATTCGGAACCACATCAGAGTCCACCTTTCAAAACGCAAAACTCAGCACCTGCGATCCTCAGCCGTTGCCTTTCAAGCTCGACGACCTTGGCCTCGAGTTCCTCGATGTCCGCGAGCGCTCGCGCGTAGCCGGCGCCTCGGGTTCGGGGGAGCCAAAGGCGTGCCTCGTAGAGGGCGCGCTCAGCTTCGGCGAGGGCGTGGTCCGCGAGACACACGAGCTCGTCTTGGGACTTGCGGGGGAGGGCCGACGGGAAGTGGAGGAGGGTGCCCATCAGGGAGTTCCCTTCACCGCGAGCTCGGCCAGCTCACCGAACCCGATGCTCATGTCCCCGGGCGTCGTCCCGTGTCGCTCGGTCGTCCCGCACCAGAGGCGGCCGCCGCCGAGCGTGATGTCCCCGCCGCAGGTCGGGCAGCAGAGGTCGCGGGTGGTGGGAGGTCGGCGGGAGAGGGCGACCAGGGTGGATAGGGTCCGTTGGTCGCTCACGGGCGGCCTCCTGACGCGGAGCCCGGCTCGGTGGCCGCATCCTCGGCGAGTGCCTCGTCGATCAGTCGCAGCGACCCGTCGAGCGCCTCGGCGGCGCGCGCCATCGCGAACGGATCGCGAGCAGCTATCCGCTCGAGCGCATCGAGGATGATGGCGCGGAGCTGCTCGTTTTTTGACCGGTGAAGCCGCCTGGCGTCATCCGTGTCGGATTTTCTTGTACTTTCGCGATCGGGGGTGAATGACGGGAAAAGAACCATAGGCGATCCTATCCCCTCGGAACCATTCGGCTCCGCTGAGTCGCCGGCTTCATTCTCGGCATCAGACATTCCGAGGAGTTCGGCGGCCGTGATGATCGGGCGCTCGGCAGCGCGCGGCGCGCGGCCCGTCATGGTGCGGACTTGGCGGCTCCAGGTGCCGGCCTCGAACGCGCCGTAGTGCCGCTGCGTCGTGCGCACATCGGCATGGCCGAGCTGGACGGAAAGGAACTCAAGCGACTGCGGCTCGTAGCCCCACGTCCCTGAGAGCACCGACACCGCGAACGAGTGCCGCATGAGATGCGAGGTCATGTTCTCGATGCCGGCGAGCTCGCCCCAGGCCGCGAACTGCTCCGGCCATTTCTTCAGGTACCCGCCGAGCGGCCCGAGGAAGAGCTCCCTGTGGCCGGCGCGGGCAAAGCGTTTCACCGCGAGCCGCCAGAAGCCGAGTCCGGGCTCGTAGAGCTCGACACGGCGAACCTTTCGGGACTTGGTTGGCGACCTGTCCGCGCCGCCGTGACGCACGATGATGTGGGGGTCTGCGTCGAAAGCCCGGACGTCGACCACCTCGAACGAAAGGAGCTCGTTGACGCGTAGCCCGGCGCCCATCGCGCAGCCCGCCATGATGCGGTCCGTCTCGGGGATCTCGTCGCATCCGAAGAAGCGGCGCTGAGCCGGAAGGTCCATGAACGGCACCGCGGGCTCGGCGCGCTCGGGAAGCTCGAGATCGGCCGCTGGGTTCAGCGAAACCTCGGCCGCTTGGAAGGCGAGGCGAAGTAAGAGCGCCACGTTTCGGACGAAGCTACCGCTAAGCGGCTGACCGTTCGCGCCGCGGGCCCGCTGCGTTAGTTCCTTGATGAACCGCTGCACCGACGCGCGATCGATCGCCTCCGGGACCCATTCGATGAACGGCGCCTTCGTGAGCCAGCGGCGCTGAATCGAGCGCCAGGTCGAGACGTTCATGTTCGCCTGCGCCTGCGACTTGTAAGTGCGCAGCGCTTCCGTCAGCTTCGTCTCCACGACGTTCTCGACGAAGTGCGAGAGCGGCAGGCCGACGGGCGCCACCTTGCCGGCGCGGACCGCGATGATGGCGGCGTCGAGCACGTCGCGCGCTTCTTCGGCCGTCGCGAACAAGTCGCCGATCTGCTCCTGGTATCGCCCGGGAGACTTGCAGCCGACGGGCGGCGTGCTCAAGTGCCGAGGCAAGAGCGCGCGAAAGCCGATCACGTTGCCGGCGCTGTCCTTTCGGGGACGCACCGTTCCTCGACCATGGGGAACCGTCTTCATTGGCGTACCCTCCGGCGGAGTGCCGCTATCTGCAACGCCTTCGAGGCGCGGGCGACTGCGAGGTCAGACGGCTGCGGAATTTCCGGCTCGACCTCGGCCGCTCGGCGCTTGCCGGTCGCTAGGTTGACGGTCGTACCTTCGGCCATCTCCACGAAAACCGTCGCCTCTTCGGCGAGCAGGCGCGCGTCTTCCGCGGCGAGCTCGGCACGGCGACGAGCGATGCGCGCGAGCTTCGCCATGCGGACACGGTGGGCGACTGGCGAGTTCACTGCGCCTGCACACCTTTCTTGAGACGTTCGATCGCGCCAACCGAAAGGCGGAACCACTCGCCGTGGACTTTTAGCTCTCGATACTTTCCGTGAAAGTAAGCCTCAGTTGCTGCGCCACCCGGAAAGACCGCCCTCAGAGACAGCGGCTCAGGATTTGCCTTTTGGAGTGTCGCCAGACGCTTGTCGACGTCATGGCTCCAGCCGATCTTTACGAACTTGCCTCGGCTGATGAAATAGGTGGACTCCTTGTGATAGCGCCGCACCCGACAGGCGCGCATTGTGGCGACCTGCGCAAGCCATTGCTCAAGCTCGCCGGAGCTGACACGGAGTTGCTCCGGGTAGGCTCGGCCTAGCTCACGATTTAGATGCCGGATAATCGCGCACCCACCACGAGAGTCGCAGCCGACGCGCTCGGCCACGTCGGTCGACGATAGCAATGTGTCGCTCATTTGGGGCACCCATTCGCCATGGTGTCGTTACCCATCTCCGCCACCCTCTTCTTCGCCCCTTCATCCCCCTCACCATCGAGCACCGGCGCGTAATCCGCAGCCGCCGGATTGATCCTCAACCTTGCCGCCCCCTGCTTGAGCGCGGCGGGGTAGGACGACGCCATCACGATCACCGAGCGGGAGCGGTCCGCCTTGGAGAAAATCACCCAGGGAAGTTGAGAGGAGGCGGTCACTTGCTCTTCTCCGAAAAGGCCCACAGCTGGCGACCGACGATGAGCAGGATGAGGGACGCTGCAAACCCGCAAGCCGCCCAGCGCGCATCGAGCTCTGAGCGCGGCATTTTGGTGACCTTGAGGTCAGTCGGGTCTACGCACGCGTACCAGTAGAGCGACGAGAGTAGCGGCAGCGACCAGGTGGCGGGAAGGTATTTCACTTGACCTTCTCCACTTCATCCACCCGCGCCCCAATGTACCTACCGCCGTTATCCAACAGCAGCGTGAACGTGACCCGATTCCACAGCCAATCGATCGACTCCGCCGTGCATTCGACAGAGCGGTCGCCGTAAGTCCAGATGACGCGGTCGCCAGCGTGGATGCCGTTGAAGTTTTGGACGGGCCAGATCATCAGAATCTCACCGTGCATCCCTTGAGCACCAGTCCGCAGCAGACCGTTCCCTCGACGTACTTGCCGGACGGGTTCTTGGCGCGGAAGCCAGTGTGTGACGTGTCGTCCTCGCCGCACTGGAAGAACGCGTAACCCGTGACGGTTATGTCGCTGAAGCCGGCGCTCTCCAGCGTTCGGATGGTGGCGCTAGAGTCGGTGCATCCAGACAGCGCGAGCGCGCAGCAGAGGATTAGTCGAGCGGCGTTCACTTGGCCCCCATCGCCGTCTTGAAATCCTTGAGCCGCTGCGCCTCGCCTTTGATCGGGGACGAACACGAGTGGCCACCGAGCACGCGGAAGGCGCCGAGGATTCTCGCGTCACCCGTTCCCGGGCAAGCGTGTAGAGCGAAGCGCGTCATGCGTGCGGCGGCTCGAGCTTGAGCGTCGATGTTGCCGGGTAGGATCGCCCAGTCGTCGCCAGCGGCGCCGCGGTGTAATTGCCACGCTCCGACTGCGCGCCCATGGTCGCATTCCCAGCGCTTGCAGTCGTTGTTGATGATGCGCTCCATGTACTGCGACTCGTTCTTGCCCCACGCGATTTCAAACATCGCCTCCTCGGCATTGCGCGTGTATTTGGCGACCGATTCGGCGATCACGGGCGCCATGGACGACTGAACGCCCAGGGCGAGCAGAGCGGCGCGTACAAGTTGAAGCATCATTATTCAGATTCCTTCGGTGAATAAAAGACGAGCGCGTTCACCCGCGGCCCATCAGACAGCCTCGCCGACGCCGCCTGCCGCTCAGCGCGAACGTCACGGCGCTTCGGAGCGCGGAGGGAGTCGCAGAAGATCGCGAGGGCGAGAAGCGGGCTGGCGATTGCGGCCAAAATCATCGGGCGCCCGCCACGTCTCGACGAAACGCCGATGTTTGGACCGCCGTCAGGGACGACGCGATCTGTTTCGCGCGCCGTTTGAGCCAGTGCCCGCCGCCCATGAACAGGACCATCGCGCAGATGAAGAAGACGAATGACGCCCACGGCTTCACCCACGCAAGCAGGGCGTACGTGGCGCACGCGAATGCGGCTAGCGGCACTGGTGCGCGGCCCTTCCTGGCGTCGAGCCATATGGTGCGAGCGTTCCACCCGATCATTGCGGTAACCAGAAGGCCGCCGAAGACTTGGGCGATCACCGCGCACCTCCCATCGCTTCCCTCAGCCTCATCCAATGCGCCGTCCTGTCACCGTAGTTCTGAAGCAGGGAACGACGGGGGCGGAAACGAGAGAACCAGCGGATCATACGTTGGCTCCGACGATGGCAGTCCGCGCAGGGATCCTCGGGCCAGCCGCTAGCAAGACCTGAACTTCGCGATCGCCGATGAGCGCCCTGATGCCGTCCCGCGGCAGCACGCTTTCGAGCGCCATGATCGTCCGCTCGCGCCTGGTCTTCGCGTCGGCGCTCGGGTCGATTCGATAGATGCCGGCGCCCTCGTACAGGTCGGCGAAGTGCCGATGCTCGCTGACGCTTAGGTAGATGTTGATCATCGGGGCTCTCCGCAAGGCCTACTCACCACCGGCACCCCACTCGGCACCGGCTTCTCCGCCTCGACATGCGCCGCCAGTTGCCGAACGAGCGTCGCTTGGATCGCCACTGTCCCGAGCACGCTGATG
>C688J18823_10000842_pt1 | contig 18351 bp, 20 predicted proteins | sample HopSoiMetagenom1_FD_18823 | JGI IMG/M metagenome (IMG submission 18823) | reverse complement strand
CGTGCTCTCGGGTGGCCCGATGCTGAACGGCTGGTTCAATGGTGAGCGCACCGGTTCCGGCACCATCGTCTGGAAGCAACGCGAGCGGCTTGCCGCCGGCGAGATCGACTACAACGAATTTATCGCAATCGTGGCGTCCTCGGCCCCGTCGGTCGGTCACTGCAACACGATGGGCACGGCCTCGACCATGAACTCGCTGGCGGAAGCGCTCGGCATGTCGCTGCCGGGCTGCGCCGCGATCCCCGCGCCCTATCGCGAGCGAGGCCAGATCGCTTACGAAACCGGCAAGCGGATCGTCGAGATGGTCTGGGAGGACCTCAAACCTTCCGACATCCTGACCCGCAAGGCGTTCGAGAACTGCATCGTAGTGAATTCGGCGATCGGCGGCTCGACCAACGCGCCGATCCACATCAACGCGCTGGCGCGGCATATCGGCGTCGAGCTCTCGATCGACGACTGGCAGAAGCACGGCCACGACGTCCCGCTATTGGTGAACATGCAGCCGGCCGGCTTCTATCTCGGCGAGGAATATCACCGCGCCGGCGGCGTGCCGGCGGTGATACGCGAATTGATGGCGCACAAGCGCATCCATGAGGACGTCGTGACGGTCAACGGCCGCACCATGGGCGAGAACTGCCGCGAGGCGGCCAAGCCCGATGGCGATGTGATCTGGAGCTACGACAAGCCGCTGGTAAAGGATGCCGGCTTCCTGGTGCTGCGCGGCAACCTGTTCGATTCCGCGATCATGAAAACCAGCGTGATCTCGAAGGAATTCCGCGACCGCTATTTGATCAATCCCAAAGACCCGAATGCATTCGAAGGCCGCGCCATCGTGTTCGAGGGGCCTGAGGATTATCACGACCGGATCGACGACCCCTCGCTCAACATCGACGAGCACTGCGTCTTGTTCATCCGCGGCGCCGGACCGATCGGCTATCCCGGCGGCGCCGAGGTCGTCAACATGCAGCCGCCGGCGGCGCTGATCAAACGCGGTATCCTCTCGCTGCCCTGCATCGGCGACGGAAGGCAGTCCGGCACCTCGGGTTCGCCGTCGATCCTCAACGCCTCGCCGGAGGCCGCCGCCGACGGCGGGCTCGCCATCTTGCGGACCGGCGACAAGGTTCGCATCGACCTTAACAAGGGCGACGCCAACATCCTGATCACGAGCGATGAATTGAAGAAGCGTCGCGCCGAGCTGAAGGCCGAGGGCGGCTTCCCCTACCCGGCCAACCAGACGCCGTGGCAGGAGGTCTATCGCTCGACCGTCGGCCAGCAGGCCACCGGCGCTTGCATGGAACTTGCCACGCGTTATCAAAATATTGCGGGCACGGTCGGCGTGGCGCGGGATAATCACTAGCCGTTGCCGTCATTGCCTGCGACAAACGCAAAGCGTTTGCGCAAGGGAGCGAAGCGACGAAGCAATCCATTCTTCCCCTTTCGCGGTGAGATGGATTGCTTCGCTCCGCTCGCAATGACGACCAATAGACATCCAGCCATTCTCGGAGGAAAAATGTCAGACCGCCTGAAGGGCAAGCGGGCCTTCGTCACCGCCGCCGCCGTCGGAATCGGCCGCGCCTGCGCCGTCGCCTTTGCGCGTGAAGGAGCGACGGTGTTCGCCACCGACATCGACGAGACCAAGCTTGGCGCACTCAAGAGCGAAGGCATCGCGGAGGTCGCAAAACTCGATGCGCGCGACAGCGTAGCCGTCGCTGCCATGGCCAAGCGCGCCGGCAGGACCGACATCCTGCTCAATGCCGCCGGCTTCGTGCATCACGGCACCCTGCTGGATTGCTCCGACGAAGACTTTGATTTTTCCTTCGACCTCAACGTCAAGTCGATGCACCGCACGATCCGTTCGTTCCTGCCGGGCATGCTGGAAAATGGCAAAGGTACAATCGTCAACATCTCCTCGGCAGCCGGCGTGGTGAAGGCTGCGCCCAATCGCTACGTCTATGGCGCGACCAAGGCCGCGGTCGCGGCGCTGACCAAGTCGGTGGCGGTGGACTTCATCACCAAAGGCATCCGCTGCAACTGCATCTGCCCCGGCACCATCGAGACGCCCTCGATGCTGCAACGGGCGGAGGCTGCTGGCCCCAACGGACGCGAGATGTTCGTCTCGCGGCAACCGATGGGCCGGCTCGGCACCGCCGAGGAAATCGCAGCCCTTGCCGTCTATCTCGCCAGCGACGAGAGCGCGTTCACGACCGGCGTCGCGCATGTCATCGACGGCGGCTGGACGCTGTAGGAGAAAGACCAATGAACAAGATCGATCTGAACGGCCGTTGCGCCGTCGTCACCGGCGGGGCGCAGGGGTTTGGGCGCGCCATTGCCGAACGCTTCGTCGCATCGGGCGCGAAGGTCGCAATCTGGGATCACGACCTGCCGTTTGCGGAAAAGACCGCCAAGGAAATCGGCCCGGCCGTCTCGGCTTTCAAAGTCGACGTCTCCGACCTCGCCGCGGTCGAGAAGACCCGTGACGAGACGCTGAAGGCGCTCGGCACGATCGACATCCTCGTCAACAATGCCGGCATCGCCGGCATCAACAAGACGGTGTGGGAAACCGACCTCGAGGAATGGCGCAAGGTGCTGCGCATCAATCTCGACGGCCCCTTCATCTGCTGCAAGGCGGTGGTGCCGGCGATGCTGGCGCAGAAATATGGCCGCATCGTCAACATCGCTTCCATCGCCGGCAAGGAAGGCAACCCCAACGCCGCGCATTACTCGGCCTCAAAGGCCGGCCTGATCGCGCTGACCAAGTCGCTCGGCAAGGAGCTCGCGCAGCATGACATCCTCGTCAACGCGGTGACACCCGCGGCGGCGAAAACCGCGATCTTCGACCAGCTGACGCAGCAGCACATCGATTTCATGCTGTCGAAAATCCCGAAAGGACGTTTCGTCCTCGTCGAAGAACTCGCGGCGATGGTGGCGTGGCTGGCATCAGAGGACTGCGCGTTCTCCACCGGCGCCGTGTTCGACATTTCGGGCGGCCGGGCGACGTATTAGTCACTCGGCGCTTGCGATAATTGCGTTGTCGGTTTGGGCCGCCGGCCTGCGGTGGTGGCAATCCAGATACCGGCGAAGACCGTCACGATGCCGCCAACGAGATTCCAGCGCAGCGGTTCGTCCAGCAACGCCGCACCAACGAGCGATGCGGTAATCGGATTGACAGTGACCGAGATCGCAACGCGGGTCGGCGTCGTGCGCTCCAGCGCGAATGCCCACAGATAAAACGTCAGTGCGCTGCCGAAGGCGCCGAGATAGACGGCTGCCCGCCACTGCGGGGCCTCGAAAGCTGCAACGGGCGCAAAGCTACCGCGCCAGTACGAGATCAGCACGAGACACAAAGCCCCAACTCCCATCGAAACCGTCGTGAACGGAATAGGCCCGGAGCGGGCAATGAATGGCTTGGACCAGATGCTGTAGAGCGCCATGCACAGCGCTGCCGCGACCATCAGGAGATCGCCGCGCCAGGCGCCCGGCGGGGCGGAGGCAAGGCCCGACAGCAGCGCCAGCGCAACCCCGAGCGTTGCGGTCACGACACCGATCGATTTGCGCACCGTCAGGGCCTCGCTGCCGAGCAGCGCTCCCACGACCATCGTCAGCAGCGGAAGCGTCGACAAGGCAAGCGCCCCCCGCGCCGCTGTCGTGAAAATCAGGGAGGCATTGAACAGGATCGGGAACAGGGCAAAATACAGCACGCCCAATCCGGCGACGCCCGTCCAGTCGGAGCGCAGGGGCCACCGCCCGCCTTGCAGAAGGGCCGCCGGCAACAACAGCAAAAACCCGATGCCGAAGCGGAACGAACCGATCGCCAACGGATCGATCGCGTTCACCAGATAGCGGGTGGCCGCAATCGAAGTGCCGCCCAGACCGCTCGACAGGACCGCCGCCAGCACGCCCCACGCTTCGCTCATGCATTTTCCCCTTCCGCCTTGCAGACAAGGTAGAGAGGGACTACTAATCAAGGAATGGAATTTTTCTGATAGATCAAATAACGTTTGGTTATGAGCGCGCCGCTTCTGGAACCGGAGTTGTTGAAGGCTTTCGTGGCAGTTGCCGACAGCCGCTCCTTCACGCGTGCGGCCACCCAGCTCAATCGGACCCAATCCGCCGTAAGCATGCAGATCAAGCGCCTGGAGGAACGCCTCGGCGTCGAGCTGTTCAACCGCACCAAGGCCAATGTCGATCTGAGTGCCGCGGGCGAAGGGCTGCTGGGATATGCAAGGCGTATTCTGACGCTCAATGACGAGGCCGTCGGCAAGCTGTGGGAGCGCAAGATCGAAGGCGTCGTGCGGCTGGGCGTAATGGACGACTATGGAACCTTGATCGTTCCTCCCGTGCTCGCAAGCTTTGCCGCCTGCTACCCGCTGGTTCACGTCGAGATGGAGATCGGGCTCACCTCCTCCATGCCCTCGCGCCTCGGCACGGCTTATGACCTCGTGATTGCGATGCACCCGGAGGGAAGTGGTGAAGGCGAGTTCCTGCGGCGCGAACAGGCGGCGTGGGCAACCGGCGCCTTTCATCCCGTGGAGCAGCAGAACCCGCTGCCGCTCGCGCTTTATCCGCAGGGCTGCCTGTTCCGAAAATGGGCGATCGAGGCGCTCGATGCCGCCAAGCGACCGTGGCGGTTGGCTTTCATCAGCCAAAGCCTTGCAGCCGTCGAGTCGGTTGCGGCGCAGGGGCTTGCGGTCACCGTCGTGAAGGCAGGTACATTTCCGCCGAAGCTGCGCCCGCTGTCGGAGCGCGACGGCATGCCACGACTGCCGGCTGCGGACATTTGCCTGCATCGCACCACGAATCTGTCGCAGGCGGGCGCGCTACTCGCAAATCACTTGCGAACAACCATCTCAAACCACCTTGATGAAATCTCGGTGAGACGCGCAACCCGCGACGCCATTCCGATCGCCTTCAACTGAGCGAGATCACGTGGATATTTCATTGTACGCCATTTCGGTCTGGGTGCTGCCGCTCCTGATCGCCATCACNTTCCACGAGGCCGCTCACGCCTTTGTGGCATACAAGCTCGGCGACAATACCGCCTGGCAGCTTGGCCGGGTCAGCTTCAACCCNCTCAAGCATATCGATCCGTTCGGGACTGTGATTCTGCCGGGCCTGCTGTTGCTGTCGCATTCGCCGTTCCTGTTCGGCTACGCCAAGCCGGTCCCGGTGAATTTCCGGAACCTGAACCATCCCCGGCTCGACATGGTCTGGGTGGCGCTGGCGGGGCCTGCTATCAACATCGTCCTGGCGACACTGGTCGCGTTTGCCTTCCATGCCCTGCCCTTGGTGCCAGCTGACGCCGCCAAATGGACCGCGGACAATCTCAAAAATGCTTTCCTGATCAATATCGTGCTGGCGGTCTTCAACATGATGCCGATCCCGCCGCTGGACGGCGGCCGGGTGGCCGTCGGTTTGCTGCCGCGGGTGCTGGCATACCCGCTGTCGCGGCTGGAACCCTACGGGATGCTGATCCTGATCGGCCTTTTGATCCTGCTCCCCGTCATCGGCGCGCAGCTCGGCCTAAATCTTGATGTTATTTCGTCGATACTTCGCACATTGACCGGATATGTGATCAGCGCACTTCTCTTCATCACCGGCAACGCTTAAACTTCAGACAGAAGCGGGATACAGGGAAGAACCGACTCCGGGCCATGGCGACAAAAGCTGCCGATATGTTGATCGCACGCCGCGCCGATACGCGCGCCAGGGCAGATTTTGCAACGTGGAAAATGTTGGCCAAACTCAACGGCTTTTCCGCCCTGCCCGCCGAGGCGCAGAGCTTTCTGGAAAGCTACCGGCAATTACTGGCGAGGATGACCGAGGCGGACGCCTCCGAGGCCACCATCCAGCTCATGTACAAGAGCTATTATGCCGAGATGGGCGGCTCCGGAACACCACCCGAAATTCCCTCGCGCGCGAGCGAGCCGGCCACCGATAGCGGCAACGTCACCGCGTTCCGGCGACCGCCCCCGCGGCCGAAAGCTGCCACATCCGCATCCGGCCCGGCGACCAAACCCAGGCTTCCGGTGGCGCTGATCTTTGCGTGCCTCGCCGTGGTCTATGTCGGTATCCGCTATTACTGGCGCTGACCGCGTTTCCTCACTTTGTTGAGCATCTCTCTCGCGAATTCACCGTGTGGTGGAATATTCGCGAACGATGACGATTGATCGCAACGGCTAGCCGGTTGAAACAAGGCCGGACATAATGGCTCCGTTGTTCCAACGAACGTTCAAAAAGAAATTTCTGGAGGATAGATGAAGCGATCCATTGCATCCCTGGTCGTGACCACGAGCCTGGTTTTTGCCACCAGCGCGCTTGCGCAAACGCTCGACAAGATCGTCAAGGTGGGAAGTCTCGGTGACCAATCCGGACTCTATGCCGATATCGGCGGCCCCGGCTCGTCCGTCGCCGCGCAGATGGCGATCGAGGATTCCGGCCTGCTCGCCAAGGGCTGGAAGATCGACCTGATCTCGGCCGATCACCAGAACAAGCCCGACGTCGGCACCAATATCGGCAAGCAGTGGATCGACGTCGAGAAGGTCGATGTGTTCGTCGATCTCGCCAGCTCCGGCGTCGGTCTCGCCATTGCCAACCTCGCCAAGGAAAAGAACGTCGTCAATTTGAACTCCGGCTCGGCATCGTCAGATCTCACCGGCGCGCAGTGCTCGCCGAACACCATCCATTGGGTCTACGACACCTGGATGCTTGCGAACGGCACCGGCAAGGCGCTGGTGAAATCCGGCGGCGACAGCTGGTTCTTCCTCACCGCGGACTACGCCTTCGGTCACGCGCTCGAACGCGATACGGCTGCGGTCGTCGTCGCCAATGGCGGCAAGGTGCTCGGCGGCGTCAAGCACCCGCTCAACAACGCCGACTTCTCTTCCTTCCTGCTGCAGGCACAAAGCTCAAAGGCCAAGATCATCGGACTCGCCAACGCCGGCGGCGACACCACCAACTCGATCAAGCAGGCGGCGGAGTTCGGCATCGTCGCCGGCGGGCAGAAGCTCGCGGGCATGCTGATGTTCATCACCGACGTCCATTCGCTAGGACTGAAGGTCGCGCAGGGCCTGAACTTCACCGAGACCTTCTACTGGGACATGAACGACCAGACCCGCGCCTTCACCAAGCGCTTCAACGAAAAGTACAAGAAGAACCCGCCGACCATGGTCCAGGCCGGCGTCTATTCCTCGCTGATCCATTACTTCAAGGCGCTGGAAGCGCTCGGCGGCAATCCGCATGACGGCCGCGCGGTCGTCGCCAAGATGAAGGAAATGCCGACCGACGATCCGCTGTTCGGCAAGGGCTCGGTCCGCGCCGACGGCCGCAAGATCCACCCGGCCTACCTGTTCGAGGTGAAGAAGCCGGCGGATTCGAAGTATCCGTGGGACTATTACAACCTCGTCGCCACCATCCCGGCGACGGAAGCGTTCATCCCGCTCGAAAAGAGCGTCTGCCCGATGCTGAAGAAGACCTGAGCATCGCGATCTCGGATTACGTTACAAGGCCCTCTCCCGTCCCCGGGAGAGGGCTTTTGCATGCCCCGAACAAAAAATATCGAAAACAACCCCATGCACAGTAGAGATGGGTTTGAATTCGCAGCACTTTTCGCCGCCGCCTGACCAGGCAAGAGATGCTCAGCCGCCGCTGCAGAAACCGATCCGAACGCTGCTCTCGTTCAGGCACCTTGCGGACCACACAGTCGAAGCCGATCGTTGCGGGCGCTGCTATCCCGGCGACGATGCTCGAGATCGGAGGCAACGAAATCCTGAGATCATCCGTGTCAACGTCATCGTTATCAACTCGAAAATTCGAGGCGCGCTTCCAATCCGCCGCCGTCGCGATTGGCGAGCGTGAGCGTCCCGCGAAGCGCGCTGACGAGTTGCTGGGCGATGGCAAGGCCGAGGCCGGTGCCGCCGGTCTCGCGACTGCGCGAAGCCTCGACGCGATAAAACGGCAGGAATACCGATTTCAGATGCTCGTCGGGAATGCCGGGGCCCCGGTCCGAGACGGTAATCGTGATGCCGTTCGACCGTTGCGCATCGATGGCGACTTCGACATCCTCGCCGAATTTCAGTCCGTTATCGATCAGGTTGATCATGATGCGTCGCAAGGCTTGCGGGTGCGTGAGAATCGTCACCCCGCGTTCTCCGGAAAAGCGAAGCGAGCTTCCGGCGTCGGAATAGTCGCAGACGAGGCTGTCGATCAGCGCATGCAGGTCGGTCTGGCACCGCTGCTTGTCGATCTCGTCGCGTCCCCGGGCCAGGGCGAGACCCTCCTTGACGAGCGTCTGCATTTCCTGCAGGTCGCCCTGCAGCTTTTCCCTGGCGTCGCTGTCACCGAGGAAATCGGCGCGCAGCCGCATGCGCGTGATCGGAGTCTGAAGCCGGCGCGAGATTCCCGCCAGAATCTGGATTCGTTCCACTGCCTGCTCGGCAATGCGCCGCTGCATGGCGTTGAACGCGGTAGCGGCGCGCGCCACTTCCTTCGGACCATCCTCCGGGAGCGGCGCACCGCGCAAATCCGAGCCCAAGTTGTTGGCCGCGCGCTCGAGGCGCGCCAGCGGTCGTGTCGCGAGCTTCACCGCAACCCAGGTGAAAAATGCGAGAGCAAAAAGTTGCGCGGCGAACGCAGCCGGCAGCCAGGGCGAAACAACCGTCCTCTGTCCGAGAAATTCGATCATCAGTGGGCTGCCGTCCTTCAGATGAATGAGCCAGCCCACTTGCCGCCGATTCAGTGGATCGAGATAGACGACTGATTTCGCGTCGTGACCGTCCCCCAGCATCGTCCGCAAGCGCGCCAGGGCCTCTTGTCGTCGTCTGGGTGGCGCCGCTTCGATCTCTCCCTCGTCTCTGAGAGCGTATCGGTAGGTAGGCCGGGCAAGGCGGGCGAGCCATGCGGGCCGTTCTTCGGGCTTGACCCGGTCGAGGATGGCGACCGCCATCCCGACCCACCTTAGGAAATAGTCACGCGAGACCTCTTCGCTGGGGCCGAAGACATTGAGGGCGACCAGACCAAAGGACAGCACATGAGCAGCCAGCAGACCGGCGAACAGGATGATCGCCAGCCGGCGGAACAGGGAGTCCGGCCAAAGACGCGCTGTCATATGCCGAAAACGGGCGCTCATGACGGCTCGCGCGATGCTTCGACGGCGACATGCGCGGCGGACGGCGGACCGATGTCGTCGTACTCGCGAGCCAGTGCAAGGCCCTGCTTGACGAGCGTCTGCATCTCCTGCAGATCGCCCTGCAGCCTTTCCCTGGCGTCGCTGTCGCCCAGGAAATCAGCCCGCAGCCGCATGCGCGTGATCGGGGTCTGAAGATCGTGCGAGATCGCCGCCAGAATCTGGATCCGCTCGGCGACCTGCTCGGCAATGCGTCGCTGCATGGCGTTGAACGCGGCAGCGACGCGCGCCACTTCCTTAGGACCATCCTCCGGCAGCGGCTCACCGCGCGAATCCGATCCCTGGCCGTTGGCCGCCTGCTCGAGCCGGGCCAGCGGTTGCGTTGCGAGCTTTACGGCCAGCCAGACGAAGAATGCAATGATACAGAGTTGAATGGCCAGTGCCGTTGGCAACCATGGCGAAATGCTTGTAGCGCTTGCCCCCTGCCAATGAAACTCGAGCGTCAGCGGGCTGCCGTCCCTCAGGTGCATGAGTATGGTACGCCGCGCCGGTGGATCGGGGTAGACAAAATTTGCGTCGTGGTCAGGCCCCAACGCGGCCCGCAAGCGCGCGAGGTTCGCTTGCGGTCGTTTTGGGACCTCCGCTTCCAGCTTCCCCCCATCTGTGAGAACGTATCGATAGTGAAGTCGAGAGAGGCGGTCTAGCCAGGCGGGTCTTTCTTCAGGCTTGACGTAGTCGAGGATCGCGACCGCATCAGCGACGTCCACGGCAGTAAATTTATTCCCCAATTCGTCTTCGATCGCCATGTGGTCGAAAACAATCCAGACGAACGCCAGCACATGTGCCACCACAAGGCCGGAAAACAGGATGATCGCCAGCCGGCCGAACAGGGTGTCCGGCCAAAGACGCGCCGCCATGCGCTGAAAACGAGCGCTCATGCCGGACCCTGCAATGCCTCGACGGCGGCTGCGAAGACGTAGCCTTCGCTGCGCACCGTCTTGATGTAGGCCGGCTCCCGGGCGTCTTCGCGCAATCGCTGGCGAAGGCGGCTGACGAGAAGGTCTATCGACCGATCGAAGACTTCGGCCTCCCGGCCTTGCGTCAGGTTGAGCAGTTGATCGCGATTGAGGACATGCTGGGGGTGATCGAGAAACACACGCAACAGCCGATATTCGGCGCCGCTCAAGGAGACGATGGTCTCGTCGGCATCGACCAGGAAACGCCCTACTGTATCGAGCTTCCATTCGCCGAACCGAAAGAGGCGGGCTTTCTCCGATGCCGCAAGGTTGCGGGGCAGCATTTCGGCCCTGCGCAACACCGAGCGGATTCGTGCGAGCAGCTCGCGCGGGGCGAACGGCTTGGTGAGGTAGTCGTCCGCCCCCATCTCAAGGCCGACGATGCGGTCCGCTTCATCACCGCGCGCCGTCAGCATCAGGATCGGAATGTCATAGGGTTGATTCGCGCGTAAGTTGCGGCAGAGCGTGAGACCGTCGTCCCCCGGCAGCATGAGGTCGAGCACGATCAGATCGACCCGGTGGTTTGCAAGAACCTCGCGCATCTGCCGGCCGTTGGCCACCGTCGTGACCCGATAGCCGTTGCCGACAAAGTATCGGTCCAGCAGCTCACGCAAACCCAGGTCATCGTCGACGACGAGAATGTGGTCCGGGTTCTCCATACACGCCAGAGTACCCAACCGCGAGGCAAGCGCACACCCTATTTTGTAACGTAATGTATCGGCCTGCCCGCCCGACACGCAAAATTTCAAAACGGACACACGCGGAAATTCGCGAGATACATCGGATACTTCCAGTGACGCTTCGCTTCCTGTTGGGAGAAAAGCGATATCGATGGACCCGGACAAGGACATGCTCGCCTTGCCAGCCGAAGCCAGGTTGGGCGGGCCAAAAAAGCCGTCCGCGCCACCCCCGCTCAGCGACGCGGGATGGCTGCAATGGCCCGACGACGAGGACTTGATGTCCGGATTTGGGAGAACGAGTCATGAGAATGTCATCAAGCCTTGTCGCGCCCTCAGCTGTCGCTATCCTGTCAACGGCGTTGCTGTGTAGCCTCACCGGCCCAGCAATGTCACAAACCGGACCACGCGTGGGCGGCGTCACTTCGCTTCCTGACGTTGTGGTCGAAGCGCCCAAGCAATTGGACAGGCCAAAGAAACCTGGGCGGCAGGCTATTGCCCGCAGCACTGTCTCCCCTCGGACATCGGTTGCATCCGCGAGCGATCCACCAGTATACGGCCGCGATACTCTTGCCACCACGACCGGCAACTGCTCAACCACGACATGGCCAACCGTGTCGCCGGTTCAGTGTACAAAGCCTTGGGCCCACAACTACGTCGAATGCACCGAAATGGTCGTGAAAGGTGGTAATAGAGCTAGCGATGCCTGGTGGTGGTGCAGCAATCAAGGTTTCAAGAACTGACCAGTTTGCGCCAGAAATAAGCAAAGGCCGCCCCAGCCGGCGGCCTTTTCATATCAAGCCAAATCCGCAACGTCGCTTCGCGGGCCAAAGCCGACAGTCGGCCGGACAAAACGACATCCTATTTTGTAACGTAAGGTATTGGCCTGCCCGTCCGACATGGAAAATTTCAAAACACGCGGAAATTCGCGAGAATACATCAGACACTTCCAGTTATGCTTTGCTTCTTTTCGGGAGAAAGCGACGTCGACAGACCCGGAAGGACGTAGTCGCCTTGCCGGTGGCTATCCACCCGGTTCGGAGGATATGGCTATGGGGCTTTCGTTACGTTCTTTTCGAGTTTGGCCGTCGCTATCTCGTCATTTGCACTGCTGACGTTCGGCCCAAGCGGTACGGCAATGTCGCGAACCGCCACCCTCGAACGCCGCAGCTCTTCCGAGCATCACGATCCAGGCGCCGAAGCCAGTTGCCAGGCCACAAAGACCGCAGCAGCGCGCGGTTATCCGCAACACCGCAAGCCGCGCCGTGTCCCGTGGAACATCGCGAACCGCTCGAACGACATCGGCAGGGGAAGAGTCGGTATTGGATAAGCTGCGCAGGATTGAGAGGAGTGTTAGCAGTTGCGCGGTGGTTGCCAGACAAGCTTTCGGTCAGGCAACCGGCCTTGGATCGGATGCTCGGCGTCTGCGTGGCCCATGGGGTCCAGTACGTGCAAAAACGGGCGCAAATACAAAAGCTACGTCGAGTGTACGGAAGCCAGTTATTTTCTCGCCTGGAAACCCATGGAACTGGTGGTATTGCTCCAGTCTGGCCTTCAACAAGTAAAGCACCCAACGGCGAGGCAAGCGACACTCCCATTTTGTAACATAATGTATCGCCCTGCCGGCCCGACACGCAAAATTTCAAAACGGACACACGCGGAAATTCGCGAGATACATCGGCCGCTTCCAGTGATGCTTCGCTTCCTTTTGGGAGAAAGCGATGTCGATGGACCCGGACAAGGACATGGTGGCCTTGCCAGCCGAGGCCAAATTGGGTCGGCCAAAAATGCCGTCCGCGCCGCCCCGCTACAGCGACGCGGGATGGCTGCAATGGCCCGACGACGAGGCCTATTCGTTTCAGTTCATGCGGATGCTCGGCGCAGCCCAGGAGGGCGCAAGCACCGTCTCGGAATGTTTTTTCGCCGCAAGGCTGATTACGCCCGGGGACGACGAAAGCTGGTATGAAGCCTGGAAAAGCGCAGCCGACATCAACCGTGCCCGCGGCGATGAAGCGCATGCCCGGGGCGGCTTCAATGCGGCGACCGGCAACTGGCTGCGGGCATCGAGCTATTACCGCTGTGCCGAGCTATTCATGGATGCGAAGGATCCGAGGCGCGAGTTTCTGTTGCGAAGCATGAGACGGTGCTCGCGCCTCTATCTCGAACATATCCGCCCGAGGGGCGAGGTCGTCAGAATTCCATACCAGGGCGGCAGCTCCCTGGAAGGATATTTCGTCAGCGCTCCGGGCGCTCGCCCGTTGATGCCGGTCGTAGTCTGTCTCGGCGGGGCCGACCTCTGCAAGGATGAACTACTTTGCACGATGCGAAGGAGCGCGGCTGGAAACGGCCTGTCGCTTCTGCTGATCGATCTGCCGGGCTGCGAAGCCGCGGACGAAAACAGATTCTCGTCTCGTATCGAGGCTTCGGCCGGTCGCTGGGTGGAATATCTGCTGGCGCGCGGCGACATCGATCCCTCGAGGATCGCGCTTTACGGTGACGGTTTGGGCGGCTCTCTCGCGACCAGGATCGCAAGCCGCGATCATCGATTTGCCGCTGCGGTTTGTGACGGGGGCCTTTGGGAACGTCACGAACGCATTTTTGCGATACGTCAGATCGGTCGCGATCCAGCAGCGGCCGGCGAGCGGGTCTGGATGGTGGGAGTCACGCATTCCGGGACGATGCTAAAATGCCCTTCGCTGATGACGATCGGACAACACGATTATATCGCCGTCGAGAATGCAATCGATGTCCACGAATCCTGCAAACGGTCGGGCGCGCCGCTTGCCTTGAAGGTCTTTTCGACGGACGAAACCGCGGCATCTCCCGGCCATATCGACAATCCAACCCTTGCAAAGGAATTCGTATTCGATTGGCTACGGCGAAAACTCGGCTCGACCGAACGCATTGCCGCGAGCGTGGAAGATGCATGTGACCCCGCCGAGGCATGATGCCGACGCGAACGGAACGGCTAGTAGTGGTACGGTGTTCGCACCGGGGCGGCATTTAGGTCCGGATTTGGGAGAACGCGTTATGAGAATGTCAGCAAGCCTTGTCGCGCACTCAACTGTCGCGATCCTGTCAACTTCGTTGTTGTGCGGACTAAGCGGCACGGCAGCCTCGCAGACCACGCCAAGCTCCCCTCTTCCCAGCGTCACGGTCACGGCGCCGGAGCAAAGGGCGAGGCCGCCGCAGAGGCAGGAACGGACGGCAAACTCGGGTACAGCTCGTCGGAGAGGGCCGGCCGCCCGGACGACGGCTCAAACTGCGGGAGGGGCGCCGCAAGGTGCTATCATGGCGAAGCTTGCACGGCTCGAGAGAGAGGCCAGCAGTTGCAACGATGGTTGCGAATCCAGCTTCCCACGCGGCAAGGACCCCTGGGTTGGATGCAGTGAATCGGTGGGTTACTATTCAGTTTTCTCGGGAACCTGCAAAGACACGCTCACCCACAGGGACTACGCGCAATGCGTGGAAACCAAAATGTTCCTGGGCTGGGACCGAAACCGATCGTGGTGGTACTGCACTGGAATGCTGAACGGGGGGAAATTTCGGGTCACCGCCGAGAATAAAAACAGGTAGCGCAGTCCGAGCCGGAGACGACATTTGGGAGAACGCGTTATGAGGATGTCATCGAGCCTGGTCACGCCCTCGGCTCTCGCTATCCTGGCGACTGCATTGTTATGCGGCCCGAGCGGCACGGCCATGTCGCAAGCCCTGCTTTCCGGCGTCACGATCGACGCGCCGAAGCAGATGGCCAGGCCACATCGGCGGGTGGCAAGACCGCCGCAGAGGCCGCAGGTGGCAAGCACGTCTGCCTATCGCCCGTTATCGCCAAACCCGGCGCCGGGTGCAGTGATGGCGAGGTTCGCCACGTTCGAGAAGATTGCCAGCAGGGCCAACAGCGGTTGCGCCGATGGTTGCCCGACAAGTTTCAGATCCGGCAACCAACCCTGGGTTGGATGCTTCTCGCCCGGCAGTTTTGTCTTGTCGACAACATGCAGAAATGCAGCCAACTTCAAATCGTACGAGGAGTGTAGGGAGGTCGGAATGTTCGTGGGCTGGAGACCAGCTGATATGTCGTGGTTTTGCAGCAGCCTGTATGCTAGCGGCAAGCTTTCGGGGGAGAAGCAGCAACAGGTCGCCGAACGATCCGGACGTCGCTAGAGGAGATGGTCATGAAATCATCCGGATTCGTCGGGCCCTTAGCTGTCGCGATAGTGTCAACTGCACTACTGAGCGGCACGGCAGCCTCGCAAACCGCAACAGGCTCCGCCAGCCAGCTTCCCAGCATCACCGTCCAGGCGCCGAACCAGGTGGCAAGGCCGCAACGGCCGCAGGCAGGCGCCGCCGGGGCAAACACGGTTGTTGCCCGCCCGACCTCGCCAGCCCCTCAAACGCCACCGACATCGCCTCAAAAGCGGGCACCCGATTCAGTGATGGCCAGGATTGCCGCGCTGGAGAAAACCTCCAGCAATTGCATCGACGGTTGCCAAACAAGCTTCAAGTCCGGCAATTCCCCCTGGATCGGATGCAACGCGTCTGGCGGAGTTTATTCAACGACGTGCAGAAACGTGCGCAACTTCAAAACCTACGCGGAGTGCGTCGAAAACGGACTGCTGCTTGGCTACAAATTTGGCGAGCAATGGGCGTATTGCAGCAGCCTGCACGCCGGGGGCAAGCTTTCCGGAGAGAAGCTTCAGGTCGCCGAACTCAAGCGACCAGTACGTCGCTAATCGATACCGGTGCCGGTACCGAGCCTCAAAAACTCGCATCGGGTAGCCAGCGAAGTTGCTTCGAGCGGGCAATCGTGCGGAGATCAATCGGGCGGAACGGGACTTGCGCCATGTGGGTGGCTCGTAGCGGAACGGGAAGCCGATGCCAGATTCTTTGCGGCTGGAACGCGTGAGGCAGGCGACGCGGAAGAGGCTATCCTGCGCTTTCCGGGTATCGTTCGGGAAGACAAGAGGACCGCCTTGCGTCCCCTCTCCGACAAGGAGATCGTGTGCCTCAGACTGAGAATGGATAGCGTGAGGCCGTACATTCTGCATCCTTAGTTTACGGCCACAGCGAGTTATGAGAATGTCATCGAGCCTTGTCGCGCCCTCAGCTCTCGCTGTCCTGTCAACCGTATTGCTAAGCGGCACGGCAATGTCGCGTACCGAACCACGCTCGGACGCCACTGCTCTTCCGAGCATCACGGTCCAGGCGCCGAAGCCAGTTGCCAGGTCACAAAGGCCGCAGCAGCGCGCGGTTACCCGCAGCACCGTAAGTCGCACCGTGTCCCGTGGAACATCGCCGCCCGCAGGGGAAGAGTCGGTACTGGAAAAGCTTCGCAGGATTGAGCGGGGTGTCAGCAGTTGCGACGGTGGTTGCCAATCGAGCCTCCCATCAAGGGGACGCCCCTGGGTCGGATGCTCCGCGTCTGCCTGGCCCATGGGGTCCTCAACGTGCAAAAATGGGCGCAATTACAAAAGCTACGTCGAGTGTACGGAAGCCAGTTATTTCCTCGCTTGGAAACCCATGGAAGTCTGGTGGTATTGCTCCAGTCTGGCCTTTAACAAGTAGAGAAAACTGCGCCTCCGGTCGTGATGAACCAAACGAACATCCGCCGCGGACAGTGGAGGAAGAGGTCTCGCCATGTCTGACAGAGCGTGGCACAGCGAAGCTCGGTGGCTCGTGGCCCTGCCGGTGCCGATTCCATGCATCGAAAACCCACATCCGATGGCCAGCCAAGTCAGTCTGGGGGAGCAGGCGCTTGGAGATGCATCGGAGGTAGCAGGACTTGCGAAATTTGGTTGGCTCGTCGAGCTACGCTTGGCGGGACGAGACCCTGATCCCAGATTTTTTGCGGTTGGATCGCTCGAGGCAGGTGACGCCGAAGAGGCTATCCTGCGCTATCCGGGTATCGTTCGGGAAGACAAGAGGACCGCCTTGCGACCCCTTTCCGACAAGGAGATCGCGTGCCTCAGACTAAGAATGGATAGCGTGAGGCCGTATATTCTGCATCCTTAGTTCATGGCCACGCCGCATACGACGGCCCACTGCGCGCGTGCTCCAGCCGGATCTGCCGGCGATCATTCCCCGGCGATGCGCCGCGGTATTTTCGGAAGAAGCGGTCGTCGACGAGAAGATCGCCGACGCCTTCGTGACCAAACTCCCCGCGAAAGCGGGATCGCTGGGTGCCGGCGATCCACGCAAAGGCAACACCCCGCTCGGATCGCTGATCGGCACCTATGCCGCGGCCCAGCACTATCCGGTATGAAAAGAACCGTAGCCCGGGCGAGCGAAGCGACCCCGGGAACAGTGGTGACAAACAAGAAAGCTGTTCTATTTGGCTGGCACCGCCCCCGGATGTCGCTTCGCTCATCCGGGCTACGGCTCGAGCAATCAACTCTTGGTCTTGACGCGGAAGATCACCGGCAATGTAAACGTCAGACCTTCGTCGGCGATGACCGGCGGCGGCATCGGCACCGGATCGGAACGCCGCACCATTGCCAGCGCGGCCTCGTCGAAGGCCGCATCGCCCGAGCCTTTTTCGATATCGGTCGAGAGCACGTGGCCCAGGCGGTCGAGCGTGAAGCGAATCTGGATCTCGGCGGATTTTTGCTGCCGTTCCTTCGGATAACGCTTGTGCTTATCGAGATGCGCGACCAGTTCTTTCTGCCAGGTGACGCGCGCGCGGCGCACGCTCTCGCCGGTGCCGATCACCGGCGCGATGGAACGCTGCCCTTCCGGAATCGCCTCCGAACTCGGCATCGCGGTGGCTTCGGCGGCAACCGACTCGGTGGAAGCCGAGGTCTGCACCGCTGCGATCTTGGGGTCGTCTTCCTTCGGCTTCTTCGACTCGTTCTCCGTCACCACCCGGTCGGCCTCTTCGGGCTCGGTCGGCTTGTCCTGCGGCAGATCGGTTTCCTTGACCTCTGCCTTTTGTTCGTTGAGCTGCGGCGACGCCGCGGAAGCATCGGTGTCCGGGCCCGGCGGCAGGTCGGTCACTTCACGGCGCACCGACGCCAGTTCGAGGCCGACCTCGATCGCCGACGCGCCAAGCGCATCGTCGGCTTCCTCGGTCTGCAAATGCGCAATCGCCAGCGCCGCGCCACCGACGTGAAGCGCAAGCGCGATCACCGCGGCAGAAATCCAGAGCCGCCGGGATGGCTTTTGGTCGTCGAGGCCGGTCAAGGCTTGGCCGGCGCCGCTTGCGCCGCCGCATCCGGAACGCCTTCGAGCGCTACCAGCTTGATCTTCGAGTAGCCGCCGGCGCGCAGGATCTCGAGAATGTCCATCAATTCGCCGTAGGGCACGGCGCGGTCGGCGCGCAGGAAGATGTGGCGCTCCTTGCTGGCATCGGCCATCGCATCGAGCGAGCGCACCAGGTCGACGCGCTTGACCATGTTTTCCCCGATCGCAACCGAGAGATCGGGCTTGATGCTGACATAGGTCGGCTTGTCCGGCTTCTTCTGCGGGGTCGCGGTCGAGGTCGGCAGATCGATCGGCAGGTCGACGGTCGACAGCGGCGCCGCGACCATGAAGATGATCAGCA
>C688J18823_10000841_pt1 | contig 18362 bp, 23 predicted proteins | sample HopSoiMetagenom1_FD_18823 | JGI IMG/M metagenome (IMG submission 18823) | reverse complement strand
CGTTCGCGCAGCCGCAGCAGAAGTGGGTGACGAGCTGGGCCGCATCGGTCCAGGGTCCCTATCCGGTCGGCAACCCGTCGGCACAGCCCAATCTGCAGGAGGTGTTCCCCGTGCCGGGCAACGGCGCGCGCGACCAGAGCTTCCGGTTGATCGTCCGGCCGACGCTCTGGGGCCGCGAGGCGCGCGTGCGCCTCGCCAACACCTTCGGCACCCGCCCGGTGACTTTCGACGCCGTGCATCTCGGGCTGCAGCACAGCGGCCCGGCGCTCGTCAAAGGGAGCAACCAGCCGGTGCGCTTCGGCGGGCGGGGCGAGATCACCGTGGCGCCGGGACAATCCGCGTGGAGCGACCCGGTGGCGCTCGCTTTCGTGCGCGACCCCGCCGACACGGCGCTCCAGGGCCGCAAGCTCGCCGTGAGCTTCCACGTGCGCGGCGAGACCGGGCCGATGACCTGGCATGCGAAAGCGCTGCAGACCTCCTATGTGACCGCGCCCGGCGGCGGCTCGCACGCGCAGGAGGAAGGCGAAGGCGCGTTCCCCTACAGCAGCGCTTCCTGGTATTTCCTCGACGCGTGGACGTGACCGCGAACGCCGGCGCCAGGGCGATCGTCGCGCTCGGCGACTCGATCACCGATGGCACCGCCTCGACCATGAACGGCGACGATCGCTGGCCCGATGTGCTCGCTCGCCGCTCGAGCAGCAATACGGGCCGCGCTTCGCGGTGCTCAACACCGGCATCGGCGGCAACCAGGTCGCCGGCCCGCGCGAATACGGCCCGGAGAAGCCGTTTGCCGGCGGCCCGGCCGCCGTGCAGCGCCTGGAGCGCGACGTGGTCTCGCTCTCGGGCGTCGGTGCGGTGATCTGGCTGGAAGGGATCAACGATTTCAGCCGAAACGGCAATGCGAGCGTCGAAAGCGTTACCACCGCCATGCGCGAAGGCGTGAAGGCGCTGCGCGCCCGCATTCCGGGCGTGCGCCTGGTGGGCGCGACGGTCGTGACGGCGCTCGGCTCGAGCAACGCGGCACACGGCTTCCCCGAGCAGGACGAAAAGCGCAAGGCGCTCAACGCCTTCATCCGCAGCTCGGGAGTCTTCGACGCGGTCATCGACTTCGACACGGTGATCGCCGACCCGGCGAGCGGCGCCATGCGCGCGCAGTTCGTGCCCGAGAGCACCACCGGCGGACCGGGCGACAAGCTGCATCCCAACCGCGCCGGCTACTTGGCGATGGGAATGGCGATCGACCTGAAGGCGCTCGGCGGAGATTGACCGCGATCGCGATCCACGGCGGAGCGGGCGTCATGCCCCGCCGCACGATGAGCGTCGCGCGGCGCTCGCGCTATGAAACGGGACTGGCGCGTGCGCTTGAGGCCGGTCACGCGGTGCTGGCGCGCGGCGGCTCGGCGCTCGATGCCGTGTGTGGGGCGGTGATGGTGCTCGAGGACGATCCGCTCTTCAACGCCGGCCGCGGCGCCTGCTACAACACCGACGAGGAGCACGAGCTCGACGCCGCGGTCATGGACGGCGCGACGCGGCGCGCCGGCGCGGTCGCCGCGGTGAACCGCATCCGCAACCCGGTGCTGGCGGCGCGCGCGGTGATGGAGAAGAGCAGCCATGTGCTGCTCGTGGGCCGCGGCGCCGAGCGCTTCGCGCGCGCGCACGGCGTCCGGCTCGCGCCACGCGCATACTTCTCGACCGGCGTGCGCCTCGCGGCTCTGCGGCGGCGCGCCGAGGGACACCATGGCACCGTCGGCGCGGTAGCGCTCGATGCCGACGGCCGCCTCGCCGCCGCCACCTCGACCGGCGGCTACACCGGCAAGCTGCCCGGACGTGTCGGCGATTCGCCCCTCGTCGGCGCCGGCACCTACGCCGACGAGCTCTGCGCCGTCTCGGGCACCGGACTTGGCGAAGCGTTCATTCGCACCGTGCTCGCCTACGATGTCGCAGCGCGGCTGCGCTATCGCAGGGACAACCTTGCGCGCGCGACAGGCGCGGCGCTCGCGCGCATCGCCGAGCTCGGCGCCGACGGCGGCATGATCGCCGTCGATCGCCGCGGTAACATCGCCATGCCCTTCAACAGCGCAGGCATGTACCGTGGCGCCATCGATCGACGGGGTCGCCGTCACGTCTCGATTTACTGACCCGCATGTATGAATCGCGCGCCGAGGCGCCGCTGCCCTTTGCACGCTTCGCGCTGCGCATGCTCGCCCATGGAGGCGGCGTTGGCGCGCTCGTCGCCTTGTCGCTGGCGATCGGCATGGCGGGCTATGTGCTTTTCGAGCACCTCTCCTGGCTCGATGCGTTCCTGAACGCCGCCATGCTGCTCGGCGGGATGGGACCCGTGCACAATCCAGCCACGAGCGCGGGCAAGCTCTTCGCCGGGCTTTACGCGCTGTATTGCGGCCTGGTGGTGATCGTCGCCACCGGTGCGTTCCTCGTGCCGGTGCTGCATCGTGCGATTCACCTCTTTCACTGGAGAACGGATCACGCTAAATGAGTGACATGCATTCCAGTGCCGACCGCGTCGTGTGGTTCGACCTGCCGGTTGCCGACCTCGAGCGCGCGGGCCGCTTCTATGCCGCGGTGCTCGAGCACGGACCCGACGGCAACGGCGGCTGCCTCATTCCCAATGCCAAGGAAGTGAGCGCGGCCGGTATCCTGGTCTACATGAACGTCGAGGGCCGCATCCGCGACGCCGTGGCGCAGACACAGAAGCACGGCGGGCGGATGCTGAAGGCGATCGAAAACATCGGCCCGCACGGCTTTCGCGCCATCGTGCTCGACAGCGAAGGCAACCGCATCGCGCTTCATTCCACCAGCGACAAATAAGGAGACCGCCAATGACGAAAAGCATCACCGCCGCCCTCCTGCTCGCGCTGCCGCTCGCGGCCGGCGCGGCCGAGTACCTGGAGAAGACGCCGTTCCAGCTTTCGCGCGCCTTCTCGCCGGGCGTGGTGACCGAGGGCGGCAAGATCGTCTGGGTCGCCGGGCAGACAGCGACGCGCGACAACGCCGGCAACGATATCGCCAACAATTTCGAGGCCCAGGTGAAGCAGGTGGTCTCGCAGATCGACCAGGTGATGAAGCGCGCCGGCGGCAGCCTCGCCAACATCGTCAGCATGACGGTCTTCATCAAGGAATCGCGCTACGGCGACCGTTTCGTCGAGATGCGGAAGGACATGTTCCAGAACGGCAACTATCCGGGAAGCGCGCTCATCACCGTCACCAACTTCGCGCGTCCGGGCATCGAGATCGAGATCCAGGCGATCGGCGTGGTCGGTGATCGCTGCTCCTCCGACAACCCGTGCTCGGCCGAGGCCCAGGCGAAGAAGCGCTGATGCGGCGGCTCTTGCTTTTGCCGGCGCTCGTCCTCGCCGGCTGCGTCACGCCGGACGTCGTGCCAACCGACGTGGCACGCGATCTCGCGCCGAGCGGCACGCTGCGTGCCGCCATCAACTACGGCAACCCGGTCCTCGCGCAGCGCGACGCCGGGAGCGGCGAGCTGCGCGGCGTCTCGGTGGACCTCGCACGCGAGCTCGCGCACCGCGCCGGCGTGCCGCTCGAGCTGCGCCCCTACGACGCCGCCGGCAAGGTGACCGCCGATGCGACCAGCGGCCGCTGGGACATCGCCTTCGTCGCCCGCGATCCGGAGCGCGCGCGGGACATCGAGTTCACCGACCCCTACGTCATCATCGAAGGCGGCTACCTGGTGCCGGCGGGCTCGCCGATCCAGACGATCGAGGACGTCGATCGTCCGGGCGTGCGCATCGCGGTGTCGCGCGGCAGCGCCTACGACCTCTTCCTTTCGCGGGGCATCATCAAGAACGCGAGCTTAGTGCGCGGCCCGAGCCCGCAGGCGGCGGTCGAGCAGTTCGCCGCCGAGCGTCTCGACGCGCTCGCCGGCGTGAAGGCAGCGCTCACGGAATACGCGCGCACGCACCCCGGCTACCGGGTCGTGCCGGGACGCTTCATGGTGATCGAGCAGGCGATGGCCCTGCCGCGCGGCCGGCCGCTCGCCGCGCGCTACGTGCGCGAATTCGTCGACGAGATGAAGGCCTCCGGCTTCGTCGCCACGTCGCTCTTGAAGAGCGGCCAGAAGGAAGCGCTGGTCGCGCCGTAAATGGTGACAGTCACCAATTTCGGTAAATCCTAAATGGTGACAGTCACCGATTTCCACGAAGGCGGCTGCCTGTGCGGTGCGGTGCGCTACCGGGTGGTGGGCGAGCCGCTGCGCGCCTCGGTGTGCAGCTGCACCGCGTGCCAGCGGCGAACCGGGAGCGCTTTCGGCTTCGGCGCCTACTTCAAGGCCGAGCAGGTGACGCTGCGCGGCGAGCTGAATGCCTATGAGCACCACAGCGACGAGAGCGGCCGGTGGCTGCGCTTCGAGTTCTGCCCGGCGTGCGGCACGCAGCTGACGTGGACGCTGGAAGCGATGCCCGGCATGCGCGGCGTCGGCGTCGGCACTTTCGACGACCCGAAATGGATCAGGCCGCGCCGCTTCTCATGGCTGCGCTCCGCGCATACGTGGGTCGAGCCGCCGGACGGCGTCGAGGCGGTGCAGACCGGCACGCTGCCGCCGCCTACTCGACCTTGATGTTGGCTACTCGACCTTGATGTTGGCGGCCTTGACCACCTTTTCCCAGCGCGAGAGGTCGTCGCGCACCTGCTGGAAGAACTCGCGCGGCGTGTTGCCGACCGGCTCGATGCCGAGCACGCCGTAGCGCTCCTTCACGAAGGGCGTACGCAGGACCTGCGCGAGCTCCTTCTGCAGCCGCTCGACGATCGCCGGCGGCGTCTTGGCGGGCGCGAAGATGCCGACCCACGAGGCGACATCGAATGGCGCGAAGCCGCTTTCCTCGAATGTCGGCACGTCCGGCAGCGCCGGCGAGCGCTTGGCGCTCGGCACGGCGAGGCCCACGAGGCGCCCGGTGCGCACGTACTGCTGCGCGGTGGCGATGGCCGTGAAGACGAGCGGTATCTGGCCGCCGACCACATCGGTGATCGCCTGCCCGCCGCCCTTGTAGGGCACGTGCTCGAGCTTCGCGCCGGTGCGCTGCCGCAAGAGCTCGCCCGCAAGATGCGGCGTGCCGCCGGTCCCCGAGGTGCCGTAGGCGAGCGGCCGCGTGCGCGCGAGCGCGACCAGCTCGTTCAGGTTCTTCGCGGGCAGCGAGGGATGCGCCACCAGGATGAGCGTCGCGTCGCCGAGCTTGGTGACCGGCTCGAAGTCGTAGAGCGTGTCGAACGGCACCTTGGCGAAGACGTGCGGGTTGATCACCATCGTGCCGTCGAAGCCCAGCAGCAGCGTGTAGCCGTCGGGCGCTGATTCCGCCACCGCCTGCGTGCCGATGTTGCCGCTCGCCCCGGGCCGGTTCTCCACCACCACCGGCTGCCCAAGCCGCGCGCCAAGCGGCTCGGCCACCACGCGCGCGCTGTTGTCGGCGACGCCGCCCGGCGCGAACGGCACGATGATCCGCACCGGCTTCCTCGGCCAGTCCTGCGCAGCCGCACTGGTTACGCCAATCATTAAAATCGACGCAAGCATGAAACGAAGCGCATGACGCCTTCCCGCGTCGAGCTGCGTTATGCGCCGCTGCCGCTGATCGGCGCGATCGCGGTGCACTACTGGTTCGTCGTCCACGGCGAGCGCGGCGAGTGTCATCGCTGGGAAGTATGGCAGACCGCGAATGCCGGCGGCCGCAGTTTCGGCCACGTGCACTGCGACCTGAAGTCGCCCGAGGATGGCGTCGGCGGTGGGCCGTCGCGCCTCGTGCGCATCTGGCACGGTGAAGAAGCGCGCCGCATCGCCACCGTGCTCGCGCAGCCAGAGCGCTACCCGCACACGCGGCGCTACCGCTACTGGCCGGGCCCGAACAGCAACAGTTTCGTCGCCTGGGTGCTCGCGCAGGCGCACATCGATTACGCTCTGCACTGGAGGGGGATCGGCAGACGTTGGCGGAAATAACCTTACGTAACGCAAAGCCCGACGACGCGCGTTCCATCGCCGAGATCCACATCGCCGCCTGGCGCGCCGCGTATCGCGGGCTGATGCCGGATGACTTCCTCGCCGCGCTCAACGTCGACGAGCGCACCGAGATGTGGTCGAGCATGCTGTCGCGCCCGAGCCCTTCGCAGCTTGCGGTATCGGAAATCGACCGCGCGCTTGTCGGCTTCTGCAGCTACGGGCCGACCCGCGACGACGAATCGCCGGACCTGGCCGAGATCTACGCGCTCAACGTGCATCCCGATCGCTGGAGCCAGGGCGCCGGGCGTGCGCTCTGCGAGCACGCCTATCGCGCGGCCGCTACACGCGGCCACACGCTCGTGTCGCTATGGGTGATGAGCGGCAACGCACGCGCACGGCGCTTCTACGAACGGCTCGGCTACGCGGTCGACGGCGCCTCGCGCTCGAACAGCCAGCTCATCGGCCGTCCCTTCGATGAAGTCCGCTACCGAAAGGTCATCGCTTGAAACGTTTGCTCGCCGGGCTTCTCCTTCTCGCTTCGCTTGGCGCGCTGGCGCAGGAGCCGTACCCGTCGAAACCGGTCCGGCTGATCCTGCCCTTCCCGCCCGGCGGCGGCACCGATCTGCTCGGGCGCCTGATCGCCGATCGCCTCGCCGCCTCTGTCGGACAGCCGGTGGTGACCGAGAATCGCGGCGGCGCCGGAGGCAACGTCGGCGCCGAGGCGGCGGCGCGCTCGGCGCCGGACGGCTACACGATCGTGCTGGTCGCGCCGTCGCTTGCGATCAGCCCGACGCTGTATGCCAAGCTGAACTACGACCCGATCAAGGACTTCGCGCCCATCGCGCTCGTCGCGCAGGTGCCGAACGTCATGGTGACGCATCCGTCCGTCCCGGCGAGGACGCTCGCCGAATTCATCGCCTACGCGCGCGCCAATCCCGGCAAGCTGAACTTCGGCTCCGGCGGCCTCGGCACCTCGAACCACCTCGCCGGCGAGCTCTTCAACCTGCGCACCGGCGCCGGGCTGATCCACGTGCCGTACAAGGGTGTGAACCTGGCGATGAACGGCGTGCTCGCGGGCGAGGTGCATCTCGTCTTCCTCGGCGTGCCGGTGCCGGCGCCGCACATCAAGGCCGGCAGGCTGCGCGGTCTCGCGGTGCTCGGCCACGCGCGCTCGCCACTTATCCCGGAGGTTCCGACCGCCGCCGAGGCCGGCCTTGCGGATTTCGACGTCACCACCTGGTACGGCGTCCTTGCGCCGGCCAGCACCCCGCGGCCGATCATCCAGCGCCTGAATGCCGAGCTGACGAAGATGATGCAGGCGCCCGACATCAAGGAGCGGCTGGCGGCGCTGGGCACCGATCCACTCACCAGCACGCCCGACGAATTCGGCGCCTACATCAAGCAGGAAATCGCCAAATGGGGCGACGTCATCCGCAAGGCGGGCCTGCACGCCGAATAATCGGTGACAGTCACCATTAATAATTGGTGACTGTCACCATTTATTGCTCGAGCGCGCTCGGCGCGAAGAGCTCTTCCAGCTGTACCCGCCGCGGCGTCAGGCCCTGCTCCTGCGAGTACTGCGCGGCGGTCTCGAGCACCTGCCGGTTGGCTTTCACGCCGTGGCGCACGAGCGGCGTGCGCAACCGCTCGCCGTCGGCGAGTCCGGTGGCGATGTGGTACTGCGCATGCGCCAGTCGCTCGTGCTCGGCGATTTCGTTGGCGCGGTCGAAAGCCTTCAGCACATTGAGCACCACCCATGGGTGGCGATCGTAGATGCTGCGCTTCACCACCATGCCGTGGTTGATCGGCAGGAGCCCGGTCTTCTGGTAGTAGCGCACGCCTTCGGCAACCGGATCCGCGAATAGCGGCCGCACGCTCGGCTCCCCGGCGAGGTCCAGGCGGCTGCGGTCGACCAGGTTCGGGTTGGCGATGTAGTGCACGATGGCGTCGATCTCGCCCGCGACGATCATGCCGCCGAGGCTCTTCTCCGCGGGCACCTGCCGGATGGCGACGCCAGGCGGCGCCTCGAAGCCGACCGCGCCGCGATGGCTGTGGCTCGGCACGCGCTCCATCCACCATTCCATGTCGCGCGCATGAACGCCGAACTCATGCTCGAGCGCGCCGCGCGTCCAGAGCGCGGCGGTCTGCTGGTATTCGGGCACACCGACGCGCTTGCCCTTGAGATCGGCCGGCTCGTCGATGCCGGCGTCGCGGCGCACGACGATCTCCGTGTGGAACAGCTTGCGCGTGGTGAACACGGGGATGCCGACGAAGCGCTCGTCGCCCGCGGCAACCGCCATCATCAGCGTCGACATCGACATCTCGGCGAGGTCGAAGTCGCCAAACTTGAGCTGGCGCCAGAAGAGCTCGGAGGGAAACACCTCGCTCGGCAGGAGCTCGATGCCGTCCGCCTGCACGCGGCCGTCGAAAATCGGCCAGGTGCGCGCATTCGACGCCATGCCGATGCTGAGCTTGAGTTTCATGCCGCTAGCGTACCGCCAGAGTCGGATACGCGCGGTATTACGGCGCCGGGTCACCTCGGTGGCGACGCAGCGCGGCAGGCATGAGCACCAGGTAAGTGATCGGCGTAGTGAGGGCGACGAAAACGGAAATCAGCACGTGATGCAGGGCCAGGCGCGACTCGAGCAGGCCAAAATGGAGGATTGATGCTGCCACGACGAGCGCCACACCGAGCGTCGTTGCCATAGTCGGAGGATGGACGCGCTCGTAGAACGTAGTCAACCGCACGAGCCCAAGCGCACCGCCAAACGCGAGTAAAGCCCCCACGAGCACCAGCACGCCGACTAGGTAGGTCATTCGATCACCTCGCCCCGCAGCAGGAACTTGGCAAGGCCCACAGTGGAGACGAATCCGAGCATGGCGATGACGAGCGCCGCCTCGAAGTAAAGCGTGCTCGACGAGCGCAGACCGAAGGTCAGGACGAGAAGCATGCCGTTCACGTACAACGTATCGAGCGCGAGGACTCGATCCTCCGCGTGCGGCCCTCGCCACATGCGCCACACGCAGATCAGCGCGCCCGCCGCAAGGAGGAGCTGCGCGGCCGTGAGGGTAATCGATAAAAAGGTCATCCGAAGATCTCCCGCAGCGGGTTTTCGTAACGCGCTTTGAAGTCCCGGGCGAACGTCGCTTCGTCCGCGAGGTCGAGCATGTGCAACGTCAGGATGTTGCGCGCGACGTCATAGCCGGCCCAGCTGGTACCCGGGGTTGCGGTGACGATGAGCGCCAGCGTGGCGAGTGCACCGGCATGGCGCGTCTCGAGCGGGATGCGGACGAAGCCCGCACGCCGCCCGCTCGCGCGCGGACGAAATACGATCCACGCGACCGCCAGATTCGAGCGCACGACGTCACCAAGGACGACGGCGAGCAGGCGTGCCATGGCGGCGAGGCGCACGGGTGCCGCGAGCGGTGCCAGCGTCGCATAGAGGATGCTTGACGCAATGGCAACCGCAATACCGACCAGGATGTGCGCGCGGTCGAGCGTTTGACCGAGCAGCAGCCACATGACGAGAAGCAAGAGCGCAAGCCAGGGATGCGGCAGAAGCCTTCTCATTTGCTCAACACGTCCTCGATATAGCCACGCGGTGCATGGAGCGCGTGCGCCGCTTCCCTAATATAGGTCATCGCCGGGGCGGCCAGCACGCACAGGGCAACGCACAGTGCAAGCAGCGCCGCCACGGGCGCCATCTCCATCAGCCGGACCGTGGGCGCGATTCGCTCGGTGGCCCAGAAGATGCGCACCCCGGCGCGCGCGAAGGCAATGGTCGCTGCCAGGCCCGACAGCAGGAGCAGCGCGACCACGGTCCACGCCGCGACGCCGCCCGCCTCTTCCCGGAGTAACGCACTCATCATCGCGAACTTCGCCAGGAATCCCGGCAATGGTGGCAGCCCGGCAACCATCACGCCACAGCCAAGAAACGACAACGACAGGAACGCCATCGCCGCGGGGATCACCGTGCCCACTTCCTCCTGCGGCTCGGATTCCTCGGCGTCGAGGCGGAATGCCTCGGCGGTGACCGCCAGCACGTCGGCACCGGCTTCGCGTGCGCGCTCTATGAGCTCAATCAGGAGAAAGAACGCCGCTATGCCAAGCGTGGAGACGATCAGGTAATAGAGGCCGGCGGCGGTCGAGTCCGGGCCGCCAAGTCCGATAGCGGCAAGCAACGTGCCGGAAGACGCGAGCAGCGCATAACTGGCGACTCCTCGCATGTTCTGCGAGGCAAGCATGCCGAGGGCGCCGAAAGCGAGAGTCGCCATGCCACCGAGCGCGAGCAGTTCGGCGCCCGAGCTGCCGCCGAACACGAGCAGCCACAAGCGCAGGACCGCGTACACGCCCACTTTGGTGAGGATGGAGAAAAGCGCGGCAGCCGGCGCGCTCGCAGCGGCATAGGTCGGCGCCAGCCAGAAGCCGAGGGGCCACATGCCGGCCTTGACGAAGAACGCGACCGCGAGCACGCCGATGCCGATCTCGGCGAGCACGCGATCAGCCGGCGCAACGCCCGCCAGCCGCACCACCAGATCGGCCATGTTGAGGGTTCCCGCCACGCCGTAGATCAGGCTGACGCCGATCAGGAAGAGCAGCGAAGCGGTCAGGTTGACCACGATGTAGTGCAGGCTGGCGCGCGTGCGCTCGGCGCCGCCGCCGTACAAGGCGAGACCGTAGGACGCCGCCAGCAGGAGCTCGAAGAAGACGAACAGGTTGAAGATGTCGCCGGTGAGGAAGGCGCCGTTCAGCCCGGCGAGCAGGAAATGCACGAGCGAATGGAAATGCACACCGGCGCGGTGCCAGCGCGTGAGCGAAAAGCAAAGCGCCGCCGCGGCAAGGATCGCGGCGAGCAGCACCATGAGCGCGGCGACGCGGTCCGCGACGAGCACGATGGCGAACGGCGCCGGCCAGCTGCCGAGGCGGTAGACATGCGTCTCCGGCGCATCGGCGCTCGCGACGAGCAGCACGGCGGCAAGGACAAGCGCAAGCACTGCCGCCATGCTGAGCACGGCCTTCGCCGAATGCCGGCGCTCGTCCAGAAGGAGCAGCAGCGCTCCTGCGGCAAGGGGCAGCAGCACCGGCGCGATGACGAGGTGGGCGGCCGGTCCGGTCATTCGTCCTCCTCCCCGTCCACGTGGTCGGTGCCGGTGAGACCGCGCGCCGCGAGCAGCACGACCAGCAGCAGCGCCGTGGTGGCGAAGGCGATGACGATGGCGGTGAGCACCAGTGCCTGGGGAAGCGGATCGGCGAAGGCAAGCACATCGACCGGGACGCCGGGTTGCACGAACGGCGGGCGGCCTCCTCGAACCCAGCCCATGACGAAGATAAAAAGGTTCACCGCGTACGAGAGAAGGCACAGGCCGACCGCCACCTGGAAAGTTCGCGGTCGAAGCAGCAGCCAGACACCGGAGCCCGCGACGACGCCAATTCCGAGGGCGATGACGAGCTCCATTCAGCGCTCGGCTTGCACCCGGTGTGCCCGGGTCGATTGGTGCGCGAGCGCAATGAGCATCAGTGCCGTGGCACCCACGACTAGCCCGAAAACGCCGAGGTCGAAGAAGAGTGCGCTCGGCACGTGGACCTCGCCGAGCATCGGAACGCGAAAATGTGCCGTATGCGAGGTGAGGAAGGCGTGCCCAAAGAATAGCGACCCGATGCCGCTCGCTACCGCGATCAACAGGCCGAGCGCGATCCAGCGAAGCGGGTGAAGCGCGAGCCGCGCCTCCACCCACGCGGTGCCTCCGGCCATGTACTGCACGATCATGGCGACCGAGAGCGTGATACCGGCGACGAAACCCCCGCCTGGCAGATTGTGTCCGCGAAAGAGCAGGTGCAGCGAGAAGACGGTCATGGCCGGGAACATCCAGCGCATGAGGACGCCTGGGACCATCATGTCGTTGGCCGCCGCCACGCCGTCCTGTGCCTTTCCGCGCTGTACGCTCTCGGCCGGCGGGCGGAAGCGCCGCAGGATCGCGTACACCGTTATCGCGACCACCGCCAAAACCGTGATCTCGCCGAGCGTATCGAAGCCACGGAAATCGACGATGATGACGTTCACCACGTTGGCGCCGCCGCCGTCCGGCAGCGCGTGCTCGAGGAAAAACCCCGACACGCTCGCCGGCAACGGGCGGCTCATCACGGCGTAGGCAAGCGCCGCGAGGCCGCTGCCCGCAGCGAGCGCGATGAGGAAGTCGCGGCTGCGCCGCGGCAGCGCCTGCAGCGCGCCCGCGCGCGTCCGGACAAATGCAATGCGCTTTGGCAGCCATCGCAGGCCGAGCAGGAGCAGAACGGTCGTGACAATTTCAACCACGAGTTGCGTAAGCGCGAGATCCGCTGCGGCCAGCCAGATGAAAGTGAGGCAGACGATCAGCCCCACACCGCCGGCGAGCACGATCGCTGCCAGCCGGTCGAACTTGGCCTGCCATGCCGCGCCCAGCGCGCAGGCGGCGCCCGCCAGCCAAAGAAGCAGGAACACCGGATCGACTGGGGTGAGCGGCAGCGGCCCCCAGTCGAGCCCGCGACGATGCAGTGGCCAGAGCGCCGCGATCAGCGCGGCGATGAGGATCCAGCGCAGCTGCGGCTGGAGCCGTCGCGTGCCGAGGGCCCGCGCCAGCAAGCGTGCCCAACGCCAGGAGAGCGTGACCATAACGGCGTCGAACACCCGTCGGCCGTCCACCGGCGGAAGCAGTGGGGTCGCATCGAGCCCTCGTGCGAGATAGTTCTTCAGCGCGAGATAGAGCAGCCCGCCGCCCGTGAGGGCGCCGAGGCTCATGAGAAATGGCGTCGTCACGCCGTGCCAGATCGCGAGGCTGTATGACGGGGTGTCGGCGCCCAGTACGCCGAGCGCGGCCGCATCGAGAATCGGCGCCACGGTCAGCGCCGGCACGACGCCGACCAGCACGCACGCGAGCACCAGGAGGTCCATCGGAAAGCGCATCCAGCGGGGCGGTTCCCTCGGCTCTCGCGGCAGGCGCTGCGCGGGCGGGCCGAAGAACACACCGTGGATGAAGCGCAGTGAATAGGCAACGCTGAAAATGCCCCAGGCGACGGCGACGTAGGGCAGCGCCCGGTTGAGCGCCGGCAGCGGCCCTTCGACGCCGAGCGCTTCGGAGAAGAACATCTCCTTGGAGAGAAAGCCGTTCAGCAGCGGCACGCCCGCCATCGCCGCCGCCGACACCAGCGCGAGCGTCGCGGTCACCGGCATGAAGCGATACAAGCCATTCAGGCGACGGATGTCCCGCGTGCCGGTCTCGTGATCGATGATGCCCGCGGCCATGAACAGGCTCGCCTTGAATGTGGCGTGGTTCATGATGTGAAAGAGCGCCGCGACCAGCGCCAGGCGGCTGTTCAGCCCTAGCAGCACGGTCACGAGGCCCAGGTGGCTGATCGTCGAATACGCGAGCAGTCCCTTGAGGTCATTCTGGAAAATGGCGCTGTAGGCGCCCAGCACCAGCGTGATGAGCCCGGCGGTGCCGACTACCCAGATCCAGGCGTCGGTGCCCGCCAGTGCCGGCCATAGCCGCGCCAGAAGGAAAACGCCGAGCTTCACCATGGTCGCCGAGTGCAAATAGGCCGATACCGGCGTCGGCGCCGCCATTGCATGCGGCAGCCAGAAATGGAATGGGAACTGCGCGCTCTTGGTCAGGGCGCCGATGGCGACGAGCACGAGCGCCGGCAGGTAATGCGAATGGGCCCGAATGCGATCGCCGCCCGCAAGGATGGCATCCAAATCATAGCTGCCGACGATGTGCCCGAGGAGAAGCACGCCTGCCAGCAGGCACAGCCCGCCCGCCGAAGTGACGATGAGCGCCATGCGAGCGCCGTCGCGCGCGGCCGGATTCTGGTGCCAATAGCCGATCAGCAGAAACGAGACCAGGCTGGTCGCTTCCCAGAAGAACACCATCTGTATGAGATTGCCGGACAGCACTGCACCCAGCATGCAGCCCATGAAAGCGAGGAACAGCGCATAGAAGCGCGGGATCGGGTCCTGCGGCGACATGTAGTAACGCGCATAAAGCACCACCAGGAAACCGATGCCGGTGACGAGCAGGCTGAACATCCAAGAGAGCCCGTCCATGCGCAGCTGGAAGTCGAAGCCGAAGCTCGGCAGCCAAGGCAGGCGTAGCTGCACGACCGAGCCGGCCGCCAGAGGACCCTGCAATGCAACGCTGAGCGCGAGCCCCGCCAGCGCAACGATCGCCGCAAGCGAAGCTTCCGCGTTTCGCGCATTGCGCGGCAGCACAAGCGCCACGGGGCTGGCAATAAACGGCAGCGCGACCAGGACGCCGAGGAGCGTTTCGTTCGACAACGTCGTCAGGCGCTCGGGCCCGGCTTTGCTTCCTTGAGCAGCAGGACGTCGCTCGCCACGTCGGCGAGCACATGGCGCGTGACGCTGCCGAGCAGCAGCGATTCACCGACGGACCGAGTCCTCTTAAGCAGCACCACGAGATCCGCCCCCGAGGTGCGCTGGCGCTCGACGATGCGGGCGCCGGCATCACCTCGCTCGACGAAGGCGAGGAAGCGAAGCGGATCGCCGGATACCGAGGCGCTCAGCTCGCCGATCGTCTCCACGGCTTTGTCGTAGGCGCGGGCGCGATGGCCGTCGATCGCCGCGTCCGACACCCCGGCCCGGTGCAGCAGCCCTTCGAAGGGAACGTCGTAGGCATGAAGCGCCGTGATCATCGCTTCGCCGGCGAATCGCAGCGCGGCGGCAAGCGCTTCTTGTGCGCCCGGCAAGAGGTCCACGGGCACAAGAACATTGCGGTACGCCTCGTGCGGCGGCGTTCGCACGATCAGAACGGGCCGCGCCGTTCGCGACACCATGCGCTCCGCTGTTGTGCCGAGCAGGGCATCCTTGAGCGGATTCATGCCGTGGGCGCCAAGCACTACGAGATCTGCGGACGCCCCGGCGGAGACGATCGAATCGGTAACATCGCCGACGACGATGCGCGCTTCGCTGCGCACGCCATGCTGGCCTGCCGTGTGTGCGGCAATCTCTTCGAGCTCATGACGCAACAGTTGGACGAGCCGGTCGGGACAGTCCAGCGGCTCCGGTCCCCACTGCCGCAGCGCCTCTAGCGATACCGCGCTGACCACATGCAACAGTTGCAGCTCGGCCGCGTACTCCTTCGCCAGCATGGCTGCGCGCTCGAGCGCGCTCGTCGCGTCAGAAGAGAAGTCCGTTGCGCAAAGAATTCGCTTCAGAGGCATGTCGGATGAACGGGCATCATTATCCAAGGCATCGTAGGAATGAATTCGCCTACATTGCGAGCGGTTGTTTTATTTTTCGCCTGTGGTATGGTCGGGTTCAAGCAATCATCCTTTCGACATGCAGAACGCCATGAGCACACGCTGCCATCTGACACCGCCGGGTCAACGCCCGAGCGCTGTCGCGCGCGTTCTGCGTACGCCGGGCACCCTCGCCTGTCCGACCTAGCCCGGTAGCCGCGCCGGTCTTGCGCCTCTAGGGGCGAGCAAGAGCGCGGGTACCGGGACCTCCGTTTCAGCAAGCTGACGGCTCGCGCGCTTCGCGCGCGGTCGCAACTCGTCCCATCGTTTCGAACCGGAGTGATTATGACCCGCAATAATGAATTGCTCGTATCGACGCGCGACGCCGAGGCACTCGCCTGCGTGGTCGGCGACCGCCATCTCGCCGCCCGCTTCGAGAGCGAGACCGATGCCCTCGCCGAAATCCTTATGGAAGCGCGCATGGTGCCGCACCATGAATTACCAGCCAATCGCGTGGCGATGAATTCGCGCGTCACCTACCGGGAAAGCGACGGTCCGGTCCGCACGGTCACGCTCGTGCATCCCGCGACCGCGGATGTCACCAATCTGCGCATCTCGGTGCTCTCGCCTGTGGGGCGCGCCCTGCTGGGCCGGCGGCCCGGCACCGCGGTCCGGGCCAGCGTGCCCGGCGGACGCGGCATCACGCTGCATATCCTCGCCGTCGAGCGCTGACCATGACGCGCGACGATCGCTCCACGGGTGCCGCGCTTGCGACGGTTTTACTGCTCGGCGTACCGGCGCTGGATCTTCTCGTGGGTGCCAGCCCGGCAGCGGTGCACGCCGTGCTCGCCGCTTGCGGCATCGCTTTCTTCGTGGTCTGGCTGGCGGAGCTGTGACATGCGGCCTGACATGCCCATCGAGCAGCTGGTGCGCCGCACGGACACGCACTTTCAGCTTGGCTTCAGCGCACAGGCGCGNGAGCGTATTGGNGACAGCGACCAGTTCGCCCTGNGCNCGTCGAGAGAGGGGCTGCTGATCCTCGGGCGCAACGAGGAAAGCTTGGNCCCGCCGGTCGATCTCCTGCGCGAGAGCTACGGCGCGAAACTCGAGGTACAACCNCCTCGCGTGCGCCTGCTCAGCGGGGTACAGGTGAAAGAGCCGGTCATGCATGTGCGCATTGGACTNGAGGCACGCTTCCTCGANGCGGTCGCGCGCACCATGCTCGGGCGCGGTGCCGTTCCTTCGGAGGAATACGCGCACGGCCGGCATTGCGTGCTGCGCTACGAGGCGCCGCTCGTCGATTTGCTCGGCCTCGGCGCAGAGCTGGCGCACATCACCGNCGGAAGCGCGAAATACTGGGTCGCGCTCAGTCACTACAGGCTTCTCACCGGTCCACCGGGTGGCAATGCAGCTTGATGCAACCTGCCAGCAATCGCCTTATGGAGCCACGATGGAAAACGCGCGCCTGAGAACGCGCGGCCCAGCTTCGCTTCAACTTCGAGTCAGACCCACGTCAGTGTTTGGGCGTAGCCTGATCCGTTAAGAGTCTTCCTGAGGGGGAGGATTGCGGCANGTTCCAGACCGCACCATGNGTGCGCGCTAGGGAGGACCGAGCGTGCCCANCCCAGAAGATCGCTGAACCGCAAAACTGCGGCCTATAACTAGTCGCAATACGAAGGGAGCAGTCCATGTATCGATANTTGTCTCGCCCNCCGGCGGCGCTCGCGTTTGGCGCNGCCTTCCTTGCCCTTTCGGGCGCCGCATTCGGCGCTTGCACCGGGCCGGGCGCACCCGCCAATACAGAAACGAAATGCCTGACCGCAGTCCAGATTCCCGGCAAGCCACTACGCTCCTACGACATCAGCTGGGTGAATGCGCACCGCGGCGAGTATTACCTCGCCGATCGCTCGAATGCCTCGATCGACATCATCGATACGCGACACCTCACCTTCAAGCGCTTCCTTGGCCAGGGGCTTTTCGTCGGCGCGAAGCTCAACGGCGCTGGCACTACGGTCAACAACGACATCTCCGGGCCCGACGGCGTAGTGACGCACGGCCGCTGGCTGTATGCCGGTGACGGCGACAGCACGCTGAAGGTCTTCGACCTCGACGGGCCGAANGCNCTCGCTCAACCCGCGCTCAGTACCGGCGGCACGACCCGAGTCGATGAGATGGCGTTGACCGCTGACGGCGAATTGCTGCTTACGGTGAACAATGCCGAAGATCCACCGTTTGCCAACCTCTGGGCGGCGAACGGCGATCGCAATCACAGCTCGGTGCGCATGCTGAGCAAGATCACGATCGACCCGGTGCTTTTCCCGGGTACCCCGGCCATCGAGCAGCCGACCTGGGATCCGACGACGCAGCGTTTTTATGTATCGGTGCCGATCCTCGGCAAGCCGGGCGGCTGCGGTACCGCGACCTGTGATGGCGGCATGATGGTGATCGATCCGACGACGGTCAGGGGACCGACCGCGGTGCTCGGTGCCTTCGATGCGGCCACGAACACCGGCGTATTGCAGCTGAGCGACTGCGGACCCAACGGTATCACGGTCGGCCCGCACGACAATCTGCTGCTCGGCTGTACGCAAGCCAACAATCCGGCCAACAGGAGCACGCTGGTCATCAACGCGACGACCAAGCATTACTCCCATGTGAACGGCATTGTCGGTTCGGATGAGGTGTGGTTCAACTCCGGTGACGGTCGGTATTACACCGGCTCCAACCGTAATTGCGCACCCTCCGGTTGCCCGGCGCAAGCGGCGGTCCTCGGCGTCATCGACGCGACCAGCGTGCTGATCGAAACCATCCCGCAATCCTCGGGCTCGCACTCCGTCGCCGCCGACTCGAAGCGAAACCTGATCTTTGTGCCACAGTCAGCACCGGTCTCCGTCGTCGGGGCCGGAGGCGACACAACGGCTGTGGGCGCAGGCATCTGTGGCAGCACGAACGGCTGCGTCGCGGTGTATTCGCATCACGTCGACAAAGATGGCGATAAGGATGACGAACACAGAGACCACTAAACTGGCAGGAAAACGGGACGCCGATTGAATGTCCCGTTCTTGCAGAAAGGCCGGCCGCGCGCCGGCCTTTTTTTTAGACTTAGCTGTCTGGGTGATCGCGCCTGAACTGCGCTATCAAGTCATCGGCCAAGTCCTGTAGTTCCTTGGC
>C688J18823_10000840_pt1 | contig 18376 bp, 13 predicted proteins | sample HopSoiMetagenom1_FD_18823 | JGI IMG/M metagenome (IMG submission 18823) | reverse complement strand
CGTTCCCAGCGGAAATTGCGACGGAGATCAGCACGTCTTGGGCCACAGGCTTGGCAGACGAAACTGGCTCAATTTATGACAGTCGAACATCGTCAACCCGGCTCATTTGAAGTACCAACGGCGAAAAGCCACGACAGCCCAAATTGCCTCTATCACNCCAAACGGCCATGCAGCTTGGAGTAACCCATAGCCCGAACCGAGCCCGCAAGCTCCGGCGAACGCGAGCACAAACCAGTGGTTGCGATCTTCCAGCGCGTAGCAAACTAGCATGACGGTAACGGCAAATAGGCCGAAGGCAGTCAGAGCGTCCATACAACTCCAGTAGCGAACGCGTGGGCCATCCGCCGAGTGATGAAAAAGGGATCAGATCGTGACGGCGGCTCCCGATGATGTGACCGAGCTCGACAATCTCAAGCTCGACGCGCTTCGATGAGACCAACGCGGCCCGGTATTATTAACGACGAATTGAGGGCCGCGCCTAGCAGTGGAATTCGGTTATCGCCGACAGGCGCGGCCGAAGGAATCTTCGTCGGGCAGGCCGCGAACGCCTATGCTCCGGGCGAAAAGAGCTGAGGCCTCGGGATCCAGATAGCTGACATTCGCCGCCAAAGGTCGGAGCTGGCGGCTGTACTGGCGGTTGGCTTTGACCCGACCGGGGCGTCGCGCCGGCTGCCTCAAAACGCAATCGGTTCCTTTTATCCACGCAGGCCACCATCAATCAGGCGGCGGGATCGGATTCCATCCGCCCGGGTGGTTTCTGTGGAAGTTGATCAAACGTGACACGACGCGTTTAGGTCGGTTGCTGCGATCTATTGTATGCGGATTGCACATACTGGTTTGCGAGACGTCGCGCTAAGTTCAAACGGACAAGTTTGCGAATCGCTCGGATCGCGACGTTGGATTAGGAGAAAGAGAGTCAAACATTAAGACGATAAAGAACGGGGTCATGAAAAAACGGGCGACGACCACCAAGCAGCCGCCGCACTACCTTCCCCATCAGTCGACCGAAGCGTGGCATACAATGGTAGTCGGAGCAGTAAACCAACAGGCCGCGAACGCCCATCTCGCGCATTTCGCTTCGTCATTTGTCCTGCCGCCTAAGGCTAAGTAAGTGAAGGCAAGTTGCCGGGTACTTCAGCCAAGCCTGCGGAGTTAAGTACACTGATTTCGCGCTGGTGTGGCCCCGCTAGCTTTAGATATCCTTGTCGCTGATATGCAGAGAGTGCGCGTGTCACGGATTCATGGGTGAGTCCGAGATAATCTGCGATGTCGCGGCGGCTCATCGGAAGCGCGATCGCGATGGCACCTCGTGACCTTAAACGGCCATTCATCTCAAGCAAGAACACCCCCACGCGTTCTTTCGCGGACTGGCGTCCCAAAAGCAGCAGGTGGTTCTCGGCGTGCTGGAGATTGTCAGTCATCATCTTCAGGAGGTTTAGAACCATCGCAGGGTCGTTCTTTGCCTCACGCTCCAGGCTGTGGCGTTTTACAAGGCGAACGGTGGTGTTGATGATGGCTTCGGCCGTGAACCGATGGATCTTGCCGTTTTCGAAGCCGAAGATATCGCCGGGCAAGTGGAACGCGCCGATCTGCCGGCGACCGTCAGACAGCAGTTTGTGACTCCGGACCGCCCCTTGAATAACCTGATAGACATAATCTGCGGGCTCTGCCTGTCCGAAAATCTCGGTGTCCTTCATGTACCTGAATTCGCTTGAACTGACCTTCGTGTGAGACAAATCACCAAGCTGCCCACGAAGGCGAGGCTTCTTGTCGGGATCCGTATTGAGGTTCTTGTACATAAACGCCCCTTCACCCGGCGCTTTCGCATTACGACGGCCCTAAAGAGCGCCGCCTGCCAACCCCCAACTCCGGGCTTATGAGGGGCTCCGGTGTGACACGCTATTTGCCCCGGCGAAATTGTCCGTTAGGTCAATAGCCGTTGCTTACAGTCGATGAGGCACAGGGGCCGCCAGAGTTTCAACAACCTCTGCATGCCGCGCCTTTGACTCAAGGTGATCTTTTGAGAACCCGTGGTCACGGCTAATGAAAAAGCGTTTTGCGTAACGCCTTCAGTAATTCCCTTTGGCTCCTGGCGTATTCCTCAACCACCCTGAGAATTTCAACCATGCGCGACTGCTTGCGAGCCGTGGAGGGCTTCCGGTCAGCTGGAGCGGTTTTGTCTGGCGGCCGTTTTGCTTGAGCCATGCCTTCCGCTACCCGTTAAGGCAGTGTAGGCTTTGATCTATGTCGGAAGGGTACGCGGTGGTCCGCTACGGCGCCCCTAGTCCATTGGACGCCGCTGGGTTATGGCCGGAGGGCAGGCCGGGCCTAAGGTGCCCCATTCGAACTCCGAGCGGTTGTTCTTGATGGTGCACCCCCGCGACAGCCTCGTCCGATGCCCCCGCTCCGGACAGGCTTTTTCGTACGGCGTAGTTTTCGCATTTTGTGCTGGTACCCTTGGCTACTAGTGCTCGGGCGTTTCACTTGCTTTTTAGCAACTGGGCTGCAATCGGCGCGTGTCATCCTCCAGCCTTCCTTTGGCCCAGGTATTCCTATGAGCAAGTTTTTGCGCGTTTTCTGAATGACCAATCCGGCGCGACCGCGATAGAATACGGGCTGATTGCAGCCGGCATTTCGATTGCAATCATCACAGTGGTCAACGGTCTCGGTACGAACTTGAACAACAAGTTCACAAGTATAAACAGTTCGCTGAAGTAGTTCGGTACCACGCGTTGGAACGGGCTTACCGGGTAAGTGACCGGCGACGGTAACGTGGCCGCCCTAGGGGCGTTTTAGTCCTCGCCGCGCCCACTCAGTTTGTAGATGAGACGCTCTGACCCGCTTGGGTAGCTCGGTGTTGAAGCCGACAGCTTGATGCTTTGCTGCGCGCCCTTTCGGGCTAATGCCGCTTACCTCCGTGCGACGGCTTCGGCCCGTTCGGCTGTTCGCTCGGCGAAACCGATTTCCCCTGGGATCTTGATCAATGTACACCCTGCCCGAGATCGGGCCCCCGCTGCTTGGCCGGTCCCCACCGGAGCCGGTGGGAATCCCGGCTCCGATGGAGGCATTCGAATCGATCCGGCTGTCGATTTGGGCGAGCGCTGATGAAGCGCCCAAAACTAACACCGACGTGAGTGCTACTGTCGCAACTTTCATGCTGTTTCCCTGAAGCTAGAGCATAACCGTCGAAAACTCGGCCCCATTCCGGAAACGGCTGTTCACATAGAGGTTTGGACTCTCATGCGAGTTTGAGAACAAGCCCGTAACATGACTAACGGCGACCGTTCAGTTCAACCCGCCTTCAGGAGCGGTCAGCAACTGCATACCGTCGCCTTCGGACAGGTCCTGCGACCAACCTTCGCCCGTTGAACTGAATGGGGCGATCTGCACGAATAAAGGTATTACACAAAGAAAGCTCGGACGAGCGGTCGTGAACGTCGGTCTCGCCAGGCGAAGCCCAATGTCAGCCCGAAGTGACCGAGCACGAAACAAATGTCGCGATCTCTCTCGGGGACCATTGATGGGGACGAGGGCATGACGCAACTCCGACCACATGAACGATGGCACGGGCCCGCGACACAACGGGGGAGGAGTGGTGCGGGACCGTCGCGGACAAGCAGGTGCTTCGGGACTGCGTGTCTGCGCAGCTAAATAGCATCCGGAATGAAAGTTCCGGGCACGGCCTTGCTGGTCGTCGAGGAGTCAGGCAAAGGCCGTGAAGGCCGCGCAAGCGACCAAATAAACGCGACCGAGCGTTCCAACGTGAAAATTCCGAGGCGCTTTCGTTCGCCACATCGCGACCCATCCGTTTTAACGTGGCGGTCTAAGGGGGTTTTCATTGCTCCGCTTCAATGGAGCGTGAGAAGCACGGCCTTGCGGGCCTGGTGGAGGAGTCAGCAAAGGCCGTGCAGGTCGCACAACTGTCAGGGAACGCGACCCATGGCATCTTAACGCGGTCTCCCGTGGCGTCTCGGTTGTCCGCTTCAAAAGCAAGTGAAAGGCACGGCCCGCGATACGGGATGAGGGGCTTGGACCGGAGGCCCTGCCAGGAACCCGCAACGGAGAAGCGTTTTTACCGTGCTGCGGCTCCCGCGCGCTAAACTAGGCGGTCGCTCGACGGCTCTTTCGGCTAAACAAGTTGCCATCTCAATCTGCTCAGCTTCGCGACCGGCGGTAGGCCGGCGTTCCGCAGCGCCTTCGCGGCACGACACGCAAGCGCTGCCAACGCCCTGGCGCCGGAGGTGCTTGATGAGGTCACCCTGAGGGGGCGGCTCTTTTATAGTCAGCGCCGCCTGTCTAGGCACCCTTTTCGCACTTGTTCATAAAGCTAGTCTTCGCGGCACCCGAAAGTGGCTTGCCATCCTGGCTCATCGCCTTGGTTGCGCAGGTGTCAGCCATACATTTCTTCACCAATGAGGTCTTGGCGCCTGCGAGCGGCTTACCGTCCTTGCCGACCGCCTTGCTCTCACAAGTCTCCTGTCCGAGGGCGGCACCACCAGTAAATACGACGACGAAAGCGGCTAACAGTATGTTTCTGAGTATGGTTTTCTCCCTTGACGGTCTCTAGCGATCGAATTCGGTCCCAGACGGTTCTTTCGAGCAAGGGTTGAAGCCCATAAGCGCGCTCCGCAAATAAAGAGTCACATCGTCACAAGGGGGGCGGCACGCTGCCGTCGACGAGCGTTTTGCGAGAGGATATTTCAGCCGGCCGGATCACGCCGTGACGTCGGCGCCCTTCCGCCTCAGAATGCTTTCGATGGTTATAGCCTCCTCCCATCGTGTGGCCTAGCCGCCTATGTCGGCTCGCATCGGGGGATGCCATGGATCCGTTCCTCTACGAGCGTCAGCATATCATATCGGCAGGACGCAGTGAGCGAACATCGCTTATCTCGCGACCGATCAGTCCTTGGCAAATTGCTGCCTGACGTCGCTTAATACGCTGTTGATCTACATCAACCGCGCCGTTCAACGACGCGTGCACCATCGTTTATCTGGCGTCACACCGCGGGTGAGGCTTGGGAACTGACATTTCTTCCGGGCCAATTAGTTCGGACAAAGTCTGCAACAAGTCTGCGCTGCGACCCGCTGCAAGGGCAATTCCGATGAGCGATGACCAGGACAAGCAGGGGTCCGCCGCGGACGCCGAACTTGAACGCGAAATTCGCCAAGGCCGAAAGTTCACGGCAAGAGAGGCCATGGGGCGGATGCTTGGTCCGGGCGCGATGAAAGGCGGTTCCGCGGTCTCCAGAGTGCAACAGGCCGAGACGGAGATCGGGACATGGCTAAGAAGTAAGCTCACGGATTCGACCGGAGCATTGCAGGCGCTGTTGCACCGCCGGCTCAAGGAAAGTCCGCTGCTGCTTAACAACCTTGATCAGCCGCTCATTGCTTTGGCGGCCTACTGCCAACAGATTCTCGCCTCAGATTATAACCTGAAAGAACTTGTGCGCGAAGCAGATGCTGAATGGGGGCGAAGGATGGACGAGCGGCCCCATTTCAACAGGGAAGGTTCTCCAACGCACCCAGACGACCCCTATACAGCCGATTCCGTTCGCAGGGCATTGCTAGAAATCTTGACGAAGATCTCCAAGGCGACGTGAGAAGGCCGCCACCCCATCTCTCTACCCAAATCAGTTAAGGTCTGAAACGCCTACAGCCGAGGCACGAGCCGTCAACGTCACAATGTCAAGAAACTCCCCCATTCGAGCCGATCCGGCCGTTGATGGCAGAGGGATATTGCCGACCAACCAATGTATATTATCATTACGAGAGATTGCTTACGACGCCGCCGTCCAGTGAGACAGTGCTGGATCATAGTTGATCATCCCGTCTCGAGGTGGACGAACGCGATACTGCAGATTTCGCCAAGCTTTACCCGATGAACGCAGCTCCAATACAGAAACGCGATCGGCGCTTTCTCAGTTCTGCCCGCGCTAAAAGCGTCGGAGTTTAAAAAACCCCGACCCCGCGTCGACAAAGGCGTAAAGACAATGTTCCCGATAGCCAGGGACCGGATTAATGGCTCGAACGACGGCTCAAACATATGGCGGACGCGGAACGTCGCCGGGGAAAAAAGTCTGATCAGGCCCTCAAGCGCGCCCAGCGATCTATCAAAGCCGTTAGCTAGGAAGCGTATGCCAAACGGTTCAATGGTTGTTGAACCTCAGGCACATCATCACATAGTGGAATACGGTGCGTGCGCGTGTGGGGGATCTGGATTCAGAGGCGGTGTAGATTCGAGGGAGATGGAATGGCCCAGGCTTCGAGATACGAGACTTGGCCGGTTCGCGGCAGGCTGCGAGGCAAGAACGGTAAAAAATCCAAGGACGTGAGTGGGATCGACTGTGCCACGGCTCAGGGCTTTCCTCGCGCCGGCCTAGTGATCGACGACAACATGCAGGAGGCCCAGTTCGTCTCCGTGAAGGATGGAGAAATCGTTGCCGGCGATATGATTACGCTGATCGCAGACAGTTTTGACGGCAAGCATCTTGAGCTTGACGGCGAAAGCGTGGCCTACGCCGGCGGGTACTTTTACGTGATAGGCTCTCACGGTCATCCCCGAGACAGCAAACGCAGGCTCCATCCGGACAAAGACGCTGCCCGGATTGCCGCGCAGATCGCGGCGAGCAGCCAAATCGTGCGTTTCCGCTCGGATGGCGCTCAAGCCACCGGGCCGATCGAACGGACGGCAAAGCTACGGACGCTTATCGCGCAGCAACCGGACCTCAGCAGCTATCAAGATCGGAGACTTGAAAAGAACGGGCTAACGATTGAAGGGATTGCGGTCGGGCGCGGACGCATTTTGGTGGGATTTCGAGGACCGCCACTGAAAGGCGGTCGCGCCGCTGTGTTGTCGGTTGCAGTTGAAGGCGTCTTTGGCAAGGCGGCGCCAGATGCCCGTCTCTACCGACTGCCCCTAGGCAAAGGAACAAGCGTGCGTGATCTCGCGACATTCGGTGACGGCGTCCTTGTGCTCGCCGGACCGATCGGGAGTGGACCCGGCCCATTTGGAATCTACTGGTGGGATGGAGTGAGCGACAATGCGAGGCTTCTCAAGAACCTTGCCGACGTTGTTGGAAAGCGTGGGAAATGGAAAGCGGAAGCGCTCCTGCCTCTCGGTGAGGACGCGTCCGGTTTGCGCATTCTAGTCCTGTTCGATGGTCAAAAGGAAGCAGCGCCGGTCGTAGTATCGGTTCGGCGACCGTGATGAAAGTCCGACTGCATATTTCACCCCTGCGACCGGCCGTCCTGGTTGGGATGGAGCCTCATCCTCCCGTGCTCGCTGCCCGTTCGGAAGGGAGGTAAGGCCCTACGAACTTCAGGAGGACCAAACACTTGATTTGACGGGCCCCGGCTATAGCTCAGGTCGACGGGTTCAGCACCAATGAAGCGCGACGAGCGTGCGCCTCTCGGCTCGACCTGACGTCAAGCGGCGGCTTTGTTTTTGATTGCGCCGATCACTGCTGTGAGAATTGCGCCGCCAGCACCACCCGCGATTGCCTGAGAGATAATGCTGCTAACGCTTACATTGCCCGATTGCGCTGCGGCAAGGACAGACGGCAACAATAACGTAACGATTTGCCCCAGCACTCCGCCCCCAATCAAACCGGAAATGACGTTGCCCGCAGTACCTAGATCAAACGTTGGAGATGATTTACCTGCCCCGACGCCGCCAAGTGCTCCCGCGACAAGATTGATCAGAATTTGTTCCACATCGATCTCCTATGACTTGAACGCTCTTGCGCTTTGAGCTCCGCATGACAAGACGGGCGATTTGGAATGCGCACGTCCGGACCGAACTGGTAGGGAATACACAGCCAAATGGCGGGGCCTGATCGCCATACGCGCATTTTAAATGGATCCTTGAGCGAACGTTGATCTAAGTCAATCAATAAGGGAGTACCCGGTCGAAGGCTCGGTTCAATTGCCGACCCGAGGCGCTGAAGCGCCGCTCCACCTCTGACAGCCCACCTCGTCCAGCCAAAACGAAAAGCGGAGCAAGAGACAAGCAGTGCGCGAACGCCCATCATCTCGCGCTTTTTCGCCGAGTTATTTCGCTTTGCTTCGGTAAGGAGCGGGGAGCACAATCACAGCACCGCCAACGATGAAGAATGCAATGTGGTCGGTATCAATGCCAGCTTCACCATTCGTCTTGCTTCGCCGCCGTGCATTGGAAGTAACTGGTGAACCTCGCCAACCCAGAGCGTCGTTGACCTACGTCAACCTTCGCGGTTGAGAGCGCCGCAATCTGCCGACCTTGCGGAGTTAAGCCCGATTCCTGAACTCATTTGGTGTAGCGTTCAGTGACACTGGAGAAGAAGCAATGATCAGACCTGCCATCCTTGCGGTCGCGATGTGCGTCGTATCCTCAGCACAGAGCATGCCCTACGTCCCACTTCAGCAGCCGAACAATTCGGTCATTCCAGTTCGCCAAGGATGTGGTCTGGGTCGTCAACTGGTCGATGGCATCTGCGTATCGAACGCCAAGGTGCGTGCCGCGGTCCGCAAGTGCAGCGCTCGAAAAATGCGCATGGTGAACGGTCGCTGCGAACCGCGCGCGCGACCGGCTGCCGCCCCTGCTGCCGCGCCGCCTACGATCCAGCAACCTGCGGCTACTCCCGCCACGCCACGTTGATTGGCGCGCGCAAGCGCCGCGCAAAGAGCGCGCGGCGTGCCGCATTTACCAAGCCGGTTGCACCTCGCCTGGCCGCCGCGCCCACGCGCGTATCGCTCCAGTATCGGCCGATCGCAACGGCGACATCATCCGTCGGCCGTCACAAAACGCCGTGAGGCTGGTTGCGCGTCTCGGAGACGATCCCGACCTTGTCGCTTGCACAAACTAATGGTCGAAAGCTTCCAAGTCGGCGTGAAATCAAATTCAATTACCGGGATCGACACCGCGCCGATAAACAGCCCAACTATCCGCGACATGAGGGCCGTAACAGTCCATTTCACCTGGCCGCCGGTGGAGGGCAGCGCGCGAGCAGGCGCGCTAGGTTCGCCTCATGTTCTGCAAGCGAGAGCAACAGCATAAACGAGTAGCCCTGGTCATAATGCATCTCGATGATCGTACTGGAGCGAAATTTAGATCCGGAACGCCACCCAGAGTTGGGCTGCTTTCAAGCGTGAAAAACGATCCTGGCCAGCAGCTTCGATTGAACTAGGCAGCTGAAACGGGATAGGACGAAGGTGGAGGAACGCGATGCATGGATGCCGGGGAGACAAGGAATAGGAAATCAGTGGCCGAATGAAGGAGGCGCGGCATGCGTGTTATGGCTTGTTTGGTCGCGGCGACGACAGCAATCGCGGCCGGTCAATCGGTAAGAGCTCAGACCTACGATCCAAATTACCCGGTTTGTATGCAGACCTACGGTCCGTTCAGCGGCATCAATTGTAGCTACACATCGATGGCCAGTTGTTGGATGCTGGCGCAGGGTCGGTCGGCACAATGTTTGGCTAACCCATACTTCGTGCAAAGGCGAAAATGGCGGCACTGACGTGTCAGCGATCCGGCTTGATCTACTTCTGAACGCGATGAGCTCGTGGTCACTTTACACATCGGCCGCTCGCAGCGGGTTCAACTCCGTGACATAACCTTTGACAACGCCGACGAGGTGCGCCGGCATACGTTGGGTTCAACGAGGTATCGGACCTTGACACTCGACTACCCTGGACGTCGACTCTCGATTGCGGTGTTTCACGCTTTGTGGCTTGCGCCGACGACCTGCGGTTTGGTCCGCGCCGAAACGCCCGAGGCTGGTCCGAGCGGTGCGATCGGCCTTGGCAATCGCGGCTGGTCGGGGGCGGAAACGAACCGCGGAACGTCTGGGAATGAGCTCGAGTTCAGCGCCCGGACCGGCGTTGCATCTGACTACATTTATCGCGGGACGACGCTCTCGGGCGGCGGGCCTGCGGCGGGGGCCGCCCTTGAAGCAACGTTTGGCCCTCTATACGCCGGCACCACATCGGCCACTATCAAGCTGCCCACCCAGCCGGTCGCCGAGTTGACCATGGCCGGCGGTATTCGCCCGAAGATCGCAAATATCAATTTCGAACTCGGCGTGACGTATTTCGCCTATCCCGGGGAAGCACTTCCCGGCGTGACGAACGGCATCAATTATTGGGAGGCGGCTATCCGAGGCGATAAGAGCATCGGCGAGTCGTTCCGTATCGCAGGCGGCTACGCCTATTCTCCGAATGTCTCGAACACTGGTGCCTGGAGTCAATATGTTGCGGGGGGATTGGGCTACGACCTACCAACTCGTCTACTGCCGCAGCATCTCAGCGTGTCACTCACGACTGCTACCGGGTATTCCTGGTTCGGTAGTCAGGCTCCGCAACTCGGCCGCTTCCCATTGCCTGCATATCTCAATTGGCATGCGGGCGTAACCTTCACCCACAAGTCGTTGAACCTCGATCTACGCTACTATGACACCAATTTGTCGAAGGAAAATTGCTTTGTCCTTACCGGGGATCCAAACGCGCGGCCGGGCGGCCGCCTTGATCCCATTACCAATCCCGCCGGCTTGGTCTCGAACTGGTGTGGTGCAACGTTCGTCGCTAAGGCCGGGTTCGCGTTTTAGCCAGCTGGTGGGAGCGCATTCGCGGCGCTTATTTTGCTCGTGCCGGCCGGGATCCTCGGTCGCGTCACACGCGATTGACATGCGTCAACAGAGGAACCTAGCCGGCCTGACGTCGGCGCCGTGGCGACCGGAGGCCTTGCAAACTAGATTTAGGCTCCAGATCGGAAGAAAGAATGTCGCCCCTGGCAGTACGACCCCAATCTGAAGACGGGGATCGAAATAAGCTTCACTCGGGCAGGTGCGCCTTTCGTGTTAGATTGTTCGAGCGATTGTCGCCGGACTGGATGCCCATCCGGGCCGTCGCGCACAAACAGGAAGGGATAGACCCATCCCGTAAGCCAATGCTCAGAAAGAAAATCTCAGCCGATTTGCGGTCACTGGCGCGCGGGGGCATACGGCTCTGTGCATCAAGGTGCTTGCNGGGATCGTTAGCCAAGAGGCGAGCCCATCGGCGGCCCGTGTNTCGGCGGCGGGCATTCTGCTGGATCGCGGTTGGGGCAAGCGCTTCAGCCTCATGGAGGCGAGGACGACAGCAACATTCAGGTCATCATCCGCGAGATCGTCGACATCGGCAAAGAAGAACCGCGGCTGATCGAGCATGCTGACGATTGGCAGGAGGCTTGCCGCTCGAAAAGTCTGGACGGCGACGGAAGATGACTGAGTCGGCACATCTAAGCCACCGACATCAGCGGCGCACGTAAAGCAAGCGCTTGAGGCTCTACCCATCTGCGGCTGCGGCGCCAGCGCGACTTTGAAACCCTGAACTCGGGCTTGGCACTGCCCTGTCGGTCTCCCATAGCACATCCAAAAATCACGGTTCGAAAGCAGCCGGGAAGTGTTGTTGGCCTTGCAAGGTTTTCACAGCCTCACGCATCGGCTCCGGCGAGATACGGATCACGCTACCGAAGCCCTGCTCCAGTTCGAGGAACATTGCAACGGCGCCAGCTACCGCTAGTGCGGACAGCGTCAGGATGGCCGCAGACGTCAAGTTGTGAGGCGCAAACAGGCCAAAACTGGCGAACAGCAAGGCCAGCCAGAATATCAGGAGAGCAACGAAGAGTTTTGGAGTTCCTTCCCCCACCTGCTGGGCGAGCAACCAGCGTGCGTCTCCGATCTTGCCCGCGAGCGTCGTGGCCTGGCCGAGCCACCATTGGTCCCGGGCATTTGCCGGTTTCAAGGCAAGCATCAAGTCCTCAACGCGCTGGAGCAGTTCGTAAGTGGCTGGATTGCCGACCTGCACATTTCCGTCCTCCGGGAACAGGTCGGCAGCCTTCTGTTCGGCATACTGGCGTAGCGTCTTCCGAGCCAAGTCTGTATCCGATCCGTATCGGCGCAGGATCTGGTCGAGCCGCAAGATTTCTGCCGATAAGGCGGTCACTTGCCCTCCGAGCCGAATGAATGAGCTGTTGGCGTTCGAGATTAAAAGCCCAAGCACCAGCGCCGAAATCGTCGCCACCACTGTCATCGATACGGATACCAGGTTTTTGGTGTCATCTGTCAGGTGATGTTTTGGCAGCCTGAGTTTCCAGCCTGCGAATGCGCCTACCAAGATCACGGCAAAGGCGACGAGCCCGATCATCAGCGGATTGGTCATGTCGGAGGTCCCACGATGGAGGAACGATCATCTCAAAACATGTCCTGGAACGGTGGACGTCAGATGACGAGAAGCCGGTCAGAAGGTGGCGAGCGGTCACGAGGACCCGTCCGGCAGGTCTCGTTGATGAGCTCAACCGGACAATGACGGGATCGTGGCACTCCATAGCCGTCGTGCATTTCAACCCCCTGGGGGTGTTATGGCCCTACCTCGTCAGGCCGTGGACCTTCACACCACGCATCGAACGAGGCAGACCTTGTGCAGGCCGAAGGGGACCCCGGCGGGCCTGCACGCGCCACGGGATGTTTGGGGCGCCAGCACCTTGTTCGTCACACTGCCGAGCACAGTGCGGCTAGGCCGTGCGCCCCTTGCGGTGCCATGACCATGAGTTCGCAGCCCCGCTCCGCGGCCCGTTGCGCGTCTTCCACCTGAATCGTCTCGCAGGACACACCGCTGCTTGGCCGCAGCGGCCACGCGGTTCAAACGTTCGCAGTTTTTCTTGATCTGCTCGGTAAGGTTGGCGAGTTGCTGAATCCCGTGTTCCACAAAGCTGAGCCGGTCGAACAATCCTTCCACGATAATCACGGTTTTGGCTCCTAAGGATTTCGCTAGTGACAATCTATTTGTCGCCCCAGCTCCACCAACTCCGACCATCGTTGGAACGAGAATATGCCCATACATGCTCCACCTCTCTTTTGGGTGACATGTTGCCTTCCGAATGTAGGCTTGGGCGCATGCATGAAGATAGCCGAACTGTGCGTGGTCGAACGCCGCGATTCCGATATTTCTTAATGGCTCTTCGCCTTTGGCTGGTGGCCGGGCCGCCGCGGCCCGGGCCTGGTTCGCCGATCGGCCTACTGCGCGAGGATCATCGCAAAATATCCAAATACGGTGAGCAGGATGCCAGAGACCGCATAGCCGACCGGGAATCCGATCCAGGGCACGGAGCTCTGGATCTCCACTGCCGCCTCGCGGCAAGGGCCGGAATGCGACCTCGCCCCTGCAACGCCGCCCATCAGCACTGCTGGATTAATCTTGAAGACGTGGAAGCCAATCGCCCAAACGATGAACGGCGGGATGGTGCAAGCGATGAAGCCGACCAAGAATATCTTCAGCGCCACCGCACCGGTGAGCTGGGCCAGCAGCCCGGCGCCGGCATTCACACCGACGATGGCGACGAACACGACGAGGCCGAGATCCTCCAGCACGTTGCGGGCGGCGTTCGGCGTGTTGCCGAAGAACCGCAGCCGCGACACCATCGACGAGACGATTACGCCGGATAGCAACAGACCGCCGGCGTTGCCGAGACCGATTTTGGCCCCGAACGCCGGGAATTCAATCATGCCTATCAGGAAGCCGAGGATCATGCCGGCCGCCAGCGTCAGCAGATCGGTCGAGGTGTTGGTGCGCGCGATGCGGCCCCACATATCGCCGAGTTCGTTGATGGCGGATTTCAGGCCGACAACCGAAATGAGATCCATACGCTGCAGTTCGGTTTTGAGACCGGCGGGGATCTGCACGCCGCCGCGTTCGACCTTGCCGATCTGCAACTGGCCGGCAATCGCCAGTTCCCGAAAGGACTCAAAGGTCCGTCCGACCATGTCTTTGTTGGTGACGAGAATATCCGCCTGATCCAGTGGAATGCCGAGCGCCTTGGCGTCGGCGACCTCGGGCCCGAGCAGACCCATTTTGTCGGTGAGATGCTCGGTCGAGCCGCCCAGCGCGATGATGTCGCCTTTCCGCAGTACAAGATCAGCATCCGCTCCCAGCGACTCGCCACCCCTCAGAACGTTGGCGATGCGATATTCGGGATTGATCTTGCGGAACTTGGCAACGCTCATTCCAACCTGGGCTGGGTTCTCCAGCCGGTAAGCGCGCAACCCGAACTGGCGATAGCCGGTCAGGCCGCCGCCTTCGAGATCCTTCACGCCAAATTCCTGCTCGTACTGCTTCGCCGCCGCCCTGGCGTCGACGCCCCACCAACGCGGCAGGTACTTGCAGATCAGGATAATGCCCACAGTGCCCCAAATGTAGGTGATGCCGTAGGACAATGCGATCATACCCGATGCATCCTCCGGCTTCATGCCGGCAGGCAGCTTGACCACACCCGACGTTATCGCCTGCTCCGCCGAACCGATAGCGGCCGACATGGTCTGCGAACCTGCCAGCATACCGCCAGCCGCGCCCGGCGGCAGCGAGAACATCTTTGCGCCAATGACGACGAGCGACAAACCGACCACGCTCGACACCACCGCAAGGACGCAGAATTTAAGTCCATCACCTTTCAGACTGTTGATGAAGGACGGGCCGACCCGCAGACCGACGCCATACATGAACAAGTAGTAGAACAGGCTCTTGGCGAAACTGTTCAGTTCGAGCTTCACGCCGTAAACTGAAGCCCAGACGGAGAGGCCGGCGCCCACGATGATGGCGCCGGCGACCATGCCGAGACCATAGCCTTTGATGTTGCCCCGCCCGATCCAGACGGCGAGTCCGACGACGAAGAATAGCAGCAGATATGGATTCTGCTGCAGGAACGTGAAAAAGCCCTGCATGTTCGTTTCCCTTATGATGCAGCTTTGAGCTTTGGCGGGGCGGCGGGTTGGCGCTTGCCCATCTTTGCCAACGCTTCGGCACGCACTAGCTTCAGGCCTTCCTTCGCGTCGTAACCATGGATTTCCTTCACGTCGAGCTTGCGCATGAAATTGATGGTTTCCTGGGTGATGACCTGCCCCGGCACCATGATCGGGAAACCCGGCGGATACGGGATCACGAAACTGGCGGAGACGAGATCGGGGCCGTTTTTCAGACGACGGTCGATCTCGGCATCGCCGAGCGGGATATACTCGCATCCCGCGGCATCATATGCCGCATAGAAGCCGGAGCGAATGTCACCTTCGTTCGTCTTGCTACCGGCATCGCCACGGAAACTGGCATGGAAATGCGAGAAGTTCGGTAGGTCGGGCACATCCGTCATCAGGCTCTTGACCCGTGCGTCGAATGTCTTTTTGTCGTTGGCGCCGCCCTGCTTCAGACCACGGTCGACTTCGCCGGCGATTTCGGCCAGTACCCTGATCAGATGAGCGACGTCGCTGCGGGTGTTGTTGATGTTGGACTGCAGCAGCACCGAGTTCCGCGAGGTCTTGTTGACCTGGATGTTGTACTCGCTCGCCAGGATACCCTTGAACTGCGTGCCGTCGTAGCCTGCCGTGCCGCACACCAGCGTCATGCGGGTGGGGTCGAGACAGAACTCGTCGTCGTCCAGGCTCTTCAGCGTGTTTGCCCAGTTAACGCCCGGCGCCAGATAGTCGACAAAGCCGCTCTGCCGATATTGCGCCGGCACCATGACGTCGGCGCCGAGAACGCGGAAATACTTCGAGATCAGCGGATTGTTGTTAACCGCGTGACGAATGGCGAGCGCGATTTCCATGGCATTGGCCACGAGCCCATAGCCTTCGAGCTCCATCTGGCGGCGTGACACGTCGAGGCTGGCGATCAGCTGCTGGTTCGGGCTGGTCGAGGCGTGGGTGAATACGGCTTCCTTGAATTGCTGCTCGACCGTGTGGAATTCGACGTCCTTGACCGACAGCATGGAGCCCTGACGGAACGCGGACATCGACTTGTGCGTCGAATTGGTCTGGTAGACGCGCAGCCGGATCTGCCGCGGATCCGGGATGAGCCGGGTCTTGAGCAGCACGTCCTCCGATGGGTTCTTGCCGAGTTCGCTCTGCTGCTTCTCGTACGCCGCGACCGATTTCGGGTCGTGCATCCAAACCTCGATCTCGTTGGCGGCGCCCATCGCGGTGCGTCGCCGCAGGAATGGCGAGAAGCGCGCAAAGCCGAACCAGGCCTCGTCCCACAGGAAGATCAGGTCGGGCTTGATGGCGAGGCATTCCTCCATCACCCGGCGGGTGTTGTAGATATGGCCGTCGAAGGTGCAGTTGGTCAGATCCAGCATCTTGACCCGATCGAGCCGGCCGTCGGCCTTGGCACCCAGCAGCGCCTGCTTGATGGTCTTCAGCGGTACGGCGCCATACATCGAATATGCCGTCATCGGGAAGGCTTCGACGTAGAGCGGCTGCGCGCCGGCCAGCACCATGCCGTAGTGATGCGACTTATGGCAGTTCCGGTCGACGATCGCGATATCGCCCGGCCCGAGCAGCGCCTGGACCGCCATCTTGTTCGAGGTCGAGGTGCCGTTGGTGACGAAGAAGACCCGATCGGCGCCGAGGGCGCGTGCGGCCTTTTCCTGCGCCTTCTTGATGGTGCCGGTCGGCTCAAGCATGCTGTCGAGACCGCCGGTGGTCGCGCTGCTCTCGGCCAGGAACAGGTTCAGCCCGTAGAACTCGCCCATGTCGCGGATCCAGTCCGACCTGAAGACCGACTTGCCGCGCGCGATCGGCAGCGCATGGAACGTGCCGATCGGCCGCTGCGCATACTTCTTGAGATTGTCGAAGAACGGTGTGTCGTAGCGGTCCTGGATGCCTTCGAGGATGGAGAGATGCAACTCGAGCAGCTCTTCAATGGAATAGAAGATCCGGCGGACCACGTTGGCCTCGGGATTCCCTGCCAGCTCCTCCACGTCGCGGTTGGACATCAAATAGAGGTCGAGCTCGGGACGCACCCGCTTGATGATATGGGCGAGCCGGAGCGCCGATGCGTCGGACTCGTCATTGAGGCCGGCGGCAGCGGTCATGGAGCGCAGCACGGGCGCGTCGTGACGCGAGCGAAGGGTAAAGCCGTCGTTGATGACGACCGCCGCGATGTTTGGGTTCAGCATCGTCGCGCAGAAGGCGTCCTCGAGGCTGCCGACAATGACCGGCTCATACACGAACGCATCGAGGGGGCGGCGCAGCTTGCGCCATTCGGCGGTGAGCGCCGGCCAGTTGTTGGATGAGAGGCCGGTGACGATCAGGGTCTCGAAATAGGGACGGCGCGCCCCATGGCTGTACGTCGGCAGCATCAGCTCGGTGGCATCGCCATTGCCGTCATCCTTGTCGGCTGGATCACCGGCATGCTGGCGAAAGGATTTGGTTTGAAGCGCCTGTGTAATCCGGGTCGACAGGGCAAGCGAGGCTGCCGCGTCGGCGGCTGCTTCGCGCAACGCGGCCATTAATTGCAGGCCAGGATAGCCGTGAAATTCTTCCGTCACGGAAAGATCGGTCAGCGCCGAATCATACTTCGCGCGCTCTCCGCCGCGGGCCCATGTCTTCGCTGACTCTACCAGATCGCGCCAGTCGTCAGCCCGCCCTCCGGGTCCGGAGAAGAATTGATCGATGCGTTTTTGTGTGGGCTTGGTGTCGCTGGACATATCATAACTCCGAGGCGTCTGCTTGGATGACTTTGCGCAATGCTGGTCCCCAGTCCGGCCGTTACCTTGATCCAAGTCAACGCAGTCGGGTTTTGAGCGGAGGTGCTCGCTCAGAGCGTCGAGGCGCGGCGCAGTGCAATAACGTCAGTCGACCTTCTAATCGCCAAGCAAACTGTCCATTCGCCGGGTCCAGTTGGCGCTGTCGGTTCCGCGAGGCCATCGGCCTGCAGGATATCGCGGATCTGCCCGCGGGCGCCCACGATCTGGAGGGCGATGCCGCGCGAGGTGAGTTCATGAAGATGATGCAGCATTTTCGCGCCCGCGAGATCGATAAAGGGCGAGGATGAGAGACCGCAGACGACAATCTTGATGTCCGGCGCCACGCGGACCTTGGCCAACACGGTCTCCATGACTGTTTCGGCGTTGAGGTAGAGCAGCGAGGCTTCCGTGCGGAATGCGAGGATCCCTGAGAGCGACTCGACGTTCGGATGCCGCGCGCTGTCGGCATAACGGCCAGTTCCCGGCAGGCGGCCGAGGATCGCAACGTTCGGCTGTGAGACGCACGCCAGCAGCAGGAAGATCGAGGCAAACGCCGCCAGCAGGATCCTCTGCAGGATCCCGAACATTAGCACCGCAACCAGTGCGATGGCGGCGGCATAGAAATCGAGCCGGCTGATCCTCCACCTGCGCATGAGCGCAAGGACATCGACGAGCTTTTAGACCGCGCTGAAGACGATGGCGGCCAGCACCCCCTTTGGGAGATTGATCAGCAATCCCGTGAGGAACAGCAGGCAAATCGCCAACGTGATCGAGCAAATCACCAGCGCCAGTCGCGTACGAGCCGGCCTGGTCGTTGACCGCGGATTGCGACAGGCCGCCTGCGACGGG
>C688J18823_10000839_pt1 | contig 18390 bp, 19 predicted proteins | sample HopSoiMetagenom1_FD_18823 | JGI IMG/M metagenome (IMG submission 18823) | reverse complement strand
TGATGGCGTATAAGAAACGCTCACGCGGATTGACGAGCTGGCGCGGCGACGTGCCCATGGGCGCGTGCGGCGTAGGCATGGCGGGCTCCAAATCTGAAGAGGACAGGGGGTCGGCGGAAGATCGGTCCCGGTGCCATGCTACGTCAATCGGTGCAACAACTTGCAGTACTCTGTATTGCTTCTTCCGTGCCCCGGCTCAGGAGCCCAGAGTGCTTCGGGCTGCCTGCAGACGCAGCCGGTCAACTCGCTCGAACTGTTCGAGACCTCTGGCCTGCAGTCGGTCTAGATCCAGGGTTTTAAACAGAGGAACAGCATCCGCCACAGTGGCCAGACTCCGCCAGAGCGCCAGCTTTCCCTGGATCCCCAGGGCTAGGGCCTCCAATCCTTCCAGGACCCGGAGCTCACCGGACTCGCTCTCGTCCAGCAGAAGCTTGGCCCTGCCCAGTTTCTCTGTCAGCCACGCAGCCGCTTTTCGCACCGTGCTTTCCTTCGCTCCCACCGACCGGAGCAGCTGCCGGAGGACCTCCTGATCTTCCTGAATCTCGCTTCGCAATTCCGTCAACAGTTTTCGATCGGGGGCCTCAGGCAGATCGATCAGGTGATCCAGCAGTTCCAGCGCGACAACGGAACCGGCTACATGGTCGTTCAGATAGGTTCCAAGATTTTCGGTCATCGGACGCTCGAAGCTGGCCGCACCCGCTCGGTCCCGTGCTCCCGAACCGCAAACCACAGACACATGCAGCCGATTACCAGCGCCGGGCCGACCACATCAGCTCCACCAATGAACCAGGCGCCTCGCAGACGAGCTGGCAGCGGCATGTGGTGACGCAAGGCCGAGAGCACGAGCGGCGCGAGACTACCGGCGACGGATGTGATCAGGATTGCCACCAGCGAGCGTTCCCGGGGCCAGCGCCAGACCAATGGCCCGACCACGAGCATACCGATAGCCGCCCCGAGAATCATCCAGTATCCGTCGTACACCCGGATCAATGGAATAGCGGAGCGGTGCGCCTCCAATATCGCGGCTGTGAACATCGCCAGGGCCACCAAGGCCGCTAACATCTGCCCCACTCGCCGTCGGCTCACGGGGTCAGTCCCAGTTCTCGTACGGTGGTAAGAGCAACGACCGGGTGACCCCGGTCTTCCAGGGTCTTGCGGCCACCCTCTTGCCGGTCCACCACCGCCAGCACGCCAATCACGCGGCCACCTGCCTGTTCGATTGTCGCAATCGCCCGCTGGGCGGAGTCTCCGGTAGTAATCACGTCTTCCACAACGACCACCCGGCCTCCGGCCTGGAAGTTTCCCTCAATGAGACGGCCGGTTCCATGGCTCTTCGCCTCCTTGCGGACGCTGAAGGCGTCCACCGCATGTTGGCTGCCGAAGCTGGCCGCTGCAATGGCATACGCCACAGGGTCGGCTCCCATGGTCAGTCCTCCAACCGCCATGGCTTGCCAGCCGGCTTTTTGGATGGCATCCCACCCCATGCGCCCGATGAGCACCATGCCTTCGGCGGACATAGTGGAGCGACGGCAATCGATGTAGTAGGAGGAACGGCGGCCGGAAGCGAGAACGAAGTCGCCCCGCTCTACTGAGCGCTCCAGCAGCACGCGCCGGAGCGACTCGTGGTCGGTCACTCGCTTCCCTTGCGGAACAGCCCGGCGAGGAATCCCGTTCGCTTGGGCGTTTGATCCCGGACCGCTCTGCAGAAGGCTTGCGCGAAGTCCTCGACCGTACGCGATCGCTTGGAAAGGTCCCGTTGCAATCCCTGCATGACCGTGGCCTCGACTGCCGGAGGAAATCTGAGGCCCCGGCGCGCTTCATTCAGCGGGATCGGTGGCTGCGTCAGTAGCTGCTGAAACAGCTCCCGTGGACTCTTACCGGCAAAAGGAAGACATCCGGTCAGCAGGTAATAGGCGATGGTCGCCAGGCTGTAGACATCCGCTTGTTCCTTGACCAGCTCGCCGCTGAGCGTTTCCGGCGCAACGTACTGTAGGGTCCCCACGAAAAATCCGGCCCGGGTCAATCTTTCCTCGGGGCTTGAGCTCAGCGTCCCGAGCGATGCCGAAGTCGAGCAGCTTGGCAGTTTGCTGCGCCGGATCGTACATGATGTTGGCCGGCTTCAGATCGCGATGAATGATGCCGGCCCGGTGAGCCGCCGTCAGCGCGGCGCCAATCTGCTCTACAATTTTGGCCACCAGCTCGGGAGCCAGGGGTCCCGACCGGTTGACGAACTCGGCCAGGGGCTCGCCATCGGCCCATTCGAGGGCGAGATAGTGGAGCCCGTCAGCTTGGCCGTAGTCGTAGGTTCGGACGATGCTCGGGTGGCTCACCCGGGCACCATATTCGGCTTCTCGAAGGAATCGCTTCACTGCGACTGGATCCTGGGCCAGTCGCGAGCGCAGGATTTTGACGGCTGCCACGCCTCGCTCGGGGTGCTCGGCGCGGTAAACTGTGGCGGTTCCGCCCTCGCCGACGTACTTGGTAAGGTGGTATCCCGCGATGGTCCTGCCGGTCAGCGTGTCGCCGTTCATGAAGTGGCCAAGCTAGTTAATTCCTCAGGACGCAGCAAGTTGAATGCATTGGCTCTTGTGCTTGACGCCTCTCCTGCCGCGTCACTAACCTTCGCCTTCCTGCAATGGTCGCCGCTCTGTCCGCGGTTCACTTGGGAGAATTCATGCGCTGGCTGGTAACCACAGTGCTGCTCGGCGCAACCGCGATCGGCTGCGGCAGCTGGAAAAGAGTTGGCAGCAAGGAAGCTCCGGCCCCGTCAGATCAGTTGAGCCACGTGGTGGATGCGCCCGCATTTTATCAGCGGCTTGGCCGGCTGGCTGCGGGCGAACCACTTCCGTTCATCGGAACGGTGGCATTTGCCGCTGGCCCCGGTGATTCCGTCATCACTCTCCTGGGCCTTTCGCTGGAAAATCGCGCTCTAACTTTTCAGCGGGATGGTAATCTCTTCGTGGCGCGGTATCGGGTCAGCATCTCCTTTCAGCGGCCCGGCATTCGCGCTGTGGAGCTGACTCGGGATGAGATCGTCAGGGTCCCGACCTTTCAGGAAACGATGCGGTCGGACGAGAGCGTGTTGTTTCAGCAGGTGCTCCGGCTCACCCCTGGCGCCTACAACGTCACGGTGACGGTTCGGGACGCCAGCTCTACCGCGGAGAGCCGAGCCCAGGGCCGATATGACGCTCCCACCTTTCCTGCCGGAACCACTTCCGCTCCTATACTGACGTACCAGGCTACCGGTCGGGCCACCCGAGGGGATCCTCTGTCGGTGGTGCTCAACTCCCGGGGCGCCGTGGGTTATGGTTCCGATACGCTCCTGGCTTATATCGAGGGCTACAACTTCCCCGGGCCAACTACCGTGCCGTTCCAAGTGCTGGACGAACAGCAGGAGGTTATCTATACCGACTCGCTTCGATTTCGCGGAGGCCGCCCGGTGGAGAGTCAGGTCATCCGGCTGGCGCCCGACAGCATCTCGCTGGGGGAATTGAAGCTCGAGGTGGGGAACGGACCGCAGCAGCGCGCGGTCTCCGCCCTGGTTTCGTTTTCCCAGGCCTGGGTGATTACCAACTTCGATGAAATGCTGGATCTGCTGCGCTTCTTTGGCCAGGACGCGCGGATTAATGCCTTGCGCAAGGCGCCGGCTTCCCAGCGCTCCACTCTATGGCGTCAGTTCTATGCCGAGACCGATCCCAACCCTGCCACGCCCGAAAACGAGGCCCTGAATCAGTACTTCGGCCGGATCAGCACTGCGAACACGCGGTTCAGCGACGAAGGCGTTCCCGGCTGGCGCACCGATCGCGGCGAAGTGTTCATAAACCTCGGCGCACCCGATGAGAGTATCGAAAGTACACCCGGCCAGGCCGGACGAATCATCCGCTGGACTTACCTGAACTATCGGCTGGCGCTCTACTTCGAGGATGATACCGGCTTTGGCCGGCTCCGGCTGACCCCCGGTTCCCGCTCGGAGTACGAACGGACCCTGAACCGCGTACGCCGGCAGACCTAAGCGCGGAGCGGCTCGCGCTTATTTTCCTGCATGTCCCCCAACCACCAACCGCCCCAGCTTTTCCTGATCGACGGCTACGGCCTCATTTATCGCGCCTTTTACGCGATGATCTCTCGCCCGCTCCGGACTGCCAAGGGAGAAAATACGTCGGCAGCATGGGGAGTAGTCAATTTCCTGCTCCGCCTGCGCGAGAAGTACCGCCCCGATTACGTCGCCTGGATCAATGACGCCGGCACCTCCTTTCGGGAACAGCGCTACCCGGACTACAAATCGACTCGCCAAAAGCTGGACCAGGAGCTGCAGGCGGACTTCAATCGCTCAGTCGAGCGCATCTGCGATCTGCTCGAGGCCTTTGGTATTCCTCTTGTGGCCATCAAGGGGTACGAAGCCGACGACGTGATCGGAACTTTAGCCCAGGCTGCGTCCGAGCGGGGAATTCAGGCCGTCATCGTGTCTGGAGACAAGGATTTTTATCAGCTGGTCGGGCCCGGCATCGCCCTGTTGAATCCGGGCAGGGGTGGGCCGGCCGCAGTGGACGAAGTCTGGGTCGATGAATCGAATGCTGTCGACCGGCTGGGGGTGCCGCCCCGTCAGGTGGTGGACTATCTGGCTCTGGTGGGCGATTCGTCGGACAACATTCCTGGGGTGAAAGGTATCGGGGAGAAGGGCGCCCAGAAGCTCCTGGCGGAGTTCGGTGATCTGGAGACGATGCTGGCCCGGGCGAATGAAGTCGCTGCCAAGCGTCCCCGAGAAGCGCTGCTGAGCCAGGCGGAGAACGCTCGGCTCTCCCGGGAGCTGGTCACGATCAAGCGCGATGTTCCGGTCGAGCTGGACGTGGCCGATCTCGTGCTGGGCGAGCCGGACCGCGATGCGGTTATTCGCCTACTCACTGAGCTCGAGTTCTATACCCTGGTCCGGCGGCTGACCGACGCCGCGGGGCCGCAGGAAGCCGGGATCGGTGACATGGCCGAGGCCGAGAACGGGAAGGCGGGTGAACTCGATCTCTCGGCCGACTCGTGGCTCAGTCTGTCGGATCTTTCCAGTCCGTCCGCTCCGTCCGTCAACATCCTGGACAATCCCGACGATCTCCCGGGTTTGGTGGAGCGGCTGCGAAGTGCGCCGCTCGTGGGAATAGATGTCGAAGCCGGTGGCCGGGAGCCCCACGATGCCGAGATTGTTGGTCTTTCTCTGGCTGCCAGTCCAGAGGAGGTCTGGTATCTGCCCTTCGGCCATCGGGCTGCTGGGGGTGAGCTCGCTGCACCGGACTCCGTCCGAAATCTTCCACCGCTGACGGATTTTGCGGCTGCTCCCTTGTTCGCTCTGCTGACCGATCCGTCAGTGCCCAAAGCCGGCCACGATATCAAGTATGATTGGCAGGTGTTGCGGGCTGCTGGCGTGGAGCTGAAAGGCGTGGTGTACGACTCGATGCTGGCGAGCTTCGTGCTCGACCCCGGTCGCCGGTCCCACATGATCGATACTCTCTGCCTCGAGCACCTCGGGCGAACCCTGCAGACCTACCCCGATCTTACGGGCAAAGGGAAATCCGAAATTCCCTTCGCGGAGGTGGCGGTTCCCCAAGCTGCCAGTTACTGCGGCACCGACAGTGCCACCGTGCTTTCACTCCATCGCTTCTTCCAGCCGATGCTGCAGGAGACCGCGCTCGAGCCCCTGTTGCGGGATATCGAGATGCCGCTGCTCGAGGTGCTGGTCGATGTCGAATGGGCAGGGATAACGATCGACCTGGCGCTGTTCAGAAAACTTGGTGAGGAGTTGGGCGGAGATCTGCGCCGGCTGGAGGAGGAGATTGCCCGGGCTGCGGGAACCGATGTTAACCTGAACTCACCGCGCCAACTGGCCAGTGTGCTGTTCGAGCGTCTGCAGCTGCCGGTGCTGAAGAAAACCAAGACGGGACCCTCGACTGATGCCGACGTTCTGGAACAGCTTGCGGCCATGGGGCACCAGCTTCCCCAGCTGATTCTGGAGTATCGCGAGCTTCAGAAGCTGAAGAACACCTATATCGATACCCTGCCCACCCGAATCAACCGGAATACCGGGCGGATCCACACCAGCTTTAATCAGGCCGGTGCCGCCACCGGCCGGCTGAGCTCGGCCGAGCCCAATCTGCAGAACATTCCGGTGCGCACCCCGCGGGGCGAGGCTATACGAGCCGGCTTTGTCCCCCGCGAGGGCTGGGTCTTCCTGGTGGCAGACTACTCGCAGATCGAGCTTCGCATCATGGCTCACCTCTCCGGCGATGCCGCGTTCATCGAGGCCTTTCGCCAGGGGGGTGACATTCACCGCCAGACCGCTGCCCTGATATTCAACGTCCAGCCCGAGCAGGTTACCGGCGACATGCGAGCCCGGGCTAAGACTATCAACTTCGCTACCATCTATGGCCAGGGCGCGTTCGCCTTGAGCCGGCAGCTTGGGATCTCGTTGGACGATGCCCGGGGGTTTATCGCTCGGTATTTCGAGCGCTTCTCCGGGGTCCGCTCCTTCCTGGACCGCCAGATCGAGCTTGCCCGGCAGCAGGGTTATGTCGAGACGCTCTTCAAGCGTCGCCGGTACATTCCGGAAATCAAGGAACGAAACTTCAGCCTGCGCTCGTACGGTGAGCGCAACGCCCAGAACTCTCCACTCCAGGGCTCGGCCGCTGACCTGATCAAATTGGCCATGGTGGGAATTCACCGTGCCATCCGGGAACAAGCACTGGCGGGGCGCATGTTGCTGCAGGTGCATGACGAACTGGTGTTTGAGGTGCCCCCGGACGAAGTGGAGGCTATGACTCAACTGGTCCGGGAGCATATGGAAAACGTGGTACAGCTGAGAGTCCCGCTGGTGGTGGACATCGGCGTCGGCCCCAACTGGCTGGAGGCAAAGCGGTAGCCGGTGCGCTCGGAACTTGCATCAGCGTTTTCCTCAACCACACATCGTTGGACCAACAGTAGAACCGCCGGACCGATCCGAAGGGGAAACCCCTTCTCATCATGGGCCTTGTAGTCCCGCCGGCTCCCTTTCTGGAGGCGTATGAGGCGTGCGGTCCTGCCCCTGATCACACTCGGGCTGTTTGCCATGGTTGTGGCGGACCGGCTGTCGCACGCCCTGGCTAACCGGCGGCAGACCGTAGTGCAGGGGCCGAGCGATACCCGGTCTGCGACGGTGACGCTTCGTCCTGCTTCCGACTCCGAAAGCTCCACCGGTGCCACCTCGGCCATTCCCGCTCCCGCAGTCGCGCCCAGCACTCCCACGATAGATCGGCTGGCAAGGTTGGCCGCCCGGCAGCAGCTCAGTCGCTCGGCCGGTCTCACCTACCTTGATTCGCTCATCAGTAGCACCGACTCGGTGGTTCGGCGCTGGCCCGATCGGAGCGGCACTCCTCTCAGGGTCGCAATGGTGGAAGGTGGTCCTGCCGGTTATCAGCCACGCATGGCCGGGTACGTCCGTGAGGCCCTGGACAGGTGGGAGGGTGCCGGAGCCGGGGTTCTGTTCGCTCCCACGGCAGATACGATCGCCGCGGATATCCTAGTTCACTGGATCGACCACTTCGATTTTGATCGCGCCGGCCAGACCGATCTGACGTGGGACCAGGCCGGCCGGGTTCGGAAGGCTGCCATCCTGCTGGCTTTACGCACCAACACCGGCATTTCCCTGCCCGATCCGGCGCTCCTCACCGTCGCGGTGCATGAAGTCGGTCATGCCATTGGGCTTCCGCACTCGCCTGACACCAATGACGTGATGTTTCCGGCCACCCAAACCGGGACTTTGTCGGATAGAGACCGCCGCACTGTGCAGGTGCTCTACCAACTTCCGCCCGGCCCGGTGCGTGACAGCGGGGGCACTCCGTGAGGCACAGTGCCGCCATTCTAGCTTCGGTGCTGCTCTCGACGATGGCAGAATCGAGCCAGGCCCAGTCCTTCGCCGAGATCGACCAGGTGGCTAAGCAAGGCATCCAGGCCGGTGTCTACCCCGGCGCGGTCGTGGTGATCGGGCGGGGCGACTCGATTATCTACGCTCGTGGATACGGGCACTTCACCTGGAACCCCAAGTCGGCAGTCCCGTCTCCGGACTCCACTCTCTGGGATATCGCTTCGATTTCCAAGGTCATGGGAACTGCCAGTGCGGTCATGCGGCTGGTCGACGCGGGTCATCTCAATCTCGATGCTCCGGTGAGCCGGTACCTTCCGCGGTTTGGTGGAGGCTTAAGGGATCAGATAACCGTGCGGATGCTCCTGGATCACACCAGTGGGCTCCGGAGCTATGCCCCCCTCTTCAAGCAAGCACGGTCTCGTGCCCAGGCAATCGACCTGCTGTACAGCGAACATCCTGTCCGTCGGCCCGGCGATCACCCGGTCTACAGCGATCTGAACGCGATTTTTCTGGGGCTTCTGGTGGAAGCCGTGTCCGGTATGTCCCTGGATCGCTTTGTGGGCCGGGAGGTGTTCGAGCCTTTGGATCTGCAGCAGACGACCTATCACCCATCCGCAGTGCTCAGACGCCGCACCATGCCGAGTGCGGTGTGGCGGGGCCAACCGGTTCAAGGTCAGGTCAACGACCCCAACGCCGCCATCCTCGGGGGGGCCGCGGGCCACGCCGGGATTTTCTCGACTGGTCTGGACCTGGCTCGTTATGCCCAGGTCTGGTTGCGCTCGGGCAGCGGCCCTAAGGGACAGTGGGTGAGCGCCGCTACTGTTCGCCGGTTCCTGACCCGCAGCCCAAACAGCGGTCCCCGCTTGCTGGGGTGGGACACTCCAGAGCAGAACCTCGACGAGCCCAGTCTCTTCGGCACGCTGATCAGCGACGCGGCCTATGGGCACACCGGCTTTACCGGAACCGAGCTCTGGATCGATCCTGCCCGAGATTTGTTTCTCGTCTTCCTGACCAACCGGACTTTCGATCCCAGGGTGCATGACTCCATGCATCGATTGCGCACCGTTCGGGTCGAACTGTCGGACGCCGCTATCCGCCTGGTTCCTCATAGCTGCCAGCAGGAGCTCGTCGCACAGTGCTGAACCTCGTGGTTATCTTACGCCTATGCCAACCGTCGAAGTCATCCGAAAGGCCATCCGGGCAGTCAAGGATCCGGAACTGAACCTGAACATCATCGACATCGGTCTGGTGTATGACGTGGCAATCGATGAGTCGGGGGACGTGCGTATCGACATGACGCTCACCTCGCCCGGCTGCCCTGCCGGCGCGGAGATCATTGGTGAGGTCAAACGCGTTGTGGGAGACATGGAGGGAGTTCGGTCGGTTGAGGTGCAGCTCGTGTGGGAGCCGTACTGGACTCCGGAAAAGATGGACCCTCGGGTCCGAACTTTCCTCGGGTTTTGATCTAACCTCCCCCGGCTCGCTCCCCTAGGCCGCAGGCTGCTTCAGGGCCGCCAACAGACTGCCCCCCAACTCTTTCAGCTGCCAGCGCCGCAGTTCCCCGATCTTCGACATTTGCTCGAGAGTGGTGGGATTCAGCCGGGCAATTGCCTCTAGCGTTCCGTTAGGACATAGGATCCCGGGTGGCAGGTCGTAAGTTGTGGCAAGCGTGTTCCGGGCGTTCTTTAATCGCTCGATCCGTGCCTCGAATGCGGCATCCGGGGGCGGACGCCGCGGCCGCTCCAGTCGAGGGAGCTCCCCTTCGGGAATACTGAGGCCTCTCTGAATCGCGGCCAAAATGTCCCGACCCCGGCGTTCCGCCTGTTCCGCCCCAATCCCCCTGATCGCCTTTAGCTCGGCCAGATCATGAGGGGGCGACTTTGCCATCAGCAACATCGGCTCGTTATTCAGAATTCGAAACGCTGCCCGGTCGCTCTGTCGTGCCTCGTTCTCCCGCCACTGGTGCAGCTCGCGCAGGATCGCTAGCGCCCTTCCCCTGAGCGCCTTGGCTCCTTTGAGCCGGAGATATCCTGGCTCCTCAGGCTCCGCCACGGTGCGCGGGTTGCTGCTGAGTAAAGCAAATTCTTCTTCGGCCCACTCGAGCCGGCCTCGCTCGCTGAGCTGAGAACGGAGGATGTCGCGGAGCGCCGCAAGATGCCGGGTGTCGGACGCCGCATAGTCCAGCATCTCGCGGGTTAGGGGCCGAGCGGACCAATCGGCCCGCTGGTACCGCTTGTCCAGCCGCACACCCAGATACTTCTCCAGCAATGCCGCGAGGCCTACCCCAGGCTCATTCAGCAACTGCGCGGCGATCCGGGTGTCGAACAGATTGGTGGCACGGAAGCCGTACTCCTGGCCCAAGAGCCGGAGGTCGTAGTCGGCATCGTGAAAGACGATCTCGATGGCTGGATCAGCCAGAACCGCGCCGAACGAGTTCAGGTTGGATACCGCCAAAGGATCGACAATGGCCGTTTCCTGGCGGGATGAGAGCTGAAGGAGATAGACCCGGTCGCGGAATCGATGAAAGCTCGCGGCCTCCGTGTCCACGGCCAGGAGGGGCTCCTGGCTGAGTTGCTGCAACAGCCGATCCAGCTCGGCCTGGCTCTGGATCAGCCGAACCTGCTGCGCTTGGAATTGAGGATCAGTCTGGACGTTCACGCCCAAAGGTGGCTGCGGGCTCAACCCGGCGCAACCACACTCAATCGGGGCGAGCCACCATCTCGAGGCCCGCGGCAATCTCATCGAATGCCTTGGAGAGTGCCTTGTAGAACTCGGCGTCGGGCTGTGGTGTGCCGCCCATGGCGCTATCCATCTGGAGCTTGCGAGCGAGCCGGGCGGCGTGCCGGATGTAGTCTGTGGGTGGCTTCATGGCGTGCATCAAAGGTCGAAGGCAAGAGATGGATATCTGGAAACGAGAGCATGGTACCTCACCTAAGATACATTCTGCTGGCCGGCCCCCGCCTTTCCCGCCCCTCTCCTCCGTCCCATCTTTGACAGGTGCCACTACCCGAGATCGACCTGGTCGTCTATCCAGACGAATGCGACGCCTTCGGTCATCTGAACCAGGCCTCTTTCCTCAGCCTGTTCGAGCGGGCTCGCTGGGAAATGCTGCATCGGGGGCCGGGCATGGATGTGTTTACCCGAGCAGCGGCTTGGCCGGCGTTGCGGAAGACGGTGATAGACTACCGCGCAGCGGCTTTCCCTGGGGACGTCCTGCGCTTCCAGCAGGCACTGACCCATCACGGGCGAACCAGCTTTACCATGCGGCAGACTGCCCGCAGAGTTCGTGACGAGACGCTCATTGCCAGTGCAGAGTTTGTGTTCGTCTGCATTGATCGGGAGGGCAGGCCGGTTCCCGTACCTCCCGAGTTCACCAGCTACATGCACGCCCCTCGCGATTCCAGCGACAGTACGCAGCGTCTGATGGTGCACGGCGTCAACCTGGCAGTGGAAGTCCATGGTGACGGTCCTGCTGTGCTCTTCGTCCATGGGTTTCCGCTCGACCGTACGATGTGGCGAGCGCAACTCGACGCGCTGGAGGGCTGCCGTCGCATTGCCCCGGACCTTCGAGGCATGGGGCAATCCGATGCTCCCGACCTCGGGTACAGCATGAACATCTACGCCGCCGATCTGGTCGGCATTCTCGACGCGTTGGACATCGAGACTGTGGTGCTCTGCGGGCTATCCATGGGAGGGTACATCGCCTTCGAGTTCCTTCGCCACTGGCGCTCCCGGGTTCGTGGGCTGGTGCTTGTGGATACCCGGGCCGGAGCAGATAACGCTGAGGCTCGCCGTGCGCGTGATACCACCGCCGCCAGCGCCCGCGATGGGGGCCCTGCAGCTATCGCGGAAGCGATGCTGCCCAAGCTTCTTGCACCTTCAACCCTGGCGCAGCAGCCTGACATGGTGGAGCGCGTTCGCGGGATGATTCTCCGAACGCCTGTGGCCGGCATCATCGGTGCGCTGGCGGCCATGCGAGACAGGCCGGACAGTGAGTCCCTACTCCCCACCTTGGGCGACATTCCTACCCTGGTGGTAGTAGGAGAGGAGGATGCCGTCACTTCTCCGGAAGAAGCAGAGTCCATGGTTCGCGCTATTCCCGGTGCTCAGCTGGCCCTGATTCCGGGGGCCGGCCATTTGTCGCCGCTGGAGCGCCCCGATCAGGTCTCCAGCCGGCTGGCGCAATTTGTCAGGGAACTGGGGTGAAACCTTTCGGGGGGCTTGTGCGTCTAAACCTGTGGCGGCGGCATTAGCTATCAGCCGTCGTTGCTGTCCTTCCTTACCTAGGCTCCGGGATCGCGGCCAAGCAGTACGATCCCGGGGCTCCTTTCTTTTAAGCGGACAAGCTTGCCGCTATCTCTGGGGTCTGCCNGGCGGTGTGGCACTGTTGAAGACTTCCTTATTCTTTTCGATAAAGGACGTGGACTGAGGCGGGACATCCTCCTCGGGAAAGATTGCGGTCACCGGGCACTCAGGCTCGCAGGCTCCGCAGTCGATGCACTCATCTGGATGAATGTAGAGCTGATCTTCACCCTCATAGATGCAGTCTACTGGGCAAACGTCTACGCAGGCCCGATCCTTCACCCCAATGCACGTCTCGACAATCACGTAAGTCATCCTGCGGCTCCCCTGTAAGGACACCGTGCGGCCACGGCATCGCCAAGTTATACGAAAGCTGGTTTGGCGGCGCAAGGGGCGGAGACGTCTTTACTTTGCTGGTGAATGCTCGCGCTGATTCTCCTTTGTGCCCTCTGTGTTCTGTCGGGGACCGCCCGCGCTCAGGCCTGTCCTTCGCCGCCAACGGCTCTGGTGCTCTCCGGCGGGGGGGCCAAGGGTCTGGCTCACATCGGGGTCCTGCGGATTCTCGACAGTCTGGGGATTCGGCCCGACATGGTTGTGGGCAGCAGCATGGGGGCAATCATCGGCGCGCTGTACGCCAGCGGCTACACCGGCCGTGAGATCGATTCCTTAGCCCGATCGCTCCCAATCTCGGATCTCTTCCGTACTTACCAGCCCCGTGGCCCCCGCTCGTGGGGCCCGGTGCAACCGCTACTCCTGTGGGAACAGGGCCAGCGGGGCTTCAACCTGCAAAGTGCCTCAGTAGCCGAAACCGCAGTCAACGCCTTGGTCAACGCTGCCATGCTGCGAGGAAATCTGCTGGCCCGCGGCAACTTCGATTCTCTTCCCATTCCATTTCGGGCAGTTGCCACCGATCTCAGCAACCGCTCGGTCGTGGTGCTGAGCTCGGGTGACTTGGCGCGCGCGGTCAGGGCAAGCTTTGCCATCCCGCTGATCTTCACACCCGAGTCTCTGGACGGTCGGGTACTCACTGACGGCGGACTGGCGGCGAACATACCCATCAGCGTGGCCCGGGATGCTGGAGCTCAGCACGTCATCGTTTCTGATGCCACGGAGCGTCTGGCCGATTCGCTCGACCTGTATTCACCCATTGTGCTGGCTGACCGGTTGCTGGGATTCCTGTTTCAGCAGGCGCGCGACACCCTTCGGCCGGGCGATGTGCTGGTCCGTCCTGCCGTGGAGGGGTTTACCAGCCTGAATTTCTCCCCTGACAACGTCAAAGTATTGATTCATCGGGGGAGTGTAGCCGCGGAATCGACCCTGGCCAGGAATCGCTGCCTTCCGCGAGGCCTCAAGGCGGCCGCTCGGCCGCTCCCTCATTTCATCAGCAGCTACTCGATCCAAAGCCGGAATCATTCCGAGCGACTGGCCCTCGAGCGGCTCCTGGGCCTTGGTGTCGATGATTCGCTCGACGTGTCACTGCTCAAGGGTCGTGTGCGGCACCTCGCCCTGGTCGACGCCTATCAGGCCGTGTGGCTCTCCCCCAGAGGGTCCGGCGACTCCGTCTCCTTCCACGTCTCCGCCCGCCGGGGTTCTCGCCGGTTGGCCGGTCTCGGCCTGGCCTATGACAATGAGCTTGGTGGTCAGATGTGGCTCGCCGCGATCGATCGTCGAACCTTTGATCTTGCCTTGGAATCAAGCGCGACACTGTTCCTGGGCGAGTTCCACAAAGGGTTGAACCTGGGGTTGCGGCGCAACTACCAACTCGGACGCCACCTGATGCGCCCGACCATTACCGCCCAGCTAGCTACGGAATCGGTGCGTCAGTTCACGCCGGAGGGAGACGAGCTTGACCCGGCAAAGACCCGGGAAGCCGTAGGGTTTGCCGGCGTGGAGCGCGACTTTTCCCAGGGCTGGGGAGCCGATCTCGGATTGGTCGGACACGCGTGGCATGAGCCGGACCAGGATCGCAGCACGGCGGGTGGCTCTGTTCGACTCTCCAAAGAGGATCGAACCGGGCTACAGCTGGCATTGGGGTCTCTCCTCTGGACCGGAGCCTATCGACGAGTGCAGGCGGTAGGTGAGCTTCACGGAAAAGTCGGACCGATACGCCTCCGCCCCCGGCTTCGAGTGGGCTGGGGAGACCAGCTGCCGATCCAGCTGGGTTTCCCTTTGGGAGGAAACGATGGATTCCCCGGACTGCATATCGGGGAGCGCAGAGGCGATCGGGAATTAATGCTTGACCTGCTGATGACCTACCCGATCAGGGGGCCGCTGGTCGGCCGGATGGAGGTAGGCTTAGGGCGATCTGCGCTGGGCGGACCGCTCATCAGCAACAGCGGTTGGGTGGCCGGCGCCCGATTCGGCCTTGGTGCGGAAACGCCGGTGGGCCCTGTTCGGTTTGAGTATGGCGCGGTGGACGAGGGCCGAGGCGCCTTCTTCGTGCGGCTCGGTAGATGGTTCTAAGCGAATAGGTTTGTCAGCTCTCCAGCTGAGCGGCGTAGCTGGCCGATCTCGGCTCCGGGCTGCCATAGCGACCATGGACCCCATGTTGCCGGTGCCACTCCTCCCGGAGACAGAACGGGTCGAGCCCCTGGGCCCGGTCCACTGCCAGCACGCCATCCAGATGATCGATCTCGTGCTGGAGTAACTCCGCCCGGTCTCCTTCCACCTCAACCTCCGTCCATTCTCCCTTGAGATCTTGATAGCGGACCCTGATACGGTAGGCCCGGGCCACCCGCACCAGCAGGTTTGGAAAGGAGAAGCAATCGTCCCAGACATCAAAATCTTCATTCCCGATATCAACGATCTCGGGATTGATCAAAGGCCAGGGCTCGCCCATGTCGATGTAGACCATCCGAACCGGCGCGCCAATCTGCGGCGCGGCAATACCGCGGCCTCCTGCGAACCGCGATTGCCAGTCCCTCAAAGTCTCCCGCATATCGTCCATGATCACCCGGACAGCGGTGGAGTGGGGGCGAGAGATGGTTTCACATCGGGTACGCAGGACCGGATCGCCCAAAAGACGGATGCGGTGAATGGTCATGGTTTCGGCGCAGATTGGGGGTCAGAGAACTTTCGTTCCCAGAATATGTGTTAACAAGAGCAGAGGAGCCAGACTGTTATAGTAGTAGCGTTCACAACTACTCTGCAACGGAAGCTCCCGTTTTCCCGGACCTCCGAACCACCATCCTTAACTCAATGACTCTAAATAAGATGGAATTAACGCAAACTTTTAGTGTGAATTGACAATCCCGACAAAGTTACTTATGATTGCCACATGCCAGCCAAGTCTTATGGGGAACCTGCGGTCTTACTCTCCGGGCAGGGGGGAGTTCGCGGGTCCATCCTGTTTCAGCTCAAGAGATCGCAGTCGCTAACCACCAAAGAACTTGCCTCCAGGCTGGGCGTCTCGCTCAATGCGGTACGGCACCATCTCAGAGATATGGAGCAGCATGGCTTGGTGGAGTACCGGATCGAACGACGCGGCGTAGGTGCGCCGGTCTTCGCCTATCGCCTGGCAGATGCCGGCCTGGCTTTATTTCCTCGGCGTTACGAGACCCTGCTGCTTGGGCTCCTGCAGCAACTGGTGAAAACCCAAGGGCGGGAGCAGGCGGTTGCCCTGCTGGACGCGTATTTCAACAATCTCGCAGAGCGGGTTCAGCCTGATCTTGCCGATTCCTCTCCAGATCAGCGGCTGACTAAGATTGCCAGCTTGTTATCGGTCGAGGGTTACATGGCTGAGGCCGCTGCGGATACGCTGACGGAGCACAACTGCGCCATCCGGGAGGTGGCGGAGCAGTTTCCGGAAATCTGCGAGGCCGAGGCAAAGTTTCTGAGCACGGTCCTGAATGCGGATGTACGGCGCAAGCGACACATACTGAATGGATGCACGGCGTGCGAGTACCGGGTGCGCCCTGCAGGGTCTGACGCACCTGTGGAGGACAACGCATGAGCTCGCCAGTCGAGACACTGGTCAACAGAGAGTACAAGTACGGCTTCGTTACCGATATCGAATCCGATGTCGCTCCTCGGGGCCTGAATGAAGACATCATCCGGCTGATTTCCGCCAAAAAGGGCGAGCCTGCATGGCTGCTTGACTGGCGGCTGAAGGCTTTCCGGGGTTGGTCGAAGATGGCGGAGCCACACAGCTGGCCCAACATCAGATACAATCCGGTGGACTACCAGAACCTTCGCTACTATGCAGCGCCCAAAACCAAGACGCCGCTGGGCAGCCTGGATGAGGTCGACCCCAAACTGCTCGAGACCTACCAGAAGCTGGGCATTCCACTCTCTGAGCAGAAGCTGATGGCGGGCGTTGCGGTCGATGCCATTTTCGACAGCGTCTCCGTAGGGACCACCTACAAAGCCAAGCTCGCCGAAGCAGGAGTCATCTTCTGCTCCTTCGGCGAGGCGGTTCGGGAACATCCTGAACTGGTTCGGCAATACCTCGGTTCGGTGGTACCTGCCAGCGACAATTTTTTTGCTGCGCTCAACGCCGCGGTGTTCAGCGACGGATCGTTTGTCTTCGTCCCGCGCGGCGTGCGATGCCCGATGGAGCTGTCCACCTATTTCCGCATCAATGCGGCGGAAACCGGGCAGTTCGAGCGCACGCTCATCATTGCGGAGGAGGGCGCCTCGGTTAGCTATCTCGAGGGGTGTACCGCTCCGCGTCGGGACGAGAACCAGCTGCACGCCGCCGTCGTCGAGCTGGTGGCGCTCGAAGGCGCCAGCATCAAATACTCCACCGTGCAGAACTGGTACGCTGGCGACGAGGAAGGCCGCGGAGGGATCTATAACTTCGTCACCAAGCGTGGAAAGTGTGCCGGGGCTAACTCCAAGATATCCTGGACCCAGGTAGAAACCGGATCCGCCATCACCTGGAAGTACCCCAGCGTCATTCTCCAGGGCGACAACTCCGTTGGCGAGTTCTATTCGGTAGCGGTGGTGAACGGCAAGCAACAGGCGGATACCGGGACCAAGATGATTCACACCGGAAAGAACACGCGCAGCACGATCGTATCGAAGGGTATCTCCGCGGGNCAGGGGCAAAACAGCTACCGCGGNCTGGTCAAGGTGCTGCCCAAGGCGGCCGGTGCCCGCAACTACACCCAGTGCGATTCGATGCTGATCGGGAATCGCTGCGGGGCGCATACCTTCCCGTACATCGAGGTCCAGAACCCCACCGCTTCCGTCGAGCACGAGGCTTCAACCTCCAAGATCGGCGAAGACCAGATCTTCTATTTGAAGCAGCGGGGGCTCAACACCGAGAATGCCATCTCCATGATCGTCAACGGATTCTGCAAGGAGGTCTTCAAGGAGCTGCCCATGGAGTTCGCAGTCGAGGCGCAGAAACTCCTTGGGGTCAGCCTGGAAGGAAGTGTGGGCTAAATGACGTCACCGCTGCTTGAGGTGAAAAATCTTCGCGCCAGCGCGGGAGAGAAAGAGATCCTGCGGGGCATAGATCTGACTGTGCACCTGGGCGAAGTGCACGCGGTCATGGGTCCCAATGGCTCTGGCAAAAGCACACTCGCCCAAGTCATCGCAGGTCATCCCGCTTACCAGGTCACTGGGGGGGAGATCCTCTATCAGGGGAAGGACCTGTTGGACATGGAGCCGGAGGAGCGTGCTCAGGCCGGAGTCTTCCTCGCCTTCCAGTATCCCGTAGAGATCCCAGGCGTCAGCAATGCGTACTTTCTCAGAGCCGCGTACAATGAGATCCAGAAGGCGCGGGGCCAGGAGGAGGTGGACTCCATGGACTTTCTCGACCTACTGGAGGAGAAGCTCAAGGTCGTAGAATGGGGACCAGAGATCATGAGCCGGGCGGTGAACTCCGGGTTTTCGGGCGGAGAAAAGAAACGCAACGAAATCTTACAGATGGCAGTGCTGCAACCCCGGCTCGCGGTTCTGGATGAGACAGATTCCGGACTCGATATCGACGCTTTGCGGATCGTCGCCGGCGGGGTAAACACCTTGCGCCGGTCCGATAATGCTACCGTTCTGGTCACCCATTATCAGCGGCTTCTCAACTACATCGTGCCTGACCACGTTCACGTGCTCTCGGCTGGGCGGATCGTCAAATCCGGAGGCAAGGAACTGGCACTGGAGTTGGAGGAGCGAGGATACGAGTGGCTCGAGGACGAGGCGCTCGCGTCGTGAGTCCCACTGCCGTGTCGGAGATTGAGATGCAGAGCGGCGGTACAACCGCGGAG
>C688J18823_10000838_pt1 | contig 18392 bp, 15 predicted proteins | sample HopSoiMetagenom1_FD_18823 | JGI IMG/M metagenome (IMG submission 18823) | reverse complement strand
CAGCACGAGAAGCGACAGGCGATCGCGCAGCGCGATGCGAGACGTGAAGCGGAGCGAGAGCTGGGCCGGCGGCGTTAGGCGACGTTGGCCGAGAGCCAAACGATCATCGGGGCCATCTTCTTGTAGTGGGCGGCGCAGAAGGCCGGGAACCTCGGCGTCCGCGCCTCGGCCGGGATCTCCATGTCGGTGCCGACGTAGATGCCTGCGTGGCGAAGCAGCGCCTCGCGAGGGTGGTCCGGTGCGAACCCGGCCGGGACCCGCTTGTAGTGCTCGCCTGCGACGTCGTAGCCGGCCCGCTGCTCCTTCGTGATGATCGTCGCGAGCTCCGCGCCCGGTCCGTCGGCGTCGACGGCCTTCCGGTATCGCTCGAGCTCCGGCCTGTCGAGTGTGTGCATCCCCGCGCCGAGGATCAGCTCGTTCGATCGCAGACGGAACCAGTATCCGGGCGAGGTCTTGGCCGGCCCGACCCTGAACATCATGTCGAGGTGGTTCTTGTAGGGCCGCTTGTCCTTGGAGAAGCGGATGTCGCGGTTGATCCGCATCATCGAGCCGCCGACCTTGGGCTCGGCTCGAACCCGGGGCGAGAACTTGGCCAACACAGGCCCGATCGCCTCGATGAAAGCCATCCCCGGCTCGAGCACCTCCTCCTCGTACACGGATCGGTGGTCCTGGAACCACGCCTTGTCGTTATGACGTTCGAGATCGCGGAGGAAGCGGAACGTCCCGTCGCCGAACCCCGTGAACGACATCGACTCACCCTACGCCCCTTCAGTGACGTCGCAGGCCGGCCGTATACTTCCCTCGACAACTACATATGGGGGTGTACTGGCTTCGATCCGGACGTTTGCCGTCTGGGCGAAGCGGGCCGTGATCCCGGATGTCACGTTAAACGCCGGACCAATACAAGCGCCAACGACGAGTTCGCGCTCGCTGCTTAACTCCGGTTAAGTAGCTGCCTGCCCCGTGTGCCTACGGTCGGGGATCAGGTATCACCTGAGTAGGCTGACCCCGCCGGTTCGGACCGGAGGCCGGCGGGGGACACCGCATCCGGTCTGGCCTCGAAGCGGTCTGCCGATGGACGGCTGAGGGGCGAGATCCAAGCATCGGCTGCGCCCGGAGAAGTCCCAGTCGGTCGCCCGGAGACAAGGGTTCGATTCCCTTCACCTCCACTCACGCGTCGCTACTGCACTTGCAGCTGACCGACCATGCCCATGCTCTCGTGGAACCGGCAGACGAACTGCGTCGATCCGGACTTCGGGAGCGTCACCTTGACGGTCTGCGACGTTCCCGGCATGAGCGTGACGTCGACGTTCTGGCTCGTGATCGTGAACGTGTGCGCCGCCGTGCCCTTGTTCTCGATGGTCAACGTCAGCTTCTGGTTCGCGGAACCCGTCAACGTGTTGGGGCTGAAGAAGTTGTCGTAGGCGTCGATCGTGGAGGCTGTCTTGCCGGCCACCTCGGCCGCCGGTGCCGGTGAGGTCGGGATCGGCGAACCGGTTGCGCTCGCGCTTGAGCTCGCAGGCGCGGGGGCAGCGCTCGAACTGCTGGACGTGGTGCAGGCCGTCGCCAGGACGCCGAAGAGCAGCGCGGCGATAAGGGCGGTTCGGTTCGACATGGATGCCTCCTGGATCGAGCGGTTCTCTGGGGTATGCGTCGCGCGATACCCGGTTCGAGAACCGCTACGCCTCGGCGATGCGGGCGCTGGCGAGCACGTCCCCGTGCGACGTGATCAGGAGCTCGTCGTAGCCGGTCAGGTCCTGGTGGGTGACCAGCCACGTCGACCCCTCGCCGTCCGAGAACGTCAGCGGCGGAAGCTCCATCGACTTGCCGCCCGGTCCGGTCAGCACCGCCCGTGCGTCGGTCAGGTCCGACGGTCCCCGCGCGAGCACGATGCCCCACGAGTTCCAGCCCTGGTTCGCGTCACCGTCGTAGACGATGACCTTTCCGCTGACGCCCGTGTCGTTGGTTGACGTGAGCTGGCCCAGGCGGAACTCCTTCCCGCCGAGGGTCGACAGCAGCGACTGATAGCTGGCGGCGTCGGCCGAGACGCGCGCCGCGTGCTGGTGCTGGGACACGGCGAAGCCGATCGAACCCGCGATCAGGATCACCGCGGCGGCGACGCCGACGGCCCACCGCAACGGGGACCGGCGCTGCATCCGCACGACGGTTGTCTCGGCCGGCTCTGCGTCGGCCGCGTGCCACTCCTCGTCGAGCACGGCGAGCACGTGCTCGCGCAGCTCGTCCGGTGGCGCGGTCTCATGCGTGGCGTAAGCGAGCGTCGCCACGCCGCCCTCGAGCCGGAGTCGTTCGGCGCGGCAATCCGTACAGCCGCGAAGGTGATGCTCGACGCGCGTATCGGCGTCTCCATCGAGGGACCCGAGCAGGTGCTCGGGGAGCAGGTCGCGCACCTGCTCACACGTCATCGTCGGCCTCCTTGGCCATCTCGGCGCGAAGCTTGAGCAGCGCGGCGTGGATACGGGTCTTGGCGGTTCCTTGCGGGATCCCCTCGAGGGCGGCGACCTCGGCGGTGGTGCGTCCGCCGAAGTAGGCGAGCTCGAGGGCGGAGCGTTGCTCGTTGCTCAGCTTGGCCATCGCCCGGCGGGCACGCGATGCGAGGTCGGCGGTCGCGGCGAGGTCGTCGGGACCGGGCGCGGGGTCATGGACGGGCGGTGGTCCGAGCTCCTGCAGGGACCGCGACTCGAGCACGCGCCTGCGCAACAGGTCGATCGCGAGCGACCGCGCCGTCAGGAGGATCCACGTCTCCAGCCGCCCGCGTTCGGGGTCGAACCGGGCGCCCGTGCGCCAGAGTTTCACGAAGGTGTCCTGCACGAGGTCTTGCGCGGCATGGTCGTTGCCGAGCATCACGATGCCCAGCCCGTAGACGCGCGAGGCGAAGCGGTCGTAGAGCGCACCGGCAGCGCGCTCGTCGCGTGCCACGAAGGCCGTCATCAGCGCCTGGTCGGAGCTCGGGTCCTCGATCTTCACGTGTCGCACGGTACTCCCCGCGGAAGGGATCGGTTGTCGCAAGGTGTACGGGCGAGCTCCGACATCGGTTCGGAGCCTCTGCGCGTCGGCTCGGGGTCGGACCGGCCGATAGGCTGCTGCCCCATGCCGGAGCCGCGTGTGGAGATCTCGCGGCGGCGCGCGCGCGAGTTGTCGGTGATGGGCCAGCGCCTGGACGCTTCTCGGCCGCGATCGGTCGACGAGGTGCTCGCGTCGCTTGGTGAGATCCAGATGGATCCGACCTCGGTCGTCGCCCGGACCGAGCACCTGGTGTTGTTCAGCCGGCTCGGCCCTCGTTTCCGCGTGCAGCAGCTCGAGCGTCGCATGTGGACCGACCGGGCGATGTTCGAGTACTGGGCGCACATCGTTCCGATGACCGACCTGCCGTTGCATCGCATATCGATGAAGCGCTATCCCCACGGCCACTGGAAGCGGCATCAGTACGTCCGCGACTGGCTTGTCGCGAACCAGGCGTTCGTCCGGTACGCGATGCGCGAGCTCCGCCTTCGCGGCCCGATGCGGACGCGTGACTTCGAGAATCGGGCCGCGGAAGGGTGGGAGACCGGCGGNTGGAACGACGAGGGTCAGAACGCNGCCATGCTTCTGGACATCCTGTGGTCGCAGGGCAAGGTGATGNTCGTCGGCCGAGACGGTCAGCAACGCNTCTGGGACCTGGCGTCCCGGTGGTTCCCCTCGGTGCCGGCTCGNTCGCGCGCCGCGATGGCGGCCGACCTCGTGGAACGACAGGTCCGTGCGCGCGGCGTCACGCGGCTCGACCGGCTGGGATACCTGTTCGACGGAGCGATGCCCGGGCGCGAGGATGCGATCGAGCGGCTGGTCCGGACGGGCGTGATCGTCCCGCTTCGTGTCGACTCGTACCCGGGGCGTTGGTTCACGCACCGCGATCTGCTCGACCGGTCGTTCCGCGGCAGGACGGTTGCCCTTTCGCCGTTCGACGACCTGATCAGCGATCGCACGCGTACCGAGCGGCTGTTCGACATGCACTACCGGATCGAGATCTATGTGCCGAAGGCCACCCGTTGGGGATACTTCGTGCTGCCGGTGCTGCGAGAGGACCGGCTCGTCGGCCGGTTCGACCCCGCGCTGGACCGCGGCAACAACGTCCTGCGGATCAACGCCTGGCAGATGCAGCCAGACACCGACGCGCGGGACCGCGAGGCGGTGCACGAGGCGATCGACGAGCTCGCCCGGTGGTTGCGTGTGGATCGGGTCGACGTGAGGCGCCAACCGCGTTAGTGCGTGCCGGCGCTGTACGCGTCGGGGACCATCCGGTCCGTCGCGAACCGGTCCGGCGCGAAGGGACGGATGAGCTCGGGCGTCACGCCGGTGGCGATCCGCTCGGCCATCAGCTTGCCGAAGATCGGCGAGCCCTTGAAGCCCCACGTGCCCATCCCGGACATCAGGAAGAACCGCCGGACCTCTGTCTCGCCGAGGATGGGTGACGAATCCGGCGTCATGTCGCAGAGGCCGGTCCACTGACGCATGGCCCGTGCCTGCGCGATCACCGGGAAGATCTGGATCGTGCGCTTCGCCGCTTCGGCGAGGAACCCGAACGTCGACCTCGTCGAGTACGTCGGGTAGGGAAGCACCTCGGCGCCGACCAGCAGCTCGCCGCGCGCCGTCTGCGACACGTAAACGTACAGGTCCATCGAGCTGAGCAGCCCGTCAAGCACGTGACGGTAAGGCTCGGTTACGAACGCCTGGAGCGCCATCGTCACGATCGGCAGGCGAAGACCGGCCATCGCGGCGATCTGTGAGGACCAGCCCGCGGTCGCGCTCACGACCATCCCGGCTCCGATCGTTCCGCGGTCGGTGCGGACGCCTTTGCAGACGCCGTCGACGACGGCGATACCGGTGACCGGGGTCTGCTCATGGATGTGCACCCCGCGGCGGGTCGCGCTCGCGGCGTATCCCCACACCACGGCGTCGTGCCGCGCGAACGATCCGGGCGGGTGGAACGACGCGCCGACGATCGGCAACTCGTCGCCGCCCGTCAGGTCGACGAGCGGGTTCATGCGGACGATCTCGTCGGGGGTGAGCACGTCGGTCTGGACGCCGTACGCCCGGTTCAGCAGCGACTTGTCGCGCTCGACCTCGAGCGAGTCGTGCGTGTGGCAAAGATCCAGCTCGCCCTGTGTCGAGAACAGCAGGTTGAAGTCCAGCTCCGCCGACAGCGTGCGCCAGATCGCGAGGCTCGCCTTGTACAACGGCACGGTCTCGGGTGTGTTGTAGTTGGCGCGGACAACCTGCGTGTTGCGGCCGGACCCGCCGCTGCCGATGTAGTTCCCTTCGAGAACCGCGACGTCCGTGATGCCGTGGTGCGTCGCGAGATTGTGCGCGAGCGACAGCCCGTTCACGCCCCCGCCGACGATCACGACGTCGTATCGCTCCTTCAGCTCGGGTCGCCGAAGGAACGTCCGGTGCCGCAGCAATCCGGTCATCCCCGTGCCTCCGCCGCACGCGCGGCCTCGGTCGCGCGGCTGCGTAGATGCTCGTGCCAATACGCGGGCACCAGGACGAGCAGTCCCTCCCGCTCACGAAGGATCTTCGCGGCGACGCGCGCGACGTCACCCTGGGCGAATCCCTCGCCGGCGGGCGGCTCGAGCGCCGACAGATAGGAGGCCGCGTGGTCGGCGTCGTCCCCGACGAGCGCGACGGCGGCCCACCCGTCGGAAACGTCAACGACGAGCGCGTCGGGATCGAGGGCTGCCACGCGGTCCCCGAGTTCGCGCCGCAAATCCTCCGTGAACTCCGGCGAGACAACCGCCATCGTCTCGTCCGGGGCCACGCGAAGGGTGCGCGCGCCGTGGCCGGGCGCCACGAGACGGTCCAAGGCCGCCGGGTCCGCGGCACACACGATGATGCCGACAAGACGATCGCGGACCTCAGGCACGCAGCCGCACCCCGTCCGGGTCGTAGAACGGCGTCGGCGACACGGTCGCGACGACGTCGCCGGCCCGAAGCACATTCGGGAAGACGCCGTCGATCGCGCGGAGCCATCCAAGCCCGACGGCGCCTCCGGCTGCACGCGAGATGGCGCACGATGTGATCCGGCCGATGATGGCGTCCTCGACGGTGAGCGGGTGCCCGCGCTCGGGCGCCCCGTCGAACCGCAGCCCCACGAGGCGGCGTTCCAATGGCAGCGCGTTCATCCGCTCGAGCGCGCGCTTGCCGACGAACTCGTCCTTGTCCTTGGCGATCGCCCAGCCGAGCCCGAGCTTGGCGGGATGGTCGTCGGGCATCGTGTCCTGCGTGAGGTAGACGTGCCCCTTCTCGAGCCGTAGCACGTCGAGCGCATCGAGGCCGTGCGGGCGCAGATCCCACGCTGCTCCTGCGGCGACCAGCGCGTCCCACAGCTCGACGCTTCGACCCCGCGGATGGTGGAGCTCGAACGACAGCTCGCCGACGAACCCGACGGCGATGGCGCGGCACGGGACGCCCGCGACCGTGATGTCGGCGTGTCCGGGGTACGGCAGCGCGCCGCGTGACAGGTCGTCGTCGGTGAGCGTCGCAAGGAGGTCACGCGCGTGCGGGCCGGCGACGTTGATCGCGCCGAGCTGCGCCGTCTGGTTGATGACGTGCACATGCAGGTTCAGCCGGTCGATCCAATTGCGGAGCCACGCCTCCATCCGGTCGGCACCGCCGGAGGTCGACGTCAGGAAGAACGACCCGTCGCCCGATGCAGCGAGCAGGCCGTCGTCCATCACGTAGCCGGCTTCGTCGAGCGCCAGGAGGTAGCGCGCTCGGCCCGGCGCGAGCGTGCCGACGTCGAGCGGGAACACTCGGTCGAGCAGCGCCCGGGCGTCGCGGCCGGTAACCAGGAACTTCCCGAGACTGGAGACATCCATCACACTCACCCGCTCGCGCACGGCGCGGATCTCCACGTCGACATCGCCGTAGGTCCCGGGGCGAAGCCAGACCCCGGAGTGATCGATGCGTGCGCCGGCGGCGACGTGGCGGTCGTGCAGGGCGGTGCGTCGCTCGACCTGTTCGTGCACGCCGCCCGTCAGCTCGCCGAGGCGCGGACCGCGCACCGGCGGCCGCGCGGTGGTGCGCCCGCGGGCCGCCGGCGTCGCGCCTTTGGCGCGTGCGTGGTCGGCAAGGTGCCGTGAGCACAGCGCCCCCTGACACGGACCCATGGTGGCCGTCGTGTAGCGCTTCAAGATCTCCGAGGATGTCCAGCCTTCGTCCCACGCCTGCTCGAGGTCGTGCATGGAGACGTCTTCACAGACGCAGACGTAGCCGTCGTCCTCGGCGATCGGCCATGTGTCGGCATCCCGCGCCTCGGCGGCGTCGCCCCGTGCGGCGGCACGGCCCGAGGCCTCCGCTTCCGCGAGTGAGCACCCAGGTCGCACGACGTCGCCCGCGCCGACGACCTCGGGCTCGGCGGTCATCCGCAACAGCGTGTCGCGTGGCGCCCATCCGAGCGACAGCACCAGCGCGTCACATGCGAAGGCCCGGCGGCCGTCCGGGGTCAGAACGGTCGCCGACGTGATCTGTCGTGCGCCGCGTGCCTCGAGCACCCGTCCGGCGACGAGCGTCACGTCCGCATCGGTGCCGCGGACGGCGCCGGCAAGGTCGTCGCCATCGTCGGTGTTCGCGACCACGACGACGTGGTCTCCGAGCGACACGCCGTGGATCGCGGCCATCCGGGCGGCGCCGCGACCGAGCCACACGCCGGGGAGATCGTTGCCGGGGAAGACGCCGTGTGCTTCGAGGGCCCCGGTCGCGACGACGACGTGCTCCGCCTCAACCTCGACGAGTTCGTTCGCGCCGAGCAGCGCAGCGGAGGGTCCCTCGTAGATGCCGATGGCGGCGTGGCGTTCGAGGATCTCGGCGCCGGCGGCGCGCGCCTCGGTGGTCAGACGCGCGATCGCTGCGCGCGCCGCCGGAAGGGTGACGGTCGCGCCGAGCGAGCCCTCGTCCGCGAGAAGGACCGAACCGTCTGCGGCCGCTGTCGCAGCGGCGGCCAGCCCCGCAACCCCGCCGCCGACCACGAGCGTGCGCACGCGCACGAACCGCGTGGGTGTTCGCTCGGCCGTCGCTCGGAGCGGTAGCGTGCCGGTTCCGGTCGCGCGCCGGATCACGCGCTCGGCGATCGGCCACAGCCACCGGGGTCGCGCGAACACCTTGTAGTAGAAGCCGACCGGCATCAAACGGTGGAGCCGATCGTTGATCGCGAGCACGTCGCGATCCGCGGACGGCCACCCCGTCTCGCGTTCGACCCGCATCGCGTCGGCCGCCGCCGTCACGCAGGCGCGTTCGCCCGGCAGCCCGTCGACCGTCACAAGGCAGTTCGCGCAGTCGCCCGTCCCGCAGTACAGCCCGCGCCTGCGATGCGCCTTGAGCGACCGGCTGAAGGTGCGCACCCCAGCGCGGAACGCGGCCGCGGCGATCGTGTCGCCGTCGTGGATCTCGATCCGCCGCCCGTCGAGCCGAAGCGAGGGCACCGGCTCAGCCCCCGACGCGGTTCGTAGCGGTGTGGCGCGTGAGCGTGACCCAGCGGCGGCAGCCGAGGAGGTGGAACCACCGTTCCTGCTGGGGGCCGGCGGCGTTGTCGTGGAGGTAGACGCGCGCGAAGTCGCTGCGGGTGTCGGGCGAGGCCACGTCGCGGAGCTCGCCGCCGAACGAGAACTCGGTGAAGGGGCGACGGCCGCACGTCGGGCACGTGACGAGCATGCTCACCGAACGGAACCCCCGGTCACGTCCATGGTCCGAGGATGCTAGCCGACCTGCACGGGCGGACCCGCCGGCGGCCGTGACCCGGCGTCATGCGGGCGCCTAGCCTTGGGAGCATGGACAGGCGGTGGGCGCTCGAGCATCCAACCAATCCCAGCGTGCTGCGCGTGCACGTCGACCACGAGCTCACCGATCGCACGATCGTCAGCAGCCCGCCGGCGGCCATCGCGTGTCCCCTCGCCGGCCTGCTCGAGATCGAGGCGGTGCGGACGGTGGATCTGCATCGCTATCACGCGCGCGTCGCGCTGCGCCACGGCATGGATCGTGAGGTCGCCACCGAACACGTCCGAGACATCCTCCGCACGGCGTGGGGCGACGAGACCGACGGCGACGGGGAAGCCGACCCGCGCGCGTTCGAGATCGACTACACGGGGCCGCGCGTCGCGGCCGAGTCGGTCGAGATGGCGGGGGACCGTGCCTTGCTGGTTCGGCTGTTCAGCGTCGCCGGCGTGCGGGAGGCGATCTTGGGCGACGGACTGGCTCTCGTGCGGATCGGGCGGTTGTTCACATGGACGGCCGTCGAGCCCGCGGTGGCGGCGGCGCTCCGCGTGACCTAGGCGTACAGAGCGCGGCCCGGGATCCCCTGGTCGACGTCCGAGCCGGTGTAGATGGTCTCGCCGGACCACCCGGTCGCCCCGTGCGACAAGAGGTAGTCGCTCGAGAACACCGCGGCGAACTCCGGGTTGTCGAGCAGCTCCTGCTCGATCGCGCTCGCCGGGACGTACGGACCCAGGTTCTGGCGATACGTCAGGGTGTGCAGCGCCGCGGCGACGTCATCCGGGCTGGCGCCCGCGTCGCGCAGCGCGTCGCGGTCCAGATAGACCTCGGACGGCGCCGTGTATTCCACGGCCTTGCCGAGTCCCGCACCGAACTCGCGCTCGATCACGGCCTCGAGCTGGATCGGGTCGAGCCGCACGCCACCCATCGAGTCCGGCAGGGGGCACTGCCCGTGGTCGGCCGTCACGAACAACGCGTACTCCCCGGGGAAGCGCTGATCGAGGAACCGGACGATCCGACCGAGCTCGTCGTCGACCGCCTGTAGCATCAGGCCTTCCCATCGGGACTGCATGCCGTAGACATGGCCCGTGTAGTCCGGCGACTTGAACGTGGTGTACAGCAGCGACGGCCTGCCTTCGCCGATCGGCTCGTTCGCAAGGGTCGCCTCGAGCAGGTCGCCCTGGTAGCCGGCGATCGGCGGCACGCAGCAGTACGTCGTTCGCCACGGCTCCCACTCGAGGTCCCAGCCTGGATCGTCGAACGTCTGCATCCGCGCGTCGAGCACGTCCATCCCTGGCGCGCCCTCGGGCAGACGGAACAGGTCGGGGTTGTGGGGCTGCCACCCGCCGCCCCCCGGTTCGTCGAAGTAGACGCCGACCGGCAGATCGGGCGCCGTCCGGTCGGTGCCGCCGTGGCCGATCATCCCCATGTGCCAGACCTGGTAGCCGATCTGTCCCACCCATGCGCCGGCCGCGTCGTGCCAAAGGTCCGGCAACGTCGGCACGAGGATGTCGCTCGGGTCCGCGTGTCCGGGCGTGCGGTAGGCCTTGCGCGCGACGGAGCCGTCACGGATGTTGTGGCCGGTGATCCCGTGTTGACGCGGGAAGGTGCCGGTGCCGATCGTCGCGTGTGCGCACGCGGTGACGGCGGGGAACGACCCCGTGAGCGCGTTGCGGTAGTGCATCCCCTCGCGCATCAGGCGTGCGAGGTTCGGCCAATCCTTGGGCCACTGGCGAAGGACATTCCAGCCGCCGCCGTCGAACACGTACGTCACGACGACCTTGGGGATCTTGCCGGTGGCGCGGAAGCCGGGAAGACCTTCGCCCTCGCGGTCGTTGGGCCATCCGTCGAAGCCGATCAGCTTCGCGGTGCTCGGCGCGAGGTCGGCGAGCGAGACGCGATCCTCGCTGTCGCCGGGCTCGATCACGCCCGGCCCGTACGCGACCAGCGGGATCCGCTCGAGGTACATCCACACCGCTGCGTGTGAGGTCCGCGGGTCGCGTGGGTGCAGGCTGAGCGACTCGAACGAGTAGTTCGCGGAATTGAACGGCGCGAGCAGGAGCTGGAGGTCGCCGGAGCGCTGCGCGTTCGCGGCCCGCCCGACGAGCTCCATGTACTCGGCCCCGAGGTCGCTCGCGGCGGCGTCCTGCACCGCGATCGCGTCCGGCCTGAGCGCCTCGTCGACCACGCGGCCGAGTGCCGTTCCGACCCCGACGAGCGCAACCCCGCCAAGGCCCATCTGCACGAACCGCCGGCGTGAGCCGTCCGCCGGCCCCGGCGGCCGAGGGTGTCGGACGATCCAGGCGAGCAGCGCGAGCGCGACGACCACGACGGCAAGCCCGGCGACGAGCCCGACCGCGATGCTGCCGAGCAACGTGCACACCAGGGCGGTCAGACCGGCCAGACACGCGATGAGCCCGACGACGCCGGGGACCCTGGCCCGGCGTGACGCGGGTGCGGTCCCTGGGCGGGCTTTGGGGGTGTCGGCGGTCGCGGTCGGGGGTCGCATCTCCGCCTATGGTCGCAGACGGGTCGACGTTGGTCTGTCCTGCGGGGGTTGCGTTGTTGCGCTGACGGTGGGCGCTAGGTGCGCTTGCGCGGCAGGTCGAGGAAGGGGAGCCCGACGACCGTGGCGCCGACCTTCCCACGCTCGCCCTCCACGCTGTATTCGACCGAGACACGGCTCCCGACCTTGTCGAGGCGCTTGTCCACCGAGCCGAAGCCGACCATCTTCTTGATCGTGGTGCCCCACGTGATCGACGTCGCGCGGCCGACCTGTGCGTTGTCCTTGTACACGGGCACCGGAGACCGGTCCACGAACGGCGAGATCATCGGCGCGAGGCCGTGTTTGGCGAACATCCCCTCCACCCCCGCCCAATCGAGCTCCAGGCCGACGAGACGCCTCGCGGGACCGCCCGACCCCTGTTCGTCGAGCAGCGCCCGCCGCCCGTTGAAGTCGGCCGCCTTCCCGAAGTCGACGAGCCGGCCGAGCCCGATCTCGAAGGGCGAATACGACTGTTCCTCGCTGATCGCGTGGCGAGCGCTCGTGTACTCGGCATCGATCAAGATCAGGCCGGCCTCGACGCGAGCCACGTCGAGCGCGCGGATCCCCGCCGGGAAGATGCCGAACGGCGCGCCGGCCTCGAAGATCGCGTCCCAGACCTCGAGCGCGCCGTCGCCCGGGATCCACAGCTCGTAGCCACGGTCGCCCGTGTAGCCCGTGCGCGTGACGCTGACGTCGACGCCGCCGATCTCGGTTCGCCGGTGCCGGAAGTAGCGCACGTCGGCCCAGTCCTGCCGGGTGGCGGCCTCGAGCACGTCGCGGCTGAGCTTGCCCTGCAGCGCGAGACCCGCGAGCGACTCGGAGACGTCTTCGACCTCGACATCGAGGCCGGTCGCGTTCAACAGGAACCATCGGTAGGTCGGGTCGGCGGCCGTGATCCGATACTCCGCGTCGGCGATGCGTGTGATCGTCCCGTCGTCGAGCACCTTGCCGGCCTCGTCGCACCACGGCGTGTAGTGGACCTGGTCCAGCTGGAGCTTCGCGATGTCGCGCGTCATGACGCGGTCGAGCAACCGCGCGGCGTCGGGTCCGCGGACCACATACTTGTACAGCGGGCTTGTGTCGATCACGGCGGCGGCCTCCCGGATCGCGCTGTACTCGATGTCGTGGAAGTCCGCGTACACGGCGGGCGCGAAGTATCCCGCCCACTCGCCCCACGCCTGCTTGACGTTCAGCGCCTGTTGGCGTGGATAGAACGCGGTTCCGACCGACACGGGGCCTCCTGGTGTGCTCGGCTGACGCTGGGTGGCTGGGTTCCGGCGGCTCAGCGTACCGTTGACCCCTCGGCCGCATCACCGCCGGGGTGACCTCAGGTCAAGGTGGCGTTGGCTCGGCAACAGGGGCGTGGCTAGCATGAGCGACCGTGCCGGATGGACCCGTCCCACGGATCACCGGCTGACCTCGAGTACCCCGAGCTCGCGCCGCCGTCCGCGGTGCGCCGAGGAGGCATGCATGGCGAAGCGGTACGACGCGGTGGTCATCGGCGGCGGGCACAACGGCCTCGTCAACGCGTGCTACCTGGCCAAGGCGGGGTTGAAGGTCCTCGTGCTCGAGCGGCGACACTTGCTCGGCGGCGCGACGCTCACGGAGGAGATCGTGCCCGGGTTCCGGTTCTCCGTCTTCTCCTATGTGGTGTCGCTCTTGCGGCCCGAGATCATCCGCGAGCTCGAGCTGCCGAAGCATGGCCTCGAGATCCTGCCGCTCGACGGGACCATCACGCCGCTGGACGACGATTACCTGTGGCGCGTGAACGACCACGGCAAGACCGTGCGCGAGCTGCGCCGCTGGTCGCTCAACGACGCCGAGGCCTATGAGGAGTACGGCCCGCTGATGGCTGAGATGGGCCGGTTCATCAAGCCGATCCTGTCGGTGCCGCCGCCGGATCCCGGCAAGATCTCGCCGATGGAGTGGCTGCCGCTCACGCCGCTCGCCAAGCAGTTCCGCGATCTGCCGCGCCATATGCAGACGACCTTCATCCAGCTGATGACGATGTCGGCGGCGGACTTCCTCGACCAGTGGTTCGAGACCGAGCCGCTCAAGGCGACGATGAGCGCGTCCGGGATCATCGGCACGTTCCAGGGCCCGCGCTCGCCCGGCACCGCCTACGTGCTCCTGCACCACTACATGGGCGAGATCGACGGCGCGTTCCGCGCGTGGGGCGTGCCCAAGGGCGGGACCGGTGCGATCGCGTACGCGATCGCCGACGCTGCTCTGTCGCTCGGCGTCGAGATCCGAACCGAGGCGGCGGTCTCGAAGATCGCGACGAACGGTTCACGCGCAACGGGCGTGATCCTCGAGTCCGGCGAAGAGATCACGGCCGACGTCGTCATGAGCTCGCTCGACTCGCGCTGGACGTTCATCAAGCTGCTCGACGAGGGCGTGTTGGAGCCGTCGTTCCGCGACGAGGTGCTCCGGTACAAGTACCGCGGGTCGAGCGGCAAGGTGAACCTCGCGCTCGACGGTCTGCCCGAGCTCGCGTGCAAGCCCGGCACGGGGGAGTGGCTCCGGGGCGCGATCTCGTTCTCCCCTTCGATCGACTACATCGAGCACGCGTACGACGACGCCAAATACGGCCGTCCATCGGCGCGCCCGTATATCGACTGCATCATGCCGACGCTCGTCGATCCGACGATGGCCCCGCCGGGCAAGCACGTGATGAGCTGCTTCGTGCAATACGCGCCGTATCACCTCGCCGACGGCAGAGTGTGGGACGACGCGGCGCGCGAGGCGTTCGGCCAGAACGTGATCGACACGCTCGAGGAGCGGTTCCCCGACATCCGCAGCAAGATCGTCGGCCACCAGTTCGTCACGCCGAAAGACATCGAGGACATCACCGGCCTGACCGAGGGCAACATCTTCCAAGGGGAACTCTCGCTCGAGCAGCTGTTCTTCAACCGGCCGGTCCCCGGATGGTCGCGCTACAGCACCCCCGTGCGCAGTCTTTGGATGTGCGGCTCGGCGACGCACCCCGGGGGCGGCATCATGGGCGCCCCTGGGCGGATCGCGGCGCTCGAGTACATCAAGGACAAGAAGAAGGGCCGGAGGGCGGCGTAGATGGCGAAGAAGACGCTCGACGTCATCGTGATCGGCGGGGGCCACAACGGTCTCGTCGCCGCTGCGTACCTCGCCAAGGCCGGCAAGCAGGTGGTCGTACTCGAGCGCCACGAGCGGGTCGGTGGGATCCTGCGCGCGACCGAGCCGGCGCCCGGATTCACCGCGCCGGGGCTCGTGCACACCACCGGGCGCCTGCGTGCCAGCGTGGTGAAGGACCTCAAGCTCGACCGGTTCGGCTACCGCACGGTCACGCCGTCCGCACGGATGCACGCGCCGATGCCCGATGGCTCGTCGGTGACGTTCTGGGCCGACGCGGCGCGCACCGCGGAGGAGCTTCGCGAAAGGAGCGCGGACGACGCGACCGCGTACGTGACGTTCGACAAGAAGGTGCGCGCGATCGCGAGCTTCCTCGCCTACGTCGCCGTCGCGACACCACCGGATCCGAAGTCGCCGTCGCTCGCCGACGCGATCATGGGCCTGAAGCTCGGCAAGGCGTTCCGCGACCTGGGCGGCAAGACGGGGCGCGAGGCGATCCGGGCGCTCCCGATGGCGGTCGCAGACCTCGTGCAGGAGGTGTTCGAGTCCGAGGCGGTGCGCGGGCCGCTCGCGAGCCGCGGCGTGCTGTACACCGCGATGGGCGCGTGGGCGACGGGCACCGCCGCCGTGTTCATGAGCGACTCGGCGGGAACGGACGGCGGAGCGGCGGGGACCGCCGTGTTCCCGGTCGGCGGCACCGGCGCCTTGGCCGACGCACTGGCGCANGCCGCTGCGTCGTTCGGGGTGCAGGTGAGGACCGGCGCCGACGTCGNCCAGATCCGCAACCGCGGTGCGCGCGCGATCGGCGTGACGCTGGCCGACGGCCAGGAGCTCAACGCGCCGCTGATCGTCTCGGCGGCCGACCCGAAGCGCACCGCCGCGTTGTGCGACCCCGTGGCGCTCGGACCGACGATGGTGTGGCGGACCGGCAACATCCGGCAGCCGGGCGCGACCGCACGCGTCAACCTCGCCTTGTCGGGCCTCCCATCGTTCCATGGCGGCGACGCCGACCGGCTCGCCGGTCGGATCGTCCTCGCGCCGTCGATCGACGACGTCGAGCGCGCGATGGACGCGGTCAAGTACGGGCACGTCAGCGAGGAGCCGCTCCTCGAGGCGACGATCCCGTCGCTCACCGACCCGACGCTCGCGCCCGAAGGCAAGCACGTGATGAGCGTGGTGTTCCAGGCCGCCCCGTACGCGCTCCGTGACGGCGAGTGGCCGAGCGAGCGCGACCGGGTCGGCGACATCGCGATCAAGGCGCTCGAGAGCGTTGCTCCAGGGTTCGGCGAGCTCGTCGAGGCCCGCGAAGTGATCACGCCGGCGGACATGGAAACCGCCTACGGGCTTTCCGGCGGGCATATCCAGCACGCGGAGCCGGCGCTCGACCAGTTCTTCGCGTGGCGGCCGCTGCTGGGTGAGGCGCGCTACGCGTATCTCCTCGACGGTCTATATCTCGCCGGCTCGGGCGCCCACCCCGGCGGCGGCATCACCGGTGGCCCCGGCGCCAACGCCGCCCGCCAGATCCTCAAAGATCTCAAGAAGTAGCGTTCGCCCCGCGCGTCAGCCGGTCGAGCGCGTGCTGCGCCCGGCCCGCGTACAGGATCGAGAAGTGCGGATCCGTCGCGAGCGCGATCGTGAGGTTCCGCTCCGCCGCGTCCCGCTCGCCGAGCCGCAGGTCGATCATCGCGGCGTGATAGCGGTACAGCGCGTCGCGGGTCCCGAGGTGCAACGCCGAACGTTCGTACCGCACGGCGCTGCGGTACCGGCCGGATCGGTACGAGGCCCACGCCATGGCGTCGGCCGCGTTGATGCTGTGGCGCGCCGCCCACCCTGCCTGCGCGTCGGCCCGCGCCGTGGCGGCGTCGCCGTGATCGGCCTCGAACAACGCCAGCTCGACGTCGACGTTGACGCCGTTGGCGCGGAACAACGTCGCCTCGGTGCGGGCGAGCGCGTACGCGTCGTCGGCCTCCCCCGACCTGCCGGCGATCGTGTAGAGGTCGCCCAGGGCGATCACGTGCTCGGGGAGCGGCAGACGGGCGACGACCCATCGGTAGCCGCGGATCGCGGCGTCGACGTCTCCACGCTCCCAGGCGATCCGTGCGAGCCCGGCATGCGGCGGGATGTAGGTCGGTGACAGCGCTTCGCTCTGTCGGAACGCGTGCGCGGCCCGGCCGACCCGGCCGTTCCGTAGATACAGGCCCCCGAGCTGATAGCTGACCCATGCCGCGTCGTCGGCCGAGCCGGCTGCGCGGAGCGCGCGGCGCATCGCCGACAGCGCGCCCGGGATATTGCCCTGGAGCTCGCGCGCGTACGAGACGCGGGCGTACGACGCGATGTCCGGACGCATCCGCACCATGCGCTGGAACGTCGCGAACGCCTTCGGGTAGCGGCCGAGCTCGAGCTGACCGTCGCCGATGACGCCGAGGATGTGCGCCGCATCGGGCTCGATCGTGAGCGCGCGGCGCCCGTAGCGGACGCCGTCGGCGAAGTCGTGTTTGGCGTTGGCCACGACGCCCATCCCGATCAGCGCGTCTGCGTTGTCGTCGGGCTCGATCGACAGCGACGTCTGTAGCGCCTCTTCGGCCTTCGGGTAGAAGGTGGGGTCGGCCGTGCGCGTTGCCTGTGCGGAGTACGCGAGCCCGAGCTCGGCGAAGCCGCGGGCGTCGTCTGGGACGGCAGCCAGGTGCGCCTGCAGGTCCGCGATCGTTTGGTCGAGCGTTGCGCCTGGCACGATCGGGGCGTCGAGCGCCGACGTGGTCGGGACCGGGCCACGCGCATCCGCGCGGAGCTGCCGGAACACGCCCAATCCGGCGATCACGACGAGGACGACCGCGACGAGGGCTGTGATCGCGGTCCGGCGAAGCGTGCGCATCCAGATCCCTCCAGTACGGGGAAGCGAGGGGACGGCTCGCGGGCCGCCCCCTCGCTTTGTCCGGGTTAGTGCGGTGACGTGTCGGACCCGTCGTGAGGGTCGGCGACGTAGGGGAACGAGTGGCCGAAGCTCTCGTCGTTCGCGTCCACGCCGTCGCCCAGGCCGGTGTCCTGGCCGACGAGGACTCCCTCGATCGCCTGCAGCGAGATATCCAAGACGTCATCGCTGAGTCGGCGGCCGTTGGGGAACCCGGCGTTGTCGCCACCGATCACGCCGAGCGTCGAGCACCCGGAGGCGCACGGCGGGATCGACATGTTCAGCCGCAACTCCTCGGCCGGTACGACGTGCGAGGGCTTGTTCAACCCCTGGACGCCCGTCAGGAACACACTGACGAGGTCGTTCCGCGGCGTCGCAGGCGCTTGGATCCCGTAGATCGCCTGGATCAGCCGGGCGACCTCGGGGTCCTGCACGTACGGCAAGAACTGTCCGTCGTCCGACGGCTTCGAGGCGTTCCACCGGTCCTTCTTTCCGGCGGGGATCACGACCTCGTTCACGAGCGGATTTCCGAGGCGCGAGACCTGGACCCAAGTGCCGCCGGGGGCGCGCCGCGAAGCGGTGCTCCAGATCCCGACGATCGGGTTGCTCTCGGCATCGCCGCTCTTGGCGAGCCGGCCCTTCGGCACCTGCAGGGCGAGCGCGTTCACGTTGAAGCCCTTGAGGGTGTCGTCGCCGGTCTCGGAGAGATCGCCGCCGTAGAGCAGGTCGAACACCCGAAGATCGGCGAAGAACGGGTCGTCGGCCTGACCGGCGAAGTACTTGCTCGATCCGGTCGACACGATGCCGTCCTTGCGGAGGTCGTCGTAGTCGGGCATCGATGCTTCGCCGACATCGCTCGGCACGGCGGTCGCGTCATGCACGATCGTCGTCGTCTTGTGCGAATCCAGATCGATCCGCTGGACGTCGTACGTCTGGTACATGTTCAGATCCGGGTCGTCGAGCGAGGTGACGGGGCCGGTGTTGTACAGGAACGTGTCCGGGTTGCGCGTGTGGTTCGTGAACGTCCACCGGTACACGAGGTCGGCGTGCGCGTCCGCGTTGTTGTCGATG
>C688J18823_10000837_pt1 | contig 18393 bp, 9 predicted proteins | sample HopSoiMetagenom1_FD_18823 | JGI IMG/M metagenome (IMG submission 18823) | reverse complement strand
ACATGTTTCGAATTATTACGTGTAATTGGAGTAATCACTTCATTACCTAATTGTTGCTGATAATAGGCGGCATGGGCAATGCGCGCAGCAGTCCATTTTTCAAGGTGTGGAAGCTTCGCAGACAATACAGCTGCATGCAGTCCATCCAAACGACTATTTCGACCTTCAATGATATGATTATGCTTTCCTTTTTGTCCATGATTGGCAATCATACGTGCTTTTTCAGCAATTTCATCATCATTCGTAGCCATAGCTCCTGCATCGCCATAAGCACCTAAATTTTTCCCGGGATAAAAACTAAAACTGGCACAATGTCCCCAGGTTCCGGCCTTCTTGCCTTCAATCTCTGCACCATGGCTCTGTGCGCAATCTTCCAATACCTTTAACTGATGCTTATTTGCAATATCCATTATTTTAGGCATGTTTGCAGCTTGTCCGTACAAATGGACAGGGATAATTGCTTTGGTTCTGGAGGTTATTTTTTTCTCGATCAACTCCGGATTAATTGTATAGTAATTCGGCTCAATATCAACAAACACAGGAGTTGCTCCAATATTACTTACCGCTTCTGAAGTCGATATCCAGGAAGAGGCAGGTACCAATACTTCATCACCGGTACCAACTCCCAAACACTGTAATAAAATTTCGAGCGAGTCCGTCCCATTGGCACAAGAAATAACATGCTTACAATTTGAATATGCTGAAAAATCCTTTTCAAACTGATGAACATGATGTCCACCAATATAAGCGCTAGTCGAAATCACATCTGAAATAGCTTTATCTATCTCTGCTTTAATTGATAAATACTGATTCTTTAAATCAACAAATGGAACATTCATATAAACCTGTGTTAGTTATTTCTTCCGTTATCGTGAGTCAGCTGATCTCGTTTTGCGGCTGAATATATTTTATCAATAATTTCTACTGTTTTCAATGCTTCAAATGCGCTTGTAGAAATAGCACTTCCCTTGGTAAGTACATCTACAAGATTTTCATATACTTTATCATGATTGGACATAGAACCTTGATAATTTCCATAATTATTCGCCGTATTGCCTTTCGGTAAATCCTTTATTTCAAAACCATCGATATTCTGATATTCCAACACATTTAAATACTGTCCGCCTATTTTAACTGTTCCTTTTTCTCCAAAAATCGTTAATGAACCTTCCATGTTTTTTCCAAAACTATTTACGGTATAATTGATTGTTCCGATTACACCATTGTAAAATTCCAGGATAACAACACCCGTATCTTCAAAATCAATAATCCCCTTGTGCGCATAGTTTCTGGTAAATGCATGCACATTTTTCACATCACCTATCATCCAATACAGCAGGTCGATAAAATGACTGAACTGTGTAAACAATGTGCCTCCATCCATATCAGCGGTACCTTTCCAGGAATTATGGTAGTAATCTGTATTTCTGTTCCAGAAACAACTTAACTGAATGTTGAAAATGTTTCCTAGTTTATTTTGTTCTATCAGGTTCTTAATTGCATGAACAGGTGGGTTGAATCTATTTTGCTTGACAGCAAATAATCGTTTATTCATTTTTTCTGATGCCTTGATCATTTCTCCACAATCTTGAACATCAATCGCCATCGGTTTTTCACATATTACATTAAATCCAGCATTTAATGATGCTATGGAATGCACTGCATGCAATCCGTTCGGACTACAAACGGCTACAACATCAATTCCTTTTTCCTTCTCTAAAAGCTCTTCGATAGAAGTGTAAACATTTGCCTGGTATTTTTCTCCTATGGCTTGAGCCCGCTCCTTTTCTATATCACAAACAGCTTGTAAAACGCCTACATTATTAATATGTTCCGCATGACGGTTTCCTATCCGTCCACATCCTACAATAGCAAATTTAAGTTTAGTCATTTCGTTAAATTAGTAGATAACTTTTTTTATTAGTTATTTTTAAATCGTTCACGATAAAAAGATCGTTCAATATAGAATGCGCTATACATTGTTTTTGCAAAAAAATGGTAGTTATTTTTTTGCATTGTAAGGTATATTTCACTTTGCTGCACCGACTCAATTTCAATTTTAGATAGTGATCCACCATCATTATGTACTACTACAATATCCGGTCGGTATTTATCCCAATTGTTGGATTTGATTACTTTTAAGTCAAATCCCATAGCACTAATAGTTAAAAAATTTATCTTTTGACCTTTGGTTAAATATTGATCCATAACACTCTCAAGTGTCGTGGTTTCTATACTTATTTTATTTTTAATAAATATACCAATTTTTTCTCTACCCGATGCTTGCTCACCAGAAAATGTGTTATAGGCGGGCTCTTCAAAAGTATAGTATGTTAAAGATGCCTTCTCATCTGCAATACCGCAGTTCAGATTAATATCATTTTTTCTTACATTTTTAAAAAGTACAATCGCTTCTGGATTTGGATCTATATTTATTCCTTTCCAACCTTTGTCATAAAAATGTTTGGTTCTGGAATATCTGGAGGGGTGATAGGCACCAACATCTATATAAAATCCATTCGTATACTGATTAAGGATTCTGTTTAAAATAATATCTTCTCCCTCCTGTCCGTAAAACTCCTTAATATCGCTATTGTGTTTATAGGCATCTCCTAAATGAAAAATAATTCGCTCTTCGCCTATAATTTTGAAAAGAATCTTCATTAAATATTGCTTTATTTTCTTCATATCGAACCAACATTGTTTTAATTATTTATTATAAACAGCAACTCTAATTTATGATTTATTAAATCTATTTTGATAAAAATCATGTTCGATATAAAAGGCACTGTACACTGTTTTTGCAAAAAAGTAATAGTTATTTGCTTTCATTATCGAATATATCTCACTCTTTTGTACTGCTTCAATATCGATCTTTGATAATTCGCCTCCATCATTGTGTATGATTACAATCTGAGGTCTGTATTTTTGCCAATTGTTGGATTTAATTACTTTTAAATCGAACCCCATGGCATCAACGGTCAAAAAGCTTATTTTTTGATTCTCTGGCAAATATTCATCAAATATATTTTCTAATGTTTTTGTCTCAACCAATAACTCCTTTTTAACAAATATCCCGGCTTTTTTTCTTTCCAAAGCCTGGTCTTCTGAAAAAGTATTATAAGCAGGTTCTTCAAAAATATAATACGTTAATGCTGATTGTTGACTTGAAACACCTAAGTTCAAATTTTTGTCTGTTGGTCTTATTTTTTCAAAAGCAGCGACAACACTGGGATTGGGCTCGATGTTGATACCCCTCCAGCCTCGGTCATAAAAATATTTTGTAGTTGAAAAATTTATCGGATGATAGGCCCCCACATCAACATAAAATCCGCCTGTACTTGCATTAATAATTCTATTAATGATAACATCCTCACCTTCTTGGGCATAAAATTCTCTTTCGCTCTTTGTATAGTAATTATTATCTAAATAAAAAACAAGCCTGTTTTTGCCAATGCATTTAATTATAAAATTTATCAAACGTTTTTTTATCTTCATAATAATTAAGCGAGATGGATCCTTACTATAAACGAGCAAAAAAAAAAATTAAATGTTAAAACAATTTACATCACGGTAAAATACACTGGTTCGTTTATTATAAAAAGTAATGGGCTGTACGCCCCAAAAATCTAGTCGTTTAAAGCCATTTTTGTTATAAAACTCCAGTGCTGGAGCATATTGGGATCTGTCTGAATCATCCAATATAAGAATACCATCATCAGACAATGCTCCAAATGAGTTAACCGAACAATTTACACGGTCCCTTCCATCAACAAATATTAAATTATATTTCTCTTGTGACTTTAACGCTGATTGGGAGTATTCGCCTCCATAATGCAATTCAAGAAATGATAGCTTTACATTGGAAGAAATATTTTTTTTCACTTTTTCATACCACTCCTTATCATGTTCAACGGAGGTCAGATGATTAACATATTTACTAAAGAAAGAAGTTGAATTACCGGAACCAAATTCATACATAGAGATTTCCTTTGTCAATCGTTCTTTTATAAATTGGATACAGGAATAAGTGATCCATGGCAAGGGGTTATTATCTTTATCTACTGCTGATTGAGATGTAAAAGAATTGATCCATCCTATTTCATCCAAATATCCTGTTCTTTTAAAAGACATTAATTTTCTATCCATGTTATCGGTAAGGTTTACAATTAATCGATTGCTGCCTACTAACTTTATAATTAATCGCATTAACATGCGTTCGATTTTTTTCATATCCCTTATTTTAATAAATATAATTTTTTTATAAGTATCTCTTCAAGATCATATTTAAACACTCCTTTTATATTAAATAGGCGTTGAAATTCATTCACTTCATATCCTCCTTTACGTATATCCTTCAACGTTGGCAAATATCCAAAAACAGTGTTAATATAACCACAAAAAATAAGTTCATCTGTTAAATAAACCTGTTGAATTAGCTTTTGGAATCCCATTAAAGGTTCTGCTGATATTCCTATTATTTTCAACCGTTTGGATATAGAAATACGCTGAATTGTTAATTCTGTATTTTCATTTTTTTCCAATGACATAATTTCTCCAGCCTTAAAAGCAATAATATCCCCCTTCATTTCAATATCGCTTGCTTTAATTGCTTGTGATGTTCTCAAACATGTATCAACTGCAATCCCTAATTGCCTAACCCATTCTTCATATTGCGCTTTAGTGATTTGAACAAAAGGATCCTTATTCAAAAAAAAGCTTTTAATTTTTTTTCTGATTCCATTCAATTCAGCTGGAATCAAAGGCCGTATATCTCCGGCAAAACCTTGTAAAAAGCAAACAGTCACCTCATCACCATATGTTTTTTTCAGATAACTCCTAACTGCTCCAATGTAATGTGAAGTTACACTCTCCATTTCATAATAAGCTGTTGGATGCGATGCATAATTCCATATAACCCCGATCATTTTATTATTGCTCCATAAACTCTGAACATTCAATTCATCATTTATTTTTTTTAAATAATTAGGAGCATTTTCGATTTTTATTTTTGGAAAGTGATTCTCCCAGTATAAAAAAGGTCTTCTACGATTAATTGAGAGAGCTACTTTTTTTTTGCCACTCCTAATTTCTACGGGGCTATAGGTTATATTTTCCAGGGAATTGATTCCAGTAATTAATTGCTCACTCACCCAATCGAAATAGGTTTGTGAATAACCACCCAATTCGGGCTTATCAGGATCTAAAGAGGGAGCAAAATGCGTATGAGTTGCGGTTAAAAAAAAATTTTCCGGTTGTATATCTTTTTTCAAAATCGCGTTAAGAATGATCTCCTTTAAACGTTGATGTACAAATAAGGTATCAATGGAAACAAATAAGACTTTTGTGTTGTTGGAGTTAAAACAAATGATAGATGCACTAAGGCGATCATTTATTTTTTTATAATTAGTTTTGCGATTGGAATACCCAGCTAAAGTATGCGGTAATAATGGAGTTATATCAATTTCTAATAATTTAACTAGCAGTTGCGACATTGTAATTCTAGTTTGTAATTGCCATCCATTTATGTTCAATAAGAACTCCTTTATGAGAAGAAGGCACTGTTCTCCCCGTACCATAAAAATCCCCTTCTTCCACATGTATTGATTCAGCTTCTACTATCCAATCTTCAATTTCTTCACCCTCCATGATCATCAAATTCACGTAATAAAGACCTTCGTTAAAAGGGAATTTGTGAATTTCACAAAGAAAACATCCTTCATTTCTTATGTTATCGAATGTGATTGTACATTTACTATCCAATAGAGTAACCAACAAGCCATCTGAACGAAATATGGGCATTGATATTCTTATATTTTTGGGTGTAAAAGAGCTTTTACATTTATAACCAATTTTAATTTTTACATGCTGCCCCGAAATTACGCTTGTCAACTCTTTATCAGTTGCATCCACTACTTTAAAATCCACCAACTGAATATTTCCCGCACCATTTCTATCCTTACGATCGGATAAACTCAAACTCATTCGTTGTTCCGTAACAGCTAAATAACGTTGAACAGCCTCTGCCGTGTTCCCCTTTTGAAAATCAATTTCGCCATTTTTTAATACCAATGCAGAGGTACATAAATTGGATAAGGCTGCCATATTATGACTCACAAATAAAATGGTTCTTCCTTCTCCACTGACATCTTTCATTTTACCCAAACATTTTTTTTGAAATTCAGCATCTCCAACTGCCAATACTTCATCTACAATTAATATCTCAGGTTCTAAATGAGCTGCCACAGCAAACCCTAAACGCACCATCATACCAGACGAATATCTTTTTACTGGTGTATCAATATATTTTTCAACTCCACTGAACTCAACTATTTCATCAAATTTCTTTTTTATTTCGGATTTTGTCATTCCCAAAATAGCACCGTTCAAAAATACATTTTCTCTTCCTGTAAGATCCGGATGAAACCCTGTGCCCACTTCTAATAATGCCGCTATTCTGCCTTTTATTTTTATTTCGCCAACAGTTGGAGAAGTAATTTGCGACAACACTTTAAGCAGTGTTGATTTACCTGCACCATTCTTTCCGATGATGCCCAATACTTCCCCTCTTTTTACTTCGAAATCAATTCCTTGAAGTGCCCACACCAAATCACTTGTTGTGGCTTTAATCGTTCGATCATTTGTAATTCCTATTTTTAAATACGGATCTTCTTTGCCCCGCATACGAAGCCATGCTCTGTTTAAATCATGCGAGATCGTACCTGTGCCCACTTGTCCTATACGGTATTGTTTTCCTATATTTTCAACTTTTATTACTACCTCTGACATGCTAATTATTGATCAAATTAATTTAGTTCTTTAAATAGTATCAATAAATGATTTTTCAATTTTATTAAATAGAATTATTCCTAGTACTAATATTACAAGCATGAAACTAAAACTATATAATAAATAAGCCCAACTAAAAAAACCTACTCCCAAAAAACTATACTTAAATGCTTCAATTATTGATGCTACCGGATTTAAAAGCAATATAAATCTATATTTTTCAGAAACAATAGACAGTGGATATACGATTGGGGTTGCATACATCAATAGCTGTATTCCAAATCCAACCAAAAAAGTCAAGTCTCTATATTTTGTTGTCAGGGAGGAAATAATAACTCCAAACCCTAAACCTAAACCCGCTGCAATAACGATTAATACAGGCACAAGCAATAAATATGAATTTGGATGGATCATATTTTCTGTTTGCATGAAATACAGCCAAACAATAACAAACAAGATCAGCTGAATACCCAACTTAATTAAATTGGATAAAAGAATTGATAACGGGATTATCAATCTAGGGAAATATACTTTTCCGAATATCCCTGAATTTGCAACAAATGTATTGGACGTTTTACTTAAACAATCGGAAAAATAAACCCAAAGTGTAATTCCAGACAAATAAAACAAAGGAGGCGGAATACCATCTGTACTTATCTTTGCAATGTTCCCAAAAATAATGATAAACATACAAGTGGTAATAATTGGTTGAATAAATATCCAAAAAGGTCCTAATATTGTTTGTTTATAAACAGAAACAAAATCACGTTTTACGAAAAGGAATAATAAATCACGATACTTCCACAACTCTTTAAATTCAATCTTTAAAATTGAGGATTTGGGTTTAATTATTAAGTCCCAATTTTCCTCCGAATTATTACTATTCATAGTATAAAAAGTGAAAAAATTATAATGTTATTCTCTTTGTGTACTTTCTTCGATGCTATTTACATTTTTATTAAAAAAATAGTTTATCATTAAGAGTTCATGTTCGTTCCATAACCATAGCCATAATAACCATAGTTATATTTATTGGAATAATATTTTGAACGCTTAAATTTTACACCATTTAAAATATATCCGAAATTTTTTAAATCGTGCGTTTCAATAATATCCTGAATATTTTGAATGGTTTCTTTGGAAGTGAATCGCGTATTTAGCACAAATAAATTAACATCCGCATTTTTCATTAATACTAATGCATCTGATATTAAACCAATAGGGGGGGTATCAATAATTGTGAAGTCATAGTTTTCTCTGGCGTACTCTAAGATTGTTTCCAATGATTTTGATAAAATCATTTCCGATGGATTGGGTGGTAAAGGTCCCGATAATAATGTAAACATATTTTCAATGCGGGTTGGTTTAACCGATTCTTCGATTGTCGTTTTCCCAATCAAAACTGTACTAATACCTACATCCGCAACAATATTCAATGCCTTTTGAATTTTAGGCCTGTGTAAATCCAATTCCAGAATCAATACTTTTTTACCTGCTTTCGCAAGAATTGCAGCAATATTTAAAGAGGTAAACGTTTTCCCTTCTCCAGGGTTATTACTTGTAATAACAATTATTTTTGAAGGGCTTTTTAACGACATGTATTGCAAATTGGTCCGTATCGTACGAAATGATTCTGCAATGGGTGATTTACTCTCTTTTTCAACTGCAATTGTCCAATTCTCTGCAGCGGTAGAAAATACAATCTCACCAAGAATGGGATAGCTTGTTTTTCTTTTAAGCTCATGTAAGCTTTCTATTTTTGTATAGAATGTTATGCGAACAAAAACAATTACCAATGATAAAATTAAACCTATTACAATAAAGGATAATTGAATTTTCTTTTTATCAGGTCTAACAATCCCTATATTACGGGCCGCTTCAATTACCTTTATCTGAGGTAAAATTCCGGCGCGTCCAATAATTGCATTTGATTTCTTTTCCAATAAAAACAAATACATTTTTTGATTCACTTCTAAGTTACGTTGAATACCCAACATCTCACGCTGTTTTTTCGGAATGGATTTAATATTCGAAACATAAAATTGAATTTGCGCTTCAATATCTTCAACACTTTGATGAATCGCCAATTTACTATTATTGATATAGATCAATAAATTCTTTTTTAGTTTTTGAATTTGTTGTTTTACATCCTGTATTGAATAATTGTCTTTTGTTGCAACATTTAAATTTTGGTTTTCTTGTATTTGCAAATTATACAACTGATCTGCCCCTTTTTTTAAAAAAGCATCATTACTTGATAGGTATACATCCGGAGGTAAGAATTGCGGGTCTTTATCTTCTATAATGTATTCTTCCAACGAAGTTAATATCCCTAATTGCAGCTGTAAATTAGAACGTTTTTCATCGTATTGACTCATTTTTGAAAAGTAATCTTCCTCTTCTTTTCCTAAATTCAAAATACTTTTATTTTCTTTATAAGACTGCAATGAATCTTCTATGTCTTTTAATACATTGGTAACTTCTGCCATTTGTTTATCAATGTAGTTCACCGTATTAGAATTTACCTGTAATCGTGTTTTTAAGCTATTTTCAATATACACCGTAGTGAATGTATCCAAAAAAGCTTTTGCTCTTTCAGGAATTACATCTTCTAGCTTTAATTGAAGGATATTTGTGCTTTCCGGATTGTCAACAGTTAATGCATTTTGAAAGTGAAACACGAGTGTTGGTGTATCATGGATAACAATTTCATAATTATTCAAAGAAAGGCTTGCTGCATTTTCCTTTCTGATCGTTTTATTTATGATCATTATTTTCATATCAGAGTCAATAAGCTCTTTATTAAAAAAGCCTTTTTTTATAATCTCCTCTGCATTATTTTTTAATTTTAACTGGTAAGTATTTTCATCAATGATTTTAAAACTAATTTCTTTTTCATACCAGGCAGGATTGATGGCAGAAACAATAACTTCATATGGATTGGCATTATATACTTCTGTGGTCTTTATCCGTCCAACAATATAATAGGAGACATCTATTTTCAGGCGATTCACTGCATTTTCAATCATGTCATAGGATTTAATTACACGCATAGCAGTAATATTCTCCATATTCGGATTCCACCAGTTATAATAGGATCCATAATTTTCCCCAATTATACTTTGCTCATTTATTTTATCATTTGATTCCATGATAATCTGTGTTTGAGCAGCATACACATTTGTAAGTTTATAGGAGTATAAGTAGGAAGCAATGTAGGAGATTAAAACCGCCCCAATAATAATGTGCCAATTTTTTGCAATAACGCGAACGACCGATTTTAAATCCTCAATATCAATAATGGAATTGCCTGAACTTTTAAATGTGGTTTTATTCATAAGGTGCAAATTTATAAGTTTTTTGATGCTTTTACCCAATAAGAATAATTTTTTTCCCTCGTAAGTAAATTTGGACTGTTATTTTTTCGTAATTTGTCGTAGAATTTATGAAGTTCAACTCTTTGCCCCACAAAACCTCATAAAGATTTTCAGTAGATTCTTTCAACTTTTGCTTTTCTTTCTCGTATACTATTTTAGATACTAAACTAAACACGAACTAACATGAAACAGAACTACCTCCCTACAGCTTTAGTATTGCTATTTCTCTCCATCACTTCTTTAAGTTTTTCTACAACTTATTATTCAATAGCAAATACTGGATGGACAACTCCATCTACATGGTCTACAGTTTCTTGCGGTGGTGCCGCTTCTCTTACTTCTCCCGGATCAAGTGATGATGTTGTGATTTGTTCTGGAACAACTGTTACCATGAATGGAAATTCAGGCGCCTGTAATTCATTGACTATTGCAGGAACAGCAGATTGGACTTCCGCATTTACTACCAATGTAGGTGCAGGAGGTATAACCATTAACGTAGGAGGTAATATAACTGGAGCTGTTGCAGGTATTTTAACAACAACGGGTGGACTTACACTAAACGCTACACTATCAAGCGCCTCTGTTACAATTAAAACAATAACCACTCCTTCACAAATTATAACCGGTACAGGAAGCCTTGCTAAATTAGATATCAGCGCAAGTACAACTATTAATGGAACCATTACCGTAACAACTACTCTTGCAAGTACAACATTAAGTACGTTAACGATCGGTGCTTCTGGCACTTTAAATTTTAACGGGACAACCGTTACTCCTACATTAGATGCAACTGCCTCGGGAAGTGTTGTCGGATACGGAGGCGGAAATCAAAATGTAAAATCTACGACCTATCACCATTTAAACATTTCAGGGACACTTACAAAAACATTAGCCGGAAACATTACTGTAAACGGAAACTTAACTGTAAATGCATCCGAACTCTATACATCTTCCTTTCAGATAACGGGAAATGCCAGCGGTACATTTACTGTTGCAGCAGGTGCAATTTTTACTTTAGGCACTAATTCTTTATTCCCAACCAATTTTACAACTGGACATTCTTCTTTTTCAGCTTCTAGTACCACCTATTATATAGGAGGTAATGCGCAAGTCATTTCTTCTGTTCCAACTTATGGTATTCTTAGGATACAAGGATATTCAGGTTCAAAAGCGGCTGATGGAAATATCACAATTGCCGGAAATTTAATAACTACGAGTCCTACGGTATTTGATATGTCCACATACACTCTTAATTTAACCGGAACTTATACAGGTACAGGTGCACTCTCTTTTACTTCTGGAACATTTAATATTACAGGAACCTATACCAACAGTGGTACATTTACTTGTGGAACAGGAACAGTAAATTACAATGGAACTGTTCAATCTGTTAAATCAACAACCTATAACCATCTTACGATTAGTGGAAGCAACCAAAAAACGCTGGGAGGAGCAATCACCGTTAATGGAAATTTAAATGTCAGTGCTGGAGTTTTATATGGTTCCATTTATCAAATCACAGGTAATGCCAGTGGTACTTTTACTTTAGCAGCAGGTACCTCTTTATATATTGGTGACAATAACTCTGCTACAGATATATTATTCCCCACTAATTTCACAAGTGTCAATTGCTCTTTATCTAGTACAAGCACCGTTTATTATTATGGAAATAATGCACAAACAGTTTCCTCTACCCCTACTTATGGAAATTTAACCCTTCAAGCATACTCAGGCTCAAAAACTGCCGATGGCAATCTTACTGTCGCTGGTAATTTAGTAGTCACCAGCCCGACTACATTAAGCATGACAAGCAATACATTGGACTTAACAGGAAATTATACAGGTACAGGAGCACTCTCATTTACGTCCGGTATATTTAATATTACCGGAACCAATACTAACAGTGGTACTTTCACCTGTGGAACAGGAACTGTAAATTACAATGGAGGTGGAGCACAAACTGTTGCAGGTGTTAATTACAATAACCTGACTTTTTCAGGGGTAGGAACTAAAACATTACAAGCAGCCGCAACAATAGGTATAGCCGGTAATTTTATAAGAGGCACGATGACGGTAACGCCAGGGGCAACCAACACTGTTCTTTTTAACGGTGGTGCTCAAACAATGACTGGAAGTGCTACATCATTTACCAATTTAACACTCGCTAATACTTCGTTAAGTGCACCCGCCGATTTTACAATTAGTGGAACATTGACAACAACAAGCCCTGCGATATTGAGCATGACTTCTTATACATTAAATTTAACAGGTGATTATGCCGGAACCGGAGCACTCTCTTTTACTTCAGGTACATTTAATATTTCAGGATCTTATTCAAATTCAGGTGCATTTACCTGTGGAACAGGAACGGTAAATTATAATGGTGGTGGAGCGCAAGCTGTTAGAGGTGTTAACTACAACCACTTAACTTTTTCAGGGGTTGGTACCAAAACATTACAGGCAGCTGCAACAATCGGTATAGCTGGTGCTTTTACTCGCGGTACAATGACTGTTACAGCTGGAGCAACCAACACTGTTTTATTTAATGGTGGCAGTCAAACGATGACTGGAAATGCTACAACATTTGTAAATCTAACCATTAGTAATACTTCATTAACAATACCTGCAGATATTACAATTAGCTCTACCCTTACCTTCACGACCGGTAATATCATAACGGGATCACACATTGTTATCCTTACTTCTACCGGATCAATAGCACGAACCAGTGGATATGTGGATGGCAACTTACGTAAATATGTTGCTTTAGGAAGCAATGTGAGCGTTACATTTGAAATTGGAAACGGAAGCGATTATACTCCACTCTCTTTTCTATTTGCAACAGTGTCTACGGCAGGTAGTTTAACTGCTTTATCAACTGCTGGAGATCACCCATCAATAGGCACATCAGGTTTTAATGCTGCTAAAACGGTAAACCGTTATTGGACAATCACGAATTCAGGTATTGTTTATACAAGTTATGATGTAACTGCCAATTTTGTAAATGGGGATAAGGATGCAGGTTTAAATACTGCTAATTCAATCATAAAAATATACGATGGCTCGCTTTGGGTTACACCGGGTACAGGTACACAAGGAGCAAACTCTACACAAACCTTAACTGCCTCCGTTCCTGTAACTCCTAATACAGCTTATATACAAATTGGAGAAATCGTTCCTTCTTCTACCGGTTCCGTATATTCAATTGCAACAGGAAGCTGGTCCACACCAGGAACCTGGTCAGAAACTTCAGGTGGTCCAAATTGCGGTTGTATTCCAACCGTTGCGGATAACGTTATTATTGAAAATAGTTTTGCTGTTACGATGAATGGTAACCCAGGAAGTGCTAAATCATTAACGATACAAACAGGTGGGTCAGCAACATGGGCATCTGCAATAACAACCAATATTGGTTCAGGAGGTATTACTATTGCGTCTACAGGTGATATTACAGGTAGCGGCGCTGGAATACTAACTACAACCGGTGGGTTAACACTAAACAAGGTCTTAACAAGTACCACTGTTACTATTAAACTAATGACAACAGCCGGTCAAGTAATCAGTGGAACAGGTACATTGGCTAAATTAGATATTAGTGCCAGTACAACAAACAATGGAAATATAACAGTCACAACAACTCTTTCAAGTACTGTAGCAAGTACCTTAACACAAGGGGGCTCTGCAACTCTTACCTATAATGGCACAACAGCTGTAGGCCCAACTCTTAATGCTAGTGCTTCAGGAAATACTGTAAACTATGCCGGTGGAAACGGAATAGTTAAATCTGCTACTTATCATCATTTATCAATTTCAGGAACATCTTTTAAATCATTAGGTGGTGCTATTACTGTAAATGGAAATTTAACTGTTGCTTCATCCGAATTATATACATCCGTTTATCAAATTACAGGTAATGCTACAGGTGTGTTAACAGTAGCTAGTGGTGCTATATTAACAATTGGAAATAATGTTTCTCCCACGGTTGTTGCTTTTCCAACTAATTTCACCGCTTCTAATATTTCACTTTCAGCGTCCAGTTTGGTTTATTATCTTGGTAACGGGGCTCAAGTTATTTCCTCCATCCCAACATACGGTAGATTACTCGTACAAACATTTTCAGGATCAAAAACGGCAGATGGTAACATCACTGTTAATGGTAATTTAAGTGTGACAAGTCCTACTACCTTAGACATGGGTTCTTATACATTAAATGAAGCAGCTAATTATATAGGTACCGGAGCTCTTTCATTTACTTCTGGTACATTTAACCTAACGGGGTTATACTCCAATACAGGTGCTTTTACATGTGGAACTGGAACTGTAAATTATATGGGCGGTTCAGGACAAACGATAAGAGGAGCTACTAATTATTACCACCTGATATTTTCTGGAGCCGGAGCCAAAACATTACAAGCGGCAACAACTATTGGAATTGCAGGTAATTTTACCAGAGGTACTATGACCGTTACAGCCGGTGCTACCAATACTGTTTTATTTAACGGTATTAGTCAAACGATGACAGGGAATGCAACAACTTTTGTAAACGTAACTCTCAATAATACTTCTCTTACAATTTCTTCCAACATTACAATTACTGGAACACTTACACTTACAAGTGGTAGAATTATTACAGGTGCGAATACAGTTATTATTTCAACTTCTACTGCCGTTTCAAGAACAAGTGGACATATTGATGGAAATTTGCGTAAATATGTTGCTACCGGATCTAGTGTTCATGTCACTTTTGAAATAGGAACAGGAACCCTTTATGCACCATTGGATATTACATTTGCTTCTGTTTCAGTTGCCGGTGATCTAACCGCATTTTCAACTGCAACGGATCATCCAGCTATTGCTACCTCCACTTTTGAGCCTTCAGCTACTGTAAATCGTTATTGGACGCTAACAAACGCTGGCATTGTGTTCACAAATTATAATGTAACAGCAACGTATGTGGATGCAGATAAAGATCCATTATTCCATTCTACTATGGGTATCATACAACTATATAATGGGTCTGCCTGGTCGATTCCAACTGCCGGTTCAAAAACCGCAAACAGTACGCAAGCAACAGGTATTACTATTCCTGCAACTCCTAATACTATTTATTTACAAGTCGGACAAAAAACTTCTACAACAGGAAATACCTATTCTATTGCAACCAATAATTGGACGGATGTTGCAACCTGGTCAGAAACTTCTGGCGGAGCTGCTTGTTTATGTCTTCCAACTAGTCGTGACAATGCATATATTGAAAATAGTCATGTTGTTAACGTGGATCAAGATAACATAGGAATTAAATCCTTAAACATTACTACAGGTGGTGTTGCCAACTGGGATTTGGCTTATACAACTACTGTTGGAGTTAATGGAATAGTAATAGATGCTACAGGAGATATTACAAGTACTGTTGACAATATTCTGGAAACTGCAGGTGGACTTGTGCTTGACAATACCTTATCAAGTACAACAGCTACTATTAAAACAATCAATACTGCCGGTCAGAATATTTCTGGTTCAGGTACACTTGCTAATTTAAATATTGATGTAAATACGACTCACAATGGGACCATTTCTCTTACAGATGTTTTAACAATTACATCGGGTACTTTTACAAATACAGGAACGTTTAGACTAAGAGCAGATGCAACAAAGTATGCACGCATTGCTCCTATTTCATGCTCTGGTTGTGGTTTTTCCGGTAATTTTGTTATCGAACTTTATATTCCAGAAAGAGATACAGGTGTTTGGGCAAATCTATCATCACCGGTATCTAATGCTACAATGACCGATTGGGATGATGAGTTATATCTCGTATACCCATTCACTGGTTTTGATTGGAATACAAACAGACCAACAGGTACGAATGTTTTGGCTTATGACGAACCTAGTGCAGTATATGTTGAATTAAATCCAAGTACACCTCTTTCAACAGGAAAAGGATTTGAAATTGGTCTTACAGACGATTCAACAGCTAATCACTTTAACAGCCTATTGCTTACGACAATTGGAACTCCAAACACCGGAACAATTGATATACCTTTAGATTTTACAGACGCTAATGGCCCAGCTTATCCAATAGGATATACCGGAGAAAACCTAATTGGTAACCCATTTGCCTCGGCTATTGATTTTAGTATGATTACCATAACCAATGCACTTCCATCGGTTGATGTATATGATTATACAATAGATAACTACAAAACCTTAAGTGGAACTGATCTGATTGGTCCGCACCAAGGTTTCTGGGCATACGCGCAATCAGCAGGAGCAAGTTTTACAATACCTGAAGATGCCAAATCAACAAATACAACAACAGGTTTACAACGTCCGAATAGATCAGGGTCCGGATCAAATTCATATTTAAACTTAACACTGTCAAGTGCTGATGGAAGTCACCACATGGAACATACTTTAAAAATAGCTTGTAATGAAAACGCACAGGATGGTTGGGATAACAGTGATCACCCGTTCAGAAAAAGCTTAAACCCTAAAGCACCAAGCATTACATCTAATGCAGAGAAAGCAATTGTTACCATCAATACATTTAATAATAATCACGAAACCTATATTATGCCATTACATGTACAGGTAGGTATTGATGGGAAATACCGCATTAACGCTTCAGGTATTAAAAACATTACAAAGGATTTTCCAGTTGTTATGTTGGAAGATAAAACAACGAAAAAATTCATTAATTTAAATAGTTCTACTGATTATATATTTTCAGCACATTCAGCAGATGCTACGGATCGTTTTGTTCTACATTTTTCTAAATCGCTTAGCTATACTCCTTCTTCCACTAAATCATCTGCAACCAATGAAATTCAAATTTCACAAAATAAGGAAGGTAATGTTGTTCATTTTGATAATACGGAATCAGAAAACACAACAATTTCAGTATTCGATTTACTAGGAAAACGAATTATAGATGATATAGTAATTCAGGCATTGGATCAAACAGTAAACATTACAATACCTGAAAGTTTCCATGGTATGTATATCGTTGCTGTTCAATCTGGATCGACTAAAACAGTTAAAAAATTTAACTCCTTTAGGTAAAACTTAAGCTGGTTTTATAAAGGTTATCACAAATGAAAGCCGAATGATTAAATTCATTCGGCTTTCATTATTGTATTGATTGTCTTGAATTATTATCTTATGTTAACAACCTTCGCCCTTTTTTTACGTAAAGCACCCTCCTGGAAGTATTGATTTAACTACGCATCGGCTAAAATTATCTTTTAATAAATTATGTATACAATTTAATGACTTTTTCAAACCTTTTATCCAACCTGCCGTAATACCTCATAACGGAAAAATATTTTTCCAAAATAATAGTAGATTTATGAGAGATCGTACGCAAAAAAATCGCATTTTCAAGGGTATCCTGTTGTTATTTTTATTAATAACATCATCATCGTTTGGTACCACTTATTATTCAAGGGCAAATACTGCTTGGAGCCTTGCCTCAACATGGTCAACAGTTACCTGTGGAGGTACCGCTGCTTCAAGTGCACCCTCTGCAAGTGATGATGTCATCATTTGTACAGGGTATACCGTAAATATTTCCGGTGCTGGTACTTGTAGATCATTAACCATTCAGGGAACAGCCAACTGGACTGCCATTGTTACACTAGCCGTAGGGGTAGGTGGATTAGACATTAACGCTGGTGGTGACATTACGGGTGTTTCAAATGGAACAGTTACGACTACCGGAGGACTTATTATCAATGCGACCCTAACAACTGCTAACGTAACAATTCGTACACTCACTACAGCCGGTCAAACGATCTCAGGAACCGGATCTATCGCTAAATTGGATATTAGTGCTGCAACAACCAATAATGGAACACTTACCGTTAGAACGTCAATAGCAAGTACAACAGCAAGCACACTTACACAAGGAAGTACTGGATCTTTAACCTATAATGGAACTTTAATTACACCTACTCTAGATGCATCAGCATCCGGAAATACAGTAACGTATGCAGGAACAACACAAACGGTGAAAACATCAACTTATCACCATTTAATCATTTCCGGAAGTGGTGCAAAAACATTAGGCGGTGTTATTTCTGTAAATGGTAACTTCTCAATTGATGCAGGGACGCTTGCCACCTCCACTTACCAAATTACCGGTAATGTAACAGGAACCTTTAGTATGGCTGCTTCAACTGATTTATATGTAGGTTTAAACAGTTCAATAACGGATGTTTTATTTCCA
>C688J18823_10000834_pt1 | contig 18410 bp, 18 predicted proteins | sample HopSoiMetagenom1_FD_18823 | JGI IMG/M metagenome (IMG submission 18823) | reverse complement strand
ACGACCGCGGCCAGATGCGCGAGGGCACGATCCAGCACCACGACGTCATCGGGAGACGCACCCTTCTGCGGACCGAACACCGCGCTCGCGCCGGCCGCACCGCACAGCGGGTTATCGACGTCGGTGACGCCGATCACGTCGACGGAGCGCAGCCGGTCGAGCACGGCGCCTGCGTCCAGCCGGTCGACCGAGACGAGCGCCCCGCCTCCGTCCCCGATCGGGTTGCCCTCGGCGTCGAGGAACCGGCCGCCCAGCGCGGCCGCCATGCCGACGCCGGCATCGTTCGTGGCCGACCCGCCGAGGCACACCAGCAGCCGGCGGGCCCCCGCGTCGAGCGCCGCAGCCATCAGCTCGCCGGTGCCACGGGTGGTGGCCCGCAACGGCGCCCGAAGCCCGGGCGGCACGAGTTCGAGCCCCGACGCGCGCGCCATCTCGATCACGGCGGTCCCACCGCGCATCCCGAACGCCGCGTCGACGGCCTCGCCCAGCGGTCCCGTGACGCGGCGCGTCTCCCGCGTGGTCGCCGGGTCGCCGGGGGGCGCGAGGACGTCGAGCGTGCCTTCCCCCCCGTCGGCCAGGGGGACGACCTCCACCTCGTCGTCGGGCCGAGCGTGGCCCCATCCGCGCGCGATCGCATCGCCCGCCTGGCGCGCCGTCAGGGTGCCGCGGAACTTGTCGGGGCTCACCAGGACGCGCATGGCGGCGACTGTACAATCCGCCCGAACCGAGCGGGAAGGCGCACGCAGCAGGTGACGATCGACCGAGAAGACCTGGTAGGCATCGCGCATGCCGAGCGCCAGCGCCTGGGTCGGATGATCCAATTCGCCGAGCCCGACACCTGGGAAAAGCCCAGCGCAGCGGCGGGCTGGTGGAACCGCGACGTGATGGCGCATCTCGCCGCGGCGGACACCGCGGCCGCCCAGTTGCTGGCGGGGCAGCCGGCCGAAGAGCTCGACGAGTTCCGTGAACAGCTGAACGGTCAGGTCTTCACGACCGACGGGTGGAACGCCTGGGCGGTCAACCGCCGGTCGGGCATGGAGACCCGCAGGATCGTCGACACGTGGGGCGCGGCGGCCGAGTCGCTCCTGGAGCACGCCGCTCGCCTGAGCGACGAGGAGTGGCGCGAGTCGCGGTTCCCGTGGCTGGCCGGCGACATCGCCGCGACCTACCTCGTGCAGTCCCGCGTCGTGGAATGGTTCCTCCACGGCGAGGACATGCGCGCGACGAACGGCGTCGGTCCCGGATGGCAGTTCGGCTGGCAGCACTGGCCGGTCCACCTGACGATCGACCTCGGCGTCCGGATGCTGCCGTGGACCCTCGCCGAGGCCGGCCACGACCTCTCCGGCCGGTCGATCCGGATCGCCGTGAGCGGTCCCGGTCAGGGGACCTGGCACTGGGGCCTCGGCGCCGGTGAGGTACCGGGTCCGACGGCGCACGCCGACGCGTCGATCGTCGGACGGGCGCCGCAGCTCGCGCTCGTCGCCGGCAAGCGCATCGACCCGGAGGTGCTCTTGGAGTCGGGCATCCTCGTGCTCGGCGGCGACACCGCCATGGCCGCGCTCGTGCTGCGCACGATGCGCGCCTACGTCTGAAGCGTCAGCGGCGTACCACCATCCGCATCACCCGCCGCGCGACCGCGCCGAACCGGTACTTGTACGCGTAGTCGCCCTTCAGCAGATCGAAGCCCCTCGCGCCGTCCTCGATCGCCAAGCGGATGTCCTCGCCGACGAGCACCATCCCGGGCGCGAGCGCTCCCCACGATCGGTCGAACGCGGAGTTGTAGAGGTACGAGCGGTCGCCCCACCGGAAGCCGATCGTGCCGGCGGCGAGCGACCCGCCGACCTCGATGAAGTTCAGGCGGAAGGCCCCGGACGACAGGAAGGCCTCGCCGAGCCGCCGGAAGAAGATCTCCATGCCGGGCACCATGAAGACGCCCTTCGGCCCCTCGCTCATGTGGTGGAGCTCGACGAAGCGATCCAGCAGCGCTGTGAGGTCCTGCGTGCCGGCGGTGACGATCGAGATCGGTCCGCCCTCGGCCTCGAGCTTGTTCGCCTTGCGTCGGATCTCGTGCCGCAGCTTGGCCGGGAGTGCCTCCAGGTACCCGTCCCAGGTCGGCGGGAGCTCCAGGTACGGCGCGACACCGTCGTGGTCCGTCGCCTCCTCGACGGAGCACCCGCGTGCCACGGCCGCATCGCCGAGCAGCTGGTACCACCCGGAGTCGGCGGCGATCCCCCACAGGTCGGCGGTCGCCCAGTCCTCGCGCGCGAGGAGCGCGTCCCACAGCGCCGCCGCGAACGTCGCCTTCGCGTCCGGCGCGGCGACCGGGCCGAGATAGTCGGTGATCTCTACGCCGCCGAGGAATCGGAGCTCGGTGCCGCTGCGCTCGAACCCGACCGCCGCCACCTGCTCGCCGGCGTCGTCCTCGCCGAAGGCGAGGACGAGCTCGTCCGACGTTTCGCCGAACTCCTCCCAGTACAGCTTCAGGAACGACGGCTGATGGAAGAAGGTCCCGGCGGGATCGCCCTGGACGAGGCCGGACCAGTTGCGGCGCTGGAAATCACGAGCATCCCCGGAGAAGACGATCCGCATGGCGCCCACATGCTACGGACCGGGCGCGATCACCACGACCCGCCGCCGCCCCCGCCCCCGCCGCCGCCGGAGAACCCGCCACCGCCGAACCCGCTCGAGCCCGACCCGGCCGGCGTCGCGGTCATCGTGCCGCTCGTGGCGACCGTGAACCCGTCGATGGCATGCGCGAAGCCGTCCGCCGAGAACGCGCCCGAGGACACGTACCACGGGACGATCGGCATCGTGCCGCTCGGCGCTTGGGCGGCGAGCGCCTGGAACGTGTGCGCCCACTTGTCGGTGAGGCCGAACACGATCGCGTAGGGCAACGTCTTCGGGAACTCGTTCTCCTGCTCGGCCCACCGCGCGAGGTACCGATCGGCGGTGTCGATCACGCGGCGATACCCGCGCACCCGGCGAAGCATCGCGGTCCCCTTCGCCGTGCGTGCGGGCATCCGTCCGGCGCCGAACCAGAAGATGAGGCCGACGACCAACGCGGCGACGCCGATCAACCCGAGGTGTGTCGTCGCGGCCAACGCGACCGTGATCACGACGCCGAGGAGGGTCAACCCGAAGCCGAGCAACCGCCAGCGCAGGCGGACGCGGTCGGGACGGATCGCGAACCACCCCTGCTCGCGCGCGTCCGCGTACAGGCTGTCCTCGACCTTCGACAGCCGCTCCGCGAACGTGGTGCGCAGCCCCGACAGCGTCGTCTCCCGCCCGTCGCGGAACAGGCCCTCGAGGAGCATGCGCTCGTAGGGCAGCAGCGCGCCGTCGTCGGCATCGGAGCGAACGAGGCGCCAGTCGGGCTTGCCGAAGAAGCCCTCCTTCGGGATCTCGTGGATCTGGAGGAAACCCCGGACGGCCAGATCGACGATCGTCGCGCTCACGTCGAGCGTGTTCGCGTGCTCGTCCATCAGCGTGCCGACCTGACCGGGCCTGATGCCGTCGGGCGGCGCGAACTCCACCGGCCCCTCGGCGTCGGCCTCACCGACCGGCACGGGCTCGGAGTCGCCGTGCGCGTTGCCCATGATCTGGTCCACCTGCGAGCCTTGGTATCGGCGGTCGCGCCCGCGCGTCCACGCGAGGAAGCCGAACCCGGCGATCCCGACGACCGCCAGCGCACCTGCCGTCGAGCCCGTCACCGGCGTGACGGCGAACGCCCGCGAGGCGCTCCAGCGCTCGTCCAGGATCGGCGGCGGCACCGCCACCGCCCCCTTCTCGATCCCCACCACCACGGTGAGGCCCTCGTAGGGGAACAACTGCCCTTGGGCGAATCGCGCGGTCTCGCCTTGCGAGGCCGAAGCGTCGCATCGCTCGCTCGAGCCCTGCTGGCCTTGGAAGCAGGCGACGCCGGTGATCCGTCCCGGGGTCGACACGCGCACCGTCGCTCGCTGGATCGGGACGGTCCACTCGTCACCGATCGCGTTCCAGTACAGCTCGTCGCGGTCACGGAAGCTGTTGAGGGCGCCCTGAACCGTGTACGCGATCCGGTATTCGTGCACGCCTGTGATGAGTTGGTCGGGGTCGCCGACCTTGATCTCGGTCTTCCCGTCGCCCGCGTCGCCGGTCGTGTACTGCACGGGCGTGCCGGATGAGCCGGTCACGCTGTCGACGCGAAGCGGCATCAACCGGTCGTACGTGTCGTCGTAGTGCAGGCGCGTCGGGATGTCGCGGAAGATGCCGTGGTGCTGCTCGGTTCCGAAGTCGTACACGATCGTCTCGACGATCGAGAGGTCGCCGGCCGGCTGCACCGTTATGTCGACGTCGTAGCTCCGGATCGTTTCGAACGATCCGGCGGCGGCGGGGCGGGGCGCGCCGGCCACGAGCGCTCCCACGGCGATCGCGAGGACGGCGGCAACGAGGGCACGGCGCACGCCCGAAGCCTATGCGAGGACGAGGCGGCGGTCCGGCAGGCGCGTCAGTGCGGCTGTGAGCCCGCGGCGGCGCCGTCGCCCTGCAAGGCGTCCTGCAGGACGTCCCACGCCAGGACCGCGCACTTGATGCGGATCGGATACTTCACGACGCCCTTAAGCGCGACCAGATCGCCGAAGCTGTCCTCATCGGGCTCGACCTCGCCGGCCATCATCCCGCGGAACGACCCGGCCAGGCCCAGCGCCTCGTCGACTTTCCGGCCGGTCACTGCCTCGGTCATCATCGACGCCGAGCTCTGGGAGATCGAGCATCCGGCGCCCTGGAAGGTGGTTGCGGTCACGACGCCGTCGTCCACGGTGACCGCGACCTCGATCTCGTCGCCGCACAGCGGGTTGTTCCGGTGGCACGTCGCCGTCGCGCCGGGGAGTTCGCGCTTGTTCCGCGGGCTCTTGTAGTGATCGAGGATCACTTCTTTATAGATGTCGTCCAGCGCCACCGCGTCGCCCTTCCGTCGTCTCTCGTTCAGCCTAGAGGGCGAAGATCGCCCCCGCCCGCTCGAGCCCGTCGAGCAGCGCGTCCACGTCCTGCTTCGTGTTGTAGAGGTACAGCGACGCCCTGGTGGTCGCGGGCACCTCGAACCGGCGCATCACGAGCTGGGCGCAATGATGCCCGGCTCGCACGGCGACGCCCTCTTCGGACAGGATCGTCGCGACGTCGTGCGGGTGCACGTCGCGGTACCAGAACGAGATCTCGCCGCCGCGAACCGACGTGTCCTTCGGTCCGATGATCCGGGCGCCCGCCTCGAGGAGCCCGTCGATCGCGTACGCGGTGAGCTCTTCCTCGTGCCTCCGGATGGCGTCCATCCCCACGCTTTCGAGGTACCGAACCGCCGCGCCAAGCCCGACCTGCTGCGCGAGGTTCATCGTGCCGGCCTCGAACTTGTACGGGGGTTCCTTGAACGTCGAGCGGTCCTGATAGACCTCCAGGATCATCTCGCCGCCCCCGAGGAACGGATCCATCGCGTCGAGGAGCTCCGGCCGCCCGTACAGGCCGCCGGACGCTGTCGGACCGAGCATCTTGTGGCCCGAGAACGTGAGGAAGTCACACTCGAGCTCTTGAACGTTCACGGCGTGGTGCGGGACGAACTGGGCGCCGTCCACAAGCACGATCGCGCCGACGGCGTGCGCCGCGTCGATCAGCTCGCGGAGCGGTGGGAACGTGCCGAGCGCGTTGGACATGCCGGTGACCGCGAGGATCTTCGTCCGCTCGGTCAGGAGCGAACCGAGATTGGACAGGTCGAGCAGCCCGTCATCGGTCAGTGGGATGTACCGCAGGGTCGCGCCGGTGGCCTCGGCGGTGAACTGCCACGGCACGATGTTCGAGTGGTGCTCCATCTCAGTGAGCAAGATCTCGTCGCCGGACGCGAGGAACTTCCGACCCCAGCCGTGCGCCACGAGATTGATCGACTCGGTGGTGCCGCGGGTGAAAACGATCGTCGACGGTGACGGCGCCCCGAGGAAGGCGGCGATCGTCTCGCGCGCGCCCTCGAACAGCTCGGTTGCCTCCTCGGCCAAGGTGTAGATCCCGCGGTGCGCGTTCGCGTTGTGCAGCCGGTAGAAGTCGAGCTCGGCGTCGATCACCGCCTGCGGCTTGTGCGACGTCGCGGCCGAGTCCAGGTAGACGAGCGGCCGCCCTTCGATCTCGCGGGCGAGGATCGGGAAGTCGCGCCGGATCTCCTCGACGTCGAACGTCATGCGGGCGGGTGCTCCTCGTCGTGCGCGGCGGTCTCCTCCAGCCCGAGCTCTCGCCGGATGCCCTCGTAGCCGGTGTCCTCGAGCCGGTGCGCGAGCTCGGGGCCGCCGGACTTCACGATCTTGCCCTGCATCATCACGTGGACGAACTGCGGCGTGATGTAGTTCAGCATCCGCTGGTAGTGCGTGATGATCAGCACTCCTAGCTTCGGACCCGCGAGCTCGTTCACCGACTCGGCGACGAGCTTCAGCGAGTCGATGTCCAGGCCGGAGTCGGTCTCGTCGAGCAAGGCGATCTGCGGCTCCAGGACGGCGAGCTGCAGCACCTCGTTCCGCTTCTTCTCGCCGCCCGAGAACCCCTGGTTCACGTAGCGCTGCACCATCGAGTCCTCGATGCCAAGCCGTTCCATCTGGGTCTTCATGTGCTTGCGGAACTCCAGGGCGCTCACCTGCGTGCCCTTGATGGATTGATAGGCCGTCCGCAAGAAGTTGACCACCGACACGCCGGGGATCTCCGTCGGGTACTGCATCGCCAAAAAGAGGCCGCGCTTGGCCCGCTCGTCGGCCGTGATGCCGGTGATGCCCTCACCGTTCAGCACGACCGAACCTTCCTTCACCACGTAGCCGGGCCGGCCCATGATCACGTTGGACAGCGTCGATTTCCCCGAACCGTTGGGGCCCATCAGCGCGTGGATCTCGCCCTGGCGCACTGTCAGGTCGATGCCCCGCAAGATCTCCTTGCCCTCCACGGTCGCGTGCAGCCCGCGCACCTCCAGCGTTGCGGGGGTCGCGTTCGTCATCTCGTCCTCACACCTCGATCCACACGTCGTCGTCGGTTACGGTCACCGGGAACGTGTCCACCGGCTTGATCGCCGGCAGCCCCATCGGCTTCCCGGTGTTCAGGTCGAACAGCGACCCGTGCTTCGGGCACTCGATCGTGCCCTCCTCGGAATCGACGTCCCCCTCGTCGAGGAAGAAGTGCTCGTGCGAGCAGATCGCATCGACCGCTCGGAAGCCGTCCTCGCCGAGGTTGACCAGTGCCACCTCGTGCCCCCTTACCGCGAACCGGCGGGCCTCGCCGGCCGGCACGTCGCTCGTCGCGCATACCCGCTCGGTCATCAGATGGCTTTCGCCAGCTCTTCTTGGATCGCGAGCTCGGCGCCCGTGCGGACCTCCTCGAGGGCAACCCTGTCGAGCACCTCCTGGAAGAACCCGGTCACGACGAGGCGCTCGGCCTCGTCCCGCGGGATGCCCCGGCTCTGGAGGTAAAACAGGGTCTCCTCCTCGACCGGCCCGACGCTCGCGGCATGTCCGCAGCGCACGTCGTTCGCCTCGATCTCGAGGTTGGGGATCGCGTCCGCCTTTGCCGACTCGGACAACACCATGTTCCGCGACGTCTGCATCGCGTTGGTCTTCTGCGCGCCGGGCCGCACGTGGACCCACCCGCTGTAGACGGCGCGGCTGTGGTCGCGGAGCGCGCCCTTGTACAGCAGATCGCTCGTGCAGTTCGCCGCGGCGTGGTCCTGCACCGACCGATGGTCGAAGTGCTGCGTCTCGTCGGCGAAGAACACCCCGAGCATCTCGCTGAACCCACCCGGCTCGGCCAGGACGGTCTCGGCCTCGGCCCGCGCCAGCGACGCGCCGAACCCTACGGCGAGCGACCGGAAGTCGGCGTCGCGTCCCAGTCGCGCACGCTGGACCGCGAGGTGCGTGACGCCGGTCCCCCATTCCTGGATCGAGGCGTACTGCACGTGCGCCCCGTCGCCGACCACGATCTCGGCGATCGCGTCGGACAGGCCACGCCCGAGGTCGGGTGACACGTACCGGTCGATGAACGTCACCTCGGCGCCGCGGTCGGCGATCAGGAGCGTGTGCGGGAACACGGCGGCGCCGTCGGCGTCGAGGTAGGTCAGGGTCTGCAGCGGCATCTCGACGGCGACGTCCGGCGGGACGTACAGGAACGTCCCGCCCGTGCGGAACGCGCCGTGCAAAGCCGTGAACAGCGTCCGGTCCGTCGGGACGAGCGCGTGCAGGTGCTTGCCGACGAGGTCCGGGTATTTCTCCGCCGCAAGGTCCAGATCACAGAAGATGACGCCGGTGGCCTCGAGATCCTGGCCCGACGTCGTCATCACGACGCTGGAGTTGTGCTGCAGCAGCGACGCCGCGAGGCCCTGAACGCGCGGCTCGGGCGCCCCCTCACCGTGGCCCGGGACGTGCGCCGCGAAGTCGAGGTCGAATTCCGAGAGATCGGTGTAGCGCCACTCCTCGGTCTCCTGCGACGGGAGCGGCAACGCCTCGAACTGCGCGAAGGCGCGTTCGCGGATCGCGCCGGTGGATCCGGGTGCGATCGGCAGCGCGTCGAGCGCGGCCCGATCGAAGGTCATCCGACGGAGCCCTCCATCTGCAGCTCCACGAGGCGGTTCAGCTCGACCGCGTACTCCATCGGCAGCTCGCGGGTGATCGGCTCGATGAAGCCGTTCACGATCATCGCGGTCGCCTCGACCTCGGACAACCCCCGGCTCATCAGGTAGAAGAGCTGGTCCTCGCCGACCTTCGACACCGTCGCCTCGTGGCCGAGTGCCGCGGTCTCGTCCTCGACCTCGATGTACGGGTAGGTGTCGGAACGCGACTCGTCGTCCAGGATCAGCGCGTCGCACCGCACCGTGGAGCGGGCATGATGCGCATCAGGCTCGACGCGGACCAATCCGCGGTAGCCGGTCCGCCCGCCGTCCTTCGACACGGACTTCGACGTGATGACGCTGGTGGTGTGGGGCGCGGCGTGGATCGCCTTACCGCCCGCATCGGTGTGCATGCCCTTTCCGGCGTACGCGACCGACAGCACCTCGCCGCGCGCCCCCTCGCCGAGGAGGTAGATCGACGGGTACTTCATCGTCACCTTGGAGCCGATGTTGCCGTCGACCCACTCCATCACGGCGTCCTCATAGGCGGCCGCGCGCTTCGTCACCAGGTTGTAGACGTTCGTCGACCAGTTCTGGATCGTCGTGTAGCGCACTCGCGCGCCCTTCATCGCCTTGATCTCGACGACGGCGGAGTGCAGAGAGTCGCTCGAGTAGATCGGGGCGGAGCAGCCCTCGACGTAATGCACGTAGCTGCCCTCGTCGGCGATGATCAGCGTGCGCTCGAACTGGCCCATGTTCTCGGCGTTGATCCGGAAGTAGGCCTGCAGCGGGATGTCGACCTGCACGCCCGGCGGCACGTAGATGAACGACCCGCCCGACCACACGGCGGTGTTGAGCGCCGCGAACTTGTTGTCGTTGGACGGGATCAGCGTGCCGAAGTGCTCCTTCACCAGATCCGGGTAGTCGCGCAACGCGCTGTCCATGTCGGTGAACAGCACGCCGATGTCGTCCAGTTCCTTCTTGATCTTGTGGTACACGACCTCGGACTCGTACTGGGCGCTCACACCACCGAGGTACTTCTTCTCTGCCTCCGGGATCCCGAGCTTGTCCCAGGTGCCCCGGATGTCCTCGGGGAGGTCGTCCCAGTTGCCGGCCTGCTTCTCGGTCGATCGGATGAAATAGAAGATGTTCTCGAAGTCGATCTCGGACAGGTCGGCGCCCCACCACGGCATCGGGCGCGCCTCGAAGTGCTCGAGCGCCTTCAGCCGACGCTTGCGCATCCAGTCGGGCTCGGACTTGAGGCTCGAGATCTCCTCGACCACCGCCGGCGACAGCCCGCGCTTGGGCTCGAAGACGGCATGCGACGGATCCTTCCAGTCGAAGCGATAGCCCTTATCGAGTTCCTTGAGGTGTTCTTCCTGACTGATGACCACTGCGGACTCCCCCTTCGCCGCGATCGCGGGTGAGCAGCTACGAACGAAAGTCTATCGGATGGGTCGGATTCGCCGCCGGACGAAGTCCGGCGGCGTTCCGGTGAGCGTCAAGTGTTGCCGCTCAGCCCGTCTCGACGGGCGCGCCGACGAGCGAGCCGTACTCCGTCCACGAGCCGTCGTAATTCTTGACGTTGTCGAAGCCGAGCAGTTCCTGCAGCGCGAACCAGGTGTGGGACGATCGCTCGCCGATCCGGCAGTACGCGATCACCTCGCGGTCGCCGGTGATGCCCTCGGCCTCGTACAAGGCCCTCAGCTCGTCGGCGCTCTTGAAGGTGCCGTCGTCGTTCGCGGCCTTGACCCACGGGACGTTCGCCGCTCCGGCGATGTGGCCCGGGACCTGCGCCTGTCCTGCGGAAGGTGGTCGGGCGCCAGCTTCTCGCCACGGAACTCCTCGGGAGACCGGACGTCGACGAAGCCCGCCGACCCGACCTTGGAGATGACCTCGTCCCGCATCGCGCGGATCTCCGGACGCTCCTCACCGAGGAACACGTGCTCGGACCGCTCGTAGCTCGGGACATCGCTCACCAGCTCTCGGCTCTCGAGCTCCCACTTCTTGCGCCCGCCGTTCAGCAGCTTGACCTCCTCGAACCCGCGTAGCTTCAGCAGCCAGTACGCGTATGCAGCGAACCAATTGTTGTTGCCGCCGTACAGCACCACGGTGGTCGTGTCGCCCACGCCGGCGTCGGCGAGCAGCTCGGCGAAGCCGTCCTGGTCCTTGTAGTCGCGGCCGACGGGCGTGTGCAGGTCGGTGTTCCAGTTCCAGCCGACGGCCCCACGGATGTGGCCCTTCTCGTAGGCGGTGGTGTCCTCGTCGACCTCGATCACGCGGACGTCGGGATCGGCGAGATGCTCCTCGAGCCAGTCGGTCGGAACGAGCGCATCGGGATTGGCGTAGTCGGTCATGTCACGGTCCTCCTCGAACGTTGGGCTGGTGGGCGCGTTCAGGCCGAACGCGGACAGCACAGGCGAGAAGGGATCATCGCGGCCACGAGCCCGCGACACCGCGTTCGGATCACCGTCGCGCCCCCTTCGTGGATCAGAAGATGCCCAGCGCCGCCTTGGACTCGTCCGACATCATCTCGGGACTCCAGGCGGGCCGGAACACGAGCTCCGGCCGCACCTCACCGAGGCCGTCGATCGGCGCGAGGAACGCGCGCATCTGGTCCTCGATCAGCGGGCCGATCGGGCACCCCATCGTCGTCAGGCTGTACTGGATGTCGACGTCGCCGTTTTCCTGCAGGTCGATCTCGTAGACGAGCCCAAGGTCGATGATGTTGATCCCGAGCTCCGGGTCGTAGACCTGCATCAGCGCCTGCCGGATGCGGTCCTCGGTCACGGGCTCGGCACCCGTCTGTGCTGGTGGTGCGTGCGTTTGCGTCTCGATGTCGTCTGTCATGCCGCCTCGCGCCGTCCTTCCGGCATATGCTTGGTACCAGCGTACGCCAACAGGAGGGAACGGACGACGTGGGTTCTATCCGCGCGCTCATCGTGGACGACCACCCGGTCACGCGGGAAGGTCTGCGCACGGCGCTCGAGCTCTCCGACGACGTCATCGTCGTGGTCGGCGAGGCGGCGACCGGCGAGGAGGCCGTCGAACAGGCGCGCTCGCTGACGCCCGACGTCGTCTTCATGGACGTCCGGATGCCGGGGATGGACGGCATCGAGGCCACGCGGCGGATCAAGGACGCCGCTCCCTCTACCAAGGTGATCTTGATCACGGTCGACGAGTCACGCGGGGCGGTGTCCGAGGCGATCCAGGCCGGTGTGTCGGGATACCTCTTGAAGGACGCGACCCCCGACGCCCTGGTCGACGCCGCGCGCAACGCCGTCGAAGGCAACGCCGTCATCCACCCACACCTGACCAAGACCTTCATCGAGGAAGCCTCCACCGCGGGCGACGAGCCCCGGGCAACGCCGTTGTCCAAGCGCGAGCGCGAGATCCTCCAGAAGGTTGCCGACGGCGCCACGACGCGCCAGGTCGCGTCCGACCTCGGCATCTCGCCGCACACCGTCAAGACGCACCTCGAGCGGATCTTCGAGAAGCTCGGCGCCAACGATCGCGCCCAGGCGGTCGCGATCGCGATCCGCACCGGCATCGTGCACTAGGCCGACGGGCCGCCGTCCCCCGAGCGGCCCATATCTCAACCCCAGCCGGGCAGGGCCGATACCCCGACCTAGATGGCATCCACGGTGCTCGTGTGCGACGCCGTCGACGAGGTCGCATACCTGCAGTACCACCTGCTGCGGGAAGCCGCGGACCTCGTCGTCGACGTGACCTCGGACCCCTTCCAGGCGGTGGAGTCCGCTGCTCGGTCGCGCCCGGATGTCGTGACCGTCGACCTCGGCCTCGAGGGCCTTGGCGGCGCGGAGCTGGTCCGCCGCGTGTGCGCGTCGACGCCGGGGACGCGAGTGATCGCGCGTTCGTCGACCCGCGACGCGACGGTCGTCGCCGAGGTCCTCGCGGCCGGCGCCGCCGGCTACGTGCTCCGCGACGACGGACCCGACGCGCTGCTTGCCGCGATCCGCGCCGCGCTCACCGGCGCCGTGGTGCTGTCCCCCGTCGTCGCGAGCGGCTTCGGGGCCGAAGTTGGGCGCGCGGTCCTTGACGAGCAGCGGCTCCGCGCCGAGCTCGACGAGCTGAAGTCGTCGGTCACCCAAGGGACGTCGGCGAAGGCGGACTTCCTCGCGAACATCTCTCATGAGCTCCGCACGCCGGTCACCGTCGCGAAGGGCATCGCGTACGTGTTGCGCAATCCAGCCGTGCCGGAAGACGAGCGCGAGCAGTTCCTCGGCCAGTTGCAGGCGTCGCTCGATAAGTTGATGGGGATCGTGGACGAGATCATCACGATCGCCGAGCTCGAGCGCGGGACGTTCGCGCTCGACGTCACCCCGATTGACCTGGCGCCGCTCATCCGGCACGCCGTCGACGAGGTGGCGCGGGACTATCCGCAGACCCCGATCGACGCGGTCGTGCCCGAGGAGCTTCGGGCCGTGGCCGACGGACCACGGATCGGCGGCGTCGTGCGCGAGCTGCTCGACAATGCCTGCCGGTATTCCCCGAACGGCCGTGGCGTGGAACTCGCCGCGCGGATGCTCGACGAGGGCGTCGTCGTGTCGGTGACCGACCACGGCGACGGCCTCGATCGCGCCATCGCAACGAAGGCGTTCGAGCAACCGTTCTCGACGGGCGAGGCGACCCTTCGCAAGGAGAAGGCCGGCGTCGGCGTCGGCCTGCACCTGGCGCGACAGATCGTCTGGGAGCACGGCGGCGTGATGTGGTCCGACCCGCTGCCGGGCGGCGGGACGCGGATCTCGTTCTGCGTGCCGATCGCCGAGGGCGAACGTCTGGCGGTTCCACCCGTCGACGCGGCTTGAATGACCGTTCGAGCATCGAGCGGTTCTCGGGCGTATCCTCCGATCGGAGGTTCGTCGCATGGCTCGATCGTTCGCCCTGCTCGTCGCACTCGCGCTGGGAGCCATCAGCTGCGGCGTCGACCCCTCCTCCACCACGGTGGGGAGCGCGCCCTCCGTCGACGATCCCCGGTTCACCCGGGTTTCCGCGTACGGCGTCTCGGCCGAGGTGCCCGGCGACTGGGTCGTCACCCCCGCGGATGAGGCCGACTTCGCGACCGGCGTCAGCGCCTCGCCGGGCCCCGGCCGCCTCGTGCCCGGCGAACAGGGCCTGATCGCCACGCGGGTCGACGCGACCGAGGTCGGCGCCCCGAGCGACCTGTACTACCTCGCGGCCAAGGGTCCAGTGATGGCACGGATCCGGGCGGATCGTCGGTGCACCGTGACCGGCAAGACGGTCTACGCAGATCACGCCCCGGCGGCGATCACCGGACGGGTGCACTCTCCCGGCGACTTCGTTGCGTCGGCTCGAGGTACGTGCTCGATGCACAACGTCAAGACCCGCTGGTCCTACTTCGTGGCTGCGCCGGGCTTCGGCCCGGCGCAGGCTCGCGGGATCCCGGGCTCCGGGCTGTACCTGATCATGGCCGCGACCACCGCCGCTCCGGGGTCGGGCAACGTCCTGCACCGGCTCGTCCGCAACGTCCGTTTCGGTCAGGACGGCGCGGCGGACTTCGTCCGGGCGGTCGCCAAGACGCCCGTCTAGCGCGGGCTCCGGTCCACGAACGGCGGCCGCACCACGGTCGCGGAGCCGCGCCGGCCTCGAACGTCGACGATCACCTCGTCGCCGACCGCGGCGACGTCCGCGGGCCACAGGTACGCGAGCGCGATCCCGGTCTGCAGCAGCGGGGAGAAGCTTCCACTCGTCACCTCGCCCACTACCCGGTCCTCGATGAAGACGGGATAGTGCGCCCGCGGGATGTGCCGGCGCTCGTGCATCCGCAGCCCGCGCAGGCGACTGGGCAGTCCCTCGGCGCGCTGGCGGGCCAGCGCTTCGCGTCCGCGGAACGGCCCCTTGTCCAGGGCGACGGCCCATGCCAGCCCGGCCTCGAGCGCGGTCGATGACTCGAACAGATCCTGCCCGTACAAGGGATAGCCCATCTCGAGCCGCAGGATGTCGCGGGCCGCGAGCCCGCAGGGGGCGCCGCCGACCGGCGCGACCGCATCGAGCAACGTCCTCCACAGCTCGATCGCGATGTCTTGGTAGGTGAACAGCTCATACCCGATCTCCCCCGTGTAGCCGGACCGCGTGACGATGACGGGCCGTCTGCGGAACGACGACTCCGCGGACCGCATGAACGTGAGCTCGGCGGCCTCGGGGAACAACCCTTCGACGATCGGCGGCGACAGCGGACCCTGCACCGCCAGGAAGCACCAATCCTGGTGGTACATAAGGTGCACCTGCTCGGGCGTCTCGGCGTCGGCCAGGATCTGGAGCACGCGGTTCGTGTTCGACGCGTTCGGCACGACGAAGTACCGGCCGGGCTCGAGCCGGTAGACGATCAGGTCCTCGATCACCCCGCCGCCCTCGTTGAGGACGAGGTTGTATTGGGCGTCCCCCACGTCGACCGCCGCGACGTCGTTGGTCACGACACCTTGCAGCAGCGCCAGGGCGCCGGGCCCGGCGAGCTCGACCTTGCCGAGGTGCGTGAGATCGAACAGGCCGACCCGCTGGCGAACGGCCTCGTGTTCGGCCAACGCGCCGGCGTACTCGATCGGCATGTTCCAGCCGCCGAACGGGCCGAGCTTCGCGCCGAGGGCGAGGTGCTCGGCCTCGAGCGCGGTATGCCGCAGCGCGATCTCATCGGTCACGCGAGCGATGCTACGCCGGAGACGTTCCGGTGGCGCCGGCCGCTGCGGCCAACGGCAGTAGACTTGGACTCCGCATGGGCGACCCGTACGACGTAGTCGTGATCGGCGCCGGCACCGGCGGATACTCAGCCGCCCTGCGTGCCGCGCAACTGGGCAAGCATGTCGCTTTGGTCGAGCGCGACGATCGCCTGGGCGGCACGTGTCTGTTGCGGGGTTGCATCCCGACGAAGGCGTTGCTGCAGTCCGCGGCCGTGATGGACACCGTCGAGCGCTCGTCCGAGTGGGGGATCAAGGCCGCCGGCGAGCCCGACTGGTCGGCGATCCAAGCGTTCGAGGATGCCTCGATCGACAAGCTGGTCAAGGGCGTGACCGGCCTGGTGAAACAGCGCCGGATCGACGTGCTGACCGGAACCGCCGCACTCGGGCCGGATCGATCGCTCACCGTGAACGGAACGGCGGTGACCGCGACGGACATCATCCTGGCGACGGGCTCCGCCCCCCGGTTGCTGCCCGGTCTGCAGGTCGGCGGGCGCATCATGACGAGCGACGAGGCGTTACGCGCCGATCGGATCCCGGCCTCGGCGATCGTGATCGGCGCCGGGGCGGTGGGACTCGAGTTCGCGTCGATGTACCGCTCGTTCGGCGCCAACGTCACGGTGATCGAGGCGCTCCCGCGGCTCGCGCCGCTCGAGGACGAGGATCTGTCGAAGGCGGTCGCCCGTGCGTTCCGCAAGCGCGGCATCACGACGGCCGCCGGCGCGAGCGTCACGTCGATCGTCGGGACGGACACCGAGGCGACGGTCACATACGACGCCGACGGCGCGAGCCAAACGGTCAGCGCCGACATCTGCCTGGTGGCGATCGGGCGCGGACCGGTCACCGAGGGGCTCGGCGTCGCCGACGCGGGCGTCGCGCGCAACCCGAAGGGGTACATCGAGGTCGATGATCAGCTCCACACCACCGTCCCCGGAATCTGGGCCGTCGGTGACGTTGCGGCCACGCCGTTGCAGCTCGCCCACGTCGCGTTCACCGAGGGGATGGCGGTCGCCGAGCGGATCGCCGGCATCGACGTCCCGCCGATCGACTACCACGGGATCCCCCGGGTCACGTACAGCTCGCCCGAGCTTGCGAGCGTCGGCCTCACCGAGGCGGAGGCGCGCGAGACCGGTCGCGAGATCGTCGTTGAGAGGCTGGACTTCCGCGCGATCGGCAAGGCGAACATCGTCGGCGAGGGCGGCCTCGTGAAGGTCGTCGCCGACGCGAACGACGGTCCCGTCCTCGGCGTGCACATGATCGGTCCCCACGTCACCGACCTCATCGCCGAGGGCATGCTGATCACCGCGTGGGAGGCGTCGCCGAGCGACGTCGCCGCGCACATCCATCCGCACCCGACCCTGTCCGAGGGCGTCGGCGAGGCGATGCTCGCGCTCGCCGGCCGGGCCCTGCACACGCCGTAGGAGGACGATCTGGCAACCACCGTGCGATCGGATGCGCCCGCCAACGAGCTGCCGCTGCCCGACGAGCAGCTGCGCGACATGTTGTACCTACTCAAGCTCGCGCGCTACGTCGACGAGCGGCTGGAGGCGCTGTACCGCCAGGGTCGGCTGCCGGGCGCGATCTACTCCGGTCGCGGCCAGGAGGGAACCCACGTGGGAACCGTGTTCGCGCTCGAGCCGCGCGACTCGCTGTTCCCGACGCATCGAGACCTCACCGCGCAGCTCGCGAAAGGCCTGGACCTGAACCGTGTGCTGGCTCAGTTCTGGGGCCGGATCGACGGCTACCTGCGGGGCCGCGACGGCAACAGCCATATCGGCGACTGGGAGGGGAACCGGACCTACGCGGTGATGTCGCATCTGCCGATCGCCTACCCCGTCGCCGTCGGCGCCGCGTGGGCTTACCAGCGTGCGGGCGACGGCCGCGTCGCGATGGCGATCTGCGGCGACGGCGCGACCTCCAACGGCCGCTGGCACGAGGCGATCAACTGGTCCGCCGTGCAACGGCTGCCGGTCATCTGGGTCGTGAACAACAACCAGTTCGCGTACTCGACGCCCAACGAGAAGGAGTTCCCGGTGCCGACGATCGCCGAGCGCGCCGTGGCATACGGCATCCCCGGCGTGCGGGTCGACGGCGCGGACGTCCTCGAGGTCTTCGCGGCCGCACGCGATGCGGTCGAACGGGCACGCGGTGGTGGTGGCCCGACCCTGATCGAGTCGGTGTCGCTGCGCTGGCGGGGTCACGCCGGCCACGACCCCGCGAAATACGTCCCCAGCGAGCTCCTGGAGCACTACATGCTGTCGAAGGACCCGGTGAAGAACTTCGAGGAGCGCCTGCGCGAAGTCGGCGTCGCCGACGACGCCGCGATCGCCGATATGCAGGCGCGCGTCGAGCAGGCCTTCGAAGAGGCGCACGCGTACGCCCTCGCATCGCCGTTCCCGGAGCCCGGCGACGTCGACAAGGGCGTCTGGGCCGAAGACGGCTACTGGACATCGGAGGCAGGACGCGGCGGCGGGACGGAGGCCGGCTGATGGCGAGCACGACGGTCGAGTCCGGCGCTGCGGGCCACGGCGCCGAACCGCGGGGCAAGCGCGCCGAGGACGGCCAGGCGACCTACCTGGTCGCCGTCGCGGAGGCGCTGTGGGAAGAGATGGAGCGCGACGAGCGCGTGATCATGCTCGGCGAGGACATCGGCGTCTACGGCGGGGCGTTCAAGGTGACCGAGGGGTTCCTCGAGCGGTTCGGCCCCGGCCGCGTGATGGACACGCCGATCGCAGAGGAGACGATCGTGGGGTTCGCGGTCGGCGCCGCGATGGAGGGGTGGCGCCCGATCGCGGAGTTCCAGTACTCGGACTTCATGACGAGCGGCTTCGACGAGATCACCACCGTGCTCTCCCGCTACCACTACCGGTCGGGCGTACGGACGCCGGTGGTATTGCGCGCGCCGAGCGGCGGCGGCGTGCGGGCGTCGAACTTCCACTCGGTGAACCCAGAGCCGTGGTTCGCCTACGCGGGTGGGATCAAGATCATGTGCCCCGCGTTCCCGTCGGACGCCAAGGGACTGCTGAAGTCCGCGATCCGCGACGACAACCCGAGCTTGTTCCTCGAGCACAAGGCGCTGTATCGCCGGATCAAGGAGCACGTCTCGG
>C688J18823_10000833_pt1 | contig 18428 bp, 13 predicted proteins | sample HopSoiMetagenom1_FD_18823 | JGI IMG/M metagenome (IMG submission 18823) | reverse complement strand
AAATGCAAAATGAATTTATCAATATAGCAAGCCATGAAATGAAGACGCCTACTCAAGCAATTCTTGGTTACTCTAAGCTAATACAGCGGCATCTGAAAAAAGAGATGAAATGATAGAGGCGATATCTAGAAATGCATCAAGACTTCAAAGGTTAACAAGTAATATACTGGATGTTACTCGAATCGAAAGCGGCTCATTACGACTCAATTTAGAAAAGTTCGACCTCAATCAAATAATATCAGATATAGTAAACGACTATATAAACGAAATTGAAAGATCTAATAGCGATGTCAAGTTAATCCATCAAGGAGGTAATGAGATTATTCGGATAGAAGGGGATAAGAACCGTCTAAGCCAAGTTATTTATAACCTGATAGGTAATGCAGTCAAACTCACTATGCACGGTAGTATAACAATTAAAGCAGAAATAGAGAAAGAAAATAGCAAGACTCTAGTAAGCGTAAAGGATACTGGGTCGGGAATAGATCTAGAAATAATGCCTAAGCTATTTACAAAATTTGTTGCAAAATCTAATACAGGTACAGGGCTAGGATTATTCATCTCAAAAAGCATAATTGAGACTCATGGAGGTAAGATTTGGGCTTTGAACAACCATTCTTTAGATGAAAATGGTAGCAGAGGAGCTGTATTTACCTTCAGTATCCCATTAAGCCAAGAGGCAAACTAGTTCTCTATAGATATGGCCACAAATAACAACAACGACGATAATAACAATAACAATAATAGGATACTACTAGTAGACGATGAGATAGATATTACAATTGTTTATACCCTGGGCCTTCAAGATAATGGCTTTAAAGTTGATGCTTTTAACGATCCCTTACAAGCATTATCGGATTTTAAGAGTGGCTCCTACGACTTCGCGCTTATAGACTATAAAATGCCAAAAATGAATGGATTTGAGTTATATCAAGAGATAAGGAAGGTAGATACCAGAGTTAAGATATGTTTTATCACAGCATTTGATATATATCATGGAGAGATCAAGAAAGGACTTCTGAACGATTTGAATACGCTGCATCAAGATAAAGAAGAAAGACCAGATGCAGAATGCTTTATTCAAAAACCCATCGATATAGACGAGTTAGTAAAACGAATAAAGGTAGAATTGAATTCACGATATTAATAACATGTATACTACTAGTTCCCAGTAATACTGCTGTTACTGTTAGTGGAGAAGTAGATGTTAATGACAGGTCATGACAATAGTACTATAACAAGAATATTGCTCGTCGATAACGAACCTGATTACACTTCAGTTTTAAGTATGGGCCTAGAAGACGAGGGTTTTAAAGTTGATGCATTTAATGATCCTGCGGTAGCACTCCATAATTTTAGACCTAACTGCTATTCTTTGGGAATTCTTGATATTAATATGCCTAAAATGAATGGATATGATTTGTATAAAGAAATACGGAATTGGATAATCCAGTAAAGATATGTTTCATGACTGCATCTGAACTATATAACACCTTAAAGATCCCACCAGAGGAAATATGGCGTCATACTAAAATGTTCCTATCAAAGCCTATAGATTTAGATAGGATAGTAAAAGAAATAAGAAGGAAAGAACTGGCTCTATAACTAACTATCCGAATTTGCTAGGTCCATAAAAGCTGTTAGGGCAGAGTACTAGTACTAGATGAGACCTTCATTGTCACGAATTGGGACAGCATTTCAGTAATATCGGCAAGGGCCCGACGGAGTGTTTACTACCCAACTTCTATCTTTAATATCCAATATTGCGCAGCGTGCTGGCGATGCCGGTGAGAAGATCACCTTTGGAGAATTGCAGGTATCAAAGCCCATGAGACCCCCCACTCGTCTTGTTCTTTTATACTACTGGTTGCAGCATGTCAGAGCTGCCGGCGACTGACTTGAGTTGGGCAGGGTTCACTTTATTTGCAACAAATTGTAGCTTCATCAGCGATACCTGCGATTGACCCTCAGAATTGACTGACCCACCCTAATCTTCTCTTCAATACTACGACTCGCAACAGGTAGACAAGGGCAATAGTATGCCAACACTGTAGGTATGGGACTTTAACCTGCGTAGAAAGTCAAGGGCTCTGGTAGTCAGTACTACTTTAACGACATGATTATGAAATTTGCATCATACGACCGCTCGTAGAGTCAGTCAAGTGCTTTACTAAAGTCACCTTTAGCTCAGTGTGGTAGTTGGGTAGTTTGTTAATTTTATCCTCGGGACCAGGAATACCAAAATGTTTAGGTTTGCAATAACTATGTAAAAGGTTTCGAAATCGTTTATATCAATTGTTGCACAAAACATAACTTAGAACAATAGAGTGTTTGAAAAGAACAATCATATCTTGGCTGTTTATACTAATAAAGATAATGAACTGGAAGATGCTCTGCTCTTTTTAAAAATTGGTTTAGATAACAATGAGGCATCTCTGCTTATCATTAACGAGCAAGGTACAAGCAAGGACGAGATTCAAGAAAGAATTCATAGGAAATACAATATGACTCATGATTATATAAATAAGCTTCAATCGAAAGGCGATTTATCTATCGTAACTTCTTCTGAATGGTATCTTTCTAATCATGGTAGCGAATCCAGCGAGGTTGGCGGCCACATTGGAGGTAAAAGTATCATCCAAAACAAATCGATGGTAGATAAAGAAAAGGTTAGACAATCGTGGATCAATTTAGTCAATAACGCCGTGAGCAGAGGAAAGGTAGGAGCCAGGGTATTTGCAAGTACAAATCTATTCTTTAGACTTGGATTAACAAAGGAATTTTTAGAGTATGAATTCATGCTTCCAGTTAACTTTGATTTTCCGATTGTTGTAATGTGCGCATATCAAGCTAGTGATTTATCATCATGTACAAGCAGTGAAGAAATTAGGAAGCTTTCATTACATCATTCATATATACAGATAGGTGCCAAGTATGATGTAATTGAAAATCCTCCCGCACACGGACATATCGCTATTCTATATGATAATGAGGATTATCGAGACACATTAGTTACAGATTATATCAATGAAGGATTAAAAAGAAGACAGTTATGCGTTTATGCTAGCATACAATGCCGAAATAATGCGCATCTAAGAAAAATTAAGTCAAGGATTATTAATTTTGATGACAATATTAAAGTCGAGAATCTGATGATTATCGACTTGTCTTCATACTATGTTGCGGCTATAACTAATGATCTAGGTCCTTTCGATAAATTGAAAGATGATATTCTTCAAAAAGTAAAAGCCAGAAAGGATAAACATGTACGCATTGTAGCAGACTGCGCCCCATTTCTGTATCAAAATAAGCATTTTGATGAATGCATCGAACTAGAAGAATGGTGGCATAAAAGACCAGTCGAAGCATCTGTTCTATGCCCTTATCGTAAATCATTAATAGACAAATTTCCATATGATTATCACAGATATCGTGTGTTTGCTAATCATGATACAATTATAGATGAACGTGCACAAGTAATCGGTTCCTTTATTTGGAAGCCACACAACAATAGTAACTATAGTAATAATAACACCGGCAAGTTAACTACTTACACTAAAGTAGAAACATCCGCAACATCCATAACATAACAATAGGGTGTTGTTCAGCTCTAATAAAGCAGCACAACTGATGGATTCATTTTCCCACAAGCCTACGCAAGACCTCAATTTTATTTCTAATTGTAAATAAAAATGTTCTAGAGATGATCTGACTTAGTTATGGATTAGGATGATAAGTCCTTGCATAACTGGCAATATGAAAATATAATTGGAAATGATATTAATTTTGTATTGTACGATTAATATGGTGCCCTGGATATTTGAAATTCTAATTTATGGAATTTTCGCTAGATTGCTGTTAGAGTATCTAATCAAAAACATTTCCAATGACCTGTAACGTGAATCCAACGACAAGTAATAGTGCTCCGGCCTGTGCAATTCGAGTTTCTATAAGTCTATGCTTTTCTTCATGCACATTATAAGATTCGCCAGTTTCTGATTCCTTCCTTATAGTTCTCTTACTACGAAATATCCTTCCATACGCAATTAACACTGATGCTATTAGATTAAAACCAAGTCCGATAATTATTATTGAATTAACTGACATTCTATCTCACTAGATCTTTTATCTGGGTTAGTAATTTTAATTAGGCGCAACTTGCACTATTTTTATCAATTGATTTAATATTTTTCTTAATTAGAGCATAGGAAATGAATTTATGATCATATCATACAATATCACTAGCCAGAAATGGTCTTGCAATGTTATCGAGACAAGATTCTATGAGCCAATAGATGAACAGTTTAACAGGCGCTAGGAATTCACAACGTCATCTTAAGTAGATATAATGTCTTTCATGGAATCTATAAAGCAAATAATGGACCTTAGAGACTAAAAAACCCATGGAACTAGCATTTAATTACACGGTATAAATATTGCCTGGATCCAGAAGATGTAAGACAAAAAGACGAAGAGCGAAATGACACACAGTGATTTACTGACCTGTTATTATTCCAAAATTTAAGATTAGATGGTGGATTTCTTTTTATACAGTGCAGTAAATATGTCATATTAATATACCATATAGTGTAACATAATTTCGTTCTAATGATTGGAAAGTGTGATAATTGTGGTCTGGAAAATGTCGAGATAATGAGTATTAGAAAGGAGAATTCATCGGATAAATTAAATTTATGCAATCAATGTAGACCAGCCGATGGTGCATATGGATATTGAAAATTTTAATATCCATTTTACATAATGAACTTCGTATATCGTTCTGAGATATTATTTGCTTGTCATTTTGCTGAAGTTAAGTTGTATGTTACAGTGTTGTATGTATATTTTTCTATACGTTGGAGTTGCATGTGTTTTATCAACGGTGCTGCTTACTCCTTTATGGATTTTGGATGAGATAGTATTATTTACTGTCCCAAATATCCAATAAAGTAGATAATTAAAGGCATGGTTAGGACTACTACCACTAAAATAAGAATACTGTGTATTACTCATGAACAAGATGTTGATGGTTTGTTCTGTGGAGCAATTTTGAAGAATGCTTTTCCAGATACACTAGTCTTCCTTACAAATTATGGACATGAAAACATAAAAAGAATCGCTGATGTAATAAGATTTAATGTGAATCGATCAAGCAAGAGTGGTACAATTGTAATTTCTGATTTAGCACTTAACAACAACAATTTAGAAGATGTCAAATCAATCGAAGAAGCTGCCAATCAATCGAAGAGAAAAGGATGGAATTTAGTTTGGTTAGACCATCATTGTTGGCAAGGAGAAATAAGAAGAAGAGTACAATCATTTGCTACTCTTATCTTATCAGAAGGACAGGAACAAAATTGTGCTTCTGAACTTGTAGTCAAAAATTTTGATTTAAAGAAAAGAACTGCATGTGAAAGAATGGCAAAGTTTGCACACGTTTTCGACTTTAGATTACCTGAAATCAATACTTTGCCGCCACTGCCCGAGATTATTACATTTTATCGTAGCCTCCCTGATAGATACGGAAAATTACAGTTGATAATAAAGAAGGCATCAAAAGGGATATTTTGGGACGAAGAATTACAGGAAGAGTACGAAAAGCAGTATCTACCTCTCAAAGAATGTGCTATATTATCTGCGATGAAATCACTTTCAATACATAATATACAGGGTTTAATTGTTGCTATAACTAAAGCTCCAAGAATATTGTCTAAAAGCTTATTGGCCGACAAAATATTTCAAGATAGAACAAATGTGACACTTATAGTATTATATGCTGAAGACGGGAAGATAAGTATCAGAAGAAGATCTGGAACAGATATAAGATGTGATTTGATCGCCTATAAATTAGGTGGCGGAGGTCATAGTTATGCCGCAGCTGGAATTATAAAGAGTTACGGAGAATCAGCAACAACATTGACCGCTCCAAGAGTAGTACAAGAATTACAAAATACTCTGAAAGATATAGTCTCCCGACATCTCTAATGTTTTTAGTCTTACTGGATATTTTGTGAATAGTAAAAGCCGATAGTTATCATATTATTATCTCAATGAAATAACTATCATGAACATTTGATCAAACATTGATAGGCAACACCATTGAACTCCTCTACATGCAAGGGACCTAACCCCTTGGACCCACTTTAAGTTGTTTTCAAAGTTCAAAAACAGAAAGAGATCTAACTAGGCTCGTTACTACGTTATGCTTATGCATGTATCATATAGGAGAGCCTCAAATGTTTAGAAACAAAGTATTTCAACCAACATTAACAGGTACAAAATGTTATACCTAATGTAAAATCTATACAAAATAAACAGAAACGATCTACAAAATTATTCGATGAATGCGAATCGAATAGCTTTATTATTATCAAATGCCACTGCTGTAGCTATCAAACTAATATTGAAAGAGAATATGTACATCGTAGAATATTGATACATTCGGGTAAACTCGCTTATCCATCACAAATAGACCTGGAAAATATTGGAATTAGAAGGTTGGAAGTGAGAAGATATGAGCAAACAGTAATTGAACGAAATGAAGGAGGATACCCAATAGTACAAGCAAACAGTCTGGTCAAGAGGAACGGCAACCCAGCAAATGTAATCATCAGTAATTTAATCGCATCTCATATTATATTATTTACGAAAGGTTTATCCTGAGAAATTAGGGAGATGATGTTTTTACAGGTTCCTTGTCTTTTTATAGTGATAACTAAGGATGATATCTTCTGGCTGGCACTTTAAATGTAATGATGCGATATCCGAATATTTCTTAGGTCTCCTATTCTAAGACTATTCTGAATTAGGAAATAACCCAGCTATCATGGTGTTTATATGATGCCATATCCAGCTCTATAGCTCACTGACAAATTGTATCACATCCGATTCCTTTTATGACCACCACCAACAGTGATCCAAAGGGAAAAATGGTATGGATCATAGGAGGGGGCGCGCATGCTCATATTTCCGGTCACAAACCAAGCTATCTATGCACATACAAGACAAAATTAATCTGAGCTCAATAAACGCTAAAATTATCATTACTTATGATAGATTCACTGGCTCAGAAACAACCTGGCGACAGTACAAATTCCGATATCTATAGATGGTAGCAATTAATGAATCTAAAGCAAGGTATTTAGTTCATAAACAGGTTTTGACATATCGGATAATATTTGATTCAAATCCGGTTTAGTTATATCGGAAAAATTGTTCTAAGTGGATATACAGCATATCACATTATAAACATTGTCGAAAATGACATATCCTATGTATAGACGGACTGTTCGATATACATATACATTGATGAGAACATTTCATTTATAAAAGCCGTGGGCGCGTGTTATGTACTGCCTGCCATACATCAGATCATGCTAGGTTAATATGTGGTTACTTGTGATGGCGTGTCAATTCATGCTTGTACCGTTCCAACAATTGTCTCTATTAGTAATTCAATCGCTAACACGCCCAGGAATTTTGCAATTAATTAGCCAGGGTCTAATCACGTGTTTTACCATGGTTATCATACCATGTTATGAGAAAAGCGATCATCTGACCATTGAGTTTAACGGCTTTGCATATACCGCTGGGCTATAGTAGTGACGAACTTAAATTCATGCTTAGTCTTGCAGTGGGGTAGAGGTAAGAGTGGATTTTACGCCCAAGTGAAAAAGTATATCCCACAACCGGGGTATAGCAGGCTTAGGGGGGGGCTAACTTGGCCAGAGGTGGTACGTACGGTAAAAGGTCACTAATTAAGTAGACGGTAATGACACAAATTACGAATCACGAATTTGTAAGTTATTATTAGATATTATCTTTTTTAATCGCCGTTCGTTTGCATTACACTGCAAGTGAATGCAATATTTTGCAGTATATTCCACTTATTGTATATTATATGCGTTATTTGGCTGTTTATATAGTATTTTATATAATGCTGCGCAATCTTTAGTATGAGAGCTGCACGGATTGTAAAACCGAAAGAAGCATTGGAAGTACAGGAACTTGAGACTCCCAAACCAAAAGGTTCTCAAGTGTTAGTTAAAGTGTTGTCATCAGGTGTATGTCACAGTGATATTCACTTATGGGAAGGAGGGTATGAAGGACCAGGAGGCACGTTTCTAAAAACCACGGACAGAGGTGTAAAATATCCGGTAACACCTGGACACGAGATTGCAGGTACTATAGAAAGTATGGGTGAAGAAGCAGAAGATCGATTTGTCAAAGATGATAAAGTTCTGGTATATCCTTGGATTGGCGAAGGAACATGTCCTGCATGCAGAATTGGAGAAGAAAATCTATGCGATAAACCCAGGTCATTGGGAATATATAATGATGGAGGATACTCAGATCATGTTCTTATTCCAAGCTACAGATATCTCGTAAAAATAGAAGATGATCTTGATATCAACGAAGCTGCCACACTATCGTGCTCTGCTCTTACAGCATACAATGCGGTAAAGAATGCTAGATTACAACCAGATGATAATGTTGTAATCGTTGGAGCAAGAGGATTGGGTTTAATGGCTATGCAGCTAGCCAAGGCCATAGCTGGAGCGAAGATAATTGCAATAGACTTAGAAGATGACAAATTAAAGGTCGCAAGAAAGGATGGACATGCCGATAATATAATTAATTCAAAAAAAGAAGATCCAGTAAAAACAGTAATGGAGCTGACAGACAAGATCGGTGCCGATGCTGTAATTGATTTTGTTAATGGATCAAAGACAGTAGAAACGGATATGCAAATCCTTAGAAGGAGAGCTAAGTTAGTTTTGGTAGGGCTATATGGAGGAGAATTAAAACTAAGCTTGGTTACAATGCCTGCTAGGGCTTATAAAATAATCGGATCGTATACAGGAAGCTTAAATGATTTGGATGAATTAGTATCATTGGCAAAAAGAAAGATAATCAAACCGGTAGTTTCAGATAAATTCAAATTGGATCAAGCAACGGAGGCACTCTCAAAACTAAAAGATGGTAAAATCATGGGAAGAGGAGTGATAACTCCTTGATTCAGCAAGAGCAGAAACAATACGAAGAGTCAAATAAAAAAATGGTCAAGACCAAAAATCCTGTAACCGAGGAGATCTTAGATGAATATGATATCCTAAATAAACAACAAATTAATGAAGCGACTAAGAAAGCAAAGGATGCATTTGTTCGAGAATGGAGTACTCTAAGTATTGATAAAAGGACCGGCTTCCTTCATGATTTTGCTGCCGAACTAAGGAAAAATAAAGAACATCTCGCTAAAACTGCGACACTTGAAATGGGAAAGGTAATAAAAGAATCTAAATCTGAGGTCGAAAAATGTGCATGGGCAATAGAATATTTTGCCGATAATGGAAAATCATTTTTAAATGACGAGATAATTAATACTGATGCTAGAAAAACCTTCGTAACTTTTCAGCCTATTGGGGTAATAGGAAGTATTATGCCCCGGAATTTTCCATATTGGCAAGCTTTACGGTTTGCCGCACCTTCACTAATGGTTGGTAATACAATTGTTTTAAAGCCTGCAAGTGCAACGATGCAATGTGGATTAGAAATCCAAAACATGTTTACAGCTGTTGGGTTACCAGATGGGGTATTTCAATCATTAACAGGTGATTCAAGTGTTGCAGAAAATCTGATAGATTCTCAAGACGTTAATGCTGTGACCTTTACTGGTAGCGTATATGCCGGAGCAAAGGTAGCTCAAAGAGCAACATCGCAAATTAAGAAATGTGTTCTCGAACTTGGTGGAAGTGATCCGTTCATAGTTTGTGATGACGCTGATATTGAAAAAGCATCAGATGGAGCTGTCAAGGGAAGATTTATCAATTGCGGTCAGAGTTGTATTGCTTCAAAACGGTTTATTCTCGACAAGAAGATCTCAAATGAATTTGTCGAAAAGTTTGTACAAAAAGCTGAGAAACTTAAGTTGGGAGATCCTATGTCTGAAGATACTGACATCGGGCCTTTGGTAAATGAACAAGGATTAAATAGTATAGAATCTATCGTTAATGAATCCATCAAAGAAGGTGCTGATCTATTAACAGGTGGCGAACGTTCTGGAAATAGTGGATATTTTTATCGTCCTACTATAATAAAAAACGTTTCACCAAAGATGCGTATATTCAAAGAAGAAGTGTTTGGTCCTGTGGCCCCTGTACTCACGGTTAATGATGAAGATGAAGGTATTAGACTAGCAAATGACACTCAGTATGGTCTTGGAGCAAGCATATGGACACAAGACTTAGAAAAGGCAGAAAAATTATCGAGAAAGGTTTCTTCTGGCATAGTATCTGTCAATAATGTTGTTGCATCGGATCCCAGAGTACCATTTGGCGGTGTAAAGAAAAGTGGCTTTGGAAGAGAGCTATCAAGATACGGAATGCTAGAGTTTGTTAATATAAAATCAGTCCGATTTTATGATGACTCGGTGCATCACCATCATGTGGAGTAAATAAGTGGTATTTACAAAGGGATGAAATGATGTTGCCAAAGTTAGATAATACGAATGATTTCGCTCAGTATCAAGAGCAACAACACCAACACCAACAAAGTCGTAACACCAAACAAGTACTAATTCTGGGTAGCGGCTTTGCTGGAATAGAGGTTCTAAAAAGGGTTCAAAAGAAATTTAAAAATGATAAAAAAGTTCAAATTACTCTGGTAAGTAAAGACAACTTTCTTCTCTTCACTCCAATGCTTCCGGAAGTTGCATCCGGTATGATCGAAACAAGACACATAGTAACGCCTATACGGGAATTTTGTAAACAGGCCAAATTTTATGAGGCTAGTGTAAAGTCAATCGATTTCGATAATAAACAAGTAGTAATAATGCATGCAATTGGTAGACAATCTAATCCAACTGCTTGGGATCAACACATACTAAAATATGACTACCTGGTAATTGCCTTAGGAAGTGAAAATAACTTCTTTAAAATGGCAGATATAGAGAAACACTCCTTTACCATGAAGGATATTGGAGATGCCATTATTCTAAGAAATCATATTATAAACATGCTCGAACAAGCAAATCTTGAAGAACACGATAAAGAATTAAGAAAAAGTCTTTTAACTTTTGTTGTGGTCGGTGGAGGATTCAATGGTGTTGAAACAGTGGGAACGATTAATGATTTTGTACGCGAATCCATCAAGGATTTCTACAAAAATATCTATATGACAGAAGTAAAGATAATACTTGTTCACACGGGTGATAAATTACTTGAACAAATAGATGAGGATTTAGGTAAGTTTGCATTAGAAAAGCTAAAGGCCAAGGGTGTAGAGTTTATAATGAATACTCATGTTGTTGGAGCGACTCAAAATGCTGTAAAGTTGGATGATGATAATAATACTACAATTCCTAGTCATACTCTTATTTGGGCTGCAGGCGTAAGCCCAAGTAAGCTAGTCAGTGAGCTTGGTTGTGAACATGATAAAAAACATCGAATAATAGCAAACAACTATTTAGAAGTACCTGATCATGACGGTGTTTATGCACTTGGTGATTGTGCATCTATAACCGATCCCAATACCGGAAAGCCTTATCCTCCTACGGCTCAGCATGCAATAAGACAAGGAAAAGTAGCTGCAAAAAATATCATTTTTGCAATTAAAGGAAAAACCAAGAAAACAAAATTTGATTATAAAACAAAAGGAATGATGGCAGAATTAGGAAAAAGGACAGGTGTGGCAACGATATTTGGGATCAAATTGCATGGATTTATATCATGGTGGCTCTGGCGTACTTACTATTTAGGCAATCTCCCAACTCTAAATAAAAAACTAAAGGTTATGGGTGATTGGACTCTAGATTTAATATTTAAACCAGGCGTAGCCATGATAAAGAGATCTGAAATGGGAAGCAGCTCTGAAAAAATCAAGGAGGAAATGACTGATGCTACGACCACCACCAACAACAGACAGGAGGCTCAATAAATAATAATACGTCTACTGACAAACAGAATATGGTGCGAGACTTTTTTTAATTCTAGCCAATAACAACCCTACCATGATACATCTGCTATTCCAGACATACATCTGATAGGTTATCTGATATCTACAAATAAGTGCAGAATTTGTTCAACACTTGCATAATCTGAAATTAACAGTCCATTGTACTATGCTAACTAAAAAATATTGGTCAAATTCTGAATGACTATTGTGCATAGATTCTATTAGAAATTATTCTATACTACCTTTGTATTTACTGAAGTGAATATTCATATATGGAAGTGTCCCCTAAGTGATAGCTACTATTTTGGATTTGGGGCAACTAAAATAATCTTCAGAACTCTGACGATCCAATAGACCTTCGAAGCGGTTGAGTGCTGTGTCACTAAGATCAGAAAGCCCTATCTCTAGGCCTATGTAATTTTTATCCAATCTTAAATGTCAAGCCCGTATTACTACAATATATCTAAATTACAACTGAAAAAAGGTAACATGACATGACATGACGCTGCTACCGTGATACTTTTAAGGTTATTTTTGACAATTTGTGAGGGCCTAATTGGAAATTAATTTAGGTAAGATAATGTTGAATGTTACTCTGGTTAATAAGAACTTCTCTAAAAGTAGATACTGGATACAAAATCAATAACGATACTCTGTTCGTGTGTCTCCATAATATAGGATATCAAATTTCAGCACGTGGACTATAGTACATATGATCCTCTCTATGCCCACCCTGGCCCATGCCTATGTTCTTGTAGTCTTTTACAAATTCTATTGATCTAAGCCACTTGACCATTTTATATCCCAGTTGTGTCTCTGCTCTCAACCTCAATGGGGCACCATGTCCTACAGTCAAGGGTTCACCATTCATTTCGTAAGCAAGTATCGTTTGCTGATGCTTTACGATATCTAAATCTAGTACTTCATAGAATTCATCTCCGTCAGTGTATTGAAAAGAGCGAAATACAACATAGCGGGCTTGTGGAAGCGGGTTACATAACGATATAATGTACTGCATTGGCACACCAGCCCATTCTCCTATGGCCGTCCATCCCTGAATACAATAATGCTCAGTAACTTGTTCTTGCTTGCTCATAGCATTGATCTCTGAGAGCGAGAATTCAAGTTGGCTTTGTACCAGTCCATAAATCTTAAGCTTATAAGTATCGAATTTATTTTTTAAAAGTTCTATGTATTCATTAGTGTCAGGAGGATACCCATTAATTCGGAAAAAGGAGGAAACTTTTGATTTGGGAAATTGTTGTTTAGATACTGCATTGCGGAACAAAAGCCATTTTGTAGGAACCAACACCATATCAAGAATATTTTGAATATCCCTTGGTTTTTGTAACGATATTCCTGTTACCCAAATGTGAATTATTATGACAAACAAGACAATAAGCGTAAATAGACCAACTGCAACTCCAAAACTAGTTGTATGGCCTAATACAATATTTCCCATATTTTCTGAAAAACGCTCTGATATTACCATAGTTAGGTGTATAATGATAAATAAAACAAATGCAATCATGCCAAGAAAATGAAGACTTCTTGCAACTTGTCGTCCTCGGAATATCTTCGGATATCTTGGAAATCTTGCATCAATCGCTGGTGACATAGCTGCTCCCGTTGCAATCATAAATGGACCTAGGATAAAAATCACCACAAAATAGGTGAGTTGCTGTATAGCATTATAGGGATGCCCGGCTGGCGGGAAGTGAAACGATGCATATAACATTGCATCATGAAAAGCCTGCGGAAAGATTGACCATGTTGTCGNAACTAATCGCTGCCATTCATCACTTGTAAAAAGCAACAAATAGTATGCAGCTCCATTTGCTATCCAAAAAATGATGGAAAAAAAATGCCAATGTCTTCCCAATCCAAGATTTTTGCGTCCTGGTAATGCAATCCAAGAAGAGAACGATTCTTCTTCTTCCAAAGATATCCATAATCTGTCTTCAGGCATTTTCTTTTTTGTAAATTTAATCCATTCGGTACCAGGTCTAGCATGATCATTCCAGTATAGCTTCGGAAGGGCACTTAGGATTTCGATGCCACTGCGTATCAATAATGTAATGAATACGATATTGATAAAATGGGCAAATCGCAACCAGAATGGAAAATTATCAAATCCTTCCACACCAATGACCTCTTTTATTCATATTTAAAGTGAATGCATAAATGAAAGCAGATCGCGAATAAAAACAAAGTATCGACCTAGTCCTGTTTTGCTAGAATGTGGTCTACGTCTTTTTCTCCTTCTGCTATCAACTTTTTAATTCTGTAAGTAGAAAAATCTGCATCTTCAAATAGATAATGTAGGCTTCCTTCTCTTCTACCAATTCTAACTAAATCTGTTATAGATGCACCATGCTTTTCATTTAACGAGCGATATTCCAATTCAATTTCTTTGAGTTTATTTTTTGTTGTCTGATCAACCTTTGCAGCATCATCATGTAATATGTCATATATAGTCTTAATAAGAGATAGGTATTTTTTGGTAACTTTCAGCATTTCAATATTCTTATCAGTTTTATCCATAAACACAATATCTCTAGCCCTATGCCATACTTCTATCATATTTGTTGGAAGCTCTTTTTGTTGACGTGGAAAGACATCAACGATATAAAATTTCTTATTTATCTGCGGCGAACGTCTTAATACTTCCAACATGGGCGTATTCGTAAGCAAACTTCCATCCCACAGATATTTGCCGTCTTTCTCAGTCCATCTTAAACCGTAGAATGGATATCCGGCACATGCGACTATTTTATCTATATCTATATCAGAATAAGCACTATCGAAAATAACAGGTTCTCCTTTCTGTATATCTGTAGAGGTTATTATGAGTCTGGAATGCGCTTTATTATCTTTATTATTATTATTATTGTTTCTGTGACGGTCGATTTTTTTAAGTTTGTCAATATCTATATATTGTTTCAATGTTTTTTTTAGGGGTATTTTATCGTACAGATATGTCCATTTGTAAGGCATAAAGTAATCTTTGGAATCTGGGTTGAACCACCTAGGTAGGAATGCCTTCGGATTGCCATAAAGCATAGAATAAAATGAAGACCATATAGACATCATTTCATCTGATGACATGAATGGAAATGGTGACTGCAAGAACTGATTCGGGAAGCTCATATTCTCAGACAATGATAACCAGAAGTCTTCAAGAATAGATGATGGTTCGTCAATACCTGCATTTTGGGCAGACGCTATAATGGAGGTGTTTATAGCCCCAATAGAAGAACCTGCCAGAACGTCAAAAATGATGCCATTCTTATTAAAGCCCTTATAGACACCACATTCGTATGCTCCCAAAGAGCCACCGCCTTGTAACACAAGAACAGTTTCAGACTCAAGTGTAGGTGAGTGGTGTGCACTTTTTCTCGTAGACATGATCCTACTGTCTTTCAATGGTTCAACTTAGTATCTATATATTTCTAGTTTTAAGACTACTTTCAAATTGTTATATTTATCTTAAATTCTTAGAACCCACTTTATAAGCAATAGATCGAATTGATCTGAGATTGTATTGGGCCGAACTTTGAATTTATTAGCTATGATAGTGAGATGGTGGAATTACTTCATAATAGATTAATAAAAACTTAACACAGAATTTTCATTCTTGAAGCAAGACCGTTTACTCAAATCTAGTCTTGTCAATAAACGTTTACTATCATAGAGATACTGAATTTTAGCGGTTACACATAGACTCTTCCACTTCCAATCGAATCTCTTGAGAGACCATTTAATACGATGATTGCAGATTTCCAATACAAAAGATAAGTCCTTTACGCAGATCCTTCGCTCACGAGAGTTATAATCTTTATTCGCTAACAGGTTTATACATTGGAGATTTCATGGAATCATGAACATTGCAAAGTCTGAACAACCAGTTAGAGTTATTGCAAAGGCATGCGGCTGTAATATTATTATTATTATTATTTTTCTATGCCGCGATTCAATTAATTCAGTATGAATAACAATAATGATGACAAGAAATGATGCCAAATTGCTAGGTAGATATTATATGATACGCTTTGATAGTGTATACATATGAGTGAATATGAAAATATGCGAACGGCTGATATTGTGGCTGAAGCATTACTTGATTGGCAAGTAGAAGTCATTTTTGGCTTACCGGGCGATGGAATAAATGGATTCATGGAAGCCTTAAGGCGTCGTAAGGATAAAATCCGATTTGTTCTTGTTCGGCATGAAGAGTCAGCAGCGTTTATGGCGTGTGCGTATGCAAGGTATACCGGAAGACTCGGTGCATGTGTTGCTACTTCTGGCCCCGGTGCAATTCATCTTTTGAATGGACTGTATGACGCCAAATTAGATAACACACCTGTTATCGCAATCACAGGAACAACTTATTCTGATATGATGAATTCAAATTATCAGCAAGATGTCAATCTAATACAGCTGTTTTCTGATGTATCAGTCTATAATAGTATGATAAACGTACCAGAGCAAGCTGAGATGGTGGTGGACTTTGCTTGCAGAACAGCACTTTCACGTAGAGGAGTAAGTCATATAACGATACCGATAGACATTCAAGAAAGAAAATTGAAGGGCGATTATTCAAGACATAAGGTTGCAGGACATACTTCTGATATCTACAACCACTTAATTCTACCCGACAAAAAATTGATAGAAGATGCGGCATATATTTTGAATTCGGGAGAAAGAGTTGTAATACTTGCGGGACAAGGAGCTCTTGGTGCCGAAGATGAGCTTGTTTCTGTCGCACAAAAATTGGGTGCCCCAATAGTTAAGGCACTTTTAGGGAAAGCCGTAGTTCCAGATGATAACTCCTACAGTATAGGAGGTATTGGCTTACTGGGCACAGCACCAGCCAGTGATGCGATGAGCGAGGCAGATACATTATTCATGATAGGGACCTCATTTCCATACATAGACTATCTCCCTAGACCAGGACAGGCAAGAGGAATTCAAATTGATATCAAACAAGAGAAAGTAGGGGTGCGTTATCCTGCCGATATTGGATTAGTAGGTGACTCGAAACTTACTCTATCCGCATTAATTCCGTTATTACATCAAAAAACAAACCTTGAATTTTTGAAATCCAAACAGGAGGCAATGAAAAACTGGAACAAGTTGATAAAAGAAAGAAGTAGCAGGACAGATAGACCGATAAAGCCACAATATATAGCTGATATATTATCTGATGAGTTGGAAGATAACGCTATAATTTCTGTCGATAGTGGTACTATCACTACGTGGGCTGCTCGCCATATCAATTTACGAAAAGGAATGAAGTTTTCTGTTTCTGGAACACTAGCTTCAATGGCATGTAGTTTGCCGTACGCAATTGCTGCACAGATTGCATTTCCTGATAGACAATCAATAGCATTTGTTGGAGATGGAGGATTTGCGATGCTTATGGGTGAATTTGCGACCGCAGTACAATATGATCTTCCAATCAAGGTATTTGTTATAAAGAATGATACTCTGGGCATGATTAGATGGGAGCAGATGGCTTTTCTAGGCAACCCTGAGTTTGGAGTAGAATTTACGCCAATTGATTTTGCAAAATTTGCTGAGGCATGCGGCGGTATAGGTTACTCTATCAAAGAACCTAATCAGGTACGATCCACAGTTCGGAATGCAATGAAAGAAAGCAAGCCTACTCTGATTGAAGCTTATGTTGATCCATTTGAACCCCCCATGCCTCCAAAGACCGATATGGTGTTTGTAAATAATTTAGCAAAGTCATTTGCTAAAGGCCAACCATACAAGGGAAGAATAGGTTTAACTTTATTTAGAGATAAAGTACACGAGGTATTAAAGGATATTCATTCTCACCCTGACTGATGACTAACACGGCTTGGTAGCTTCCTACCGGTAATAACTTGAATTCTGCTTCATTGACTAGACCTCCTTAATGCCATGTTAGTGTTAGCCCTAGTTTTATTTTTCTGCAGCTGGTGATTGATAAATTGGTATGCCTACAATAATAAAGGAAAGCATGAGCAACTTAATATGCTCTCTTCTTGACGACGTATAATAAGAAGTTATTATCAATGCTAATTTCATAAGAAAAGGAGATACTGAAGCTAATTATTTCTCTTGCTATCCGGAATGCAAGCTTTGCTCAGGTGCTGCAAAAACAAAATACAATAAGATTCTATTTAAACCTCCTCTAATTTAATATGCTTCTCAATAGGACGGTTTTCGATACATTGATCTGCGAACTTGATTAGTTAATCTCATGTTTTCCAATTGGATAGTAACGTGTATACCATCGAGTCGTTAAAAGGCACGAAAAATGAGGATATAAAAAAGACAAATGTTTTCATTACCGTAGCTACAATTATTCCATTGCTTACTAACATTCGTGATACCAATTTAATGCTAACGGTAAAGAATAATCCACTGATGAGGATATTCTAAGCGGCTTTAATATGATGAATCCTGTTTCACATCTCGTATGCCGT
>C688J18823_10000832_pt1 | contig 18436 bp, 17 predicted proteins | sample HopSoiMetagenom1_FD_18823 | JGI IMG/M metagenome (IMG submission 18823) | reverse complement strand
GGGCCTCGGCATTGCCGAACGGCTCCGGCTGCAGAACGACGTCGTGGTGAAGAACATCGCCGAGGAGAAGCGCAAGGATCCCGCCGCCAAGCGGGCGCTCCTGAGCGAGGTGGACCTCGTGATCCTNTGCCTGCCNGACGATGCCGCGAAGGAAACCGTTGCCCTGATCGACAGCATGGGCGCTGCGGCGCCCAAGGTGCTCGACGCCTCGACGGCGTTCCGGGTCGCTCCCGACTGGGCTTACGGCTTTCCNGAACTCACGCCGGACCAGGCCGACAAGATCCGGNCNGCNCGAAAAGTCTCCAATCCCGGCTGCTATCCGACCGGCGGCATCGCGCTGCTGCGGCCGCTGGTCGATGCCGGCTTTTTACCTCCGGACTATCCGGTCACCATCAACGCGGTGAGCGGTTATTCGGGCGGCGGCAAGTCGATGATCGCGAGTTTTGAGGATGGCAGCGCGCCGTCCTTCGAACTGTATGGCCTCGGCTTCGAGCACAAGCATCTGCCGGAGACCCAGCTTTATTCAAAGCTGACGCGGCGGCCGATCTTCGTGCCGTCGGTCGGCAATTACCGGCAGGGCATGCTGGTCTCGGTGCCGCTGCATCTCGACACGCTGACGGGCAAACCCAGCGGCGCCGACCTGCACGCCGCATTGGCCAAGCGCTACGCGGGAAGCAAGTACGTCTCGGTGATGCCGCTCGAGAACGCGGCGACCAAGGGCGGGCGGATCGAGCCCAAGGCGCTCAACGAGACCAACAAGCTCGAGCTCTACGTCTTTGCCAGCGAAAAACATCGCCAGGCGGTGCTGGTCGCGCGGCTCGACAATCTGGGCAAGGGCGCGTCGGGTGCGGCCGTGCAGAACATGCGGCTGATGCTGGGCTTGGCCGATAAACAATAGGAACGCGTAATGAGCATGAAGAAGATCGGCATTCTCGGCGCGTCCGGCTACACCGGAGCCGATGCGGTGCGCCTGTTGGCGCGGCATCCGAATGCCGAGATCGCCGCGCTCACCGCCAACACCCATGCCGGCAAGGCCATGAGCGACGTGTTTCCGCATTTCTTCATGCTCGACCTGCCGAAGCTCGTCGAATGGGAAAAAGTCGACTGGAGCCGTCTCGATGCGGTGTTCTGCGGGCTGCCGCACGGCACTACGCAGGAAATCATCGCGGCGGTTCTCAAAGCCAACCCCAGGATCAAGATCCTCGACATGTCCGCCGATTTCCGGCTGCGCGACAAGGACACTTACGCGCAGTGGTACGGCCATGAACACCGGGCGCTGGAATTGCAGGGCGAGGCGGTCTACGGCCTGACCGAGTTCTATCGCGAAAAGATCGCGGCCGCGCGGCTGGTTGCCTGTCCCGGCTGCTATCCGACCGCGGTGCTGCTGGCGCTGGTGCCGCTTGCCAGGGCCAGGCTGATCGACGTCGACGACATCGTCATCGACGCGAAGTCGGGCGTCACCGGCGCCGGCCGCGGGCTGAAGCAGAACACGCTGTTCAGCGAGGCGGGCGAGGGGCTGTCGCCCTATTCGGTCGGCACCCACCGGCATGCGCCGGAAATCGAGCAGGAGATCGGCGTCGCCGCCGGCTCCGCGGTAACGATCAACTTCACGCCGCATCTGATCCCGATGGCGCGCGGCGAACTCTGCACGTGCTACGTCAAGCTCAACGGCGCGACGCCGGACGATTTGCGGGCCGAGCTGGAGAAGGCCTACGCCAACGAACCCTTCGTGCATGTCGCGAAGAAGGGCGTGCTGCCGCAGACCCAGAATGTGCGCGGCTCGAACTATGTTCAGATTGGCGTTGTCGCCGATCGCATCAAGAACCGGGCGATCGTGATTTCCACGCTCGACAATCTGGTAAAGGGGTCTGCTGGTCAGGCAATCCAGAACATGAACCTGATGTTCGGTTTGCCCGAAACTGCAGGACTGGAGCAGATCGCGCTGTTTCCGTAACGCGAGGTGCAGGGTGGACGAGCAAACACTGCAATTCTACCGCGGCAATGCCGAAGCCTATGCCGGGCGCACGTTCACCTCGCGCCAGGCGCGGCTGAAGGCGTTTCTGGCGCGGCTTTCGCCGGGTGCTTCCATTCTCGAACTCGGCTGCGGCGCCGGCGGCGACACCGCGGAAATGCTGGCGCGTGGGTTCGATGTGCGCGCGACGGACGGATCGCCGGAAATGGCTGATGTCGCGTCAAGGCATCTCGGCCGCACGGTCGAGACGTTGCTGTTTCATGACCTCGACGAGGTCGAAGCCTATGATGGCGTCTGGGCCAACGCCTGTCTGCTTCACGTTCCCCGCGACGAGCTCGCCGGCGTTCTGGGGCTGATCCGGCGCGCGCTCAAACCAGAAGGCGTCTTCTACGCCAGCTACAAGGCCGGCGATGCCGAGGGGCGCGACACGCTCAACCGATATTATAATTATCCATCGCCGGACTGGCTGCGGACCAATTATACAAGTGCCGGAAACTGGAGTTCGCTGGAGATCGAGACCGGCGAGGTGATAGGTTTCGACAATCAATGGGCCTCGATGCTGTTCGTCGTGGCCAGGAAGGGCCGCTGACGCCCGGTTGGGCATCGCGGCTGGCGAAGAAAGATGCGGTCCTTGGAGTCCGGCAGGAAAATCATCGGCGTACTTGTTGTCGTTGCGATCGGGCAGGTCATTGGATGGGGCACGGTCGGCCTTCTGGCCGTCGTGGGTCGGGAAGTCGGCGCTGATCTCGGCATGGACATCTCGGCGGTGTTTGCCGGCAATTCGATCTTCTACGTAGCTACGGGTTTGTCCGCCCCGGTTCTGGCCAAAGCATTCATCCGGTTTGGGGCACGCCGTGTGATGATCGCCGGCACCATTGTCGCCGCGCCGGGCTTCGTTCTGCTGTCCAGTTCGACCGGCCCCGCGTCGTTCTTCGCCGCATGGATCATCCTCGGCATGGCCGGCAGCGCGACGTTGGCCACCGCCACCTACATCCTGCTCAATGAGATTGCGGGCCGCGCTGCAAGGCGTGCGATCGGCGCGCTGATGCTGGTGACGGGGCTGGCCAGCAGCGTTTTCTGGCCGACCACCTCGTTTCTCTCGGATGCGCTGGGCTGGCGCGGCACCTGTCTTGTCTATGCCGGGCTGATGGTTCTGGTCTGTCTGCCGCTCTACATCTTCGGATTGCCGCTTCGCACTGAACGGAAAGAGGAGATCGGTTCGTTGCTGTTAACTGGCGAGCCCCGCATCGTCCGGAAAAGCACGTTCTACCTGATCGTAGCGGCGACCGTATTGTGCGCGTTCGTCACCTTCGGATTCGGCGCCACGATGATCGAGCTCCTGAAAGCGGAGGGCCTGTCGCCGACGCAGGCCGTCACCTTCGGTTCGATGCTGGGCGTGATTCAGGTCAGCGCCCGGGGGCTCGATTTTCTCGGTGGTGGGCGGTGGGATGGGATCACGACGGCGCTGATCGCCACCGCAACCCTTGTCGTGGCGATACTTCTTCTGATGATCGGCGGCGGATCGCACTGGATGATCGCAACTTTCATTCTGCTGTATGGCCTCGGCAGCGGTGCGCTTGCGGTCGCGCGTGCGACCATTCCACTGGTCTTCTACGACAACGTCGAATTTGCCAAGGCAACTTCGCGCATCGCGTTGCCGCTTAATCTCATCTCCGCAGCTTCGCCGCCAATTCTGGTTGGCCTGCTTTCGAATTTTGGCAGCAACGCCCTGCTTGGTTTCGGCATGCTATGTGCGAGCGCGGCCCTGCTGATGCTGTATTGGCTCAGCCGCCACCGTCCGGCCATCCGGCCGATCGCCACGAGCTGAGTCGAGGGTTTGGCGAAACGGCTGTTACCGCGCATGCGGGCAGCGCCAACTACCAGCTCAATCAATTGTGAGATCGGCTCGCGTGCCATGCTTTGAGAGCGGCCTTCTCTTCATCGGCTGTGAGACCGGTGACCGTTCCGCCCGCGGTGCGCGCCCAAAGCAACGTGTCGCGCGCGGTCTCCGAAATTGTTCGCAGCTTCAAGCCGGACGCGCGCGCGGGTGACGTGTCGCGCGTGTTGAAGCCCGCAAACTCCGGGAGCGGAAGCCAAAGCGGCAGCGAGCGCGGGCCAGACCAGCGTTTGATGCCGTGGCTTTCCAGAAATGCGCGGTCCACCCAGGTAAATGTGCAGGACGAGCCCACGGCTTCCGCGCAATCTGCCAGGAACTGGCCCCGGGTGTACGATGGCCCAATACCATCAAAACAACCGGTAAGACGGGTTTGTGCGGCATGCACGATCCACTGGGCGAGATCGCGCACGTCGATGAGTTGGACCGCATCATCTGGCGTTCCCGGCACAAGCACCTCGCCTCCGCGATCAAGCCGCATCGGCCAATAGGTGAACCGCCCCGTTGGATCCTCTGGACCTACAATCAGCCCGGGCCTGCAGATAAACGCACTCTCACCGATCGCCTGCTCACACGCGACTTTGGCAGACCCATAGGTCTCTTCGGTACTGTGCTCGATCTCTGGTGCTGTAGGCGACCGGAGTGGAGCGGTAACCGCTCTCTGCCCGGTCGTGCGGTTGTCAGAATACACTGTCACCGTCGATACAAAGGTCCAATGCTCGACGCGATGCTTAAGTGCAGCAACTGCGCGACGTACCTGGCCGGGATGACGCGACACATCAACGACGGCATCGAATGCCTCTCCGGCAAGCGGCGCGAGGCCGTCCGGTGTGTCGCGGTCCACGGGTAGGAAGCGTGCGCGGTCCGGAACTTTTCCGGCGACGCCTCGCGCGGCGCACGTTACCTCATGGCCCAGTGCACAGGCATGGGCCCCAATTGCGCGCCCGAGAAACTGCGTGCCGCCGAGGATCAACAGGCGCATTGGTACACCAAAAGAAATCGAGCAAATTCAGGAGTAGCACCGGAGGTGGGTCATACCGGTTATGTAACAACCCATTCGAGCAGGGCGTTTTGTGCGTGGAGAAGATAAGCCTTTGCAGCGGCACTCTGGCAAGCTGGATGACGCATTGCGTCAGCAGTAACTTCCTTTCCCTGGAAACGGGCGGGCAGGGAAGGAAAATGACGTCGGGGCGGCATTTCTCCAGAACAGACGTCGAAATCTGGTATTCCAGCATCTGTTGTTCAGTTGCCTCATTTGGCCATGAGTCGGTAACGATCACGTCAGCGTCCAACAGCTCTGCGAGATCGGTACTCGCAGCGAAGTTTGGGCCCAATAATGAGGCGCCTCTAACGTGCCAGTTTTCCGGATAGACCTGTCTCACCTGGATAGGCATCGAGATGGAAGCTTCGACCCACGATCGGAAGATGTTGGCGTCTGGAGCACGCCGACGACCCTCATTCCCCGTGGAATTCCAGAAAGTCCTTGCTGGATTCCATGCGCATGCTCGCCTCAAGAGGTCGCTATAACCAGACCCGGAATCTCAAAATTCCGGATGCGCCCTTCAGCGCCCCGCATGACGATGCAATGAGATGGTGCCCGAAGGGTACTCGCCTTAGACCAGCTGGAAAATAGCCAGCGCCAGCACGGCCTGCGCGATGAAGCCGACGGTGAAGGCCAGCGTGCGGAATACCGGCAGGCCGAGCGTGTAGACGATCAGATGCGCGACACGGGCCCAGAAGTACACGGCGCAGGCCATCACGGTCCATTTGTCCGAATAGTCAATGGCGTTGAGGATCAGGACCAGCGGCGCGAAGATGATCAGGTTCTCGATCGCGTTGTCGTGCGCGAACATCAGCCGGTTGGCCCAGTCCGCGTGCGGCTTGTCGTTGCGCGAGGGGTTGCCCATGGCGCCGGAAAGGCCGCGCACCTGACAGCGATTGATGATGTAGGGGACCCACAACAGCCCGGTCAAAATCACGGTCAGAGTCAGCCAGAACAATTCACGCGTCATTGGTTCCCCCTCAAACGATTTTCGAATCCCGGCGTGGGACGACCGACTATAGCGAACCGCGCCTGATGGCGCTATGCGCGGACCTTGACGTAGCTGCCGGGCGCGTCCTCGATCGGCGGCATCTCCTCGCAGCCGACGGCACGCGCGGGCACTTGCTCGGCGTCCAGGCTCTCCAGCCATTGCCGCCAGTCGGGCCACCACGAACCCTTGTGTTCGGTCGCGTTCTTGATCCAGTCGGCGAGCGTGACATCCCTGATATTGTCGTTGGTCCAGTACTGGTACTTGCCGCCGGCCGGCGGGTTGACCACGCCGGCGATGTGGCCGGAGCCGGACAGCACGTATTTGACCGGTCCGCCGAAGAACTGCGAGCCGTAGAGCACTGAATCCGCCGGCGCGATGTGATCCTCTTTGGTCGCCAGATTGTAGACGGGCACCTTGACCTTCGACAGGTCGAGCAGCGTGTTGTCGAGCACCATGCTGCCGGAGGAGAGCCGGTTCTCCAGATAGCAGTTGCGCAAATAAAACGAATGGTTGGCCGCCGGCATCCGCGTGGCGTCGGAATTCCAGTGCAGCAGGTCGAAGGCGGAGGGCGGGTTTCCCTTCAGATAGTTGCTGACGACATACGACCAGATCAGGTCATTGGAGCGCAGCATGTTGAAGGCCATCGCCATCCTGCTGCCTTCGAGCACGCCGGCGGCGTGCATGTCGCGCTCAAGCGCCGTGATCTGGTCTTCGTCGACGAAGACCAGGAGATCGCCGGCATGGGTGAAGTCGACCTGCGCCGCAAAGAACGTCGCAGACGTCACGCGCTGGCGCCGCTTCTCCGCGAGCCAGGCCAGCGTCGAGGCGAGCAGGGTGCCGCCGACGCAGTAACCGGCGGTGTGGACCTTCATCTCGCCCGTCACCTTTTCGATGACGTCCATCGCGGTGAGCGGGCCTTCCTTCATGTAGTCGTCGAAGGTCTTCTTGCCGAGTTCCTTGTCCGGGTTGACCCAGGAGATCACGAACACGGTGATGCCCTGGTCGACGCACCATTTGATGTAGGANTTTTCCGGCTTGAGATCGAGAATGTAGAACTTGTTGATCCAGGGCGGCACGATCAGGAGCGGCGTGCGCAGCACCGTCTCCGTGGTCGGCGTGTACTGGATGAGCTGCATCAACTCGTTCTGGAAGATCACCTTGCCCGGCGTCGTCGCCATATTGACGCCGACGACGAGGTTCGACGGGTCGGACTGGCGGATGCGCAAATTGCCGCGGCCGGCTTCGATGTCTTCGGTGAGCATCTTCATGCCGCGCACGAGGTTGTCGCCGTTCGAGGCCAGCGTCTCGCGCAGCACCTCCGGATTGGTGAGCACGAAATTCGACGGCGCGATAGCATTGGTGATCTGCTGAACGTAGAACTCGGCCTTCTTGCGCGTGTGCGGATCGAGGCCGTCGGCGTTCTTCACCAGTTCCTGCGCCCACTGCGTGGTGAGCAGATAGAGCTGCAGCACGAAATCGAAGAACTGGTTCGATTTCCACTCCGGATCCTTGAAGCGCTTGTCGCGCGGCGACGGTTCGATCGCGGGCCTGGCCGCTTCGCCGGCCATGCGGCGCGCGGCCTGGCCCCAGAGATCGAGATAGGCCTTGCCGAGTTTCGTCTGCAGGTCCGTGGCGCGCTGGTTGTCCGAAAGCCAGTATTCCGCGACCTTGGAGAAGGTCTTGATGACCTCACCGACTTCGCTGGGCGGCTTGTCCTTTGCTTCCCCGCCCTCGCGCGGCTTGAGATAGGCCGCAAGCGCCTGGCCGCTCGTCTCCATCGCCTTNGCGATGTTCATGGCGAAGGCTTCGGCGTTGAAGCTCTTCGAAGCCNGGGTTTCGGTGTTGACGTCGCTCATATCAAGGACACTATAGCTTCATTTCGGGTTCGTCACCGCGTGGATTGATGGCAAGAGGGTTGGGGTTAACCCTGTTGCACTGCGATAAAGTTTGCGTGTTCACACAAGTTGCACACATTGCAGCCGCACCGATCACGTTTGCTCTTTGGGCTTTAATCGTTTCGGGCGACAATGGTTTGAACGGTTCTAGCGAAATCAACGCTGCGGGACGACTTGGCGTTGCAAGGCTCGTACCAGCGCCTAGATGCGATTGCGGTGCAGAGGTAGTTGGGGATTTCCGGACGGATGCCGGTCACTCGGACAATAAGGCTGTGGTCGATTGCCGCGCTGGCCGTGACGGCATTTGCGCTCGGCGGCTGCTCGACCCAGATCGCGGATATGCCGGGCGTTGGCCTGCCGGCTGGCGCGCCCGAGCGTCCGAAGGAAGCCGGTGGCTATTTACCGGTGCACGACCTGCCGCCGGAGCGTGATGAGCAAGCAATCAAGCCGGCCGAACTGGCTAAAATCCAGTCAGAATTGACCGCCGCCCGGGACCGTCAGGCGACGGCATCCACCCCGGCAAAGCCGGCCAAGAAGTGAGCGGCCGGCTATCCTGACGCGACTTGGCTGCCTCCGGATCTGGTCCGGCGAATTAAGTGAAAACGCCATAAAAACTGGCGCCGTCGGGCTCCCGTGGTAAAAGAACCCAATTCAACCGCATTGCGGGTCCAGAGCCCTTAGGGACCTCGCGCCTGAATTCGCTCTAAATCCTTGATTGAGCGCGACTTCTGACCGAAGCCCCAGTCTGGTTTCGATAGCCGCGAAGGTTCCCTCGATTCTGTCCCGCCGGTTGTCGGAGCAAGGGTCCCATGGAAGATTTTTATCGCATCCGCCGTCTGCCGCCTTACGTGTTCGAGAAGGTCAACCAGGCCAAGGCGGCCGCGCGCAATGCCGGGGCCGACATCATCGACATGGGCATGGGCAATCCGGACCTGCCGACGCCGCCCCATGTGCTGGAAAAGCTGAAGGAGACGCTCGGCAAGCCGCGGACCGATCGCTACTCGGCCTCGCGCGGCATCAACGGCCTGCGCAAGGCGCAAGCCGCCTATTACGGGCGGCGGTTCGGCGTAAAACTCAATCCGGACACCCAGATCGTGGCGACGCTGGGCTCGAAGGAAGGTTTTGCCAACGTGGCGCAGGCGATCACCGCGCCCGGCGACGTCGTGCTGTGCCCCAATCCCAGCTACCCGATTCACGCCTTCGGCTTTCTGATGGCGGGAGGCGTGATCCGCTCGGTGCCCTCGGAACCGACGCCGCAGTTTTTCGAGGCGGTGGAACGCGCGATCATCCATTCGATCCCGAAGCCGCTGGCGCTCGTGGTCTGTTACCCCTCGAATCCGACTGCCTATGTCGCCGAGCTCGATTTTTACAAAGATCTGGTGGCGTTCGCGAAGAAGCACGAGATCTTCATCCTGTCGGATCTGGCCTACGCGGAAGTCTATTTCGACGACAACAACCCGCCGCCCTCGGTGCTGCAGGTTCCCGGCGCGATGGACGTCACCGTCGAGTTCACCTCGATGTCGAAGACGTTTTCGATGGCGGGCTGGCGCATGGGCTTTGCCGTCGGCAACGAGCGGATCATTGCCGCGCTGGCGCGGGTGAAATCCTACCTCGACTACGGTGCGTTCACGCCCATTCAGGTCGCCGCCACCGCCGCGCTGAACGGGCCGGACGACTGCATCAAGGAAATGCGCGACACCTACCGCAAGCGCCGCGACGCGCTGGTCGAATCGTTTGGCCGGGCCGGCTGGGAGATTCCGCCGCCGCAGGCCTCGATGTTCGCCTGGGCGCCGCTGCCCAAGGCCTTCGAGGGGTCGGCAGCATGCAGTTCGCGACCCTGATGGTGGAGAAGTCAGGCGTGGTGGTTTCGCCCGGCGTCGCCTTCGGCGAGCATGGCGAGGGCTATGTTCGCATCGCCATGGTGGAAAACGAGCAACGTATCCGCCAGGCCGCCCGCGGGGTGCGGCGCTTCCTTGAAAGCGGCATTGAAACGTTGCACAACGTGGTTCCTCTCGCCAACCGGCGCTAGTTCCTTTTATTGCAGGTTCTCTCATTTATGGTCGCACCCCTGAGAGTGGGTATCGCAGGGCTCGGCACTGTTGGCGCCGAAGTCGTCCGCCTCATCGAAGAGCAGTCGCGGACGCTGTCCGAGCGCAGCGGCCGTGGCGTACGCGTCGTTGCCGTCACCGCGCGCTCGAAGGCAAAGAAGCGCTCGCTGGACCTGCGCGGTGTCGACTGGGCCAAAAGCCCGCTGGCGCTGGCCAATGACCCCAACATCGATTGCTTCGTCGAACTGATGGGCGGCTCCGGCGAGCCGGCGCTGTCGGCGATCGAGGCCGCGCTGAAAGCCGGCAAGTCGGTGGTCACCGCCAACAAGGCGCTGATCGCCAAGCACGGCATCCGGCTGGCGAAGGCCGCCGAGAAGCACGGCGGCGCGCTGAACTTCGAGGCGGCGGTCGGCGCGGCCATTCCGGTCATCAAGACGCTTCGCGAGGGGTTGGCCGGCACCGGCGTCAATCGTGTCTACGGCATTCTCAACGGCACCTGCAACTACATCCTGACCCGGATGGAGCAGGAGGGCCTGTCATTTGCCGAATGCCTGAAGGATGCGCAGCGGCTCGGCTATGCCGAGGCCAATCCGTCGTTCGACGTCGACGGCCACGACACCGCCCAGAAGCTTGCCATCCTGGCGAGCCTCGCCTTCGGCACCAAGGTGGCGCAGAGCGCGGTCTATGTCGAAGGCATTTCCTCGATCGCGCCGGAAGATCTTCGCGCGGCGGAAGAGCTCGGTTATCGGGTCAAACTGCTGGGTGTGGCGGTGCGGACCGCCAAGGGCATCGAGCAGCGCGTGCATCCGACCATGGTGCCGAAATCATCCTCGATCGCCCAGGTGATGGGCGTCACCAACGCCGTCACCGTCGACGGCGAAGGCATTCCCCCCATCACACTGGTAGGACCCGGTGCCGGCGGTGCCGCGACGGCGTCCGCCGTCGTTGCCGATATCGCCGACGTCGCGCGCGGCATTCGCGCAAAACCTTTCGGACGCCCGGTGGAGCGGCTGCGCGAAACCAGCAAGGCGCCGATGGAGCGCCACGAGGGCGGCTACTACATCCGCCTGATGGCGCGCGATCTTGCCGGCACCGCCGCCACCATCGCCACCCGCCTTGCCGAACAGAAGATCTCGCTGGAATCGATCGTGCAGCGCCATCCAGAAGGCGTCGATGCGAACGGCTCCGCGAAGAAGCCGTCACCGGTTCCGGTCATCCTGATCACCTACGCCACTTCCGAGGACGCGGTCTACCGCGCGCTGGAAGCGGTTCAGCGCGACAAGGTGATCAGTGGCCGGCCGCAGGTGATACGGATCGAAAAGAACTAGCGCGCGTTCTGTTCGGAACGCGCCAGAGGATTGATTGCGGCCATGGGGCCGCTATGCAGGTTTAAAGGAGTAAGCCGATGTCGACCCATATTTCCGTTCCGCCGCAATTGCTGCTTGAGCGCATCCTGACGCTTGAAATCGTGCGGGTGACGGAACGTGCTGCGGTTTCGGCCGCGCGGCTGCGCGGCCACGGCCAGGAGAAGGCCGCCGACCAGGCCGCGGTCGACGCGATGCGCCGCGAACTCAACAAGCTGCCGATCGAAGGCACCATCGTGATCGGCGAGGGCGAGCGCGACGAGGCGCCGATGCTGTTCATCGGCGAGAAGGTCGGACTGAACGCCGGTCCGCAGGTCGATATCGCGGTCGACCCGCTGGAAGGCACCACGCTGTGCGCCAAGAACATGCCAGGGGCGATCGCGACCATGGCGATGGCCGATGGCGGCACGCTACTGCACGCGCCCGACGTCTACATGCAAAAGCTCGCAGTCGGCCCGGGCTACAAGAAGGGCGTGGTCGAGCTCGACGCGTCGCCTGCCGACAATGTCCGCCGACTCGCGAAAGCCAAGGGCGTCGAGCCTGCCGCGATCACAGTGCTGGTGCTCGATCGCCCGCGCCACGCCGATATCATCGCCGGCGTCCGCTCGACCGGCGCCGCGGTGCGGCTGATCACCGACGGCGACGTGGCCGGCGTGATCCATTGCGCCGATCCTGATAACACCGGCGTCGACATGTATATCGGCACCGGCGGCGCGCCCGAGGGCGTGCTGGCCGCGGCGGCGCTGCGCTGCATCGGCGGCCAGATGCAGTGCCGGCTCATCCTCGACAGCGAGGAGAAGCGCGAACGCGCGCACAAGATGGGCGTGACCGATCCGAAGATGATCTACGGCATCGAGGACATGGCGCGGGGCGACTGCCTGTTCGCAGCAACCGGCGTCACCACGGGCTCGCTGCTCTCAGGCGTCAAGTTCCGCAAGGACGTGATCGAGACCGAGACGGTGGTGATGCGCTCGGTCACCGGTACGGTGCGTTACATCAAGGCTGAGCACCGGCAGCTCGACAAGTTCCATCTGGATTGAGGCTCACCGTCATTCCGGAGCGATGCGGAGCATCGAATCCGGAATCCCGAGGTTCCGGGTTCGATGCTGCGCATCGCCCCGGAACGACGAAACAAAAAACAAAAACAAGGGAGCGCAAACATGTCCGACGTGTCCGCAGTGAAAGCGCTGGTGTTCGATGTGTTCGGCACCGTCGTCGATTGGCGCACCAGCCTCATCAACGATTTCACCAAATGGTCGGAGACCTCGGGCATCCAGGCCAACTGGACCGCGTTGGTCGACGGCTGGCGCGCGGTCTACTCTGCCTCGATGGACGAGGTGCGCAAACATCCAGAACGCGGTTACCAGATCCTGGATACGCTGCACCGGCAATCGCTGGAAAAACTGGTGGCGCAGTTTTCGATTCAAGGCCTGGGCGACGCCGATCTGCACTACCTGACGATGGGTTGGCACCGCCTGCACGCCTGGCCCGACAGCGTGCCAGGGCTGACGCGGCTGAAGACAAAATACATCATCTCGCCGCTCTCCAACGGCAACGTCGCGCTGCTGACCAATATGGCGAAGTTCGCAGGTCTCCCGTGGGACCTCGTGATGTCGGCGGAATTGTTCGAGCANTACAAGCCTGATCCCGAAACCTATCTCGGCGCCGCCAAACTGCTCTGCCTGCCGCCGGAGCAGGTGATGATGGTCGCCGCCCATAACAACGACCTGAAGGCGGCACAAAAGCTCGGGCTGAAGACCGCCTTCGTCGCACGTCCCACCGAATACGGCCCGCACCAGAAATACGATTTCGAGGCGAGGGGCGACTGGAACATCGTCGCCAAGGATTTTGGCGGGATCGCCGACAAGTTGGGGTGCTGATTCCCGCTCGTGTTAAAGATGTAGGATGGGTGGAGCGCAGCGATACCCATCAACTCTGCAACCACGAAGACGATGGGTATCGCTGCGCTCCAGCCGTCCTACGCCTTGCGTGATGTGTGGCGCACACGCTGAACGATAACTTCGCTGTCGGTGACGCGGTAAAAAATCAGATAGGGATAAGGGCTGAGAGTGAGGCGCCGCACGCCTGGAAGGTCGGTCGCTTGCCCCGCGTAAGGGTGCTGTTCCAGCAACCGAAAAAGAGTTTGAATGCGCTCGCGAACACGGTTTGCCCCTTGGGGTGAATCCGCTTCGATGTACTCCAGCGCCTTCGCGATCTGCGTCGCCGCCCGCCGTGTGACGCGTAACCTCACACGGGACGCTTTGCCAGGATCGCGCGCATCTGTTCGTCGGTGGCGAACTCACCTCGCGCGATCTCCGCATCTGCTTCGGCGAGGTCGGTGCGTTCCTCGGGCGTCAAGCGAATAACCGGTTGCTCTTCGCCGGCGACCTGCAAAAGCAGGCGCGCAAGTTCGTCCTGCACCTCGGGGGGGAGGGCGCGTACGCTGTCGACAGCATGTTCAAGCAGTTTGGTCATGGTTGGAAGATAAGCGTTTCCCCGGCGGGAGGGAAGGATTTCAGGGGAACGTATGCGCCTTATTTTACCCGTATGCTACGGGGCTTGCCTGTACGTGGCAAAGACCTTGACTGCATCTCCACGGCCCGGGCCAGTCTTTCGACCGCGGGAACGATCGTCTGGCGTGAGTGGCCACTGAAGCCAAGCACAAGGGCAGATCGCGGCGCCGCTGCGAGATATAGCCGGCTCATGGGCCGGATAACGACGCCGTGCTGGCGGCCGGCACGCTCGACGGCAACATCCGAGAGGCCTCGCCGCGTGAAGGCTATGAGATGCATGCCCTGGTCCGGTGCATTGACGGTCAGATCGGCGCCGAGTTGGCTCTTGAGCGCGGCGACCAACTCGTCGCGCTGCGCTTTGTACAGCAGGCGCATGCGACGAATATGCGCGGCGAAGTGCCCCTCGTGCATGAAGGCGGCCACCACGGCCTGGCTTAAGGTCGATGGCTGCCGGTCCATCAGATAGCGGGCGGCAACGAACGGCCGCAGCAGCGCATGGGGGATGACGGCGTAACCGATCCGCAGGCCGGGAAAGAGCGCCTTGTTCAGTGTGCCGATATAAATGACGCGCTCACCCTCATCGAGCCCCTGAAGCGAGGCGAGTGGCCGGCCGCCATACCGGAATTCGCTGGCATAGTCGTCCTCCACGATCCATGCATTCTTCTTCCGTGCCCAGGCCAGAAGTTCAAGGCGACGGGCCATCGAGAGCACGACACCCGATGGAAATTGGTGGGAGGGTGTCACGAACACGGCGCAGGCGTTCGGCGCCGATGTGATGCCTTTGCCGACGTCGATGCCTTGGCCATCGACGGGAATCGGATGCACCGTCGCGCCGGCGGCCAGCAAGGCCTGCCGCGTCAGCGGATAACCGGGATCTTCAACCCAAACCTCTTTGTTCCGGTTCGGAAGAATCCGGATGACGATGTCTATCGCCTGCTGCGTTCCGGCTGTGACCACGATCTGTTCGGGATCGCATTTCACCGCGCGGGCGGCTTGCAGATAATCGCAGATCGCCTTCCGCAGTTCGATCGTTCCGCGCGGGTCGGAATATCCAAAATGGCTCGCATCCAGCGAACGAAAGGTTCGTGCGCTGAGCTTGCGCCATAACTCCAGCGTTCTGTCGTCGATCAGGGTGCGTCCCAGGTTGAACGGGCGCTGATCGCTCTGCACCGTGACATCGACGAAATCGCCGAGGGGCTGCACTTGCACGGCTTTGAACGGGATGGCTGCAACAGGCTTTTGGCGTCGCTGCGGATTTGCCTCGATCGGCTCGGGAAGATCGGGCGCTATGTAGGTACCGGACCCATGCCTGCCGGAGGTATACCCTTCCGCGAGAAGCTGCTCGTAGGCGGCAACCACAGCGGAGCGCGACACGCCAAGCTGCGAGGCAAGTTCTCGCGTGGATGGCAGCTTCGTTCCGGGCCGCAAGCGTCGTGACAGGATCGCCGCGCGAAGCTGCAGATAGAGCTGTCGGAAAAGCGGCGTGTCGCTCTCGCGAAAGACCTCGAGCGCATAAAGCTCTGCCCAGCTTTGTCGGCTTTTCATGTCGGCATCCGGATCGGTATCGGCGCGAAAGTGGTATTGAAAGCTTGCGAAAAGTGGACCTTTTCGACAGACCACTCAGCAGGCTATTCCGACGTGGAGGGCGATTCAAGCCGATGCGATCGCCGAGGCTGCGCTTTCAATCCGATTTCACGAGGATCAGCATGAGTTCGCCTCAACTGCGTCGTGCCGATCGCGCGATGTCCGAGCAACGCACATTTGAAATGCTGGAGCGCGGGTTCAGCGGACAGCTCGCGACCATCGGCGCGGATGGCTATCCCTATTGCATTCCGCTGCTCTACATCTGGATGGACGGGGAACTATACGTGCATACCGGCAGCGCCAGGGGACATTTGCGGGCGAATGTCGAACGCGAGCCGCGCATCTGCTTTGAGATCGACGAGCCCGATCAGGTGTTCGACTACGGCCGCTTTGAATGCGATTCCGGCCTGGCCTACCGAAGCCTGATCCTGTTCGGCAAAATCCGGATCGTCGAGGAGAGGGCGGTCAAGCAACGCTTCTGCGAGGCGCTGATGGCAAAAATACGGCAAGCCGGATAGCACGCGGCCCAAAAGCTTTTTCCCGCGCATCGACGGGATCACGGTCTACGTAATTGCCGTCGAGCGAATGACGGGCAAGGAGATGGCGTTACCCGCGCTCTCCGAGCAGTGGCCTGCGAAAGATCGAACCAAAACGCCGAACGCGCGGCCGTGACCAATTGTGCGGGGAGTTCGTAGGATGGGTAGAGCGAAGCGAAACCCATCACGTTCGCGCACCGTTGCTGATGGGTTTCGCTTCGCTCTACCCGTTCTACGGGTCCGTCGTTCCTATCCTGCGCCGCCCTGGATCACGCCGAACCAGCCAAGCCCCTTATACGTCTCGTAACCGGGCGTGGCGTGGAACGCGACCAGTGCGCCGGAGCGGTCCTGCGAGAAGCCGGAGCGCCGGCCCTCCAGTGGAAGCGAGACGCGTTCGGTGAGCAGGCCCTGGCCGTCGGATGCGGCGATCACCCGGAAATTCGAATCGACCAGCAGCACGCGCGCCTTGTCGGCGGCGCCGACGCGCACGCCCTGGACGATGGCGCGGGCCTGCGGCTCCCAGTCGAAATGGATCGCCAGCACGCCGATTGGTTTAGCGCTGGCCTTGCCGCCTTCGCGAACGCTGGCGCAATAGGTCACGACCTGGGCGTTGCCGAGCAGCGGTTGGCATTCGACGTCGCCGACGGCGTAGTCGTCGCCGGTTCGCAGGCCCCGCGCCGCCTTAAACCACTTGGTGTGCGCCACGTTCTGGCCCACGACGCCAAAGCGATCGGCGCGGCCGTTGGCGCGCACATTGCCGTCGAGATCGCACAGCCAGAGATCGAGATAGACGGTGTAGGCGCCGAGGATCACGGCCAGCCGTTCCGAGACATGGGCCACAGCTGCCGGCTCCGGCGCGGCCGCGCAATCGACGACCGCGGAATCGGTCGCCCACCAGCGCACGTCGCAGGTGCGCTCATAGAGGTTGCGGTCGATCAGCTCGATGGCGTTCAGCGACAGATCGACCATGCGCTCGCCGCGCGAGCGGTCGGCCATCTGCGCGATCGAGGTCATCAGGTTGCCGGTACGGTTGGTGAGCTGGCTTTCGAGCTCGCGGGCGATGGTCTCGACCTGCTGGCCGACATTGCGGACTTCCTGCGCCACCACGGCAAAGCCGGCGCCTTGCGCGCCGGCGCGCGAGCTCTCGATCAGCGCGTTCAGCGCCAGCATCTTCATCTGGTTGGTGATCTTCTGGATCGACTTGGTCTTCTCGCAGGCGACCTGGTTGACCTCGGCGGTCAATCTGGCGATCAGCGCGGAAACGTCGGCTTCATCCTCGGCGCCCGCCGCATTGGCGGGCTGCTTTGCGATCGTTGCGGTCTTGGAGCGAAGCGCGACGGACATTGGCGGAAATTCCTCAGTCTTTGTGCGGATGTCGATCTTCTGCGGATCGGCGGGACTCAACGACAGCGTGTCTGCCTCCTTTGTCGGGGATCATGGCTAACGATTGGTTTATGTTTCAGGGCCTTGCGGGTAGTTTTACCGGAACAAGTTGCATCTTCTTTGTGCAAGTTGCTTTTGTCGGCAGAAGCCCCGCCGCGGGGCGGGGGCGAGCCTCGCCGCGCGATTCGTTCACCGGGACGGCACGCCATCGCCCGGTTTGTCCCCGGTTTGCGTTTGCCGAAGGGCCGCTTTGCCCCTATTCCTCGAAGGCATCATGACGCTTCCCGCATCCGCAATCCCCGTTGAGCTGCCGCCGGCGTTTCTCGGCGTGTCGCGTTCGGCGACCGGCAAATTGTGGCGCGACCGGCTCGATGCCAGGGGCGCGGCGCGGGCGCTGGCGATCACCCAGCGCTACCAGTTGCCGGAGATGCTGGCGCGCGTGCTGGCGGGCCGCGACGTCGGGATCGACGAGGTCGAGGATTTTCTCGATCCGACCATCCGCAAGCTGATGCCCGATCCCCATACCGTGACGGCGATGGAGACGGCGGCGAGGCGCATTGCGGATGCGGCCGCCCGCGCCGAGAAAGTCGCGATCTTCGGCGATTACGACGTCGATGGCGCGACCTCGGCCGCGCTGTTGGCGTGGCATTTGCGACATTGCGGGCTCGATCCGCTGATTCACATCCCCGACCGCATCTTCGAGGGCTATGGCCCCAACGTCGAGGCGGTGCGCGGGCTCGCGGCCAAGGGCGCGACGCTGCTGGTCACCGTCGATTGCGGCACCACCAGCCTCGAGCCACTGGCGGAAGCCAGAAAACTCGGCATGTCGGTCGTCGTCATCGACCACCACCAGACCGGCGACGAATTGCCCGAGGTCGACGCGCTGGTGAACCCGAACCGGCCTGACGATCTCTCCGGCCTCGGCCATCTCGCCGCCGTCGGCCTGGTGCTGATCACGCTGGTGGCGGTGAATCGGGAATTGCGCGGCCGCGGCTTCTGGAATGCCGAGCGGCCGGAGCCGGATCTGCTCGGCATGCTGCACCATGTGGCGCTCGGCACCGTGGCTGACGTCGCGCCACTGACCGGGCTCAACCGCGCCTTCGTCGCCAAGGGCCTGATCGCGATGCGCCGCCGCGACCATGTCGGCCATACCGCGCTGATGGATGTGGCACGGCTCAATGGCCCGCCCGAAGCCTGGCATCTCGGCTTCATGC
>C688J18823_10000831_pt1 | contig 18445 bp, 20 predicted proteins | sample HopSoiMetagenom1_FD_18823 | JGI IMG/M metagenome (IMG submission 18823) | reverse complement strand
CATCAATTGTTTTATAAACTTCCTAATACAAAACAATCAAGACTTCTAGAAAGATGAGGATAAACAAATGCAAATGATGCCAAATTGGCTTAAGAAACGTGCTTCTTTAACACCAAACCGACCTGCGATTATTTTTAATGGTCAACAAACTACTTTTGCAGAATTATATGATAAGGCCTATTCAGTTGCTGGTAAACTAACTTCTAGTGGGGTTAAGAATGGACAATTTACTGCACTGCTATTACGAAATCATCTTGATTCTGCAGTGATATTATTAGCACTACAATTACTAGGTGTTCGAGTGGTTATTTTAAATAATCGCTTAACAGCAGAAGAGATTGTTTGGCAACTTAAAGATTCAAAGGCTGTTTTTCTGATAAGTGAGGAGTTTTTTCAAGAGAAAACAGAGAAAATTAAAAGTAGCCTAAGAGACTTACCACTTTTATTGAAAGAACCGCTAGAGGATACTCCGATTGAAGAGCCCCTAATTTTGGAAGAAATTGATTTAGATGAAATTTGTACGATCATGTATACTTCTGGAACAACTGGCCACCCAAAAGGGGTCATTCAAACGTATGGAAATCACTGGTGGAGTGCAACAGGCTCTGCTCTGAACCTTGGGTTGCATGATGATGATTGTTGGCTTTGCATGGTTCCTCTATTTCATATTAGCGGTTATTCGATTTTAATGAAAAGTATTCTATATGGAATGAAAATGGTTCTTCATGAGAGGTTCGATGAAAAAATGGCCCTAGCAGACATTCAACAAGAGCATGTGACAATCATGTCAGTGGTTAGTACAACACTCACTCGAATTCTTGAACAATTACATGATCGTAAATTGCCTGAACACTTTCGATGTATGTTGCTCGGTGGTGGGCCAGCAGCCCTTCCGTTACTAGAAGAATGTGTTTCAAAAAAAATTCCAGTTTTTCAAACATACGGAATGACGGAAACTTCCTCACAGATTGTTACCTTGTCACCCGAAGATAGTTTGAGAAAACTTGGTTCGGCGGGTAAACCTCTTTTTCCTTCTCAATTAAAAATCATTCAGGCTGAAAAGAAAGAGGCAACGCCCAATGAAACGGGTGAAATTGTTGTCAAAGGACCCAATGTAACCTCAGGCTATTTAAACCAATCTGGAGAGATCCAAGATGGCTGGCTACATACCGGGGATATGGGTTATCTTGATGAAGAAGGTTTCTTGTTTGTACTAGATAGACGATCCGATTTAATTATTTCGGGAGGAGAAAATATCTATCCCGCCGAAATTGAAGGAGTACTGAATTCTCATCCTGCCATTCGTGAATCGGGTGTCATTGGGAGAAAGAATAATAAATGGGGAGAAATCCCTGTAGCCTTTATTGTAAAGAATAGTTCGATCAAAGAAGAAGANATCGTTGTGTTTTGTTTAGAAAAGCTTGCAAAATATAAGATCCCAAAAGAAATCCATTTCATTTCNGAAATTCCGCGAAATGCATCAAGAAAAATATTGAGAAGGAAGCTNCGAATTTTATTAAATGAACCAATGCAGTCATAAGATTTTTCAACTTGAATATAGAGGAGGATGCAATTTGACGACCAAATCAATATTAGTGGTAGAAGATGAGGAGAAAATCTTACGATTATTAGAGATTGAGCTTGAATATGAGGGGTATGAAGTAGGGAAAGCGATGGATGGCATACAAGCTCTTGAACGATATCGTAGTCAAAAATGGGACTTGATCCTTCTTGATGTGATGCTACCTGGCATAAGTGGAATTGAATTACTTCGCCGCATACGTGCTAATGACGTGATCACCCCTGTTATTTTATTAACGGCGAAAAGCTCCGTTGAAGATAAAGTATCTGGACTTGATTTAGGGGCAAATGACTATATCACGAAACCTTTTCAAATTGAGGAATTACTTGCTAGAATTAGAGCTGCGTTAAGGATGAAGCCTTCACTTACACAGGAACAAGATGAAGCATCGACAACTCTTCAACTAGCTGATTTAAGTTTGGATGAAAAAACCAGAGAAGTAAAAAGAGGGAATGAAAGTATTGAACTGACACCCAGAGAATTTGATTTGCTTGTCTATTTGTTGAAGAATAAACGCCAGGTGTTAAATCGAGTCCAGATCATTGAATCGGTATGGGGGTATGATTATTATGGCGATACGAATGTTGTTGACGTTTATATTCGGTATATCAGAAAGAAAGTTGATTTGGTGAATCATGAACCACTTATCCATACCGTTCGTGGTGTTGGATATGTGTTGAGGGAGGAGAAATGAGACTTCGTAACAAGATTAATTTATCAACAGCTTTTTTGTTTTTCTGTTTATTTATCCTCTCCAATATTTCAATCTACTTTGTGTTTAGTAATTTGATTCTAGATAGCGAAATGGAGCAGGCAAAGGCAGAGGCGGAGAAAATTGCTAAAGGAATAAATGATTCTTTAGGGACCGTTTCAGAGGAAACACTTCTTCGTGCATATGTACCTATCGATGGAATGATTCAAATTGTTGCTTCTGATAATAAATCTTTTCCCCCTGTTACGTCTCCTTCGGAAAAAGAGCTCAGTAATCGAAGTGTTCAATACTTCAGTGAGGAGAGGAGCGATAGGATCGAGTATAGCAAAAACACCTATTCCTTTGATACTATTCCGATTATTTTAGGTGACGGCCAGGTCGCTAACCTGCAAGTAACAAAAAGTATTCAAACGGTTATGGAAGACCTTTCTACTTTACGACTTGTTCTCCTTGTAGTAACTACGATTGCCATGATTCCCATGTTGATATCAAGTCGATTATTAAGCAATTTTATTACAATGCCTATAACTTCCTTAACTGAAACAATGAAAGATATTCGTAAGAATGGCCATTTTAAACGAATTCATTTAGAAGATCGGTCGAAGGATGAATTGTATGAAATGGGTGAAACCTTCAATCATATGATTGATCTATTAGAAAGCAACTTTGAAAAGCAAGATCAATTTGTTTCGAATGCTTCACATGAATTAAGAACGCCATTAACGATCATTGAGAGTTATTCAAGTCTGCTGAAAAGAAGGGGACTGAAAGAACCAGAAATTTTTCATGAGTCCGTTGAATCCATTCATTCCGAGGCAATACGTATGAAAGAAATGGTCGAGCAATTGTTGCTATTGGCTAAGCATAACGAAGAATGGAATATACAGCTTGAAGTTATTGATCTTGGTGAACATGTGAGACAGACAGTGAAATCGTTTGAGAGTGCTTACCATCGTGAAGTTCACTTTCAACTGCAACAAGAGGGTATTGAAGTGATGGTGGATACTCAAAAACTAAAACAGCTTACCTATATTATTTTGGATAATGCAAAAAAGTATAGTGAAGATATAATTACAGTCGAGGTTGGAGTAAAGGATGAGAGCCCGTTTATTCAGATTATTGACAAAGGGTTAGGGATCCCTAAAGATGATCTGGAAAAAGTATTTGATCGTTTCTATCGTGTTGATAAAGCAAGAAGCAGAAAAAAAGGAGGATCAGGTTTAGGTCTATCACTTGCTAAAGAAATTGCTGAAGCCATGAATGCAATACTTACAATTGATAGCCTAGAAGGAGTTGGTACAACTGTTACCATACAACTTCTTAATTCTAAATAAGATGAAAAACAGGCGTTATTCTCATGGATTTCTCATTATCAACATGCATAATGGATAGAAAAGGCGATGAGGTGGATAAATGAAAAGAAAATTTTGGTTTGGGTTAGGTGGAGGAGTCATTGTCCTAGCCCTTCTCATATTAATAATTGTTTTATTCGTAAATCCAATTTCAGGAACAACGGCTTTAACAGAGCAAGAAGCACTGAATGTAGCTGAACAACGATATTCAGGAACAGTAAAACAAATTCAGCAAAAAGAAGATGAATTTGTAATTGAATTAGAGCGGGATTCTGTAATCTATGAATTAAGGGTTCACTCGTTATCGGGGGAAGTGTCTTCATTAAAGAGGATAAAGGAAGTAGGCAAACCCGATGCAAAGCTCGATCATTCAAATGATCCAGTTTTGCTAAAGGAAGAGGATATTCACACCATCGCTTTACAAACTGCTAAAGGAAAAATTGAATCAATAAATCTATTGAATGAGGGAGATGACCTCATTTATCAAGTGGTTGTAAATGAAGGAAATACAAAAACAAGCCTTTCCATACATGCTATGTCTGGTGATGTGCTCAAAAAGGAAGTAGTCGATGTGACAGAATCACAGAAAAGGCTAACAATTGAGGAAGCAACAAGTATTGCACTAGAAGAAGTGCCTGGTGTTGTTGATGACGTTGATGAGGAGACGATCAATGGGATAGCCTACTATTTTGTTGAAGTCGAATCTTCTTCTAATGAGCGTGAAGCAATTGTCGAGATTAATGCCATTACTAAGGAAGTAAAATCTATTACCTGGGATGATGANGGTAATGATGATTAAATGAATTTAGTTACACATTTTATCTTTTCTAGTTTCAGTGGCTAGTGGTTATAAGCTGCCTGTCATGAAGGTTAAAGAACAACCTTCCTTTTGAACAAGGAGTCACTTCTACTAATCAAATTCTAATCAAATTCTAATCTTACTCTTCGTTTGTCCTCATTTTTCTTGGATATATTGAATATGTAAAGAAAATTAGTAAAGAAAACAAAGGAGGAAATAAAAATGAAAAGAAAAGTTTTGATCGGTACGGTAGTCTCTGCACTTGTATTAGGGGGAGCTTTTGTAGTGGGAGCTTCAAATAACGATGACTCAAATTCTTCAAAAAGCACAACTAGTGATTCTTTAAATAGCATTAGCAAGAGTGAAAATGAAAAGATTTCGATTGAAGAAGCAGAAACAATAGCTCTTAAAGAAGTAAAGGGTATAGTAGACAGTGTTGAGTTAAAACAAAAATCCGATAAAGTGTTTTATAAAGTAGAAGTTGAAAACGATGATCTTGAGTATGATGTCTATATTGATGCCATTACAGGTAAGGTAACTTCAGTCAACCAAGATGATCAATACAATGATGATTTTGACGATGATCAATACGATGATGATAAGAACGACGACAAATATGATGATAATAGCGATGATGATCTTGTTGGGGATGACGATGACTCTTTGTCTGTTAATGCCAATAATACACAAATAAACAATACCATTTCACAAGCTCAAGCGATCAAAATTGCTGAAGAAGCAGTAAATGGTAAAATGACTGAGATTGATAAGGATCAAGATGATGGATTACTTCAATTCGAAGTCGAGTTACGTACGGATCGTGGAAAAGCAGAAGTAGATGTAGATGCAAGTACTGGAAAAGTACTTAAAGTGGAGTTTGATGATTAATTTCTGTACGATTATGTAGGGTTACAAGAAAGAGGTTTGGTAAAGTACCAAACCTCTTTCTTGATATTATTAATATAATGCTTTCTTTAATGCCTGTAAATTATCATCCATAATGGAAAAGTAGTCCCTATCCTTTTCAATATCCTCCGATGTCAAAACCGATAAATTATGCAAGTAAAGTGGCTGTGCGCCAATTTCGCCTTGAACAATTTCGGTAAGTTTTGAGCTGACATTTTGTTCAAAAAAGATATAGTCTGTATTATGTTCTTTTGCGGTTGAGACAATCGATTCCAGTTCCTTTTGTGAGGGTTCATTTGATGATGAAAAACCAGAAATACTGATTTGTTTAAGACCATAGCGTAATTCCCAGTAACCATAGGCTGCATGTGAAACAATGATTTCTGGCTGCTTTGCCTGACTGATTACTTCTGAAAAATCATTATTTAGGGTATCTAGCTTTTGTACCAAGGCATCATAATTATGAACAAATTGCGCTTCATTTTCTGGCATTTGTTTGATTAGGGCATCTTTAATGGATTCTGCTAATTCTTTAGAATAGATCGGATCTAGCCAAACATGCGGATCAATATTTCCGTGATTATGGTTATCCTCTTTTTCAGAATCCTCCACATGTATTTCATCTTGTGCATGATCTTCAGTTGTATTAGGTGCTCTGCCTTTTTCTATATGGATATTTCCCCCAGCCTCCAGTAAAGTAACCTTTTCATCCTTTAGGGTACTTTTAGCTTTTTCAACAAAGCCTTCTAGACCAAGCCCTACATAGATAAAGAGATCTGATTCCGCTAATTTCATCATATCTTTTTGAGAGGGATCAAAGGTATGCTCGTCAGATCCTGGCGGGTAAACGGTTTCTACATGTACAACATTTCCACCAATTACCTCAGTAAAATATTGCAGTGGATAGACAGTGGTGTAAATTGTTAATTGCTTGTCAGAATCTTCCTGGCTCTTTTTGCTTTCAGTCCCGCCGCATCCAGCTAAAAATAAGCTAATAGGTAGTAAAAAACTTATTAATAGTTTTATTCTCTTCATAAGCGACTCCCCCTTTATTAAACAGTAAATCGTATTTATTACGATTTAAGTAAGAAATTTTTTTGTTAATACGTAATCATTCCTATTTCACTTTTGTAATCATACAAAATATATAAAAAAAAAGCAAGGTAAAATATTGCCATATTATAGCTTTTTTCTGTATGCTTATAGTGTAAACTTTTTTGAAAGGTGATTTGCACATGAGAATTTTAGATGAAGTACTAGCTTATAATGAACAATTTGTTAAAGATAAAGAATACGAGGAGTTTGCAACAAGTAAACTTCCAAATAAAAGAATGGTTATTTTATCTTGTATGGACACTCGGTTAATGGAATTACTTCCGCATGCACTGAATGTAAAAAATGGAGATGTCAAATTGATTAAAAATGCGGGAGCTGTTATTAATCATCCATTTGGAAGTGTAATGAGAAGTATTTTAGTAGCGGTTTATCAGTTGCAAGCAGATGAAGTTCTTGTCATTGGACATCATGATTGCGGTATGGGTGGATTAAAAGCAGATGATATGATTCCAAATATGAAAAAACGCGGTGTAACACAAAAAACACTCGATACTCTTGAATATTCAGGAATAAATGTACAAAGTTGGCTAAAGGGTTTTAGTAATGTGGAAGACAGTGTTGCGCATAGTGTGGATGTTATCAAGAATCACCCACTTTTACCTGAAAATACACCTGTACATGGATTAGTCATTAATCCGGAAACAGGGAAGTTAGATTTAGTTGTAAATGGGTATGAAAACTAAATAGGTTTAGTAAGAATGAATAAAAAGAAAAAAGCGATGTTTAAATCGAAACATCGCTCTTTCTATTTAAGATCATTTCAAAAGAAGTGGTTTTGACTACTCAAAGTGCTCCTTTTTTTTGAACAACCCTGTCCATTTTTCCGGCACAGGGTCGAGTCCCCCTGGATGGAAAGGGTGACACTTTAGTATTCTTTTCACAGCTAGGAATCCACCTTTTAATCCTCCAAATCGCTTAACAGATTCAAGTCCATAATGAGAACAGGTTGGATAAAAACGACATGTAGGTGGTTTTAGTGGTGAAATGATCAATTGATAGAAACGAATGATGACGATTAAAATGGCTTTTAGCATTAGATCTAATCCTTTTTACATGTGTCATTAGAAAAAACATATCATATTTAGATCATGTCGTATAAAAATTGAAATTGCAAAAGAAGCTAAAGGTTCAATAAATTTTTCGAATCATTTTATGGCAGTCTCCTTTATAGGATAGGAGATAAAAGCCTTGAAATAGACTCTTTAAATCGAATAAACCAAGATCGTTTGTTGTATTCCTCGAGTGTCCACTCTTTCGATACTTCTATATCTTTTAGGTAACTTTCAGTTAAACTTTTAGCAATACATTCATTATATAGAAATGCATTTACCTCGAAATTTAATTTGAAGCTTCTAACGTCAATGTTCGCTGTCCCAACGGATGACACTTGTTCATCAACGATAATAGTCTTTGAATGGATAAAGCCATTATCATAAATGAAAATCTTTGCACCCGCTTTTAACATTTCCCCGACATGATAGGTAGTTGCCCAGTAAACAAAGAGATGGTCTGGTTTATTTGGAATCATAATTCGTACATCTTTCCCTGTCAGAGCAGCTATTCTTAAAGCATCGAGGAGACTCGCATCTGGAATGAAATAGGGCGTTTGTATCCAAATAGACTTTTTCGCTGAAGAAATCATTTTGATATACCCATACTTAATTTGTTCCCATTCTGAGTCAGGTCCACTTGATACAATTTGCATACCAATTTCTCCGGTCTTTTCGAACGTAGGGAATAAATCAGGAGAATAATCAATATCGTGACGGTAGGAAGCCTGGTTCCAATCTAAAATAAACCGAGTTTGAATAGCATAAACAGCACTTCCGGTTATGCGAAGATGGGTGTCACGCCAATAGCCAAATTTTTCTTTTAACCCTAAATATTCATCCCCTACATTAAATCCACCAATATATCCTATTTTTCCGTCAATAATAACAAGCTTTCGGTGATTTCGATAATTGATCCTTAAATTAATTAATGGAAAAAAGGAAGGGAAAAAGACTTCAACTTCTCCGCCGGCGTCCATTAAGTCTTTAAAAGCCTTTTTTCTAAGTGATCGGGATCCCAGATCATCATAAAGTATGCGTACTTTCACACCGTGCTTAGCTTTCTCTGTTAATAATTGAATCAGTCTTTTGCCTAATTGATCGTTATTGATGATGTAGTATTGCAAATGGATAAAATCCTCCGCATTTTTAATGTCCTCAAATAATGCATCAAATTTTTCTTTTCCATCAGTAAATATATCAACCGAATTATCACTCGTTAAAATCGCATCATTATTAGCAAGATGCATATAAATTAAACCTTTATTGTTTTTTGCTACCTCATTACGTGAGGAAAATAGTTTTGTGCGAAAATTAATTAATTGTTCATTAAGGATTTCTTCAATCCCAACCTTTTTTCGATCTTCCCATTGAAATAATTTACCTTTGGTTAAGGTTTGCCCAAATAGCAAATATAATATAAATCCAAGTATAGGGATGAAAAATAAAACCATCAGCCATGCCCAAGTAGGTCCTGCATCTTTATGTTCCAAAAAAATGACTATTATAGCTAAGATCAAGTTTAAAAAAAACGTAAAACTAACGATATCCGAGTATATATCCATCATTTGTGAACCTTTCTGATTAGCTATATTTAACTTCATTCAGCAGAAGTATCCAACTTCTATAAGTGGTGAGATGAATGCCAGCTTTTATCAATTCAGTGGGGGTTCAAACCTTGACTGAATGAAGTTAAAGCCTCCGGCGGAGACATTCGATTTTAAAAGGAAGTTTGCTCCATCTTAACGGGCAGTGAGACCCCTTATCAAAACCATAAGGGTTCAACTGCCCGTAAAGATCCGACAAGATCTTTTCTTAGAGCTTTAGCTCTTAGAAAAGTCAGTCAGGTGTAGCGTGATAAGTGCGACTAACCATAAGTGTGAGGTCTTCCTACTTATGGAAGTCTTCTTTACCCGAGCGAGCGAAGGTATTATCTGTGCGCAAATACGCCGAGGTGCATTTGATTTAATTCCATCTTTTTTTGTTGAGTATCTAGTCCTATTTTAACATGAATAAAAAAAGATTCCTCTTTTTGGTTTGGAAAAGGATGATAAAAAAGAAAGGCGTTAATTATTAAATTGTGGGCATATTAAATTCGGGAGGTCGATCAAATGACTCAAGAGTTAATTCATGCTGTCAATAAACAAGTAGCAAATTGGACTGTTCTATATGTTAAATTGCATCATTATCATTGGTTTGTAAAGGGGCATCACTTTTTTACGTTACATGAGAAATTTGAAGAGCTTTATGACGAAGCAAATGGTCATATCGATGTTTTGGCAGAAAGAATTCTTTCGATTGGCGGAAAACCTATATCTACACTCAAAGAATGCCTGGAAATAGCTTCTATTCAAGAAGCAAAGGGCAATGAAACAGAAGATGACATGGTTCGTGAAATTTGTGAGGATTTTGAGAAAATCATTCAAGAAGTACAAGCGGCTATGAAATTAGCAGAAAATGCATATGATCAAGGAACAAGTGACACGCTACTCTCAATTAATGGAAGTTTACAAAAACATGTTTGGATGTTAAAAGCCTATTTAGGCTAAATAACAGAAAAAATGCTTTAGCCTAAGGGTTAGAGCATTTTTTCCGTTCAAAAGAAGAGACTCCTTCATAATGAAGGGGCCCTTAAAATGAAATAAAATTTATGTATGTATGGTCTTAATGTAGATTTCTTTGGTTCGATAACGGGCTTCGTTGTTGACCGTAGTCTTCTTTAGCAAATTTCCCTTTTAGGCTTTCAATTAAATATAAGCCCATGAGTGTAAATAGCTCTTGTTCATCCATATCTTGAATGAGATGGAGTAAATCTTCGCGTGACATTTCTTCGAGAAAAGCAAACGCTAACATATCAATGTCTTCTTCGTCCCCTGTTAACTTATTCCGATAAAGCTCGTATAGTTCATCTACTAGCTTCATTTATTTCACCTCCTATTCTTAGTATATATTGTTAAGGCTATTTTTACATTATATTTAATTCTTCCCTGTATTATGTGGAAAAATGCTCTTATTAAAAAGACTTATTCTAATATAAAGTGATTTCATGAAAGGGAAAATTAAATGAAGAGTTTGGTTCCAAATATTGACTCGATATTTTTATCGTTTTCCTCCCCGATAAAGATTATAATTAAAATATACTAGAATAAAAACCGGGGTGAATTATGGAAACTTTTAATGATGAAAAAGGTGGGACTGTTAAGCTTTCCTTTTTGAACGATTCCTTTTCGAAACAGGCGGATCATGTCCTAGTTATTTGTCGCTTTTTTGATCAGTGGCTATTAACGAGGCATAAGGAAAGAGGATGGGAGTTTCCTGGTGGCAAAAGAGAACCTGGTGAAACTCTAGAAGTGGCAGCATTAAGAGAGGTTGAGGAAGAAACTGGGGCAAAGTTGAAAAATCTACAATTTATTGGGGAATATGAGGTTACTTACGAAAGTAATTCTTTTGTTAAAGCAATTTTCTCTGGAGAAGTTGAAACATTAACAAAAAAAGAAAACTATTTAGAAACAAACGGTCCTATTCTCATTGGTGGAGATCTTTTATCACTACGCTTTCAAGATCATTACAGTTTTATTATGAAAGACAGAGTTGTGGAGATCGCCTTAGATAAAATAATGGACCTAGTGGCAAAGTAAAACAGCTACTAATAGCTGCCTTAAGTTAAGAACCATTTTTAATTAATTTTTTCTCCAGAAGATCCACGAGCTGGTACATAATGGTTGCAAAGACAGCAATAACCAACAGTGCTAGGAATACAAGAGTGAAGTTGAAAACCTGAAACCCATATATAATCATATAGCCGAGGCCTTTTGAAGAAACTAAAAACTCACCGACAATTACTCCCACCCATGAAAGACCTACATTGACTTTTAAGGTAGAAATGATGGTGGGAAAACTGGCTGGTAATATAACTTCTTTAAATGATTGTATACGGGTAGCACCAAACGTTTGTAAAACTTTCAAATAATTTGGATCGACTTCACGGAATGCTGTATAGACAACAATGGTCGTGATAATGATTGAAATCATAGCGCCCATCGCCATAATAGAAGTAAAGTTTGGTCCAAGGGCAACAATTAAGATAGGTCCTAATGCTATTTTTGGCATGGCATTTAAGATAACGAGATAGGGGTCCAAAATTTTGGAAAGGATTGGAGACCACCATAGAAGTGCAGCGAGTAAGGTTCCAATTAGTGTTCCTAAAATAAACCCAAAAATCGTCTCAGACAAGGTTATACTTAAATTCACAAGAAGCGTGCCGTCCAAAATTTTATCAATCAATAAGGTTCCAATTCTGGTAGGCGAACTAAATATTAGTGTATCGATCCATTGCTGTTGACTGGCTAGCTCCCAACTACTGAAAAAAACGATAAATATGATGAGCTGGTAAAAACGGACCCATCGTTTTTCTCTTTTTTGCGAGGAAATATATTGTTGATGTAGTTGAGTGATATTATCCGATGGCTTCAAGAGATTCCAGCTCCTTCCATATTTTTTGAAATAAAGTTTGAAATATTTCATGGTTTCTTGCTTTAAATGGTGAAAGCTTTCGTAATTCTTCTGGAATGAGAAAAGTTTTATAAATCTTTCCTGGTTTTGCTGAAAAGAGGAATATACGATCACTCATGGCTATTGCCTCTCCAATGTCATGAGTGACAAGAATAGCTGTCTTGTGAAAGGCTTTTAATGTTTCAAACACGAGATTCTCTAAATGTAATTTTGTTTGATAATCAAGTGCTGAAAAGGGTTCATCAAGCATTAGAAGTTTAGGCTCTGTTGCTAATGTTCTAACAAGAGCTACCCTCTGTCTCATTCCACCTGAAAGATGTTTTGGGTATTGACTTTCTACCCCTTTTAACCCCATTTTTCCAAGTAAATTGAGCGTGTAATTCCTTTTCTCCTTATCAAGAAGTTTATTTAGTTTAAGTCCGAGTAAGATATTTTCTTCAATGGTTTTCCACGGAAAAAGATAGTCTTGTTGCAGCATATAGCCAATATCCTGTTTATTGCTTCTAGTTGGTTTTCCCTCTAATGATACAATCCCTGCAGTTGGTTGCAATAAGCCTGCAATGATGGATAGCAAGGTTGTTTTTCCGCATCCGCTTGGGCCGAGAAAGGAGACAAATTCCCCTTCCTCGATTTCAAGGGATATATCAGTGAGGGCGGTGGTTGCAGTTGAATTCGTAAAATAGGTGTGTTGTACATCCATTAGCTTTAAGAAATTCATACTCTGCCCTCCATTATAAATAGATTTTAGGTACCCCGTGCCTAACAGCTTCGCTATTTCATTACTTTTTCTGCGATTTGGGTATTAACGAGGTCAAGGTAATCCATCCGCTTTGGCAATTCTCCTGCTTCATCCATAATATTTTGTAAGTTATTCCACTCTTCCTCATCTAAAATCGGATCCGTCGCAAAAGAACCTTGGTTTTTATAGCGATCGATTACAGTTTCAATAAGTTCAACGTCAGTATCTTCAAAATACTTTTGAATTAGTTTGGCGGTTTCGTCTGAACTATTTTCTTGTATCCATTGTTGGGCTTTATAAATAGCAGCGGTGAATTTTTCGATTGTAGCTTCATTTTTATTTAAAAAGCTTTCTTTTGTCATAAAGGTTGTGTAAGGAACATGGCCGGATTCAGTACCAAAGGATGCCACGATATATCCTTTTCCCTCTTTTTCAAACAGACTTGCTTGTGGTTCGAATAATTGTACATAATCACCTGTTCCAGAAATAAAGGCGTTCGCAATATTGGCAAAGTCAATGTTTTGGATTAGATTCAAGTCTTTATGGGGATCAATTCCATGTTTCTTAAGCACGTATTCACCGACCATTTGCGGCATCCCACCTTTTCGTTGACCAAGAAAGGTACTGCCGTTTAGCTGTTCCCATTCAAAATGTTCTATTCTTTTTCTGGAAACAAGAAAAGTGCCATCTGTTTGTGTCAATTGAGCAAAGTTAATAACCGGATCTGTTGAGCCTTGAGCGGACACATATATGGACGTTTCCGAACCGACAAGCGCAATATCAGCTCCATCAGAAACCAGTGCTGTCATCGTTTTATCTCCGCCCCATGTGGTGGTAATCTCCACATCAAGACCCTCTTCTTTAAAGAAACCTTTTTCAATTGCCACATATTGAGGTGCATAAAAGATGGACCTCGTTACTTCAGCTACTTTTACCTTTTTTAATTCATTTTCAGCCTTTTGTGTACCTATGTTACAAGCGGCAAGGGAAATGGTTAAAATTGAAATTAAAATCAATAGTAAACTAGCTTTCCATGGTCTTTTCATGTCCCGATATCCTCCTTAAGTGAATGACAGAATCAATATAAGCCTAAATTATCATATGAAATGAAATAAAATGTGTGAATGCCTAGAATAGGACACTATAAGGAATGGAAGGGATTACATGACTTTTGTTTTGTACATATTCAAAAAATAGATTCTAGACAAAGGAACTTCTCTTCAATTAATATGATAAATGTGCACTTTTTGTCGAATCAATAAGAAAAATCTATATGTTATTTTTAATAAGGAGATTTTTTATGGAAAATATTAAGAATGGAGGATTGAAATCTAGAAAATAACCTGAATCAGATGGAATGAAAGAAATCTTAATATATTTATTTATCTAACTTCAAAAATAAAGGGGAATCATAAATGGAAGCAACTATGACGAAAGATTTAAAAGAAGGTTCAGAAAAAAAAGAAACAGTGATGAACAAGATATTAGGAGCCATTAGCGGGAGTTTTGCTCCGATTTTAGGTGTACTTGCTGGTTCGGGATTGTTGTCCGCCTTACTAGCTGTTTTTACGATGCTTGGATGGATGTCTAAAGAAAGCGGTACCTATGCGATATTATCTGCAGCTGGACATGCTGTTTTTTATTTCTTCCCTGTTTTTCTTGGGATTACATTAGCGATTAAGCTTGGTGCCAATGCCTATGTTGGTGGTACAATTGGGGCCGCTCTTTTGGAACCTCATTATACAGATTTAATTGCAAATGGAGTTAAAAGTGTAGATTTCATTGGAATTCCGGTAATAGTGATGAGTTATTCTTCAACCGTTTTCCCCATTTTAATTGCAGTTTCAATTTATGCTATCTTAGATAAATTTTTGAAAAAAGTTATTTATAAAGATATTCAAATGTTTATTAATCCACTCATTTCATTAGTTGTGATTGTTCCATTAACTTTACTAGTTTTTGGTCCGTTCGGTACGTATGTTGGGGAAGGTCTCGGTATAGGTATCGAATTTTTAAGTTCAAAAAGTGGACTAATAACAGGGGCTGTGCTGGGTGCTGCTTGGTCCTTCCTGACTATTTTGGGTCTTCACTGGGCAGTTATTCCACTAGCGATTGCAAATATTGCTACTGGCGGCGATCCGATTATCCCGATGGCAGCAGCCGCACCTTTTGCTCAAGTTGGGTTGGGAATTGGGGTATTTTTAAAAACAAAAGACAAAGCCATGAAAACGGTCGCTGGATCAGGGATTATACCTGGTGCTTTGGCAGGTACGACAGAGTTAATTACCTATGGAATCCTTGTACGTTATAAACGATCGATGGTGATTGTAGCAATAGCAGGAGCTGTTGGTGGAGCAATAAATGGGACACTTGGATTAAAAATGATGACTTTTGTACTCCCAAGTTTCTTGTCTATCCCTGCTTTTTCACCGATGGGACCTTATGTAATTGGTGTTTTAGTTGCCTTAGTTTTAGCGGTTATTCTGACATTAATATTCGGTTATGAAGACAAAAATCAAAAGAATCCTTCAAAGGCAATCAAGGAATTAGGCTTAACTAGAGTGAAAAAAGAAACGATCGCAAGCCCATTGAGTGGTGAGCTTGTTCCTTTAAGCAAAGTGAATGATCCACTTTTTTCTGCAGAAATGGTAGGAAAAGGAATTGCGATTGAACCTACAAAAGGTGAAATTATTTCACCAGTTGATGGAACCGTAACGACTTTATTTCCAACTGAACATGCCATTGGCATTACATCCGAAGGTGGAGCTGAAATATTAATTTATATTGGAATTGATACGATCCATTTAAACGGTCAATATTTTAGTTCTCATGTTAAACAATGGGATAAGGTAAAAAAAGGTGATTCACTCATTGATTTTGATATTGAAAAAATCAAAGCTGCTGGGTATTCAGTAACAACACCTGTTGTGATTACGAATACATCTGAATATCTTGATGTTGTATCAACCAAAAGTACAAAGATCAAAGCAAAAGAAGACTTGATTACAGTAGAAATATAATAAAAAAGTTCCGGCACCTTAAGGGTAGCCGGGACTTTTTTACAAAAAGACCATTAGGGAGTTCCTGTGTATTCAGACCCATTGTTTACCCGATAAAGGTTATTGTGGTTGCCATCTCTGTTTACAACATTGTAAAGTCGGAGTCATTCTGGGTATTCAGTGCAGCATCATCATTGTTACAAGCTGTAAGGCTTATTAGTAAAACTGAAATCAGTACTCCATTTAATTTCTTTTTCTTTTTCGACAATGTAAATTCCTCCTTTGAACGATTTATTACTCCCATATTTTCGCTTGTTTTTTGAAAAGTATAGGTGGGAAAAACAACCTTTATTGGGAGAGGAAATGTAAGCTATTGTAGTTGTCGTGGTTCCAGGTTGTAATTTGTGTCTTGTCGTGAAACAGGTTGTGAATTTCACGACATATGATAAAATTGATTGATAATAATTTAACAGTTGAAATATGGAATAAATAGAAAGTGTAAAAAATATACCCAAAAGGAATAAGTTATTATTTGTTTCCAAGGGTGCCTGAGCTTTCTTAGAAAGAAGGAATAAATAGTGATTGCTAAAACAGAAGAGGATTTTCAAGGACTAAAAGAGGCTGGAAAAATAATGGGGATTATTCGCAATGAAATGGTGCGAAAAACACAGCCTGGTATTACAACGAAAGAACTTGATGATTTTGCTGGAGAACTATTTGAACAATATGGTGCGATTTCAGGTCCAAAGGGTGAATATGATTTTCCAGGGTTTACATGTATCAGTGTTAATGATGAGGTAGCACATGGAATTCCAGGAAAACGTGTTATTCAAGAAGGGGACTTAGTGAATATCGATGTTTCGGGCTCAAAGAATGGTTATTTTGCCGATACAGGGCTATCTTTTGTGGTAGGAGAAGGTGATCCTATTTTAACTAAAATTTGCGAAGTAGCCAAAAAAGCCTTTGATGCTGGATTAACGAAATTCAAAGTAGGCGGTAAAAAAAATGCTATCGGTAAAGTTGTTTATCAAACAGCTAGACAGAATGGCCTTAACGTAATCATGAATCTTACAGGGCATGGAGTAGGGAGAGCCTTACATGAATCACCTGATCATATCTTGAATTATTATGATGCATGGGATAAGGAACTCTTAAAAGAGGGAATGGTTATTGCCTTTGAACCGTTTATATCGGCGGGCGCTCAAGAAGTTTACCAAAAGAGTGACGGTTGGACCTACTCAACAGAAGAAAAAAGCTTTGTAGCTCAAATTGAGCACACCATAATCGTAACAAAAGAAGGACCCATGATTATTACAGAATAATAGCGTTGAAATTCCTGATAGGTTGATTCCCGTCAGGAGTTTTTTTTACTAGGAGCTAAAAAACCAATTAATGGGAAAATGTGCAATTAGCACTGATTTTGGTGCAATTATGTGGGAATTGGTGCAATTATCGCTAATGTTTTTTTTTTTTTTTTTTGGTGCAATTCAATAATTAATTCGAAATAAAGGTATAATAAAGGGAAAGAACACCTCTAATAAGGAGATAAAGATGACTGCTATAATGATCCATAAACAAAAGTTTCCTTCTCCACATCCAGAAATTGAATTATCTCTCATTACCTACCGATCAAACGGGTTAAAGGTAAAGGGGTTGCTTGCTGAGCCAAAAGGAGATGAACTCTATGACGGTTTTCTCTATTTAAGAGGCGGGATCAAAAATGTTGGAAAGGTTAGACCCGCACGGATCGTTCAATTTGCCTCAGAAGGTTTCATTGTTTTTGCTCCTTTTTATCGTGGAAATCAAGGTGGGGAGGGCAATGAAGATTTTGCTGGTGCGGATCGGGAAGACGCCTTTTCTGCTTTTGAACTTTTGGAATCAATGGAAAAGGTAAGAAAGGTACATATATTTGGATTTTCTCGTGGCGGAGTGATGGCATTAGTAACAGCGATTCAATATCCGCAGGCAGCATCTCTCGTCACATGGGGGGGTGTAAGTGATATGTTTCTCACATATGAGGAACGGAATGATTTGCGAAGAATGATGAAGCGAGTTATTGGTGGGACACCCACGAAGGTTCCTGAGCGATATCGATTTCGTACACCACTTTATTCATTAGAAAAGCTAGAGTCTCCCGTATTAATCATCCATGGCCGAAAAGATCATAATGTGTCCGCAGAACATGCCTATCGTCTTGAAAATAGACTTAAGGAACTAAATAAAAAAGTAAATGGTTGGTATTTTGATGAATATACTCACTATTTCCCACCTGCCGTTAATCGGAAAATAGTAGTTGACTTGACCGATTGGATGAAAAAACAACCCAATTAAGGTAAAATGGTAAGGAAAATTCAAAAAATATTTAATGTGTGAACGAGTTAAAAATAGTGATAAAAATGGAGGAATAAAAAATGGGGATGCCCTTAGAACTAAATACAATGATCATTACAAAAGGGAATGAAATAAGAATAAAGGAAAATGATTTTATTCTAGTAAAGAAAGATTACCGCTTATATCCGATTGAAGTTCCGATTGAAGTAAGAAAAACAATAGAAAGTGAGTCGACTGCGTTGGCTGTTATTACAAAATTGGAATGGGAAAACAAGCAAACTAAGATTACTTATCAGCTCGTATCACTCAATACAACAAATTAGGGAATGAAAAACAGCACTTGTTAAA
>C688J18823_10000830_pt1 | contig 18449 bp, 17 predicted proteins | sample HopSoiMetagenom1_FD_18823 | JGI IMG/M metagenome (IMG submission 18823) | reverse complement strand
GCCGGCACCGCGACGGTGAAGCTGGCCACGGGCTCGGCCACGCCGAGCAACTTGGCGTCGTGGGTGGTGAACGCCGCCTTGGTCTTCGTCGCCGCCGTCACCGGGACCGAGCGCGCAGGCCCCTCGGCGGTCACGCCCCGCATGAACGCCGCGGTCACTGCGGGCTCGTCGTAACCCTGGCCGGCGACAGCGGGCACGACTGCCGGCCCCCCGTCCTTGAGCTCCACCGTCGCGTCGACCGGCGTGGTGTCGTGGGCGGCCGGGTCGACCAGGGTCGCAAGACCGGCCGAGTCCACGTCCAACGCGAGTGCACCGTCCTTGTCCACGATGCTGAGCAGGTCGGCGTACTCGCGCGGCTGGAGCGTGACCTGCGAGCCGGCGAAGGTGAGCGTGACCGGACCGGCCATGGCCGGGTTGGCGATCGTGGCGAGGGCGGTGTCGAGATCGGTCTGGTCGACGTCGGGCTGGCTCAGCAGCAGCGGCAGCCGCACGGAGGTCTGCCCCGCGCGGTAGGCGTCGACCAGCACCTCGCGGGCGTGGTCCTTGTCGATGGCCACGCCGTTCTGCGGCTTGGTCAGGGCGATCTCGCCACCGCGTAGCGAGATGCCGGCATCACGCGCCGGCTGCCCGGCCTTCTCGTCGAGCAGGTCGAGGAGCGCGTCCATCCGGCGGTAGTCCACGTGCACGACCGGGGTGACCGCGTCGCCGCCGGTGTAGTAGCGCCACAGCTGTCGCGGGTCCCAGCTCCGGCGCCCGAGGGCCTTGGCGACGGTCGCGCCGTAGTCGACGGACAGCCCGGCGTCCTCCGGTGCGACCCGGGTGGTGACGGTGCCCACGGACACCGTGATCGGGTCCTGGCCCTGGATCCGCAGCCCGTGGGCCAGCGCGGCCGCGGCGGTGGACTGGTCCCGGCCGCCGATGTCGATGCCGACCACCGAGGTGCCCCTCGGCACCCTGCCGTCCGCACCGGCGTATGCCGCCACCCAGCCGCCCATGCCCATGACGAGCACCACCAGCACGATCAGGACGACTGCCTGTCCGCCCTCGGCCTCATGGCCGACCCCGCGTCGCCTCGTGCGCCTCACGGGATCACTGTAGGAACAGGAGTCACTCCAATGGTGGTTTTCCGCCGGTCTGTCGGCGGTCGGGTCGCGGCAGCGTGGCGATGGCGATGCACAGCACGACCAGGGCCAGGCCCAGCACGGCGTACCCCTGGCCGGTCGAGGCGACCAGGTAGTCCCCCTCCCCCCGCGGCAGCGCGGTCAGCCCCACGGTGCCGTCGAAGCCCAGGGCCAGTGGCAGCCGGGTGGCCCAGCCGGCCGGCGTGACGAGCAGCAGGCTCAGCGTCGCGGCGGCAGCCAGCACCAGCCCCCACCACCACTGGTAGACCGCGACCGTGCCGACCGCCACCGCGATGCCGCCCACCACGGCCAGCGGGAGCAGCCGGACCCCCATCTCGTCCGCGCGGCTCAGGGCTCGAGGCCCGAGAACAGGTCGGACTCCAGCCCGTCGGCACCGAGCTCGCCCAGCTCGCCGGCTGCGATCCGGAAGTACTCCACGCCCCACATCGGGTTGCCTTCGTTGTTGGACAGCGCGAAGAACGGGCCGTCGAGGGTGATCTGGGTCGGGTAGGACCGCATCGCGTCCATCTTCTGCTCGAGGTGGGCCGAGCCGTCCACCGCGGCCGAGAGGTTCTCGTCCGCGGTGACGAACGGCGGCAGCGGGCCGTCGGGGTCCATGCCCTCGAAGCTCGTGGTGTCGCCGGCCTCGCGCAGCCGGCGCAGGCCGGCCCGCATCCGGCTCTCCGACATCGCGGTCCAGTAGATCTTGGCGATCTTCCACGCCTCGCCCAGGTCCTTCCGGTACGACGGCACCGCGGCCAGCTGGGCGGCGTACATGGCCACCCGGTGGGCCTGGATGTGGTCGGGGTGGCCGTAGCCGCCGAACTGGTCGTAGGTGACGAGCACCTGCGGCCGGAGCTCGCGGACCACGGCGACCAGGTGGTCGGCCGCCTCGGTGAGGTCCGCGCGCCAGAACGCGTTGTCGTGGATGGTGTCCGCCGCGATCGCGTAGCCGTCCTCGTGCCACTGCATGCCGGAGTCGCGGTAGGTGCCGAAGCCGCCGAGCCAACGGTGGTCGGTGACGCCGAGCACCTTCAGGGCGTCGGCGATCTCGCCGCGCCGGTGCTCACCGAGCCTGTCCTCCTGGTCGGCAGCGAGGTGCGTGAGGTCGGGGACCAGGATCTCGCCCATCTCCCCGGCGGTGCAGGTCACCAGCGTGACGCCGGCGCCCTCGGCGGCGTACTTCGCCATCGTGGCGCCGGTGCCGATCGACTCGTCGTCGGGGTGGGCGTGGACCAGGAGCAGGCGTCGGTCGGGCCGGGAGGGGTCGGTCACTCCGCCAGCCTATTGAGGACCCTGGACAGCTCGACGAGGAAGGGCCGGTCGGGGTCCAGCCAGTCCACGTCGTCGAGATCGTCCGGGCCCAGCCAGCGGACCAGGTCGTGCTCGGTCGGGCTGGGTTCGCCGTCGTCGAGGGCGGCCAGCCCGACGCGCAGCACGTACCGGTCGCCGATCGGCTGCTCACCATCCAGCCAGCCGTCCACCCGGACCCGGACGCCGAGCTCCTCGGCGACCTCGCGGACCAGCGACCCGGCCTCGGTCTCGCCGGGCTCGACCTTGCCGCCGGGGAACTCCCAGCGACCCGCCGCGCTGGCCGGCGCGGTGCGCCGGGCGGCCAGCACCCGACCCTGTCGGAGGATCGCGGCTCCGACGACCACCTGCCGCTCCACCACCCCTAGATTGTGGCCGTGACGTCGTCAGCGGGCTCACTCGGCGTGCACCTGGTGCGCACCGACGAGAACGTCGACGAGATCGAGGCGCTGGCCGACCGGCTGGGCGGGCGGGTCGGGCTGCCCTCCCTGCTGCAGGACCTCAACCGCAGGGCCCGCCGGACCCTGGCGCCCGGCTGGGCCGTGCACCGGGCGCTGACCTGGGATGCCGCGGACCGGCGCGACCCGCGGTGGTGGCCGCAGGGCATCTCCACCTCGGCCGACGCGGCCGACACCGAGGAGGTCGGCGGCCGCCGGCTGCTGGTGGTGTCGTGGTACTCCAAGCACGGCGAGGGCTCGCGGCTGACCTTCCTCGACCTCGAGTCGCGGCGGTACCGGCACGTGCTGCTCGTCGTACCGGCCGTCCATGACGGCGAGGTGACCTTCGAGCCGCTGGCCGTGCACGCCGGTGGGCTGGTGTGGCACGGGCCGTACGTCCATGTGGCCGCCACCGCGCGCGGTGTGCACACCTGCCGGGTCGACGACCTGTTGCGCGTTCCCACCCACGGGCTCGTCGAGACGTTCGGCCACCGCTACGTGCTCCCGGTGCGGTTCTCGTACCGAGCCCGGACCGACGAGGGGCTGGAGCGGCTCCGCTACTCGTTCCTGTCCCTGGACCGCGGCGCCTCGCCCCCGGAGCTCGTCGTCGGCGAGTACGGCAGCCTGACGCAGACCCGCAGGCTCGCCAGGTTCCAGCTGGATCCGGCCACCTCGTTCCTCTACGAGCAGGGCGGTGTCGCCCGGCCGATGGTCGTCGAGGACGGCGGTGTCGTCCGGGTGCAGGGCGCCGCCGTGGCGGGCGGGCAGTGGTACCTCACCCGGTCCACCGGACCGTGGGTCCCCGGCTCGGTGTACGCCGGGCGGCCGGGCGCCTTCCGCCGCTACAAGTGGGCCACGCCGATGGGTCCCGAGGACGTCGCCTGGTGGCCGTCGACGGACCTGCTGTGGTCGGTGACCGAGCACCCGAGGCGGCGGTGGGTGTTCGCGATGAGGCGGTCGCGGTTCGGCTGAGGCTCACCCCTGACGCGGCACCAGCGCCAGCTGCCTGCTCTGGGCCACCAGCCGGCCCGCGGAGTCCCAGACCTCGCAGTCCTCCTCGAACATCCCGCCGGCCAGATTGCGGGTCTCGTGGCGCACCTTGAGCCAGCCCGCCGCCGGTCGTGCACGCACGTGGATGGTGAGCTCGAGCGTGGGAGCCCAGCCGGGCATCCCGAGGTCGTAGGTGACCGGCGGCAGGACGTCACAGACCGCGAGCAGCGACAGCGTGTCCGGGTCGCGCCCGTCCGGCCAGCGGAACCAACCGGCGATCGAGCCGGTCAGGCCGGGCGCGCCGCCCCAGACCGTGTGGTTCGGGTCGAGGCGGAGGTCGAACCGGTCGAGCATCGGTACGAAGGCCTTGACGTCCGCCGACGCGTCGGCGGAGCGGACACACTCCTCCGGTGGCGGCAGCACCGGCTCGGACGCGCGCGTCCGGACGTCCGGTGCCCGCTCGGCGAACCGGGCCAGGTCCCCGCAGGTGGCCAGCGCGGTGATCCGGGCGGTGCCGTCCTGCACGACGTCGAGGGCCGCGGTGGCGACCGAGCCGCCCTCGCGGCGTACGTCGACGGTGACCAGGGCGGGTCCCGGGGTCGACGCCGAGAGGTAGTGGGCGCTGATGGCAAGCGGATCGGGTTTGGCGGGTACGGCGGCTCGCACCGCCTGACCCATCACGGCCAGCAGGTAGCCACCGTTGATGCCGCCGCCGACGACCCAGCCCGGCGCCAGCTCGACGCCGTACCGACCGTCCCCGACCGGCGTCACCGCGGTGAGCCGGTCGAACTCGAACGGCTCACTCATCCCAGCTGAGCGCCGAGCGCTCGAAGGCCTCTCCGGTCTGCACCGGCACCACGCAGAAGACGAGTCCGCCCGGGTCCTGCAGGATCGTGTACCCCTCGCGGTCCTCGAGCACTGTCGCGCCGAGGCCGACCACCCGGGCCACCTCCGCGGGCACGTCGTCGGCCTCGATGTCGAGGTGCACCCGCGGCGGGGTGCCCGAGCCCGTGCGCTGCGACTCCAGCGCGACCGAGCCGATGCCGCCCAGCGAGCGGTACTCCGGCATCCCCTCGTCCTCCCCGGCCGGCGTGACGCCCTGCACCCCGGCCCAGAAGGCCAGGGCCCTCTCCCAGTCCTCCTCGGGGTGGTCGATCAGGACGAGGCCGATGCGGGAGCGGTGCATGGTCCGAACCGTACTGACCTCGAGGAGCCGCTCGACGAGGCCCTCCTGCTACGCGTAGACGCGGACCCAGTCGACGACCAGCTCCTGCGGGAAGACCAAGGTGTCCGGCACGTCGCCGCCCAGCACGCCGCCGACGGCCAGGTTGAGGATCAGGTGGAACGGGCGGTCGAAGGGCCACTTCCCCTCCTGCTCGACCTCCTCGCGGGTCACCCGGCCGTACTCCTCGCCGTCGAGGTACCAGACGACCGCGTCCTCGTCCCACTCCACCGCATAGGTGTGCATGTCGGCGCTGAGCACTGCGTCGCTGGTGGTGTCGGCCTGCAGGAAGAACGGATCACCGGAGTGGTCGGCACCGTGCACGGTTCCGATCACGTGCTCGGGGTCACGGCCGACGTACTCCATGGCGTCGATCTCGCCGACCGCCGGCCACTGGACCTCGTCGTCCTCGCCCAGCGCCCAGAACGCCGGCCAGGTACCGACGCCGGCGGGCATCTTGGCGCGGATCTCGAACCGGGCGTGCTCCCAGCTCCCCAGCCCATGGGTGGTGAGCCGGGCCGAGGTGATGAAGCGGTACCAGCCGTCGGCGCAGTTCCCGGCCTGTTGGAGGGCGGAGACCACGAGGTAGCCCTGGCCGTCGGTGTGCGCGTTGTCGGGGCTGTCGGTGTAGCACTGCAGCTCGTCGTCGGTGGCGTCGGCGAACTGCTCGAGCTTCCAGTGCCCGGCGTCGGGCAGGGCGCCGTTCGGCCCGTCGAACTCGTCGCTCCAGACGAGCTTGCGCTGGGGCTCTCCGGAGGCGCTGGAACAGGCGCTCAGCCCGGCCGCGGCCAGGCACAGGGCCGCGACCGCCCCCGCTGCCCGTCGTCGCACGGAGGAAGGTTAGGCCGGATCCGGCCCTACGCGCCGGAGAGCTCGCGCTCCTCGAGCGCTTCGGTGAGCAGCGCGACCAGCGCCTCGAGCTGGATGTCGACCGACGAGCCGACCTCTTCGTCGGAGCCGTCGAGGGCGCGGGCGGCGAGACCGGCCTTGCTGTCGATCAGCTCGGCGATCTTGGTGTCGATCGTCTGCGAGGCGATGATCCGCCACGCGGTGACCGGCTCGGCCTGGCCGATGCGGTGCACCCGGTCGATGGCCTGGGTCTGCTCGGCGTCGGTCCAGGAGAGCTCGGCCAGGACGACGTTGGAGGAGATCTGGAGGTTGATACCGACGCCGGCCGCCATCAGGGAGCAGATGATGATCTGGACCTCGGGATCCTCCTGGAACGCCTTGATGTTCTCCTCGCGGGCCTTCGGGGTCTGGTCGCCCCGGATCTCGGAGTAGCGGATGCCGCGGCGCTCGAAGGTGTCCCCCGCCAGGTCCATGACGTCGACGTGCTTGGCGAAGAAGACGACCTTGCCGACGCTGCGGGCCAGCTGGGCGGCGTAGTCGGCGGCCAGTCCGGCCTTGGCCTGGCCGATCCGGCGCAGCATCGTGAAGACGTTGTCGCCGTCCTTGGTCGTGGTCGTGGTGTCCTCGCGCTCCCAAGTCGCGACCCGGCGGACCAGTTCGTGGTCGATGCCCTCGATGACCGAGCCGCTGCGACGCGTGGCGATGGCCATGTCGTAGCGCTCGAGCAGCCGGCGGGCCAGCTCACGCTCGGCCTCGCGGATGCTGCGGCCGATGTCGTCGTCGAGCTCGACCGGCAGGTCGGCGATCCGGCGGGCCGGGATGTCGGCGGCCACGTCGACCTTGCGGCGGCGCACGATGCCCATCTCGACCACGCTGTTGCGCGCGGCCGGGTAGAAGCCGGGGTCCGCCGGGGTCAGCCCGGTGTCCTCGAGCTTGTCCATCAGCTTGGCCATCGGCTTCTTGTCGTCGATCCAGCCGAGGTACTCCCAGATGGCGTGGAAGTCCTCGATGTCGTTGATCAGCGGGGTGCCGGTTAGCGCCAGCAGCAGCGGCCGGGCGGTGCGAGCGCGGATCTTGTCCGACAGGCGCAGGACGTTCTGCGAGCGCTGGGACTGCTTGTTCTTGATGAAGTGCGCCTCGTCGACCACCATCGCGCGGAAGCCGAACTCGCCCAGCCAGCCGACGTGCCGATCGAGGATCTCGTAGTTGACGACCACGATGTCGGCGAAGCCGTCGACGTCGTCGCCGTCGCCGTGGATGACGGTGACGTGCCGGTTCGGCACCCACATCTCGGCCTCGCGCGCCCAGTTGCGCTTGACGACGTTGGGCACCACGGCCAGCAGCGGGAACGCATCGGCCGCCTGCGCGGCGAGCAGGGCCTGCGCGGTCTTGCCCAGTCCGGGCTCGTCGGCCAGCAGGTAGGTGCGGTGGCCCTCCGCCGCGGACTCGATCAGCTGTGCCTGGTGGTGCATCAGCTCCAGGCCATCGGGGACCCGGAGGTCGCGCGGCTCCGGCAGCGGCATGCAGGCCGCGCCGCCGCCGTACTCGAAGGAGCGGAAGAGCGGACCGAGCAGCTCCCAGGTCGCCAGCCGCCGGGCCCGGGGCCGGCGGTCGTCGGCGGCGGAGAAGTCGGGCACCAGGAACGGGTTGGAGAGCTGGCGCTGGGCGACCGACTGCGGGACCACGCGCCGCTCGGCTGCGAGCGGCACCTCCTCCTCGGGCTCCGCCTCCTCTTCCTCCTCGAGCTCCATGCCGGCCGAGGAGATCATCTCTCGGCGCAGCTCCTTGGCGGCGTCGGAGACTCCGGCGTCCTCGGCGAGCAGGGCGAGCAGGGTCGTGTCGCTGGCCGCGGTCTTGGCCAGGATCGTGGCCACGCCGTCGAGCCGCTTGAGCTGGTCGGCCTTCTTGGCCTCGGTGAGCTCCGTGTCGGCCTTGATCCGGGCCCGCTCCTCGCGGACCAGCAGCGCGACGACCTGGAACTTGGTCCGTGCGGACGGCGAGACCGGGCCTCTCTGGGAGCGCGCCTCGACCTCGCGGACGGCCCGCGCGAGCACCGGGATGATGCCCTCGTTGTCGCCGTGCCGGCGCGCGTTGCGCTGGTTGCCCTGGGCCCGGCTGTTGCCGGACTGGCGCTGGCCTCGTCTGGCCAAGTAGCTCCCTTTCGACTGCCGCGGGCGCTTTCGGCCGCGGCACTGCTACGCGCCGTCCCCGTTGGGATCGGGTACGGCGACTCTCCGCCGTGCGGAGGGACCTGGCTCGGCCCCCCTAAGCGATGCGGCGCCTTATCGGCGCCTGCCCGGCCGTGCGACGGCCGGTGTCCTGGGGCCAATATACCTCGCCCCGGCGCAGGTTGTCCGCCGGACCGCCGTCAGGCGTTCGCGGCCGCCACCGCGGCGCCCTGGTCGGTGAACGCCTGGGCTCGGCGCGGCACGAACGCCGCGATGGCCACGCCGGCGAAGGCCGCCAGCGCACCGAGCGCGAAGCACCACCTGAACGCGGACTCGGTCGGGAACGGGAGACCGCCGAAGACCTGGGTCGAGCTGGTCAGCACGGTGGCCATCACCGCCGCGGCCAGCGTGGTGCCGACCGAGCGCATCAGGGCGTTGACCCCGACCGCCGAGGCGGCCTCGGCCTGCGGGACTGCGTCGAGGATCAGGGTGGGCATCGCGGCGTAGCCGATGCCGACCCCGGCCGAGGCGATGATGCAGGCGAGCATCAGCTCCCACGACGAGCTCATCAGGAAGAAGCCGACCAGGTAGCCGCTGCCGAGCACGGTCGCGCCGATCATCAGCGTGCGCTTGGCGCCGAGCATCACCATCAGCCGGGCCGAGACGGGTGCGAAGAGCAGCATCATCAGGCCGGAAGGCGCCATCCAGAGGCCGGCCTCGAGGATCGTCTGGCCGAGGCCGTAGCCGGTGATCGAGGGGATCTGGAGCAGCTGCGGTACGACGATCGCCTGGGCCATCATCCCGAACCCGATCGCCACCGCTGCGATGTTCGTCATCAGGACCGGGAGCCGGGCGGTGGTCCGCAGGTCGATGAGCGGCTCGCGGGTCCGGACCTGGTAGCGGCCCCAGAACAGGAGCACGACCAGCCCCGCGGCCATGGCGCCCAGGGTCCGGGCATCGCCCCAGCCCCAGTCGGTGGCCTTGGAGACCCCGACCAGGAAGGTGACGAGTCCGATAGCCAGGCCGACGGCGCCGATGGCGTCGAACCGGCCGGGCGCGGCGTCCGAGACGTGTGGCACGAGGAACCACGCCGAGGCGACGACGACCGCCGCCAGCCCCGCGGCCACCCAGAACAACGCGTGCCAGTCCCAGTTCTGGGCCACGAACGCCGACAGGGGCAGCCCGATCGCACCGCCGACGCCGAGGGTGGCGCTCATCGCCGCGATCGCCGTGCCGGTCAGGCGCGGCGGCGTGATCTCGCGCATCAGCGAGATGCCGACCGGGATGAAGCCCATCGAGAGCCCCTGCAGCGCGCGGCCGACCAGCATCGGCGCCAGCGAGTCGGAGAGCCCGCAGATGACCGAGGCCAGCAACAGCAGCCCGGCGCTGGCCACCAGGACCCGCTGCTTGCCGTAGAGGTCCGCCAGTCGTCCGGCGGTCGGCATCGCGACGGCGGCGGCGAGCAGGGTGATGGTGATGACCCAGGCGGCGTTGGCGGCAGAGGTGTGCAGGAGCTCCGGCAGCTCGCTCTGGATCGGGATGACCAGCGTCTGGGTCAGCGAGGCGACGAGGCCGCCGAAGCAGAGCACGACGACCGGTAGCGCCGGGTGCTCCCGCAGCAGCCGGGTCGGGACCACGCTCGGATCGTCGGACACGTGGCGAGGCTACATGTAGTTGCGCTCGGCAACCAATTGTGAGAATCGTCACCCGCCACGACTTGCAATGTGATGGTTGCATTTCGACGATGGTGCCACTACGGTGAACTGCAATCATTCAGTTGCATTTTATCGAGGAGCGTCCATGACCGACAACCTGACCTACACCTTCACCGTTCCGCAGTCCCCCGCCGAGGCGTACGCCGCCATCAACGACGTCCGGGCCTGGTGGTCCGGCGACATCGAGGGCACGACCGACGTACTCGACGCGGATTGGAGCTACCGCGTGCCGGACATCCACTTCAGCGCCATGCGCACCACCGAGCTGGTGCCGGACCGCGCCGTCACCTGGCTGGTCACCGACAGCTGGCTCTCGTTCGTCGAGGACGCCGAGGAGTGGACCGGCACCACCGTCCACTTCGACCTCACTCCGACCACTTCCGGCGGGACCGAGGTCCGCTTCACCCACCTCGGGCTGCAGCCGCAGGTCGAGTGCTACGGCGTCTGCCGGGTGGCGTGGGGCGAGTACATCCTGGGCTCGCTCAAGGAGCTCATCGAGTCCGGCGCCGGCCGGCCCGACTCCTACGGCGAGGGCAAGCTCGAGGAGGCGAAGGAGCGGGCTGCCCAGCCGGTAGACGGTTCAGCGATCGCCTAGGGCGAAGCCCCGGGGAGGGGCGCGCGCCCAGCCCCTGGGACGAGCGCGGCCGGCTGTTCTCCCCCGTCCGTTCCCGACTGCGACCGGAGCGGGCCGATTCACCCGTAGCGGGCGAGTGGGGCGGCCGGGAGTCGGGCTAGCGTGCCGCCGGGGTCTAGGGCTGAACCCGGGACAGGAGTCGTATGCCGTCTGTTGCCGCGTCCCTGTTCTGGATCGCGACAGTCGCGGTCGCTGCTCCCGTCGTCGCGGGCCTGGTCCCACGTCGCCTGGTGCCGGAGGTCGTCTTCCTCCTCGGCCTCGGGATGCTGATCGGACCCTTCGGGCTCGAGCTGGCCGTCGAGGGGCCACCCATCGAGCTGCTGAGCGACCTGGGCCTCGGCATGCTGTTCCTCCTGGCCGGCTTCGAGATCGACCCGGCGGAGCTGGCCGGACGGGCCGGGCGACGGGCGGGCCTGACCTGGCTGGCGTGCCTTGGCCTGGCCCTCGGCATCACGGCGCTGCTGGAGGCAGTGGGCGTGGTCGACGCAGAGGTGGCCCTGGCCATCGCTCTGACGTCGACCGCCCTGGGCACCCTGCTGCCGATCCTCAAGGACTCCGGCATGACCACGGGACGGGTCGGCGAGTCGGTGCTGCGCCACGGTGCGTACGGCGAGCTGGGGCCCGTCGTGGCCATGGCGCTGCTGCTGGGCACCCGGGGCACGGGAACCTCGCTGCTGATCCTGGCGCTCTTCGCGCTGGTGTCCTTCCTGCTGTCCATCCCGTCGCGGCGCCTGCGCGGCGGCAGCTCGTGGCTGCTGGTGCACATCCGCCACGGGGCGGAGTCGACGAGCCAGACCCCGGTGCGGCTGACTCTCCTGCTCCTGGTCACCCTCAGTGTGGTGGCGGAGGAGCTCGACCTGGACATCGTGCTCGCCGCGTTCGCGGCCGGCTTCATCCTCCGGCTGGCCCTCCCCGAGGGCGACGAGAAGTTCGAGGCGCGGCTCGAGGGCATCGCCTTCGGGCTGCTGGTCCCGGTGTTCTTCGTGACCTCGGGAATGGCCATCGACCCGCGAGCCATCGGTCGCAACCTCGGGGACTTCGTGGCCGTGCTCGGGCTCATCCTGGTCGCCCGCGCCCTGCCCGTGTTCTTCACCAGCCGGTCCCTCGGACCACCCGAGGACCGCTTCGGCGCCCGCGACGGCGCCGCCATCGCGCTCTTCGCCGCCACCGGACTGCCCATCATCGTGGCAGTGACCTCGGTATCGGTGGCCTCGGGTCAGATGACGACCGACAACGCCTCGCTGCTGGTGGGCGCCGGCGCCACCACCGTGCTCCTGCTGCCGATGCTCGCGATGACGTTGTTGGGCCGCACTCCGGCCTCGCCGGTGACCTCCCCGCCGGGGCCCGACCCTCCGACCGAGGATTGAGTCGTCGGTCGGAGCGCAGGGACGAGCGGTCAGAAGGCCCTGACTCGGACCCCGACGGCCTCGAGCCGGACGGTGAGGGCATCGCCTGCGCGGCGAAGAGCGCCCTGTTGCTTCCCCACACCAGAGCGTCTCGGGTCGTCCCCAATGTCGGGTAGGCCCGGCCTGCGTTCCACCACCGAATGAGCCACATCTGGTCATGATCGACGATTCCGTGTTGTCGGATGGTGGCGCCGCGGGTCGTGACGCCACCTCGAGCTCGTCAAGGTCTCGGGAGGCAGAGGTGCCACAGCAGAGCAGGGCCCGGGCGCCGGGTTGCAGCCTGCGTCTGCTGGGTCGGTGGCAGTTGGTGGTCTACGGCGACGACGTCGGGCTGGACCTTCGCGAGGAGCGGCTAACGGCCCTGCTCGGCCTCATCGGGCAAAGCAGCCGCGTGCACGTCGCCGGTATNCTGTGGCCCGAGAGCACGGATGCCGCAGCGCTGGCCAGCCTTCGCCGGGCCGTGCTCCGGACGCACCGGCGCTGTCCCGGCCTGCTGCAGGCCGACGGCCTCGACATCGGGTTGGCAGCTGACGTCGAGGTCGACGTGGACGACGTGCGGCGGGCCGCGGCCGCGACCGAGCACCAGCTCACCGAGGGCGAGGCCGGGGCACTGCTGCGTCAGCTGGTGGGGGAGGAACTGCTTCCCCAGTGGTACGACGACTGGGTGTTGCCCGAGCGCGAGAGCCTCGAGCAGCTTCGGGCCAAGGCTCTGGAACGGATCGCTCGACAGGCGCTCGAGGCAGGTGACCTGGAGCGCTCCGTCGCTGCAGCGCGCGCGGCCAGCGACATCGACCCGCTCCTGGAGTCGGCAGGTGAGCTGGCGATCCGCGCCCATCTTGGTCGCGGCGACCTCGGCAGTGCCCTGGTCGAGTTCGACCGCTACCGCGACGCCGTGAGGGAGGAGCTCGGCGTCTCGCCGTCGCGCACGATCCTGGAGCTGATCGAGCCCGCGCTCACGGAGTCGCGCAACGCCATGGACAGCCAGCGCGGGGAGGTGCCGGAGGTCGCTGCTGTCTCCCATCCTGCCGCCGCGACTCCGGCCGTCCGACGGACCGTGGCGATCCCGGGTCGACCGCGTGAGCCGGTTGTGTCGACCGACGGCCGTGGCGTCGGCGTGGGCCTCCTCCTGGGCGTGGCCGCGTTGATCCTGGCCGCCGCGCTCGCGGTGGCCGGAGTCGGCCTCCTGCGCGACGGCGGCGATACGGCTGCTTCGGGCGATGCGGGTGCTTCGGGCGATGCGGTGCACCACCCGCTGACGGGTGTGCTGCCAGCAGATCGCGCGATCCGCTCGGTCGAGATGGTCGTGCGCCTCGTTGATGCCGTCGCCGGCCGAGCAGCCTTCCTGGTGCGGACCACGGCGCAGCCCACGCTGGTCCGCCTCGAGGTGAGCGGCGACGCCGGCAGGAGCATCGTACGCAGCGTGCTTGTGCGCAGTCCCCACGGTCGCCGCCTGGAGCTGAGCGGTCTCCGACCGGGGATCTACCAATGGCTGGCGACGTCGTCGGTCGCGTCCTCAGTGAGCGGACGGCTGCGCATACCCGATCCGCCGGTCGCCGTCGACGCGGAAGACACGATCGAGGCAGTCGGACCAGCGCCGACCGCCGCGCCGACCGCAGTGCCGACCGCTACAGCACCGACCGCTACAGCACCGGCCCCACAGCCCAGCAGCGACGTCCCGCAACCACATCCCACTCCGCCACCCCACCCCAGCGGCCCGCCGAAGGACCCCGGCACCCGGCCGCTGACCCCGATAGGCTGAGAAGGCTGAGGAGGCAGTCATGTTCCAGTCCGCCACCGCTATCCGACGCCGCAGTCTCGTGCTCGTCACTCTCCTCCTGGGCGCGGCGCCACTCGTCGCCGCGCCGCCCGTGGTCGCCGAGTCGGCGTCGCACGCCGCCAAGCGGTGGGCCGGCTACGAGATCCCTCNCACCGGCGGGGCGGCCGGAGGCTGGATCGGCGGGTACAGGGTCGGCGACACGCCGATCTTCCTGATCACGCCGACCCGGGAACCCAACCGCCAGGGCTACCAGCGCGCTCGCCGCGTCGGCGACCTCGACGGTCGGCGCGGGGCCACGCGCGCAGACACGAAGCGCGCGGCCTGGATCCTGTCCAAGTACGGCGGCTATCGCGACGCCACGCAGGCGGCCGCCGTCGACGCCAGCGTCTACGCCGTCCTGGTCGGTGGCCCCTGGAGCACCACCGGCGTTCGGGGTGCCCGTCGTATTCACGAAACGCCCGACTCGGCGACAGTTCTTCGGTTCGCCCGGATCATGCTGAACCAGTCACGCCTGCACGCCGGGCAGTACCGCGCGCGGGTGAAGGCGACTAACGCCGACGCCGGCGGGACGATCGAGGCCACGGTCACCGTCACCGATGGCCACGGACGCCCGGCCGCCGGCCTGCCCGTGACCGTGACCGCGGATGCCGTGGCGGTCGAGGCCGTGACCGGCGACAACGGCAAGGCGGTCACGCGCTTCGCGGTCTCTCAGCCCGGGTCGCACCGCATCACCGCCACCGTGCGACAGGTCCCCGAGCACCGCCTCCATCTGAGGCTGCCGGTCCGGCAGGGTCAGGCGGCCGCCGCCGAGGGAGGCGTCCGGAGGACGCTCGTCGCCAGCACGCGAGCCGCCGTACGAGGTGCACAGGCGCTGGGTCTGCAGGCCAGCCCTGGCACCATTCTGGTGGGTTCGGCGACGCGGGTCACCGCTTCGGTGACCGGTGACGGCACGCGGCGCTCGGCTGCCGGGACTCTCTACGGACCTTTCGGGTCGGTCTCCGCGGCGCAGTGTGCGGGTCCGGCGGTCGGAACCGTGAAGCAGGTGGTCAGCGCCGACGGCGCTTACGCCTTGCCGGCCCTGACACCGGCCTCCTCCGGCTACTACGTCTGGCGCGTGGCGGTCGATGGCACTCCCACGGCGCTGCCTGTCGCGGCGTGTGGGGCGGTCACCACGGTCAAGGCGGTGGCCGCCGTCGCGGTGACCCCTCTGAACCCGGAGTTTGTCGCGCCCGACCAGGCGCAGGTCCGAGTGGGCCTGTCCGGGTTGCCCCGGCTTCCGGCGGTCGACGTGACGCTCAGTGTGCTGGGTCCCTACGGCACCCTGTCGGACCTGACGGCGGCGAACTGCTCGGGGGCGATCGCCGCCTCGGAGACCCACAAGATGAACGGTGACGCCTCGGTGACGTTCTCCCCCTACGTCGCCGACGCGGGCTGGTACGCGCTGCAGGCGACGGTCCCACCAGGGGAGCTGCGCCAAGGTTCGCAGTCGGCGTGCGCGGCTCCCGGCACCGTGCTGAACGTCTCCTGAGACACCCCTCGGCGGCCCTCCGCCGACCCGACCGCCGTTCGGGCGACATCGGACGACCTTTCGCCGCCGCGAATCTTGCCTCTGTGCGGACTGATGGGCCCTGTAACGGTCTGACCTGCGAAAGGTCTCAGATCACACGTTGAAGCGGAACTCCACCACGTCGCCGTCCTGCATGAGGTAGTCCTTGCCCTCCATGCGGACCCGGCCGAGCTCGCGGGCCTTGAGCATCGAGCCGGCGGCGATCAGGTCGTCGTACGAGACGATCTCGGCCTTGATGAAGCCGCGCTGGAAATCGGTGTGGATCACGCCCGCCGCCTCGGGGGCGGTGGCGCCCTTGCGGACCGTCCAGGCGCGGGACTCCTTCGGGCCTGCGGTGAGGTAGGTCTGCAGGCCGAGGGTGTCGAAGCCGACCCGAGCCAGCACGTCGAGACCGGGCTCGTCCACGCCCATCTCGGTGAGCATCTCGCGCGCCTCCTCGTCGTCGTCGAGCTCGACCAGCTCGGCCTCGAACTTGGCGTCGAGGAAGATCGCCTCGGCCGGCGCGACGAGGGCCTGCATCCGCTCCTTCAGGGCGGTGTCCTGGAGCTCGTCCGCGTCGCAGTTGAAGACGTAGATGTACGGCTTGGAGGTGAGCAGCGACAGCTCACGGAGCAGGGCACGGTCGATGGAGGTGGCGATGACCGGGGTGCCCGCCTCCAGCGCGGACTGCGCCTCCCGCGCCGCGGCCACCGCCGGCAGCAGCTCCTTCTTGCCCTTGGCCTCCTTCTCCAGCCGCGGGATCGCCTTCTCCAGCGTCTGCAGGTCGGCCAGCGCCAGCTCGGTCTGGATGGTGGAGATGTCGTTGGCCGGGTTGACCTCGCCGTCCACGTGGGTGACGTCGTCGTCGCGGAAGACCCGGGTGACCTGGCAGATCGCGGCCGACTCGCGGATGTGGGAGAGGAACTTGTTGCCCAGCCCCTCGCCCTCGGAGGCGCCGCGCACGATGCCGGCGATGTCGACGAACTCGACGGTGGCCGGGACGACGCGCTCGGAGCTGAACAGCTCCGCCAGCCGGGGCAGCCGGTCGTCCGGCACCCCGACCACACCTATGTTGGGCTCGATGGTGGCGAACGGATAGTTGGCCGCCAGGACGTCGTTCTTGGTCAGCGCGTTGAAGAGCGTCGACTTCCCCGCGTTGGGGAGTCCGACGATGCCGATCGTGAGAGCCACGAGGTGCCACTCTAGGTGGGGGTCACCGTCGGGCCACCATCCATGCGCCACTCGTCGCGCCGGGTCCAGGCGAACCACAGCAGGGTCAGCGAGAACACCAGGGTGACCGCCACGATGCACGCCTCGATCAGACCACCGGCGCCCTTGGCGAAGATGCCGTGCTCGACGTCGTACAGGAAGTCCATGCCGAACAGGTACAGCCCCGCGGCCCCCGAGCAGGTCAGCCAGAAGTACGCCGACGGGCGCGACTGCAGCAGGGCGACCAGGGCGAACAGGACGGCCACCCCCAGCCACAAGTCGGCGAGCGGGAAGGCGTTCTCGAACTCGTAGTAGGCCGCCCGGTGCTCGCTGGCGAGCGTGTCGCGGGAGATGAACCAGACCGACCAGTACGCCACGTCGAGCACCAGGGCGCCGACCAGCATGACCACGATGGTGCGTCGCATGGCGACAACCTAGTGTTCAGTCACGGCGCCGTTCGGACGCTGGGCCTCGCCACGGAACCCCGGCTGCGGAAGGTGAGCCAGAGGCTCTCGACGAGGTAGTAGGCGAGGTAGGCCATCGACAGCATGGTCAGCCACAACGGGACGTCCGGCAGCAGCGCGGTGATCACCCCGAACAGGACGAGCCACGCGGTGGCGCCGGCCATGTTGGTGTACCAGAGGGTCTCGGTCCGGGAGGGATAGACGTACTTGACCGGCACGAAGACCAGGACGGCGAGCACGATCAGGAGCACCGTCGTCGCGGTGACCCCGAGCTCGAGCACGACGACGTAGAAGGCCACGACGTTCCAGTACGACGGGAAGCCCAGGAAGAAGTGGTCGTCGGTCTTCGCGTCGGTCCGGCAGAACTGGTAGCACGACGCCACGATCGGCAGGCTGGCCACCACGCCACCCCACGCGCCGTCCGGCAGGTAGCCGTTGGCCCAGAGCAGGGCCATGGGCGCCAGGACGTACGTCGCGTAGTCGACGATGTTGTCCAGCAGCGCGCCGTCCAGCTCGGGGACGCGCTCCTTCACGCGCAGCCGCCGCGCCACCATGCCGTCGGTGCCGTCGACGAACATCGCGGCGAGGAACAGCCACAGCACGGTGCGGACCTCGTGCTGGTAGGAGAAGTGCACCATCAGCAGCGCGAGGACGGCGCCGGTGGCGGTGTAGGCGTGCACCAGCCACGCGGCCAACCTGTCCATGTGGGACCACGGTAGTGCCGCTGGTGGAGGTCACTAGGTTGGGGGCGTGCGGCTGGCCACCTGGAACGTCAACTCGCTGCGGACCCGGATCGACCGGGTCGAGAAGCTGCTCCAACGACACGACCTCGACGTGCTGGCGCTGCAGGAGACGAAGGCGCGGGAGGACCAGCTGCCGCTGATGGGGCTGCAGGCGATGGGCTACGACCTGGCCTACAGCGGCGTCAACCAGTGGAACGGTGTCGCGATCCTGAGCCGGGTCGGCATCGAGGACGTCGAGCTCGGGTTCGAGGGGATGCCGGGCTGGGGCGACCCGGTCGGGCCCGAGTCGCGGGCCATCGGGGCCACGTGCGGCGGCGTGCGGGTGTGGTCGCTCTACGTGCCGAACGGCCGCAAGGTCGACGACCCGCACTACCTCTACAAGCTCGACTGGCTGGCGCACCTGCGNGAGACCGCGCACGCCTGGCTCGGGTCGGACGTCTGCCTGGTCGGCGACTGGAACATCGCCCCGCTCGACGAGGACGTCTTCGACATGGCGGCGTACGCGAAGGACACCCACGTGACACCGCGTGAGCGGGCCGCGTTCCAGGCGTTCCTCGACGACGGCTGGGTCGACGTCGTACGCCCGCACACGCCCGGGCCGGAGGTCTTCACGTACTGGGACTACTACCGGCAGCGCTTCGAGCGGAACCGCGGCATGCGCATCGACTTCGTGCTCGGCACCCGGTCCTTCTCCGACCGGGTGGTGCACGGGTTCATCGACCGGGAGGAGCGGGCCGGCACCGGCGCCTCGGACCACGCCCCGGTGGTGGTGGAGCTGGACTGACCGAGGCGAGGGCGGGCGGCGCGGCTCCGACCACGGCCCGCACCGCGGTCCTACCGTGAGGGCGTGAGCGAGG
>C688J18823_10000829_pt1 | contig 18451 bp, 18 predicted proteins | sample HopSoiMetagenom1_FD_18823 | JGI IMG/M metagenome (IMG submission 18823) | reverse complement strand
GATGCGCAGGACCTGCTGCGCAAGGTGCACGGCGGCGCGGTGACCCGCCATAACCGCGGAGAAGAACCGGGGTCGTCGGTGAAGGCCGGTCAACAGCGCGCCGAGAAGGCGGCGATCGCGGCGCTGGCGGCGGACACCGTCGAGGACGGCATGACGATTGCCATCGGCGCGGGCACCACCACCACCGAGTTCGCCCGTCGGCTGCGGCACCGATCGTCTATCACCGTGGTGACGAATTCCATCAGCGTCTTTGAGGTGCTGACCGATCCGGGATCGGACGCCGACGCACCGCAGGTGTATCTGTCCGGCGGTGTCCGCACTCCGTCGGATGCGCTCGTCGGACCGATCGCTGACGCCGCCATCGCGTCGTTCCGGGTTGACGGCACATATCTCGGCGTACACGGTTTTGATCCGGAGGCCGGCCTGACGACTCCGAATATCGCTGAGGCGCAGACGAATCGGACATTGATCGGGGTCGGCGCCCGGTTGACTGTGCTGGCCGATCACACCAAGTACCGGGAAGTGGGCACCAATGTGTTCGCACGGATGCGCCGGGTGGACAACCTCATTGTTGACGACGGGCTGACCGTCGCCGACCGCGGCATCATCGAGGAGCACGTCGGGCGCCTGACCATCGCCACGGTGCAGCCATGACGCACGCCGTGACCCGGTGGCCGCTGGCGGACGGCCGCGAGCTGTTGTTGTTCGCGCTGCCGGGGCATACCCCGGCGCCGGTGCCCGACAAACGCCCCCTGCCCGACCGCGGAAATCAGCAGTCGCAATTGCGATTCGACCGCCAGACCGGCCAGTGGGTGATCATCGCGGCGCTGCGCCAGGACCGGACATACAAGCCGCCGCCCGACCAATGTCCGCTGTGCCCCGGGCCGACGGGGTTGACCAGTGAAATCCCCGCTCCCGACTACGACGTCGCAGTCTTCGAGAACAGGTTTCCCAGCCTGTCCGGTGCGGGCAGTACGCCGTTTCGCCTTCCGCCCCGCAACGGTGATCTGTTCCTGTCCGCACCTGGACACGGCCGATGCGAGGTGATTTGCTTCTCCAGCGACCACACCGGCTCGTTCAGTGGGCTCGAACTGCCGCACGCGCGCCTTGTCGTCGACGTATGGCGCCACCGCACCGCCGACCTGATGGCGCGCCCAGGCATCGCGACCGTATTCTGCTTCGAGAACCGCGGCGAGGAAATCGGCGTGACCCTGACTCATCCACACGGCCAGATCTACGGATACCCGCATCTGCCCCCGCGCGCCGCGGAGATGCTGCGCGAAGCACGCGCTCACCGGAACCGCAACGGCACCAACATGTTCGCCGACATCCTCGCCAACGAGGTGGCAGACGGCAGCCGCGTCATCGCCCGAACCGAGCTGTTCACCGCGTTCGTGCCGTTCGCCGCGCGCTGGCCGGTGGAGGTTCACATCTATCCGAACCGGTTCGTACACAACCTGATTGAGCTGACGGACGCCGAGCTCACCGACTTCGCGCGGATCTACCTCGATGTGCTGGGCCGGTTCGACCGCATGTATCCGACGCCGCTGCCCTACATCTCGGCGCTGCATCAGTACGCCGACACCGACGACCAGCGCGAGGGGTACTTCCACGTCGAGCTGATGTCGGTGCGCCGCAGTGCGACCAAGCTGAAGTTCCTGGCCGGTTCCGAGTCGGCCATGGATGCGTTCATCAGCGACGTCACCCCGGAAAGCGTGGCGCAACGCCTGCGGGAACTCGGATGAGCACGATCAGATACGCGGCGCCCGGCCGGATCAACCTGATCGGCGAGCACACCGACTACAACCTGGGTTTCGCCCTGCCGATCGCTCTGCCCCAACGCACCGTGGTGACCTATGTGTCCGGCGACGGCCCCGAACTCGCGGTGCGCAGCGATCAAGAGGACGGCGACGTTCGGATCCCGCTCGGCACCGCACCAGGTGACGTCGGTGGCTGGGCCGGATATGTGGCCGGGGTGATGTGGGCGCTGCGCGAAGCGGGCCACCGCATCCGGGGCGGGACGATGTCGATCGCCAGCGACGTCGAGATGGGCTCCGGCGTGTCGTCTTCTGCGGCACTGGAGTGCGCAGTCATCGGCGCGCTCGCGACCGCTGCCGGTCTTCATCTCGACCGGATCGAACTCGCGCGCATCGCGCAGCGGGCCGAGAACGACTATGTCGGTGCGCCCACCGGGATGATGGACCAACTGGCCTCGCTGTGCGGAGAGCCGCGCAAAGCGTTGCTGATCGACTTTCGCGAGCCGACCGTTCGGCCGGTGACGTTCGACCCAGACGCCTCCGGTGTCGTTCTCCTATTGATCAATTCACGTGCGCCGCACCAACATGCGGGCGGCGAGTACGCGGCACGCCGCGCGTCGTGTGAACGGGCGGCGGCCGACCTCGGGGTTTCGTCGCTGCGGGAGGTGCAGGATCGTGGCGTGGCAGTTCTCGCCGCGGTGGCCGATCCGGTCGCCGCGCGCCGCGCCCGGCACATCTTGACCGACAATCAGCGGGTGCTGGATGTGGTTGCGGCGCTGGAGAAGTCGGACTTCACCGCGATCGGTGAGCTGTTTACTGCATCGCAGGCGTCGATGCGTGACGACTTCGAGATCACCACCGAACACATCGATCTGATTGCCGACACCGCGGTGCGGGCGGGCGCGCTCGGCGCTCGGATGACCGGCGGCGGGTTCGGCGGATGCGTGATAGCACTGGCGCCGGTCACCAAGGCCGATCACATCGCCGACGCGATACGCAGAGCCGTCGCCGACGAGGGTTACAACCCGCCCTCGATCATGCGCACCCGGGCCGGCGAGGGAGCCGCGCTACTGCGCTAGCGGTGTTTCCGACAGCGCGGCCCACATCAGGCGGGCGGCCTCGCGGGTGCGCTCGTCGGGTGTGATCGGCGTTCCCGTGTCGGGCTGTTCGGCCGGCGCACCGCTGATGTGCTCGACGAGCGCGACCGCCAGCTCCCGCAGTTTCACGTTGAACTCCTGACTCGCGCGACGCATCATTCTCCACGCGTGTTCCGCGTCGCACCGGACCAGGCCCATCAGCGCGCCCTTCGCCTGCTCGATGGCACCGCGAGATTGCAGGACAGTGATGATGTCCGCAATGGCGGCAGCGTTTTCGGCCGCGGTGGTGATCAGTGCCGCAGACACGAGCTGTTCGTAATTGATCAGGCTGGCCACCGTCGCCGCACTGGCCGGTTGGGAAAGCGTGCAGCAGACGACGACGGTCGCATCGTCGGCCCAAACCCCCGGCACCGCCGCGGCGCCGTGGACCTGTTCCCACGTCGAATCGTGTTGGGGGGCGCGGTCTTGCATCGCCACCAAGGTCAACTCGGGCCAACGGTCGTCGGTCCACAGGTCGAGGCTCAGCACCGGCACCTGATAGGCAAGCGCGTCGGGGATCGGGCCGCCTGTGCCCGACACTTGGGCATCGGCGAAATCACCGCCGATGCCAAGCGCGGCGAGCACGGACGGCTGCTCGTCATGGCGCTTGTCGTGCACGGTGATCGCCAGGCCGAGCGCGTCGAGCAGATCGGACTGCATGCGCTCGAGGATGCGGTGCATCAATGCAACCAATTGCGGGTGATGGTGTGGTTGAAAGTGCGGTGCAGCCATGATCAGTCACGGATCGTGACGGTCGCGACACGGTCTAGGCCGGAGATGCTCAGCAGCGTCACGATCGGCCCAGCCGCCGGCACCATCAGCCCGAGTTTCGTCGTCGCGGCGACGGCGAACAGTGCCCGCACGGCGGCGCTGTCGCAGTAGGTCACGTCCGACAGGTCGACAATGATGGCGTCGCTCTCGGCGGCTGCACTGTTGAGGACATTCCTGGAACTCGTTGACGTTGGCCAGGTCGATGTCGCCGGTCGCGGTGACAACCGGCGGCTGCTCTGCCTCCGCAGCGGAAATCCGGAACTGACTTTCTGTCATGCCTCGACTCCCGCTCGCTCCGGTCCTCGCTCGTGCCTCGCTGCGATCCTCACTCGCGGTCGTCTTCGGGCTGTCATGCCTCGACTCCCGCTCGCTCCGGTCCTCGCTCGTGCCTCGCTGCGATCCTCACTCGCGGTCGTCTTCGGGCTTTCATGGGTGCAGCTCCTTGCGCATTTCCACGGTGGTGCCGTGCGGGGTTGGCGAGATCGTGACCGTGTCGACGAGGGCTCTCATCAGCCTGCTGCCGTGTCCGCGATGGCCTCGCGAACTCGACGGCGGCGCATGCCAGGATCCGTTGTCCTTGACCGTCAACGCTAGACCGGTACCGGTGGCGCGTGCCGTGATCTCCAGCTCGACGTTGCGGGCGGCGCCGCGGACGGCGTGCTCAACGGCGTTGGAGGCGGCCTCTCCGACAGCGAGCAGAACCTCGGCGGCGGTGGCGGCGTTGACGGCGGCGGTCGGCAACCAGCTGCGAAGGTGGGCGCGGATGACGGCGAGACTGGCGGGTATCGCGGGTAGCCGGATGCGCAATGGGGCGGGTCCGCGCGTGTCGGCACCGGGAACGTGTGTCACCAGCACCTCCGGGACGTCTAGCGGCAGTCCCGACTAAAGGGCTGCCAGCTCTCCCCGACAGTCGCAATTGCCGTTGTTGTCATACCACGTGAACGTCCGCGCCGTGCCACACCCGGCCCTATCCGAATGCGAAGCGCAGGCCGACGGTGGTGCCCTCCGCCGTCCCGTCGACATCCACCTGCTCGCTCAGTGTCCGCATCAGCAGCAATCCGCGGCCCCTGGTGCCGGGATCGACGGGCGGTGTCTTCCATGAGCCTGCGTCGGCGACCGTAATGCAGATATGGCGGTCCTCGAGCGCAGCATCAACGCGCATCGTGCCCGGCTCTTGCCCGCGGTAGGCGTGTTCGGCGCTGTTGCTGCACGCCTCGTTGACCACCAGCACGATGTCCGCGGCGAGCATCTCCGGCACACCCGCGTTTCGAAGCCACGCATTGAGCCGATGTCGCACGTCGCTCAACTGTGCTGGAGTCGCGTCGATTTCGATGGCTAGAGCCGAACCGGGATGGTGGTAAAGCACGATCGCAACGTCGTCGTCGTAACCGAGGTCGGGGGACAGCTTGTCGAGCAACGCGTCGGCAGCCGCGTCGACAGGCGATTTCATGGTCTGCACCATCACCTCCGCGACGCGAGCGATCCCCGCATCGATCGGTTCATCACGCCGTTCGACGAGCCCGTCGGTGTAGAGCAGCAGGGACGATCCGGCGGTCAGTGCCGCGGCGGCCTGTGTACGCGGCTCGTCTCTGTGCACGGCGAGCGGCACCGAGTGCGCATCCGTCAACAACTGCGGCAGCGATCCGGGCGCGGCGAGCACGGCGGGGACGTGTCCGGCGCTGCTGTAGGACAGCGTGTCGGACCGGCCGTCGAGGATGGCGACAAAGACCGTGGTGCAGAACGCATCCGGAATGAAGGCCGCCACGGAATCGAGCTGTTCGAGCAGCGTGGCGGGCTCGGCGCCGGTGAGCAGCAGTGCGCGCGCCGAACTGCGCAGCTGACCCATCACCGCGGCAGCGGACAGCCCGCGACCGACGCAGTCGCCGACGATGACGCCGATGCGGTCGTCGCGGACGGGGAGCACGTCGTACCAGTCGCCGCCGATCTCCAGCGGCGACACCGCCGGCTCGTATCGGACCGCAAAGCCCGCGGGCAGCTCGGTCGGCGCGAGCATCGACCGCTGCAGCGTCAACGACGTGTCGCGGGCGAGCTCGAACTGGCGGACATGCTGCATCGCCAGGCCGAGATGTCCGACAAGGGCGGTGACGAGCTGCCTGTCTTCGCCGCTGACCCTGTGCGGTTCACCGAACTCGAGCCACAGGCTGGTGTCCCGCGACAGCGTGGCCACCATTCCCTGCGCCAGGTCGGTTTCGCTCCCCCATCCGAACGGTTCGACGGTGAGCGGCAGCCAGCCGCGGGCGTCCTCGAGTGACCGACGCAGCGGCGGCTCGAGGTGGTGCCACTGCGACGCCTGCGATGTCCCCGCCAGGTGGACGGTCGGGTCCTGCTCGCCCTCGGGCCACATGATGGCGGAGACGCGCCACACGCCCAGCGTCGTGCGGCACTCGTCGAGCATTGTCGACAGCACCTCACCGATGCTCTTGGCCACGCTGACAGCCGTGGCGAGGCGGGTCACGGCGCGTTCCCGTTCGGCCGCGGCGCGCGCGGCGGTGATGTCGCGAATGGTTCCGACGTAAGTGTCCCCGCTGTCCTCCTCGGCGCTCGGCGACGTGACGGCGTTGACGCTCATCGCCACCCACACGGTGTGCCCGTCACGGTGCCGGATCGCCGCCTCCGCCTCCAGCGCGCCCTGCGCGAGCAGCCCGGCCAATCGCTCATTGGAAGTCTTGTCGTCGGCCATCCACGGGTGTGGCCACGCATACGGCAGACCGTCGGAGCCGTAACCGGTGATGTCGGCGAACGCGTCGTTGATCTCGATCACCGCGCCGGTGCGGTCCGCGACGAAAAAGCCCTCCTGCAACGAATTCACCAGCGCGGTGCGGAACTCGTCACGATCGGCGAGATCGTCGGCGCGGGCCCGCTGTTGTTCGTATCGCTTTGTGCCGTCGATGAATCCACGCGTCGCCACGTCCAGCGCCGCCAGCGTCTGCAGCAGGAACTCCAGCGCGACAGCGGTATCGACGCCGGAGTCCGGTCCATCGACCAGGCCGGAGTGGTTCTCGATGATCTCCAGCATGCTGACCTGCTCCTGCAGCGCGCGGCGTCCGAGCTCATGTCCGACCGCCAGGGTGTCTTCGCCCTGCGCGGCAAGGTAGGCCCGCAGCGCGGTGGCGTAGGAAGTGTGGAAGGCCGCGGCTGTGCTCATGCCTCGACTCCCGCTCCCTCCGGTCCTCGCTCGTGCCTCGCTGCGATCCTCACTCGCGGTCGTCTTCGGGTGCTCATGACGAAATGCCCCGGTGACGCGCGGCCAGCACCAGCGCATCATCGGATTCCCTGCCGTACGCGTCGAGCATGTGTTCGGCGATGGTCATCGCGGGCGCGGCGAAGTCAATGCCCTGGACATGGTCTTCGAGAATGCCGTCGGTTGAGATGACGAGCAGGTCGCCGGGGCCGATCGAAACCTGATGGGTGGCCAGTGCGTGGGGTATGCGGTAGCCCACAATGCCGCCGGACAGAAGCGCAGACGCTCGGATCTGGACACCGCCGGGACCCTTGACGACAAGGTCGGCCGTCACATTGCCGATGCCGATCCAGCTCAGCGTGTCCGTCTCGAAGTCGATGCGGGCCAATGTGATTGTGACGCCCCTTGTGTCGGCAAGGCCGCGATGACACAGCTGCAGCAGCACGTCGAGGGGCTCGGTGTGGCAACGGTTCACCACCTCCTCGGCACGCAGCGACGCGGCTTCGGCCGCGGCGCCGTGACCCAGTCCGTCCGCCACACCGAAGAGCGCGGCGGTGCCGCCGATGTCGACCGCGATCGGAACGTCGCCGCACACCTCCTCGCCGGGGAGGGGGCGACGTGCCGTGGCCCACTCGATCGGTCCGATCCAACCTTTTCTACGCACGGGGCGGGATCCACTTCCACATCTCGACGACCGTGCCATGCCCGGGCGTCGATTCGACGGTCAACCGGTCCATCAAGCGTCGCGCACCCGGCAGGCCGAGGCCAAGCCCGCGGCCGGTCGAGAAGCCGTCCTCGAGGGCCCGCTCGATGTCGACGATGCCGGGGCCCTCGTCCTCGGCGCGCACCACCAGCGCCTTGCGGCCGTCCCGGTCGGCCACGCCGACGCGGATGGCGCCGGAGCCGGCATAGCTGGTGATGTTGCGCGCGACCTCAGAGATTGCCGTAGCGATCATCGTGACGTCGGTCAGCGAAAAGCCGAGATCGCGAGCAAGCTGATGTCCGGCCTGGCGGGCCGCGACGATGTCATCGGAGTTCTTGACGGCGACCACTGTTTCACGCGGCGTCATTCGTCACCATCGCGACCGTTCGTCGGCTGGCGCGATTCGAGTTGGCGATTCAGAAACGCGAGTCCTTCTTCCAGATCCAGCGCGGTGTACATGTCGTCGAACACCAGGCCCAGTTGGACCATTGCGAACGCCACCTCGGGTTGCAGCCCCACGATCACGGTGTTCGCGCCGCGCAGCCGCGTCATGTGCGCGATCGTGCGCAGCGATCGGGCCGCGAACGAATCCATCACGTCGATCGCGGTGACGTCGACGATGATGCCGTGGGCCCGGTAGCGGCTGACGCGCTCCATCAGGTCGTGTCGCAGCCGCTCGGCGTCGGAGTCGGTGAGCGCGGCCTGCACCGAGGCGATGAGGATCGTGCCCTGCTTCAGAATGGGAACTGGCATGAGACGCTCGCGCTAGCGCTGGTCATCCGTTCTGTTCGCCGGTGCGGGTCACTTCGTAGCCGAGCAGTCGCTCCGCCTCTTCGATACCGCCCTGCAGGTCGCCGACCGCGTTCATCTTCGACAGGTCCAGCCCGATGGTCACCAGGGTCAGCGCGATGTCCGACGACAGACCGGTGATGATCACGCTCGCACCCATCAAGCCCGACGCGTCCACCGTCTGCACCAGGTGGTTGGCCACGGTGGAGTCGATGGTCGGCACGCCGGTGATGTCGATGACGACCACCTTGGCGCGGTTGGCGCGGATCGCCCGTAGCAGCTGCTCCGTGACCTGACGGGCGCGCTGGCTGTCCAGCACGCCGATGATCGGCAGGATCAGCAGCTGTTCACGCACCTGCAGCACGGGGGTGGACAGCTCGCGAATCGCCTCCTGCTGTTGCCGGATGATGCGCTCGCGTTCCTGCACGAAACTGACGGCCACGGTGTTCGCGATGCGGTTGGCGGCGGGTTCGTAGGCGTCGAGCACCCGATTGAGCAGACCGAACTCAGACTGGTACTTCTCGAACAGGGAGCGCGCCAATACGTCGCGCAGCAGCAGAACGATCCCGACCACCTCGTCGGTCTCGACGCCCCGTGGAATGATTCGCTCGGACAGGTCGCGCGCGTAGGCCTGCAGTGCTTCGACGCTACCCGTCTCGAGAACCTCGACGTAGCTGTCGTACACCGTGGTTGCCTCGGAGAAGATTTCCTCTGGCGACATCGCGGTGAGCAGTTCGGCCTCGGTGATCCGTCGCGCCCACTCTTCGCGCAGGACCGTCCGGTTTTGGCGTAGGTGCTGGACGAGTTGGGGCAGCAGACCCTCGCCTACGAGTTCGACGGCGGTGCTGGGGAAATCTGTCGTCGATTCAGACATTCGGCCTCCCAACTTCACTCGCGCTCGGTGGAAGTGCACGAGTCCTGTGCAGACATTAGCCCGCGCGTCCGGCACGGAAGCGGCTAAGTAGTTAATCTCCAACCGCAATTGAAGACTAGGCTTTGATCATGCCCGCTCGGGCGACAGACGGAGGACGACCGTTGTCAGACCAGGAAGCGATCGGCACCTCGCTCGCCTACCAGAACGGGATCGCGGTGCTCAAGGTCGATGGTGACATCGACCTTGCCACGGTCCCGGCGCTGGAAGCCGCGATCGATGAAGCGCTGACACCCAAGCCGACGGGCTTGGTCATCGACCTGTCCGAGGTGGAGTTTCTTGCCTCGGCGGGCCTTCAGGCGCTGGTGGCGACACACAACAACGTCAGCCAGTCGGCGCAATTCGCGGTCGTCGCGAACAGTGCCGCGACAAGCCGCCCGATTCAGCTGACCGGCCTCGACCAGATCTTCGAGCTGTACCCGACACTCGATGAGGCGCTGACCGCGGTCCAGACGAACTCGAAATAAGCTGGCCAGCAAGCGGTTCCGCCGCCCGGATCAGGGCACCATCCAGGACAGCACAGATGCCTGCAGTGCCGACAGCACGCACAGCAGCGCCAGGAACACCACACTCCAAACGACGACGCGGCGGAAGATGTCGCCTTCCTTGCCGTTCATACCGACAGCGGCCGCCGCGATGGCCAGGTTCTGCGGCGAGATCATCTTGCCGAGGACCCCGCCCGAGCTGTTCGACGCGGCCATCAGCACATCCGACAGCCCGGCCTGATTGGCCGCCGTCACCTGGAGGGCACCGAACAGCGAGTTCGACGACGTGTCCGAACCGGTGACGGCCACACCAAGCCAGCCGAGCACCGGCGACAGCAACGCGAATGCCCCGCCGGCGCCGGCCATCCACGTGCCGAGGGTGATCGTCTGCCCCGACAGGTTCATCACGAAGGCCAGCGCCAGCACCACCATCACGGTCACGATCGCGAACCGCAATTGGATCAGGGTGGCGCCGTACGCCTTGAGTGCGCGAGGCACCGACAACTTGAGCACGATCATCGACAGGATGCCGGCGACGAGCATTTGGGTGCCAGGNGTGGTCAGCAGGTTCAGCGTGAANTCGGTCAGCGACACGGGCTTTCCCTTGGGGCTGACGANGTGCAGNCCNGGCCAATGGAANTTGATGGTCGCCTTGTCGAGCAGATTNTTGACCGCGGTGATCTGACAGATCACGAACACCGCNATGATGATGGCGTAAGGGGCGTACGCGCGCGCAACCTCTGCCCGATTGTCTGGATTGGCGACACGCTGCGCGAANTCTTCGGGCGGTTCGTCGGCGGCACCGCCCGCGATGACCGCGGGCGCAGGCTCGCGGCGTGGATGCCAGACGCGCACCAGCGCGACCACCGCGGCCGCCGATAGCAACGACGCGACCACGTCGGCCAAGGGCACCGAGATGAAGTTGGAGGTCGCGTATTGCCCGGCGGCGAATACGATGCCGCAGACCAGCGCCACCGGCCAGGTCTCGCGGACACCGCGCCAACCGTCGACGATCCCGACCAGCGCCAGCGGCACGAACAGGGCCAGGATCGGGGTCTGCCTGCCCACCATCGCGCCGAGGGTGTCGCTCGGCAGAGCGGTCACCTTGCCCAGCGTCAGGATCGGGGTGGCCATCGCGCCGAACGCGACGGGCGCGGTGTTGGCGGTCAGCGCGAGCGCGGCGGCCTTGAGCGGCCGGAACCCGAGCGCCATCAGCATCACCGACGTCACCGCGACGGGGGTGCCGAACCCGGCCAGCGCCTCGATCAGCGCGCCGAACGAGAACGCGATGATGATCGCCTGCACCCGCTGGTCGTCGCTGACCCGGGCGAACGAGCGGCGCAGCACATCGAAATGCCCTGTCTCCACGGTCATTTGGTAGACCCAGATCGCGTTGATCACGATCCACAGGATCGGGAAGAACCCGAACGCCGCGCCTTCCGTCCCGGCCAGAAGTGACTGCGCCACCGGCATCCCGTACACGAGGATCGCGAGCAAGATCGCCAGTGCCAACGACACCAGCGACGCCACCCATGCGGTCACCCGCAGCACACCCAGCATCACGAACAGCGACAGCAGTGGTAGTGCCGCGACCAAGGAGCTCCACGCGAGGGAATGCGCTACTGGATCGAGAATCTGTTGGTACACGGCGACCACCTCGCGGGCACGGCTCGACAAGCGACAAGCGCGGTGTAGCCCGCGACAACGCAGTTCAATCCTCGGCTGAGGGGGCCCTGGATAATAGCTGTGCGGCTGTCAAGACATTCGATTAGAGTTCCGTTCGCCAGATGGATCTTCAAAACCGCTGGCACAGGTCACCGAAGATAGGACGAAACATGGGTCGGATGGCTCGCCGTGTCGCGGCGCTTGTCGGTGGTGCTGCCGTTGTGACGATGGTGGGTTTGACCGCGTCCTGCGCCAAGGAAGAGCAAAAGGCGCCGGAGACGTCGACGACAACGACCACGACGACGACCACGTCGCCTGCCGCGCCACCGCCGCCGCCCGCGCCGACGGAGAAGTCGATCAACCCGACCGGCGGCAACCTGTTCACGCCGCCGGTGAAGGCGCCGCCGGCGCCGACCGCCATCCCTGGCGATCACTAGAACCACGTCAGGCCAGCTCGGACGTACGCTGGCGATCGTGGTAGCCCGGCATGTCAGCACGCTGGCGCTCATCGCTGCCGGGGTGTTCGTGCTCGTCTCCGACCTGCGGCCCACGGTTTCCGGCGATGCCGGCCTGATCGGCGGGCCGTACGCGTACCTGTTGGCCAGCTCTGAGGACCTCGGGCCGTCGCACCGGGCCGACACCCAGCTGACCGCCGCCCTGCGCGATTCGTCCCGGCCCGATGCGCTGTTCGGTTGGGCCGACGACAACGGCCTGGCCGTGCGCTGGCGACCGGGCGAATCGTGGGCCGTCGTCGAGGGCGCCGCCGAGCACGTGGCGAACGCATTTGATGTCGAGGTGCATGACTACCGCGGCCAGCGCGGGCAGGTGTTCTACGCATCGCCGCAGCAGCCGTCGATCCCAGAATCGTTGCGCGACGAGGTCACCGAGTTCGGCAGGATCCTGGGCTACCTCCCGCACCACATGTCGCGGCCGCCGGTTCTGCCGCTCGATGTGCCGGACAAGGGGCTGACGCCGGGCGGCTTGCTGGCGACCTACAACGCGAACAAGTTGGCCGCCGACGGCTACACCGGCAAGGGCACCACGATCGTCTTCTTCGCGTTCGACGGCTTCGAGCAGGCCGACCTCGACACCTTCGCCACCACCTACGCGTTGCCGAAGTTCACGCCGACGGTGGTCGGCGGCCAGCCGGGCGAAGCGCGCGGTGAGACGACGATGGACCTCGAGGTCGCCCACGCCGTCGCACCCGACGCGCAGAAAGTCGTTTGGAATGCCCGTTCCACCGTGGAAGGCGACGGTGGCTACGAGAAGATCGCGCAGATGCTCGAGGCCGCGGACCGGCAGTTCCCCGGGGCGGTGTGGAGCTTCTCGATCGGCTGGGGTTGCGACAAGCTGATCACGGCGGCCGATCTGGCGCCGGTGCGCTCGGCGATGGTGACCGCTCACTCACACGGCACGACCGCGTTCAACGCCAGCGGAGACCTCGCTGGGCTGGAGTGCAAGGGCGGTGAGGACTGGTCGTCGCCGCCGGGCGCCAACGACGTCGGACTGGACTCGGTGGCGTCGCTGCCCGAGATGGTCGACGTCGGCGGCACCACGCTGTCGACCGATGCCGACGGCGTGTGGCAGGCCGAGCAGGCCTGGTTCGACGTACCGCTGTCGCAGGGCACCGGCGGCGGGGTGTCATCGTTGTTCGACCGCCCGGATTGGCAACGGGCGGTGTTGTCCGACAAGGACCCGACGCGCCGGCTGACGCCCGATGTCGCGGCGGTCGCCGACCCGTTCACCGGTGTGCGGATCGTGTTCGACCAACAACAACTCGTCGGCGGGGGCACGTCGCAGTCCGCGCCGATCTGGGCCGGCTTGGCGGCGGTGATGAATCAGTATCTGCTCGCCAACGGCGGGCATGCCCTCGGCGACCTNAACCCGCTGCTGTATCGCATTGCCGCCGGTGCACCGCTGCCAGGGTTCCGCGACGTCACGCTCGGCGGGAACGCGGTCGACACCGCCGGCCCGGGCTACGACCTGGTGACCGGACTCGGCACACCCGACATCGACAACCTGGTGCGTAATCTGGTCGTCCTGCAGAAGGCGACGCGATGAGCACCAACGACGAACAAGTCCCTCAGATGGAATGCCGCGTCTGTCGGACGGATGTGCCCGCGGGCGAGTACTGCGGGCTGTGCGGCTGCCACCTCACGCCGCGGCCAGGGGAAGGCCCCGACTGGCTCCGCATCCGCGACTTCGGCGCCGCGCCAGGCGAACACCTGCTGCAGCCGTCGGTGGCGAGCTCGCTGTTCCCGCACCTGCCGGCACGGTCGCGCACCGTGTTCCGGATCGGGCTGGCGGTGGTGCTCGTAGCGCTGGTCGGGTTCGCAGTGCTTCGTTTGCCCGGGGCACTCGTCACCGTCGCCGCGCTGGGCTTCGCGTTCCTGTTCGTGCTGTATGTGCACGAGTCGGACGGGTTCGCCGACATCCCAGCGCGCACTTGGGCACTCACCGGCGCGCTCGGCGTCGGTCTCGGGGTCGGCTGGGTGCTGTTGACGGGCGCCGCGGTGGCCCGGTCGTACGGAATTGCGTTGGGCGCAGGCGTGGTTGGGGCCCGCATGTTGCGTGACGGCATCGGTATCCCGCTTGGCGGAGTGATCCTCATGCTGGTGCCTGCCGTGATCGTGCGGCTGCTCCGGCCGCCCACGCGGGAAGCCTTGGATGGCTTCATGATTGGAGCGCTGGGCGCGCTGAGCTTCACCGCGGCTGCGACATTGACACGGCTGGCCCCGCAGTTCCGCACCGGTATGGTGAGCAAACGTCCGATGGACAGCCTGCTCGTAGAGGCGGGCATCAGGGGGGTGGCGGTGCCGCTCACCGCGGCCGCAGCCGGCGGATTGATCGGCGCCGCACTGTGGTTCACCCGCCCGCCGAGCAAGGAGAAGCAGCGTCCCGGACTCGTGCGGGCGCTGCTGGTGTCGTTCGCGGTGGCGGTTCTCGCCGTGTATTTGGGGCTTGGCCTGATCGACGTCTCCCACTTTCCGCAGGTGCTGATGCTTGCGCTGTACCTGGCCGTGGCGGCAGTGGCGCTGTTGCTGCTGCGCGTCGGGCTGCACTTGGCGCTGCTGCACGAAGCGCACGACGAGATCCAGTCCGACGAGCCGCTGTTGTGCCCGCACTGCGGACATGTCGTTCCGGATATGGCGTTCTGCCCTGCGTGCGGCGTTGCGACGCGGGCGTCGTCACGCTCGTCAAGGACGGCACGACGTGACAGGCGCCCGGCGCGCGAGGAGCCCGACGGGTCATGAGCACGCCCACATACTTCCCCGGGTATGCGGTGCCCTCGGGCACGTACAGCGCGCCGCCGGTGCGCCACTCGCGTGCCCGCGTGCTGGTGATCTGGTTCAGCGCGATCGCGGTGGTTGCGGTCGCGCTGGTCGTAGTCACGATGATGATCAGCAAGCCGCCTGCGCGGTACATGTGCCCGCCCAACTGCGGGCGGCCGCCGACCGGCACGCCGGTCGAGACCAATCCGCGGTTCACCGCGCCCGACGGCGCGTTCTCGGTGTCGTATCCCGCCGAGGGATCGGCGTACAAGATCACCACCAAACCCAATGGGGTGACGGCGGATCTGCTCGTCGGCGACGGCGGCACGCTGCAGTTGTTCAGCGAGCCGGCGGCGAACCGGTCACCCGAACAGATCGCCAAAAGCTTGATCAGCCAGACGTTTCCGGATGCCCGCACCGCCTACAAAATTCCTAATGCGATGGTCGGGTACCACCCCGGCTATGGCGAAGCCGCCGACTGCTGGCCACAGGGCGCCAACAGCAGCTACATGAAAATGCGCGTCCTCGTGATGGTGGCGGTCAAGAACGATCTGGCGTTGGTCGCTGCAGCGGTGGGCCCGTTCCGTCAGTTCGGCCCGACCTTCGGCAGCGGCAAGCCGTCGGGGGCGAATCTCCAAATCGCCTTGGACATGGGCAAATACGTCAACAGCTTTGCCTGGCGTGGCGACCCGCCCCGGTGATCAGGCGACGTCGGTCAGGCCGTAGCCGCGGTCCCTGGCGACTTCGGCCAGCAGGTACCGCAGCCGATGCCGCCCGCGATGAAGGCGCGACATCACCGTCCCGATCGGGGCGTTGGTGAGCTCGGCGATCTCCTTGAACCGACGCCCCTCGATGTCGGCGTAATAGACCGCGGTGCGCAGCTTTTCGGGCAGCTGCTGCATCGCTTCCCTGACATCGTTGTCGCCCAGCTGGTCCAACACCTGATCCTCCGCGGAGCGCAGCCCGGTCGACGTGTGTCGGGCCTCGGCGAGCAGTTGGCCGTCGGTGATGTCGTCGGTCAGCCACTGGACGGGCCGCCGCTGTTGTCTGCGGTAGTCGCTGATGTGGGTGTTGACCAGAATCCGGTACAACCAGCCGCCGAGGTTGGTGCCGTCGCGAAACCCGTGAAACCCGGCGAACGCCTTGGCCGCGGTCTCCTGCAGCAGGTCTTCGGCTTCGATGCGGCTGCGGGTCATCTTCATCGCCTGTGGGTAGAACCCGTCGAGCAATGGAATCGCGTCGCGCTCGAACCGTGCGGCCAGCCCTACATCGCGGGCGGTGTCGAACTGCGTTGTTGCGGTGCTACTGCGCATGCGGCACTCCTGACGGCAACGGAACCTGTTGTATGCTCAAAACTCTCGTGTCTGGCGCCGGTCCTGTCTGCACCGCTGGCCCCCCAACGCCGGTGATGGAAACCCGACCTGGCGCATACCGGTTAACCCCCATACCGGGGCCGGTGAACAGGAATTGCCAGGCGACCACCACTGCGGTGGCAGCGAGAAATACGGTCACGAGGACATGGCGGAGCAGGCGTGTGCCGGGGCTGGTGTCCATGACTTGATACGATCGCGGCCTGTGCTGCGTGCGTCTTCGACGCTGGCGCCCATCCGCGATTACCGCTAGCGGCACTTGACAGGCGTCTCAGCGCCAACACAGCCGGCGCACAGTCGTTCGGCAGCCGCGGGAGATATGCAGGTGTGTGTTGTCGTGGCTGGTGCGTCCAACGGCGCCGCCGATGTGGCTCGGATTGCTCGTGGCGGCCGTCGCGATAGCGGCGGAGACACTGCTGGTGTTCGTGCTCAGGAGCCTGGCCCCGATGGACACCTTCGGTGTGGTGTACCTGTTGGGGGCGCTGGTCGTCGCCATCGGATGGGGGACCGGTCTGGCCGCGGTGACCTCTGTGGTGAGCGCGCTGGGTTTCGGTTATTTCCGTGACTGGCCGAACGACGCGTTCGATCCCACCGATCTGCGTAACTGGGTGGTGATGGGCGTGTTCCTTCTGGTCACGTTGATAGCGAACACGCTGGCAGGGGTGGCCCGGACAAGGGCGGCCGAAGCCGAAGCTCGCCGTTGCGAGGCAGACGCCGCGGCCCGACAGCAGGCGGCACTGCGACGGGTCGCGACGGCGGTGGCCCAGGGCACGCGTCCGTCGGACGTGTTCTCGGCACTCACGACGGAACTGATACAGATCTTCTCCACGCCGAACGCGCACCTTCTTCGGTATGAGAGCGACGGCACGGCTGTCCTGTTGGCGGCTTGTGACGAGCCAGGCTTGCCGAAAATGCCGGTAGGTGAGCGGTTTTCACATAACGGCGACGGCATCGTTGGAAAGGTCTGGCGCGACCGCCGCGCCGCACGGATGAACAGCCAGGACGACGCACGGGGTTCAGCAGCCGCACGGGTTCGCGCTCTCGGATTGCACAGCGGTGTGGGCGCGCCGATCGTTGTCGACGGCAGGCTGTGGGGGGTCGCGGTAGTCGCTTCCTCGGCACCCGCGGCGCTTCCATCCGACGCCGAAGAGCGGCTGACCGACTTTGCCGAACTGGCGGCGATGGCCGTCGCGAACGCGCAGGCCCGCTCGGACCTCACCGCGTCCCGGACTCGGATCGTCACGGCGGCCGACGACGAGCGCCGGCGTCTGGAGCGGAATCTGCACGACGGCGCGCAGCAGCGCCTGGTGTCGCTAGCCCTCAAGGCACGCATGACCGAGCTGTCGTTGACCGCGGATCAGGATGCTGTCAGGGCGCAGCTCACCGACATCGTGCGAGGCCTGGGCGATGTTTCCGAGGAGCTGCGCGAGATCTCCCGCGGCATCCATCCCGCGATCCTGTCCAAAGGTGGTCTCGGTCCTGCGCTGCGGTCACTGGCGTGTCGCTCAATGGTGCCCGTCGAGCTCGACGTTGACGTCGCTGGCCGGCTACCCGAGCAGGTGGAGGTGGCCGCGTACTACGTTGTCGCAGAGGCCCTTACCAATGCGGCCCGGCATGCGCACGCGGCGGAAGTCAAGGTGAGCGCGAAGGTCGCCGACGGCCATCTCGACCTGGTGATCGAGGACGACGGGGCCGGTGGTGCCGACCCGGCCAACGGATCAGGCTTGATCGGGCTGGTCGACCGCGTCGAAGCGGTCGGCGGTCAGCTGTGGGTCAGTAGCCCGGCCGGGGTCGGCACGACGTTGGCCGCGACAATTCCGTGCGCGGCATAGGTGCCTAGCGGTGCCAGCCCCAGCCCCACGGGTGCCACCACTGGAATCCGGGCCATCCGCCCCGATAGTCGCCGTCGCCGTAACCATGAGCGTAGCCCCGTCCGTGCCCATACCCGTGACCGTGCCAGTCGACCGGCTGCACCGCCGCAGTACCGGAATTCGATTGGGCGGGGCTGGCATTGGCGATTCCTGCGCCAATGCCGAGGCTGGACGCGCCGACGACGCCGGCAATCGCGACGCTGCCAATCAGTCGTTTGAGATTCATCGCGTGACTCCTTCCAAATTAATTACAAGGGGGGATGTTTCAAGCACTCCCACATCCTCCAGAGTTCCGCCGGCAGCGGCGTGCGTCGTCCTGGTTGGCGCCCAAAACGCAACCCCCGCTAGCGGGTAGTCGGCGCTAGCATCTGCCTCCGACATATTTCTGTCTTTGCGGTGGGTTATCCCCAGGCGCGAATTCGTCCACAGGTTTGTGGCTGGTTGAGCGTGACGGTCGGTGGTTGGCATGTGTGTTCGATAGCGTTGCGGTATGGGCAGT
>C688J18823_10000828_pt1 | contig 18453 bp, 17 predicted proteins | sample HopSoiMetagenom1_FD_18823 | JGI IMG/M metagenome (IMG submission 18823) | reverse complement strand
TGGTTTTGAATCATGTCTGTCCTGGTCGATAAAAATACGCGGTTGGTTGTGCAGGGAATCACCGGCAGCGCCGGTGGCTTTCACGCCCGTCAATGCATGGAGTACGGCACGAATGTGGTCGCCGGCGTAACGCCGGGGAAGGGCGGACAGACGTTTGAAGGAAAGGTGCCGGTATTCGACACCGTGGCGGAAGCGCGTCGCGAAACGGGCTGCAATGTTTCGATGATTTTCGTTCCGGCGGCGGGCGCTGCCGATTCCATTTTGGAAGCAGTCGATGCCGGCGTGGAGCTGGTGGTTTGTATCACTGAAGGCATTCCAGTGATGGACATGATGCGGGTCAAAGAGCAGATGATCGGCAAAAGCTCGCGCCTGATCGGGCCTAACTGTCCGGGAATCATNACGCCGGGAGCCTGCAAGATAGGCATCATGCCGGGCTACATTCATAAGCCGGGTAATGTTGGCGTCATCTCGCGCTCCGGCACATTGACCTACGAAGCGGTCTGGCAGCTGACCTCGCGCGGTTATGGCCAATCGACTTGCATCGGAATCGGAGGTGATCCGATCAACGGCATGTCGCATCTCGACGCGGTCAAACTGTTCGACCAGGACCCCGGGACTGAGGCACTGATTTTAATTGGCGAGATTGGCGGTACGGCCGAAGAAGAAGCGGCCTCATGGATCAAAACGAATTGCAGGAAGCCGGTAGCCGCTTTCATTGCCGGGATGACTGCGCCCCCGGGGCGGCGGATGGGGCACGCGGGTGCAATTGTTTCCGGGGGGAAAGGCACCGCGGCTGGTAAGGTCGAGGCGCTTCAAGCGGCCGGAATCGCCGTGGCCGAAACGCCAGCGACCATGGCTGACACATTAATAAAGAGGATGAACCAGAAGAAATGATGACCTCGAGGGGATTGGAAGGGATCGTGGCGAACACGACACGTTTGAGTGACGTCATCGGCGATAAAGGTCAGTTGATCTACGCCGGTTACGATATCAACGAGCTTGCCGGCAAAGTGAGCTACGAGGAAGTCGTATTCCTGTTGTGGAATAATCGGTTACCGAACCGGGATGAGCTGACTCAATGCTCCAACACCCTGCGCTCGTTACGTCGCCTGCCAGACGAAGTGATCGAGTTCATCAAGCACGCGCCGAAGAACTCGCAGCCGATGGATGTCATGCGCACCGCGGTTTCGATGCTTGGCTTGTACGACCCGGCCATTCACCTCGAAGCAACACCGGAAATCAACCGGCTCCGGGCGAGAAGCATTACTGCCAAAATCGGCGTGATCGCAGCTTATTTTCATCGAGCGCGAAAAAACAAACCGTTGCCGCCGATCCGCGAGGATCTCGGCGAAGCTGCTCATTTGCTTTATTTGATGTGCGGCGAAGAGCCCACGCAAGAAGCTGCCGATACGCTGGATCTGGCGTTCGTGTTGCATGCTGATCACGGCACCAACGCTTCTACGTTCAGTGCGCGGGTAACGATCTCCACATTGACTGATATTTATTCAGCCATCACTTCGGCCATCGGAACGTTGAAGGGTCCGTTGCATGGCGGCGCTAACGAGGGCGTCATTCACATGCTGCAAAAGATCGGCAGCCTGGAAAACGTGGACAGCTACATCGACGAACAGCTGACGCAGAAGAAGAAAATCATGGGCATCGGTCACCGTGTTTACAAGACACTCGATCCCCGGGCGCCGCATTTGCGGCGGATGGCGGTGAAGCTGAGCGAAAAGCTCGGCGAACCGAAATGGATTAAGATGTCCGAGCGAATCGCGGAGCTGATGATGCAGAAAAAGAACCTGAACGCGAACGTCGACTTCTATTCAGCGACAGTCTATTACTCGTTAGGCATACCCACCGATTTGTTCACCCCGGTATTTGCGGTGGCCCGAACATCCGGCTGGTGCGCACACATCCTGGAACAGTTGGAAGACAATCGGCTCTTCCGGCCGCTCAGCGAATATGTCGGTGAACCGGTCGGGAAAAAGGTTATACCGATCGATCAGCGGCCGTAGAAGCGGATTGTCGTAGCACCCCGCAGCGACCCGTTGTTCTGGGGAGCGCAGGCGCCTCGCCTGCTGGCGATGCCGCCTCGGTATCGCGAACTTGTTTATCGATGAATCAGTTGCGGCGAGGGCGCCGCAACCAGCAGGCGAGGCGCCTGCGCTCCCCAGAACGCCGGACTAGCGAGCGGAATGTCGGTCACCAGGCTTTGACATCCGGGATTCAATTAGATACAAGGATGGCCCGTGCGTTCCGCGGCTCCCCCCTGTTTCCATGCCTCATTTATTCCGGCGTTACACGCCACATTCCTACGTGTGTCTGCTCGCGGCTTTTTGTTGCGTGGTGGCGCAGCCAGCGCACGGCCGAAGTCCGGCTCGGGTCCCGGTTCAGTTTTTGATCACCGCCGACGTCGGCTTTGGCAACAGCGTGTTCGTGGTGGGCGATCATCCCGATCTCGGTGGCTGGGACGTTACTCACGCGTTAAAACTTCGATTTACTTCCGGCAACGTTTGGATCGGAGAGATTGCGGTCCAGGCCGGCACCGACTTTCAGTTTCGCTATCTAAAGCGATCTACTGGTCAAGAGAACTGGTGCAACACGGGGAATGCAGTCTATCTGACGGGCGTCCTCAGTCAGTCGGTTTCACCGGAACCGCCTCCGCCGTATCGTGGCAAAACGATTTATTATTCGAGCGGTTGGAGCGCCGCGACGCTGGTCTACAACGCCGGCGGTGGAAACTTCGCCGGACTACCGATGACGAAGATCGGTGACGGCCGGACAGCAGGGGAGTCTCTATTTAAAATCAGCGGCGTTGGTGAAGCGGGTGAGAACCTCGAGTTCGTTTTCACCGACAACAACAATCATTGGGACAATCCACCGGGCGGCGGCAACTATTTAACCGGACTTGATGTGTTCTGGCTTCAGGATGGAAACATTTTCTCCTACTCGCCGCCGGCCATAGTTTCCGCTCCGCACGTACTCGCGCCACACCTGGTAAACTCGAGCGTGCCTAACATCGCGGCGAGGAATGTTCGGGTGTATCTGCCTAGAGCTTACGATCAAAATGTGAACCGTCGCTACCCCGTGGTCTACTTCGAGGACGGACAAAATGTGTTCGATTCTTCAACCGCATTTGGCGGGGTGGAATGGCAGGCGGACGAAACGGCAACCAGGGAGATCAGCCAGGGACGGATGCGAGAGGCAATCCTGGTCGGCATCGACAATACTGCAGCCCGCATCCCCGAATACCAGCCCCCTAACGATTCCTATCAGGGTATGCAGGGCCGTGCCGACGGGTATGCCAATTTCCTGATCAACAATGTGCGCCCGTATATTGATAACGCCTTCCGGACGCTGAATGACCCAAAGAATACCGTGACGATTGGATCGTCCATGGGCGGTCTGGTGTCGCTCTATCTCGGGCGCGAATACACCACCTTCGGAAAAATTGCGGTGATGTCGCCGGCGTTATGGATTTCGCCTAACTATATTGCGCAGGTGAATACCGGCAGTAAGAAACCGCTTCGTGTGCACCTCGATATGGGCACAGCGGAAGGCCAATCCGATTTCGATAACTGCCTCGCGATGTATGACACGCATTTGAGCCAGGGCTATGTGACGAATAGCGATGTGGAATTTGTTGCCGGTTGCGGCCAACAGCATAACGAGACCGCCTGGGCGGCGCGGCTCCCAACGGTGCTCGATTATCTTTTGCCGGCGCGCGAAGACCCGGCGGAACTGGCGCTCCGCGATTTCCCTCCGGTGCTGTCGATCGGCGTTCTCGACCCACCGAATCAAACTGTGATGCTGAATTACCCGGCTTTGTTTGGGTTTAACTACGCACTCTCCCGCTCCTCTAACCTTGGCAACTGGGCTCCGGTTTCGATGACTACGGAAACGCAGCCGTGGGCGCAGCGTTCAACCGGGGATAACGGGTTCACGGCGGCGGGTCCGACCTTTTGGCGGCTGCAAGCGACGCCCTCACCGTAGCGGTTCGGTTACTTTCCGACTTGACCGCAGGGAAGTTGGGCCGCTTTCCAATCCATCGCCATCCGGATGCGGGTGCGGCCCGCTCGGGTGATCGAAGAAGATCTCCTCTTCCAGAGGGGTAGGATTCAGTTTGCGGTAAGTGCCTAGCTTCAAGAACACGCGCGCCATCCCGTCCGGCTCTCGTGACGTATTAATGCCGAACCGATCGGCTTCGATCTCGGTGGTGCGGACGATCGTGTTCGTTACCGGAGTCAGGAGAAAAAATAGCACGTTAAGAATCAACACCAGCAGCGGTAACCCCGCGGGATCTGCGATCCCCCGTACTCCCCATCGCTGTCCCCAGCGTGCTGTCGCGAAATTGAATAGTCCGGCGGTCGCCGCGAACGCGACGAAGAACACGAGACTTTGATAGATCACGAGCTTCACTAAGTGGTTGAGCACGTAATGTCCCATCTCATGGGCCATGACTCCGCGAATTTCCGGCAGGCTGCACTGCTTCAGCAGATTGTCGTTTAGGGCGATGCGGGTGGTATTGAGAAAACCGGCGACGTTAGCGCTAATTCGAGTGGTTTGTCTGGATTGATCGACTACAAGCACCTGTTTGACTGGAATCTGATTGGCGCGAGCCATGGTGAGAATTGGATCGCGGACGCTGGCGTCGGTTAGGGGGACGTACTTATTATAAAGCGGCTCGATATAGAGGGGTGCGATAAACGCCCCGAAAAACTGGAAACAGGTTACGACCACGGTTGCCCACAGCCACCAGGTGCGAGGTGCTCGCCGAAACACCGCGTAGAGAATGATCATCGCGATCGGGAGCGCGATCACGATGATTATCAAGTCTACCATCCGTTCGGCCAGCCATGGGCCGAGCGTTTGCGTCGCAAGGTCGTATTGGTGCTCGCGGAAATATCCCTGATACAGCGTCAGACCAAAGCTGAGCACGATCACGATGAACAGGTAGGGGACTGTGTATAGTGCCACCTGAAGCGCTTTAAAGCGGGTAATGCTCTCGGCGAAATCCCGCAGTCGAGCGGAGATTCGAGTCTGTAGAAGAACGATTGAGATGGCGCTTGCCAGGAGAAAGTTCCACAGGATCAACCAATAGCCGCCCTCGAAGTACGCATCCGATTTGGCGCGTTTATCGGCCGGCACGCTATCCAGCCATGCTGTGGTTGCCGCGGCTGGATCAAATGCACCAGGGTTATCGGGCGACATCACGGCCGCTGCCGGTGGCGGTGTCTCGGGAACGTCTGCCGCCATCCCGGCAATGGTTAGGCCAATTGAGAGAGCGAAACACAGCAGGATGAGACGATGCATGGGATTGTTCACTATCGGTTTGCCCGGCGGAAGAAAAGCTTCGAACGGCTCGCACCAGGTCGGTTCGCACCACAGGCGCATAGTTTTCACGCTGGACGTGGGCATATCTGCCGCGCCACAATTCCACCGTGAGATTCAGAGCGCTCGCAGCTTTCATGCTGCTGTTACTGGTGAACGGTGTTGGCGTTTGCGCCGATCCGTCGCCAGCCTTGTCCCCGGACCAATGCGGACCGTTCCCGATCACTTATAAGGACATCATTTGGAGATGGATGCAGAAGACGCTGGTCGATGCCGACAGCGCCAAAATTGGCTGGCAGGGAGGGCCGACCTGCACCGATGTCGGAAAGAACGGGCAACATGAATTCGGTTGGCTGGTGAATTTTACGGTTAACTCGCGAAATCGTTTCGGCATTTATACCGGCAAACAGCAGCATGGAGTATTGATTCGAAACGGCGAAGTCGTTAAAGGAATTGGCTTTGGCTACTAAAATATGAAACTAAACCGTGGCTCGCATCACAGAACCGCCGGAGATGGTCTCGTCGTCGTCATCATCTTCCTGGCATTAATTGGCGTCGGCGTCTGGTGGCTTTACTCCCACAAAAACGCGATGGACAAGGAAGGCCGTCAGTTCGGCAGGCAAATGATCGAAGCGCTGTCCGTGAAGCACGATCTTGCCTTCTTCAGAAACAACCTCGGGCCCCAGGCGAAGCTCGATTATCCGCCTTCAAATCAGGAGATGATGATTCAGCAGTTCCAGCAGCTGGGCGTGCCGGCGCAGCCGATCAAGATTGAAGAGAACATGACGTGGGAAAATCAATTTTTCGAACCGCACGGTTTCTTCACAGCTCACCTGAATTATCCCGCGCGCGGCGCGACCATGCGCATCGCAATTTCGCATCCCGTCGGAAAATGGCAGCTCGATAATATCGAGTTCGTCGCCGACAAGGAGCGTTAGCGAGCGACGTTCTGCTGTAGTCGCGGCGCTCAGTCGCCGCGTTATCCGGGTGTTGCGTTAGGCCGACAGGAGTCGGTCCAGCGCATCAACGCAGAGCTGCGACCAGTTCTCGAGCATCTCTTTGCTGGCCACCAGTTCTTCTTTGCTGAGGAACGACAGGTTGGTGATGACGGCCTCGCGCTTTTCGACTTTCGGCTGCTCCAACTGAAAGACGTGCACCACGCCGAGGTGCACCCGACCTACTTCGGTGCTGTCGTCATTCAGTAGCGCGACGATCTTGTCGGCAAACGGCGCGCCTATGCGGATCTCCTCGGTCACTTCGCGTTCCACTCCGGCCCGGTAGGCCGCCTCGTTCCAGGCGAAAAGCGATTCGTCGGTGTCATTCAAGTGACCGCCGATACCGATGGATCCCTTGGCGACCAGACGCTGTTCGCCTGCTTTTTTGCCGCGCACATAATGAAGAACCTTGTCTTCGTGGGCGATCAGAACATACGGAATGATCTGTTTATGGCTGGGATCGTTCTCCGCCTTGCCCCGCGGTAAAAAGAAATTGTTTCCGCGCGAGAGAATACTGCTCAGGTATCGATCGGGCTCAAAATTCAGGCCTTGAAATGCGCCTAACTGATCGAATAGCTCGCGTTTGATGACTAAGATGTTTTCATCGGGCGGGTTCATTAAGAAACGGACTAGCTAATCCAAAGCTCGGCACAGGTTCCCTCTAGAAAGAATAACTGAAACCGACCTGCGGGCCGAGCAGATTCAAACTCGGGTTGGGCGAAGTTTGGCCGGCATTCGAAAGATGCTGATAGAGCAATCCGACTTCTGCCTTCCAATGATTGTCGATCAAATAAGAAACACCCGCTGCGGTCAGGATGTTAAAGGTAAAATCCTGGCCCTGCGCACCGAACACATTGGCGTGGCTGTCGATCCACCCGAGACCAGCGCCGCCGGAAAAGTAAGGAACGAACCGGCTGTTCGGCTGCACGAAGTTGTAACGGAAACCAAACGACAAGCCAAAATAGTGAGTTTCCGGTCCGCGAAAAATCGGCTCCGCCATGGCCAGGACGTAAAATTGATTGTAGCCCCGGAGCCAGCCATCGCTCTGGTTTACGCCCCATCGAATTCGGCCCGTGAGAAAGCCGGCGCCGATTTCATAGCTGTTCGGATTGTTGATGATACCCCACATGTAAGCCGCGTCCGCCGCGACTTCGAAGCGCGGAGGATCGAGCACTTCAGGGCGCGGACCGAAGGCATTGCGAGTTTCCATTCCGCCGCGCGCTACCAGCGGAATTGAGACGAAAGCCAGCCCTATTGCGATCCACCCCGGAACAGTTCTCAAGCGCGGCTACAATAGGAACACGGAGGCGGATTGCAATTTCCAGGACGGCTCGGCTTAACCGAATGGAGGGAATTGTAGGGCGTCTGTGTCAGACGCCATTTATTGAACCGCCGTCTGGCACAGACGGCCTACAATTGCGTGGTGCGTGATTCGATTCCTAATGAGACGAACCGTCAATCGCCAATAAACGTTGCCAGGTCCGCCGGCAGCGGGCTCCGCCAATCTCCGACCTCTTCAATACTCAATCGTGATGAATGCAGCGCTTGTCGCGGCAACAACAGCTGCGCCTCCAGCTTCGGTGTCCAGCCGGTTTCGATAAATTCGAGATAAAGCTCATCGTTAGGCCCATAGATCTTATCGCCGACGACGGGATGACCCGTTTCCGCCAAATGCACCCGGATTTGATGCGTCCGCCCCGTGCGCGGAATTGCCCGGATCACACTGAATCGCTCCGAACCCATGCGGTGGAACCGTTTCTCGACGAAGAAATCGGTCTGCGCTTCAGCGCCCTGGCTAACCACTCCCTGTTTTAGCCAGATTCGGGACGGCTGATGTTTGCCAAGCCGGTCCAGAGGTTTATCGACTTTTAGGTGCTCCCATTCAGGCCAGCCCAGGACAATCGCCCGGTATTCCTTCGCGATTTGGTTTGCCTGCATCAATAGCCCGAACTTTCTCGCCGCCCCCGCAGTTTTTCCGACCAGTACCAAGCCACTCGTTTCGCGGTCCAGCCGGTTAATGATCGAGATTTGACCCCCGGTTTGAAGCTCGAAGGCGAGCAGTTGCCGAAGTTCGCCCCAAAGGGTGTGAGGACCATCGGGTTTGGTAGGATGGACGAGCAGAAAAGGGGGTTTATCCACTACCGCGTAATCGGCCGTTTCGGCGACGATAGCGAAGTTCGCGCTGACCATCTGCTTGATCACAATGGTTAGCACAGACCACGGAATGATCACCGACAACTTCGAGGGATTGGAACGCCTGGCAGCCTCTCTTTCAGTCCGAACGCCCCCCGGGACAGGAGGGTGGGGCTACCCTTGACTTGACCTCTCCGGCAAAAGCGCTTTACCTAGCCCCTCCAGCACCTGCCACCGTGGATCTAAAAGACATTAAAGCCATCATCGACCTGATGAAGAAGAACGACCTCTCGGTGTTCGAGTTGGAAAAGGACGGCTTTAAACTGAAGCTGCAAAAAGGGCCTCAAGGACAGCCTATCCTGACGACGCCGATTGCGATCGCTCCGGGAATTGCTCCTGCCGCGGCGGCCCCGGCTTCCGCCGAAAGCAATGCGGGAGCGGCCGAACCGGCAGGTTCGACAGGCTTAAAGGATATTACGTCCCCGATGGTTGGAACGTTCTATCGAAGTCCTTCTCCGGAATCGCAATCGTTTGTCGAAGTCGGTAGTACCGTGAATGAAGACAGCGTCGTATGCATCATTGAGGCGATGAAAGTGATGAACGAGATCAAGGCCGAAACCAGTGGCGTCATCGCTGAGATCTTGGTCGAAAATGGCAAGCCCGTGCAATTCGGTCAGGCGCTGTTCAAAGTGCGATAGATTCGGACTCGCAACCGGCCGCGCCTAACTGTTGTCGGTCGCCGGTGAGCGAGACTCCAAATGTTCGAAAAAATCCTGATTGCGAATCGCGGCGAAATTGCGCTGCGAGTGATCCGAGCATGCAAGGAGCTCGGCATCCGAACGGTAGCGGTGTATTCCGAAGCCGATGTGGATTCGTTGCATGTGCAGCTGGCGGATGAGGCAATCTGTATCGGCGCGCCGCCCAGCAGCGAAAGTTATCTCAAGATCGATCGGATTCTGAGCGCAGCCGAGGTCGCTGATGTCGATGCAATCCATCCCGGTTACGGATTTTTGTCAGAGAACGCGCATTTCGCGGAGGTCTGCCACAGCGCCAACATCAAGTTCATTGGACCTCCCGCCAGTGCAATGCACGCCATGGGCGACAAGAATGCCGCTCGAGCGTCTGCGAAAAGAGCCGGCGTGCCGGTGACGCCGGGAAGCGATGGTATTGTCGAAAACGAGCAGGAGGCGCTGCGGGTTGCCAAAAAGATCGGTTACCCGCTCATGATCAAGGCCGTAGCCGGTGGTGGTGGCCGCGGTATGAGAATGGCGCATAACGAGCCAAGCCTCGTCACCGGGTTCCATAGTGCACGGCATGAAGCGGAGAAGGCGTTTGGGAATTCCAGCGTTTACATCGAAAAACTGATCGTTAATCCGCGTCACATAGAATTCCAGATCATGGCTGACGAGCATGGTCGTGTGGTTCACCTGGGCGAACGCGATTGTTCGCTGCAACGGCGCAACCAAAAGGTCATCGAAGAATCGCCATCGCCGATTATGTCCGATGCTTTGCGAAAAAAGATGGGCAACGCAGCGGTCAAACTTGCCAAATCCGTGGGTTACCAGAATGCCGGCACGATCGAATTCCTGGTTGATTCGGATAAACGCTTTTACTTCATCGAGATGAACACCCGGATCCAGGTGGAGCACACGATTACCGAGGAAGTCTACGGCTGCGATCTGGTGAAACAACAAATCCGCGTCGCTGCGGGCCAGCCCCTTTCACATCACATTACTCACGCTGTGCCACGGCTATTCGCCATCCAGTGCCGGATCAACGCCGAAGATCCGGCCCGTGGATTCCAGCCCTCTCCTGGGAAAATAGATTTTTATTATGCCCCGGGGGGGCACGGGGTGCGCATCGACTCCCACGTCTACACCGGTTACGTCGTGCCGCCATACTACGACTCGCTCATTGCGAAAATCATCGCCGTCGGTGCGGATCGTGATTCGGCAATCGATCGAATGCGTCGGGCGTTGGACGAGTATTACATCACCGGAATCAAAACGACGGTTCCTTTCCACGCCGCGATGATGCGCAGTGGCGAGTTCCGGGCGGGAAAGTACGACACCGGCTTCGTCGAGCGTTTCATGTCGTCGGACACCTTTGAATTGCCGACGCCGGACCGTCGATTGCACGAATAAGCACGTGCGGAATCTCACCGACTGCTATCTCTACGGGATTTTGGATCTGGGCTATGTCGCCCCGGCGCGCATTCATGAAGTCGCGCAGGCACTAATCGCCGGCGGCGTCGATGTTCTTCAGTTGCGCGGAAAAAATGTACCTGTTTGCGATCTTACCGAAATGGCCGGTGCGCTGCACCAGATCACCGCAGCCTCTGACGTACCGTTAGTCGTCAACGATCATCCGAGGGTCGCCTGCGAAGTTGCGGTGGAAGGCGTTCATGTCGGGCAGGACGATCAAGCAATTGCGGTGGTTCGCGAAACCGTTGGCCGGCCGATCTGGGTGGGCAAATCCACGCACAGCGTAACCCAGGCGATAGCGGCTGAACGCGAAGGCGCCGATTACATCGGGTTCGGTCCTGTTTACGCCACGCCGACCAAACGCGATTACGCTCCCATCGGTGTCAATGATATTGATCCGGTGCATCGAGTTCTCAATCTCCCGATCTTTTGTATTGGCGGGATCAAGCTTCATAATTTGCCTAACGTGATAGCAGCCGGCGCGAAACGCGCGGTCATCGTTTCCGGATTGTTGCTGGCGGACGACATTGCGGAATACACCCGGTCGTGTCGAAACCTGCTGCAACCGCTGGCCCAGCCTGCCCCGGCTTAACTTTAAGCGTCGATATCCATGTCTGTCCTGGTTGTTGGTTCAATTGCACTCGATACGGTCAAGACTCCGGTAGAAGAACATGCGGATCTTCTCGGCGGCTCGGCGTCGTACGCGGCGTTAGCGGCAAGTTTTTTCACGCCGGTTAAACTGGTCGGGATCGTCGGCACCGATTTTCCCGCTGCCGAATTTGATTTTTGGAAGTCGCGTAACATCGACCCGGAAGGTGTGCAGCGCGTCGAAGGAAAAACCTTTCGCTGGTCCGGTGAATACGCCTGGGATCTGAATACTCGTGAGACTCGCTCGGTGGCGTTGAACGTCTTCGAGAATTTCCAGCCGTCACTGCCGAAGTCCTATCGGCAAACCGAATTCGCTCTCCTCGCCAACATCGCTCCTGCTTTGCAATCCCACGTGCTGGATCAAATGGAGCGGCCCCGTTTTGTCGTCGCCGACACCATGGATCTCTGGATCCACACCACTCGTCCGGATCTCGACGCATTGCTGCCGCGGGCCGATCTGCTGATTCTAAATGACAGCGAAGCGCGGGAGATGACCAAGGAGACAAGCCTTATCAAAGCAGGAAGACGCATCCGACAGATGGGCCCCCGTTACGTTGCCATCAAAAAAGGCGAACATGGTGCGCTGCTTTTCGGAGAAGATGAATTTTTCAGCTGCGGCGCCTATCCGCTTGAAGATATTCACGATCCGACCGGGGCAGGGGACAGCTTCGCCGGAGGTGTCGGAGGCTATCTGGCCGCGCACGTTAAACGTGATGTCACATTTGCCGACCTTCGTCGCGCTGTGATTTACGGCAGTGTCCTGGCAAGCTTTTGTGTCGAGGCATTCAGCCTCGAGCGACTTAGAAAATTGACGAAAGAAGAAATTCTCGACCGGTATGAGGTGTTCCGCCTGATGAGCCAGTTCGAGATCGAAGCGTAGTGGATAGTCTCGCTCGTTTCCTTCAGCGTGCCGCATTTGTTGTGGTTGCTGTCCTGGCGTCGTCATCCACCACCCGAGCTGCCGCAACGAAAGAGTGGGTGACCATGGACCACTGCGAATTCCTGCCGAATCCGGGTAACGACGGCGACAGTTTTCGATTTCGATTCGAGAACACGGAATACTTGGCCCGACTATATTTGGTGGATGCGCCGGAGACCGAGGGCGGCGTCAATGCCGGTCGACTGATCGAACAAGCGGCTTATTTCGGAATCACAGTCCCGGAGGTGGTTGAAATCGGCGAGCAGGCTAAAAAGTTCACCGCGGCAAAGCTGGCGACGCCGTTCACATTTGTGACCCGAAAAGCTTCCGGGATGGGACGCAGCAACATCGAACGGTTTTACGGATTTGTTCAGACTAGCGAAGGCGATCTTGGGCAATTGCTCGTGACTAACGGATTGGCTCGGGTGCACGGCACTCGATCGGGACGACCGGGCGGTTCCGCCGCCGCGGATGAAATCACGCTGCTGCAGGGCTTGGAGCAGCAGGCAAAACAAGATCGACGGGGAGCGTGGGGCGTGAAGCCCGGGACTTCGAGTTCAAGTTCAACACCTGTGCCGTCGCGGATAGTTCATCCGCCGCCAACCGGTACTCCCACAATCGCACCGCTGCCGCGCGTACCTCCCGCCCCAACAGCCGCATCGGTTCCCTCCGCCGCCGTACCGAGAACTTCGCCGGCGCCGGCATCTGGAGATAAGATCGACATCAACTCCGCGACCAAAGACGAATTGAAGAAGATTCCCGGCATCGGCGACGCATTGGCTGACCGAATCATCGCCGCGCGGCCGTTCACCACCGCGGACGACGTTAAAAAAGTGAAAGGTGTCGGGAACGGCAAAAAGTACGAACAAATCCGGCCGCATTTCCGGTAGTTAGCGGAGCCGGAATTCCCGGTTTGCTGTCCGAACAAAACGGGAAACGTGATTGACTCTGTCCTCACCGAACCGGTACGATCGTCTTATGAAATTCCTGTTGTTCCTCTCCATGTTGTGCAGTTGCCTGGTCGCATCGCAAGGGCTCGCGGCCGCTAACGAGAAAAACTCCATCGATGTTACCCTGAAAGATCTTCACGGAAAACCTGCTGGGGGCGTCCAGGTCTGGCTGGAAAGACGGCAGACAAAGACCGGTGCCAAACAGCTCGTAACTGATAGTGCCGGCCGCGCGGCTTTCCCAAATGTCGCGCCAGGAGACTACAAGGTGAGCGCGTATGATAATCGCATCCCGGCGGCCGCGGCGACAATCGTCAAAGCTTCAGCGGTCGGAGTTACCTCCGTTACATTGTCGTTAGGCAAGATGGCTAGGGCGGCCGCTTCAACAACTAAAAAAGCGAAACATTACGTGTGGATTTCCGAAGAGACGGGAACTCATATTGGCGGCGGGCGCTGGGTCGCGGTCGAGGATGATGTGAACGGAACGACCAGCAATCCAGTGGAGAAACGCGACGGGCAAATGTTGAATCAGCCTCAAAGTCAGCAGCTCCGGCCCTTTACTGGTCCCAGTAATTAGGTCACAAGTCTTGCTCCTGGCCGGTGGCGGCGAGGAAACAAAGAGTAATGACACGGGAGTTGTAGAGGCGGTTGTGCCAACCGCCTGTTTACAGGATCCGGTGGTTGGCACAACCACCGCTACAATTCTGTGTCCGATCACAGCGCCTTGCCGATCGTCGTCGCGAGTTTCGTTTGGCGAACAAATTTAGAGTTCATCGAAGATTCGATCTTCGATTGCAGGATTGATCACAATACTGGTCACGTGTGTGGTCTCCAGGACCTTGCCGGCTTCCAGGTCAGTGTCGACGCTGCTAAACGGAAATCGAACGCCGCTAACTTCTCGGAAATCCGAAAAGACGCTTTCAATCGTGGTCGGACGCGGATCAATATCCACGTGAAGTGGCCGATGGTCCCGGCGGCGCGTGATCAGCCAGCTAACCGGGTCGACGTACAACGACGTGATGTAACCGTCCGATAACGTCACTTTCAGCACGTGATAGCTGATTCCGGCAATTTGTTCGCGGCCAGCGAGACTGATGGTTTGACCGCGGCTCTTCATCTCATGCAGTCCGAACAGTTTGCCCGGTAGCTCTACACCATGCCGAAGCGTGGCCGCAGCCTGCGGCTTTTCCTCGACAATCGGGCCGGCGCCCTTCCACTGCCAACCGCGCGTACCGGTAAACGCTTCGGTATAGACGTGCTTGCCCGCTGCCAGGACATCGATTCGCATTCGCCCTGGGCGAACGGCGCGATAGGTGCCGTCCACCTCAAAGCCCGGATCGGTGATATGCAGCTGGAATTCGATCGACCGAACGGACCCGATTGCGGCCCGACCGCCGGTGGCCTCGCTGTTCCGCTCTACAATCTGATCTAGCGCGGAGCCATGCGGTTGGCACGCGCCCCCAAACAACGCGATGGCAAGGACAGCGAGAAGGTGCCGGCCGCGTTGACTTATCATTGCAGGTAAGACGTCACCGAGTGGGCGCTCTTGTCTGCCAATCTTAATCGATCCTCCAAATCAAGAGAGTGTCGTCATTCGCGGCAAGTGTAAAACTAGTTAGGCGTTAGTCGGTCCTAAATGATCTGTTTTAAGTCCTCACGCAATATTGAACGGACCTCTATTCTGCCGGGCAAATACGAACCAGCTGCGGCAACGCAGCGTGTCCTTAACCAAATACAGAATGGAGAAATTAATGATCAGAAACCTGTTCAAATCGTTAGGGCTACTTCCGATCGCTCTATTGGCGNTCGGATTTACGCTTATCACCTCGAATGCGTCCGCTCAGGTCGGCACCACCGGGGCCCAGGCCGCTGCCGGCACCACTCAGCCGGGCGGACAACCTGCCGCCGGCGCTCCGACCACCGGCTCAGCCGAAGCGGAGCGTGTCATCGTTACCGGATCGAATATTCCGACTGCAGAAGAAGTCGGGCCCAACCCGGTGTTGGCGTTGAACCGCGATCTCATCGAAAAGTCCGGCGAACGTCAGGCCGCGGAGTTGCTGAAAGATTTGCCGGTTGCGAATGCTAACGGTGTTCCGATCTCGAACAACAGCACTGGATTCACTCCCGGTGCCGCGTCTGTTTCGCTTCGTGGATTCACCCCGGAAGCGACTCTCGTCCTGATCGACGGCCGTCGAGTGACACCTTATCCCGTTGGACAAAATGGTGTCGCATCGTTCCAAGACTTATTTACGGTCCCGCTGCCCGCCATTCAAAGCATCGAGGTTTTGAAGGATGGTGCGTCTACCACCTACGGCGCCGATGCCGTTGCCGGCGTCATTAACCTCAAATTTTGGAAAGATTTCCGCGGCACCCAGGTCACTCTGCAATACGGCAACACTCTGGACAAGGATGCTGCCATCTATCAGGGCGACGTACTTTTTGGTATCGGCGACGACAAGACGCAAATTAGCGGCGATATCTTCTTCTATCACCACAACTCATTGTTCAATCGCGACCGTGGCAATTCGGCTACGCCGCCATTCCTCAGCAGCAATGCCAGTCCGGAAAACCTGCAGAACACCCGTTCGTCAGTGTTGATGGCGCTGAATCTGCCGCAGGATCCGATTGCAAACCTGAATCCAGTCACGAACCCGACTTTCTTTACCAATGTCGGAAGTGCAGCAAACCCACGCTTCGTCCTGAATCCAGCGGGGCTGGCGTTGGTCGGGTTCAACGGGACCACCGATGCGACTAACTATTCCAATATTCCGGGTGTGAACGATCTCACCCGGGTAGGCACGCTCGGGTTTGTTCCGAACAATATCTTTTTCTCGCACGCACCGATTGGCACAAACGGGACCGCGCCTCCCAGTCAATATGTCTTCACACAGGGACGGAGCTCGACATTCAACTTCAACCAGTTCTCAGGTTCCTATCCGGAACAGGAGCGCTACGGCGGTTATGCTTCGTTCAACAGCAAGATTTGCGAGGACATCGTCCAGATTTACGGGGACTTCTATTACACCAAGGTAAAGACCCATAACGAGCTCGCGCCGGGAGCGAGCGGCTCATTCTTCACTCCGGGCCAGGTCACGCTGGCGATTCCGCCTAACATGCCACTCAACGGCGTTGCGCCTCCTGGGACGCCCCGGTTTGTGGGCGAAGGCGGGTCCGGGCCGAACGGAGAGTTCGCTGCCGGTGAGACCGCCACCGCCGTACCGGGGAACGCGTTCAATCCCTTCAATCCATTCAACCAGATTCTCTCGGGCGGCACCCGGGCGCGCCTGGCCGAGTTCGGCAATCGCACGTTCGACAACACCAGCAACGCGTTCCTGACGACGTTAGGGGTGAAGGGCGACAAATTGTTGGATGGTAACTGGGGTTATGACGCAGGGTTCCGCTATAGTGAGATCGAGAACGACAGCACCCAGAAGCAGGTCTCCGCGTCTCGCTACAACCGGATTCTGAACGCGGCGGATCCGATCTTCGATCCAAATTCGGACCAATTCATCGGCACCACCACACCGTTTAATCCATTTGGCGATTTCCGGGTTCCCATTCCCACGAATGCTGCGTCGGTTGCGTTCGCGACGGTGCATCCGAAGGATATCGACATTTCGAAAATCACCGAGCTCGATCTCAATATCTACACGACCGAGCTGTTCAAATTGCCTGCTGGCGGCGTTGGTTTGGCCTTTGGCGCACAATTTCGGCGAGAGGGCCTTGAGCAGGATCCCGACACCCTGGAATTGGAAGGAGATGTTCTCGGGCAGGCAAAGACTGCGATCACTCATGCGGGGCGAAAAGACTATGCCTTGTATGGGGAACTGCGCGTCCCGCTGTTCAGCCCGGAAATGGGCATCGTGGGCCTGCACTCGGTCGAGGTCACCGGCGCATTTCGGTTTGAAGAATTCCTTAATAACAGCACCAACGTACTGGTGCCGAAGGTTGGATTACGGTGGCAGCCGTTCGACGAACAGCTGACGATTCGCAGCACCTGGGGCGAAGGCTTCCGTGAACCTTCCCTGATTGAGCTATACGCGTCGCCGACGTTCACGCTCACCCAGACCCGGTTTAATGGCATCATCGAGCCGGAAACAGCCACCCAGCTGGCCAGCAACCCAGATCTCAAGCCGGAAGACTCCCGTGCCTGGACGGGTGGCATCGTCTGGACGCCGAAATTTCTTCCCGATCATGGTTGGGGCAGTTTGACGTTTTCGTTAGACCTGTGGGACATCGAGCGAAGCGGCGTTGTGACCGCGCCCACCAGCCAGCAAGTGGTTAACCGGTTCGTGCGCCATGCGCTGCTGCCGGGCGAAATTGTGGAGATCGATCCCGGCACCGGATCCGTTAACTTCGTCCGCACGGCATTCCAAAACGCCGGCCGGCAAAACGCCCGCGGTGCGGACCTCGGGTTGCAGTACCAGATGCAGACTGCGTTCGGAACGTTCACCCTGCTAAGCCAATGGGCCTACCTCGATCAGTTTATCTTCCAGCCGACGGCCGACGCGTTGGGCAAGAATATTGTGGCGTATGTGACGAGCAATCTAAACGGGGACGGGTTGGTCCGCTGGAAGGGTACCAGCCGACTCGATTGGACATGGCACAACTTCGATGTGAACGCCTCCTGGCGTTATATCGGCGGTTTCCGCGAAGGGATTAAACTAAGCGGAGCAGGAGGTATCGATCATCTGCACTGGACGAACCCGACCAATTTTATCGATGGTCAGGCTTCCTACAGCCTCATCTTCAGTCCGCCGGTTGAGCAGGCGCCGGTCGCCGGTTATTCGAAAGGTGGCAAAGAAGTCGTGACCAGCAAGGACGGCAAAGAGGTGGAAAGCACTGCGGCATACTCGATGCCGTGCTGGAAAACGATCCTGAACAACAGCACCGTCACGGTAGGTTGCAATAACATCTTCGGTCAGGATCCACCGCAGATGTACGGTCTGCTGTTCGCCAATGCGAACAACTATCCGGGGTTCATGTACGACAACATTGGTCGATTCGTTTACATCGAGCTCAAGAAGAAATTTTAGTAGGCCATATTGGTTAGGATCATAAGGCGAAGGCAGCCCTGAAAGTTCGGGGCTGCCTTTTCGTTTCAGGGGATCACCTGCGCTGCTGAAAACGCCATGGGCGCGCGCGCTTTTCGTCGCGCTCGGGTTGCACTTGTCAGTGGATTGCGATTATCACTTCAAGCCCGAACGCCCAACGCCCAACGCCGAACGCCGAATCTCCAACGCCCAACGCCCAACGCCCAACGCCCAACGCCC
>C688J18823_10000827_pt1 | contig 18459 bp, 32 predicted proteins | sample HopSoiMetagenom1_FD_18823 | JGI IMG/M metagenome (IMG submission 18823) | reverse complement strand
AATTTATACAAGATAAAGAGTTGACAACAAATTACCGAAATGGTAATATAGCAAAGGTGCTTCTATTGATTGATACTTTAAAAGTTAATGATGTTTACAGAACTCATTTGACAAAAGTATATGTATAGGATCAAAGCAACCTGCAAGACCTATGGTACACAATGAAATATGATTATTAGTTACGATTAATGCCAATCCTAGGTTAACATTAATTTTATAACTATGATAAAAAATCGGATATTCTTTGCAACGATTATATATTGTATAACATGTGGAATAATATCAGGTCTAGTAGTAATTGCTATTAATATTTAAAGCCGTTTTTGCAGATGCGTTCTGCGAGGACTTTGTTTTTGCTTAAAAATGAACCACCTGGATGTGTGGGCTTAACAAAAAACGAAGGGAGGAAACATGAAATGCCAACTATTAACCAATTGGTTCGTAAACCTCGTAAATCAGCCGAGGAAAAATCAAAATCACCTGCTCTAAATAAAGGTTATAACAGCTTTAAAAAATCACAAACAAATGTGACTTCACCACAAAAACGTGGAGTATGTACACGTGTTGGTACAATGACTCCAAAGAAACCGAACTCAGCGCTACGTAAATATGCTCGTGTTCGTTTAACTAACGGAATTGAGGTAACTGCATACATTCCTGGTATTGGACACAATCTTCAAGAACATAGCGTTGTGCTAATCCGTGGAGGTCGTGTAAAGGATTTACCAGGGGTACGATATCACATCGTCCGTGGAGCGTTAGATACTGCAGGAGTTAACAACCGTATGCAAAGCCGTTCAAAATACGGTACTAAAAAACCAAAAGCAGCTAAGAAATAATAATCATAAAATAGATTTTTCCTGAAAGGAGGAAATAATATGCCACGTAAAGGTCCTGTAGCAAAAAGAGATGTATTACCAGATCCTATTTACAATTCAAAACTTGTTAGCAAATTAATCAATAAAATGATGGTTGATGGCAAAAGAGGTAAATCACAAGCAATCCTATATGCAGCATTTAATACAATTCGCGAACGTTCTGGCAAAGAGCCAATGGAAGTATTTGATCAAGCGCTTAAAAACATCATGCCAGTACTTGAGGTTAAAGCACGCCGTGTAGGGGGTTCTAATTACCAAGTACCAATCGAGGTGCGCCCTGATCGTCGTACAACTCTTGGTCTTCGTTGGTTAGTTAACTATTCACGTCTTCGTGGAGAAAAAACGATGGAAGAACGTTTAGCTAACGAAATTCTAGATGCAGCAAACAACACGGGTGCTGCTGTTAAGAAACGTGAAGATACACACAAAATGGCTGAAGCAAATAAAGCTTTCGCTCATTACCGCTGGTAGGATTGGCTTTCTATTAAAAAATATTCTTAAACTAGGAAGGAGAAAGACCAAATGGCAAGAGAGTTCTCCTTAGAAAAAACACGTAATATCGGTATCATGGCACATATTGATGCCGGTAAAACAACAACAACTGAGCGTGTCCTTTATTACACTGGTAAAATTCATAAAATCGGTGAAACTCATGAAGGTGCATCTCAAATGGACTGGATGGAACAAGAACAAGAACGCGGTATCACTATTACTTCTGCAGCAACAACTGCAGCATGGGATGGTCACCGCGTTAACATCATCGATACACCAGGACACGTAGACTTCACAGTTGAAGTTGAACGTTCTCTACGTGTTCTAGATGGTGCTGTAGCAGTTCTTGATGCTCAATCAGGTGTTGAACCACAAACAGAAACAGTTTGGCGTCAAGCAACCACATATGGTGTTCCGCGTGTTGTATTTGTTAATAAAATGGATAAGCTTGGAGCAGACTTCCTTTATTCATTATCAACAATTCATGATCGCCTTCAAGCGAATGCGGTTGCGATTCAACTTCCAATTGGAGCGGAAGACCACTTCAGTGGTATCATTGACCTTGTGGAAATGGATTGTACTATGTATACCAATGACCTAGGTACTGATATGGAAGTGGGAGAAATCCCTGAGGAGTATAAAGCACAAGCTGAAGAGTATCGTGAAAAGTTAGTTGAAGCAGTCGCTGAATTAGATGAAAACTTAATGGAAAAATACCTTGGTGGCGAAGAAATCACTAAAGAAGAGCTAAAAGCAGCTATTCGTAAAGGTACTGTTAATGTTGAATTGTATCCTGTTATTTGTGGATCGGCTTTTAAAAACAAAGGTGTTCAAAAAATGCTTGATGCGGTTGTAGACTACCTTCCATCACCACTTGATGTTCCTGCTATCAAAGGTACTCTTCCAGACTCTGATGAAGAAGTAGAACGTCATTCAAGTGATGAAGAGCCATTCTCTGCATTAGCATTTAAAGTAATGACAGATCCTTATGTAGGTAAACTAACATTCTTCCGTGTGTACTCTGGTACACTAGTAGCCGGAACATATGTAAAGAACTCAACAAAAGGAAAGCGTGAACGTGTTTCACGTATTCTTCAAATGCATGCGAACAGTCGTAAAGAAATCACTGAGGTATATGCTGGTGATATCGCGGCAGCTGTTGGATTAAAGGACACAACTACAGGTGATACACTTTGTGATGAAAAAGATCTAGTTATTCTTGAATCAATGGTATTCCCTGAGCCTGTTATCCAATTATCTGTTGAGCCAAAGTCAAAAGCTGACCAAGATAAAATGACAACAGCTTTACAAAAGCTTCAAGAAGAGGATCCTACTTTTAGAGCTCACACTGATGAAGAAACTGGACAAATTATCATTGCCGGTATGGGTGAGCTTCACTTAGATATTCTTGTAGACCGTATGAGACGCGAATTCAATGTTGAAGCAAATGTAGGAGCACCGCAAGTTTCTTACCGTGAAACATTCCGTGAACCAGCGAGAGTCGAAGGAAAATTCGCTCGTCAATCTGGTGGACGAGGTCAATACGGACACGTTTGGATTGAATTCGAACCAAACGAAGAAGGAAAAGGCTTTGAATTTGTAAATGGCATCGTTGGTGGGGTAGTGCCTCGTGAATATGTTCCAGCTGTTCAAGCGGGACTTGAAGATGCTCTACAAAGAGGAGTTTTAGCTGGATATCCACTAGTGGATGTTAAGGCAAAACTTGTTGATGGTTCTTACCATGATGTCGATTCAAGTGAAATGGCGTTTAAAATTGCTGCTTCTCTTGCATTAAAAAATGCAGCTTCTAAATGTAATCCTGCCATTCTTGAACCTGTTATGAAGGTTGAAGTAACCATCCCTGAAGAATACATGGGTGATATTATGGGGCAAGTTACAGCGCGTCGTGGTCGTGTAGAAGGTATGGAAGCACGCGGTAATGCACAAATTGTGAAAGCAATGGTGCCACTTTCAGAAATGTTTGGATATGCAACTTCTTTACGTTCAAGCACACAAGGCCGTGGAGTATTCTCTATGCACTTTGATCACTATGAACAAGTTCCAAAATCAATTTCTGAAGAAATCATTAAAAAAAATAAAGGCGAATAATTGATTTCACCTTTATAATCAAGTATAAATACAATGTAAGCTTGAAAGCTGTGGGAAAGGGGCCCCTTTCTTGCAGTTATAAATATACTTAACTTTTTAAAATTAAAGGAGGATTTTCCCTAATGGCAAAAGCTAAATTCGATCGTACAAAGCCACACGTTAACATTGGTACAATTGGTCACGTTGACCATGGTAAAACAACTTTAACTGCAGCTATCTCAACTGTACTTGCAAAAGCAGGTGGCGGTGAAGCAAAAGGTTATGCTCAAATTGATAACGCACCTGAAGAAAGAGAACGTGGTATTACAATCAATACTTCTCACGTTGAGTATGAAACTGCAGCTCGTCACTATGCACACGTTGACTGCCCAGGACATGCTGACTATGTTAAAAATATGATTACTGGTGCTGCACAAATGGATGGTGGTATCTTAGTAGTTTCTGCTGCTGATGGTCCAATGCCACAAACTCGTGAGCACATTCTTCTTTCTCGTCAAGTAGGAGTTCCTTTCCTAGTTGTATTCATGAACAAATGTGACATGGTAGACGATGAAGAACTTCTTGAATTAGTTGAAATGGAAATTCGTGATCTTCTTTCAGAATATGATTTCCCTGGCGATGACATTCCTGTTATCAAAGGTTCAGCTCTTAAAGCACTTGAAGGAGAAGCTGAGTGGGAAGAAAAAGTTCTTGAACTTATGGCTGCTGTTGATGAGTACATTCCAAACCCAACTCGTGATACTGACAAACCTTTCATGATGCCTGTTGAGGATGTTTTCTCAATCACTGGTCGTGGAACTGTTGCTACAGGACGTGTAGAACGCGGACAAATTAAAGTTGGTGATGTTGTTGAAATCACTGGTTTCACTGAAGAGCCAAAACCAACTACTGTAACAGGTGTTGAAATGTTCCGTAAGCTTCTTGATTATGCTGAAGCTGGAGATAATATCGGTGCACTTCTTCGTGGGGTTGCTCGTGAAGAAATCCAACGTGGACAAGTACTTGCTAAGCCAGGTACTATCAAACCACACACAAAGTTTACAGCTCAAGTCTATGTTTTATCAAAAGAAGAAGGTGGACGTCACACTCCATTTTTCACAAACTACCGCCCTCAGTTCTACTTCCGTACAACTGATGTAACTGGTATTTGTCAACTTCCTGAAGGCGTTGAAATGGTAATGCCTGGTGATAACATCGAAATGACGATTGAGCTTATTGCTCCAATCGCGATCGAAGAAGGTACTAAATTCTCAATTCGTGAAGGTGGCCGTACAGTAGGCGCTGGATCTGTTGCAAATATTACTGAATAATATTAATATCTAAAACAGATGGGTGACGACCCATCTGTTTTTTTGTGTCTACTAATGTGTTTTAATCTAAAGGATCGTATGGACCCATACCGAGATACTTGAAGAAAATCAGCGAATAATGGAAAATAGATCAAGTCGTAACCGAAAACTTTCATTAAGTTATTTAAATAACATCATACAATTATTTGGAGTTTTAATAATAAACATTTCCATTTCAATAAAAAGTTGAATTATAGCTTGAATTTTGATTAAGCAGCCCTTATAATAGAAAAAGTGTGTGAAACATAAATGTTTGTTTGGCAAAAATATAGGTTGCAATTGCGTTATGTTTTATGTATAATAGACGATGTTGGTCTTTGACTGCGATGATGCGAAAGGTTGCTGACACACACGGCCGCTTTGCCATGGCGTGTGAGTGGGAAATTTTCGCGGAGAATGTCTATTTTAAAAATAGGCGAAAAGGAGGGAAAATAATGGCAAAACAAAAAATACGTATTCGTCTTAAAGCATATGATCATAGAATCCTTGATCAATCTTCTGAAAAGATAGTTGAAACTGCGAAACGTTCTGGTGCTACTGTATCTGGTCCGATTCCATTGCCAACTGAGAAAACTATTTATACGGTTCTACGTGCGGTTCATAAGTACAAAGATTCTCGTGAGCAATTTGAGATGCGTACACACAAACGTTTGATTGATATCATCAATCCAACACCGCAGACAGTAGATTCACTAATGCGCTTAGATTTACCATCTGGTGTCGATATTGAAATTAAACTTTAATCAAATATAATAAATGAAAAATATAGGAGGTGTGACTGATATGACCAAAGGAATCTTAGGAAGAAAGATTGGTATGACTCAAGTATTCATGGAAAATGGTGAACTAATTCCGGTTACTGTTGTTGAAGCTAGCAATAACGTAATTCTTCAAAAGAAATCAATTGATACAGATGGCTATGAAGCGATCCAAATTGGTTTTGAAGACAAACGTGAAAAGCTTTCAAACAAACCTGAAAAAGGACATGTTTCTAAAGCAAATACTGCTCCTAAGCGCTTCATTCGCGAGTTTCGCGGAGTTGACTTAGATGGATATGAAGTTGGTCAAGAAGTCAAAGTAAGTATGTTCGCTGAAGGCGAAATGATCGATGTAACTGGTGTTTCAAAGGGTAAAGGATTCCAGGGTTCAATTAAACGTCACGGGCAATCTCGCGGACCAATGGCCCACGGATCACGTTACCATCGTCGTCCAGGTTCAATGGGACCAGTAGCTCCAAACCGTGTGTTCAAAGGTAAATTATTACCAGGGCGTATGGGCGGAGAACAAATTACTGTTCAAAACCTTGAAATTGTTAAAGTTGATGTTGAAAGAAACTTATTACTTATTAAAGGTAATGTTCCTGGATCAAAAAAAGCTCTTTTAAAAATTAAAAGTGCGGTTAAAGCATAATTAATTAATTCAGAAAGGAGGAAATAAGAATGCCGAAAGTTGCATTATTTGACCAAAAAGGATCAAAAATAAGTGATATTGAGCTTAACGATTCTATTTTTGGTATTGAGCCTAACAATCATGTTCTATTTGAAGCGGTTGTTATGCAAAGAGCATCCCTTCGTCAGGGAACACACAAAACTAAAATACGCTCTGAAGTAGCTGGTGGTGGACGCAAACCATGGAAGCAAAAAGGAACGGGTCGTGCACGTCAAGGTTCTATCAGATCACCACAATGGCGTGGGGGCGGAACTGTATTTGGTCCTACACCTCGTAGCTATAGCTATAAACTTCCTAAAAAAGTTCGTCGCTTAGCGATTAAATCTGCGTTATCTTCTAAAGTATTAGATGAAAACATTCTTGTTTTAGAAAGCCTTGTATTTGATGGTCCAAAAACAAAGGATTTTAAAGGCGTATTACAAGCACTTTCAGTTGAATCTAAAGCTTTGATCGTGACTGCGGATCTTGATGAAAACGTAGCGTTATCTGGCCGTAATATTCCGGGTGTAACAATCGTAACTGCTGATGGAATCAACGTTCTTGATGTTTTAAATCACGATAAATTAATCCTTACAAAGGCTGCTGTTGAAAAAGTAGAGGAGGTGCTTGCATAATGGATGCACGCGATATCATTAAGCGCCCCGTTATNACTGAACGTTCTACTGATTTAATGTCTGAAAAGAAATATACTTTTGAAGTTGATGTAAAAGCAAACAAAACTCAAGTTAAAGATGCTGTAGAAGAAATTTTCAGTGTTAAAGTTGAGAAAGTTAACATCATGAACTACAAAGGTAAGTTTAAACGCATGGGTAAATTTGGCGGCTATACAAACAAACGTCGTAAAGCGATTGTTAAGTTAACAGCTGACAGCAAAGATATTGAAATTTTCGAAGCGTAATATATAAGAAGAGGAGGGAAACATTATGGCGATTAAAAAATACAAACCTACCTCTAATGGTCGTCGCGGCATGACAGTATCTGATTTCGCTGAAATCACTACTGACAAACCAGAAAAGTCTTTACTTGCTCCTGTAAAAAGAAAAGGCGGTCGTAACAACCAAGGTAAGTTAACTGTTCGTCATCAAGGTGGCGGTCATAAACGTCAATATCGTATTATTGATTTTAAACGTGATAAAGATGGCATTCCAGGACGCGTTGCCACGATCGAGTATGATCCAAACCGTTCTGCTAACATTGCATTAATTAATTACGTTGATGGAGAAAAACGTTATATCCTTGCACCTAAAAACCTTAAAGTAGGTTTAGAAATAATGTCTGGTCCAGAAGCAGATATTAAAGTAGGGAACACACTTCCATTAGTAAACATTCCTATGGGTACAATTATTCATAATATCGAATTAAAACCAGGTAAGGGTGGACAATTGGTTCGCTCTGCAGGAACTTCTGCACAAGTACTTGGTAAAGAAGGAAAATATGTTCTTGTTCGTCTAAACTCAGGCGAAGTTCGTATGATTTTAGCTACTTGCCGTGCGACAATTGGTCAAGTAGGAAATGAACAGCATGAACTGATCAATATTGGTAAAGCAGGTCGTAATCGTTGGTTAGGTAAACGCCCAACTGTACGTGGATCTGTAATGAACCCGAATGATCACCCACACGGTGGTGGTGAAGGTCGTTCTCCAATCGGTCGTAAGTCACCAATGTCACCATGGGGTAAACCAACTCTTGGTTACAAAACTCGTAAAAAGAAAAACAAATCAGATAAATTCATCGTTCGTCGTCGTAAAAAATAACGGGATTGCACTACGGTTCAAGAGATTGGCCGTAGAACAGTCACGAAGGGAGGTTCAATTATGGGTCGTAGCTTAAAAAAAGGACCTTTTGTTGATGGGCATTTAATAACAAAAATTGAAAAGTTAAATGAATCAGAAGGCAAACAAGTTGTAAAAACTTGGTCTCGCCGTTCTACAATATTCCCGCAATTCATTGGACACACAATTGCTGTTTATGATGGTCGTAAACATGTACCTGTATATGTCACTGAAGACATGGTAGGACACAAACTTGGGGAATTCGCTCCAACTCGTGCGTACAAAGGCCATGGTAATGACGATAAGAAAACAAGACGTTAATGAGAGGAGGGCATTCATATGCAAGCTAAAGCTGTCTTAAGAACAGTTCGTATTGCTCCTCGTAAAGTTCGTTTAGTCGTAGATTTAATTCGAGGAAAGCAAGTCGGGGAAGCAGTGGCAATTCTTAAACTTACTCCAAAAGCCGCTTCACCGGTCGTAGAAAAATTATTAAACTCTGCTATGGCAAACGCTGAACATAACTATGAAATGGATATAAACAATCTAGTTGTTTCACAAGTGTTTGTTGACGAAGGACCGACAATGAAACGTTTCCGTCCTCGTGCACAGGGCCGTGCGAGTCAGATCAATAAACGTACTAGCCATATTACAATTGTTTTATCAGAACAGAAGGAGGGATAACTAGTGGGTCAAAAAGTACATCCAATAGGGTTGCGAATCGGGATCATCAAGGATTGGGAATCTAGATGGTACGCTGGTAAAGACTATGCTGACTTATTACACGAAGACCTAAGAGTTCGTGAATATATCGCGAAACGTCTTAAAGATGCTTCTGTTTCAAAAGTTGAAATAGAACGTGCCGCTAACCGTTTAAATGTTACGATTCACACTGCTAAGCCAGGAATGGTAATCGGTAAAGGCGGAACAGAAGTTGAAGCGTTACGTAAAGCGTTAAATTCACTTACTGCAAAACGTGTACACATTAACATTCTTGAAATTAAAAGAGCGGATCTTGATGCGAAATTAGTTGCGGAAAACATTGCTCGTCAATTAGAAAACCGTGTTTCTTTCCGTCGTGCTCAAAAACAAGTTATTCAACGTGCAATGCGCGCTGGTGCAAAAGGTGTCAAAACAATGGTATCAGGTCGTTTAGGTGGTGCTGATATCGCTCGTTCTGAATCATATAGTGAAGGATCAGTTCCACTTCATACTCTTCGTGCTGATATCGACTATTCTACAGCAGAAGCAGATACTACATTCGGTAAATTAGGCGTAAAAGTATGGATCTATCGTGGAGAAGTCCTTCCTACTAAGAAGAAATCTGAGGAAGGAGGCAAATAATATGTTATTACCAAAACGCGTTAAGTACCGTCGTGTTCACCGTGGAAAAATGCGCGGTCAATCAAAAGGTGGTACTGAAATAGCTTTCGGCGAATTTGGACTTCAAGCAACTGAAGCTTCATGGATTACAAACCGTCAAATTGAAGCAGCACGTATTGCAATGACACGTTATATGAAACGTGGTGGAAAGGTTTGGATTCAAATATTCCCACACAAACCTTTTACTGCTAAGCCTCTTGAAGTTCGTATGGGTTCCGGTAAAGGTGCTCCTGAAGGATGGGTAGCAGTAGTAAAACCAGGGAAAATCATGTTTGAAATTGCAGGCGTTTCTGAAGAGGTTGCTCGTGAGGCTTTACGACTTGCAATGCACAAACTTCCAATTAAGTGTAAGTTTGTAAAACGAGAAGAAATTGGTGGTGAATCAAATGAAAGCAAATGATATTCGTGACCTAACCACTGCTGAAATTGAACAAAAAGTTAAATCTCTAAAAGAAGAGCTTTTCAACCTACGCTTTCAATTGGCGACTGGACAACTTGAAAATACAGCTCGTATTCGTGAAGTGCGCAAAGCGATTGCTCGCATGAGAACAGTGATTCGTGAAAGAGAGATCGGCGTTAACAATCGATAAAACGAGAGGAGGTTCATAAATGAGTGAACGCAACCAACGCAAATTGTACACTGGACGTGTTGTTTCTGACAAAATGGATAAAACTATTACTGTTGTTGTAGAAACATACAAAAAACACTCTCTGTACGGAAAACGCGTAAAGTACTCTAAAAAGTTTAAGGCTCATGATGAGCAAAACGAAGCAAAAATTGGCGATATCGTTCGTATTATGGAAACTCGTCCGCTTTCTGCGACAAAACGTTTCCGTTTAACAGAAATAGTAGAAAAAGCAGTTATAATCTAATCGATCGGAATATTTTCATCCCGAAGGGAGGTTACACAAATGATACAACAAGAAACACGTTTGAAAGTTGCTGATAATTCAGGTGCACGTGAAGTTCTAACTATTAAAGTTCTCGGTGGTTCTGGCCGTAAATTCGCTAATATAGGTGATGTCATCGTATGTACAGTAAAACAAGCAACACCAGGTGGCGTTGTTAAAAAAGGCGATGTTGTCAAAGCAGTAATTGTAAGAACGAAGTTCGGCATGCGTCGTAATGATGGTACTTACATTAAATTCGATGAAAATGCATGTGTAATTATCCGTGATGATAAGAGTCCTCGTGGAACTCGTATTTTCGGACCAGTTGCTCGTGAATTACGTGACAACAATTTTATGAAAATTGTATCTTTAGCTCCAGAAGTATTGTAATTAAAAATTAAATGCCTTTAAGGAGGTGCAACAGATGCATGTAAAAAAGGGTGACAAAGTTATGGTCATCTCTGGTAAAGATAAAGGCAAAACAGGTGTAATTCTTTCTGCATTACCTAAAAAAGACCGTGTTCTTGTTGAAGGTGTGAACATTGTAAAGAAACACTCTAAGCCATCTCAAATGAATCCACAAGGTGGAATCATTAGCCAGGAGGCACCTATTCATGTGTCAAACGTTATGCCGCTTGATCCGAAAACTGGTGAACCAACTCGTGTAGGATTAAAAGTGGTTGACGGTAAAAAAGTACGCGTAGCAAAAAAATCCGGTGAAGTTCTAGATAAATAGTCAAAAGTAGAAGGGAGGTACAATGGATGAACCGCCTAAAAGAAAAATTTGTTAATGAAATTAGTCCTGCTCTTGTGAGCAAGTTTAACTATAAATCAGTTATGCAAGTACCTAAAGTTGAAAAAATCGTTATTAACATGGGTGTAGGTGATGCAGTTTCAAACACGAAAGCACTAGATGTTGCTGTTGAAGAACTATCATTACTTTCAGGTCAAAAACCTATCATTACTCGTGCGAAGAAATCAATCGCTGGTTTCCGTCTTCGTGAAGGAATGCCAATTGGAGCGAAAGTTACTCTTCGTGGAGAACGCATGTATGAATTCCTAGATAAATTAGTATCTGTATCTCTTCCACGTGTACGTGACTTCCGTGGAATCTCTAAGAAATCCTTTGACGGACGTGGGAACTACACGCTTGGAGTAAAAGAACAACTAATTTTCCCTGAAATTGATTACGATAAAGTAAATAAAGTACGTGGTATGGATATCGTTATTGTAACAACTGCAAACACAGATGAAGAAGCTCGTGAGCTTTTAACTCAATTTGGAATGCCATTCCAAAAGTAATCTCTAAAAGGGAGGCGTAAATGTGGCTAAAAAGTCGATGATTGCGAAACAAAAACGCACACCGAAACATAAAGTACAAGAATATACACGTTGCGAACGCTGTGGCCGTCCACATTCTGTATATCGTAAATTTAAGCTTTGCCGAATTTGTTTCCGTGAATTAGCATACAAAGGACAAATTCCTGGTGTTAAAAAAGCTAGCTGGTAGAATTCAATTTTGGGAAGGAGGCAATAATCAATGGTCATGACAGATCCAATTGCAGATTTGCTTACACGCATTCGTAATGCAAATATGGTGCGTCACGAAAAATTAGAAGTACCTGCTTCTAATTTAAAAAAAGAAATCGCTGAAATTTTAAAGCGCGAAGGTTTCGTTCGTGATGTTGAATATATAGAAGATAACAAACAAGGGATTATCCGTATCTTCTTGAAGTACGGCTCTAGCAATGAACGTGTTATTACAGGTCTTAAACGCATTAGTAAACCAGGTCTTCGCGTATATGCGAAAGCTACTGAGGTACCTCGCGTATTAAACGGCCTTGGAATCGCATTAGTTTCTACTTCTCAAGGAGTGGTTACAGATAAAGAAGCTCGCGCAAAACAACTTGGTGGAGAAGTATTAGCATACGTTTGGTAATAAATTTTTTAATGAATGGAGGTGCAATTAATGTCTCGCATAGGTAAAAAACCAATTGAAATTCCAGCTGGTGTGACGATTACTAATAACAATAACACCGTGACTGTTAAAGGTCCTAAAGGTGAACTAACTCGTTCATTTAATGCTGATATCGAAATTAAAGTGGAAGAGAATATTATTACTGTATCTCGTCCATCTGACGNGAAAGAACATCGCGCATTGCACGGTACGACTCGTGCGTTGCTTTCTAATATGGTTGAGGGTGTATCAAAAGGATTTGAAAAATCTCTTGAATTAATCGGTGTCGGTTACCGTGCACAAATACAAGGGAAGAAACTTATTCTAAGCGTTGGCTACTCTCACCCTGTTGAAATGGAACCTGAAGAAGGTATCGAAGTTGAAGTACCAGCAAATACGAAAATAATCATAAAAGGTACTGATAAAGAACGCGTTGGAGCTTTAGCTGCCAATATTCGTGACGTTCGTCCTCCAGAGCCATATAAAGGCAAAGGAATCCGTTATGAAGGTGAATTTGTACGACGTAAAGAAGGTAAAACAGGTAAGTAATGCCGCATAAGTAAACGAAAGGAGTGACCTAAATGATTACGAAAGCTGATAAAAATGCAGTTCGTCGGAAAAGACACGCTCGTGTGCGTACTAGACTTTCTGGAACTGAAGCTCGTCCTCGTTTAAATGTTTTCCGTTCCAACAAGCATATTTATGCGCAATTAATTGACGATGTGAACGGAGTTACTTTAGCAAGTGCTTCAACTTTAGATAAAGAAATTAATCTTGATTCTTCAAGCAATCTCGATGCTGCAGTTAAGATTGGTGAACTAGTAGCAAAACGTGCTGTAGAAAAGGGAGTTAAAACAGTAATTTTTGACCGTGGAGGATATCTTTATCACGGACGTGTAAAAGCGTTAGCTGATGCTGCACGGGAGAACGGTTTAGAATTTTAAAAGATAAAGGAGGGACATATAAAGATGCGTCGTATTGATCCAAATAAGCTTGAACTAGAAGAACGCGTAGTTACAATTAATCGTGTAGCGAAAGTTGTTAAAGGTGGACGTCGTTTCCGCTTTACTGCATTAGTAGTAGTTGGCGATAAACACGGTCATGTTGGCTTCGGTACTGGTAAAGCACAAGAAGTTCCTGATGCTATTCGTAAAGCAATTGAAGATGCAAAGAAAAACTTAGTTGAAGTACCAATGGTTGGAACTACTATTCCTCACCAAGTAATCGGGCATTTTGGTGCTGGTGAAATTCTTCTTAAACCTGCTTCTGAAGGTACAGGAGTTATTTCTGGTGGTCCAGTTCGTGCGGTTCTTGAGTTAGCTGGTGTAGCTGATATTCTATCTAAGTCTTTAGGAACAAACACACCAATTAACATGGTACGTGCAACAATCGATGGTTTAAAACAATTAAAAAGTGCTGAATCCGTAGCAAAATTACGTGGTAAAACAGTAGAAGAACTGTTAGGATAAGGGGGGAAATCAAATGGCTAATAAATTACAAGTTACCCTCACTCGCAGTGTCATTGGTCGCCCACAAGACCAACGCGAAACAGTTAAGGCCCTTGGTTTACGTAAATTAAATCAAACAGCTGAGCATCAAGATAATCCTGCTATTCGTGGTATGATTAACAAAGTAGCTCACCTAGTATCCGTTAAAGAAAACTAAGATCTTTCTTCTTAAAAATAAGGAGGTGCCAATATGAAATTACATGAATTAAAACCTGCAGAAGGTTCTCGTCAAGAACGCAAGCGTAAAGGTCGCGGTATCGGATCTGGTAATGGTAAAACTGCCGGAAGAGGTACTAAAGGACAAAACTCGCGTTCAGGTGGCGGTGTACGTATCGGATTTGAAGGTGGTCAAACAGCTTTATTCCGTCGTTTACCCAAACGTGGTTTTACCAATATCAATCGTAAAGAATTCGCTATCGTAAACCTTGATACTCTTAATCGTTTTGAAGAGGGTACTGAAGTGACTCCTGAACTTTTAATTGAAGTCGGAATCGTTAGCAATGAAAAATCAGGTATTAAAATCCTTGCAAAAGGGAACATTGAGAAAAAACTTACAGTAAAAGCTCATAAATTCTCCAATGCTGCAAAGGAAGCAATTGAAGCTGCCGGCGGTAACACAGAGGTGCTTTAATGTTTGAGATGATCTCGAACTTTTGGCGCGTGGGTGAAATAAGACGTAAAATTCTATTTACCCTTCTCATGTTGATCGTATTTCGCATCGGTACATTTATTCCTGTACCGAATGTGAATGCAGAAATACTTGCTGCCCAAGATCAGCTAAGTGTATTTGGTGTTTTAAATACATTTGGTGGTGGAGCTCTCAATAACTTTTCCATTCTTGCTATGGGGATCATGCCTTATATTACGGCATCGATTATCATTCAACTATTACAGATGGATGTTGTACCCAAGTTTACAGAGTGGTCAAAGCAAGGGGAAGTTGGGCGTCGTAAATTAGCTCAATTTACTCGTTACTTTACAATTGTGCTTGGATTTATCCAAGCATTCGGAATGTCATTTGGATTTAATAATATGGCTGGTGGATTGTTAATCGAAAATCCTGGTGTTAGTACCTATTTAATAATTGCAATTGTTTTAACTGCTGGAACTGCATTTCTAATGTGGCTTGGTGAACAAATTACATCTAAGGGTGTTGGAAATGGAATTTCCATCATCATCTTTGCTGGTATTGTTGCTGGGATTCCGACAATGGTTAATCAAGTTATAGCACAACAATTTCAAAATGCTGGTGACGAAATCTTTATTCGTATTATTACGGTATTATTAATTGTTATTGCGATTATTGCGATTATTGTAGGTGTTATATTCTTTCAAGAAGCATTAAGGAAAATACCGATTCAATACGCTAAGCGTGTTGTGGCTGGACGTAATCCTGTTGGAGGTCAATCCACGCACTTACCGCTAAAAGTGAATGCAGCTGGAGTTATTCCTGTTATCTTTGCGGTTTCATTTATTGTAACTCCAAGAACGATTGCATCATTTTTTCAACAAAATGATGTAACGCTATGGATCCAAAAGATATTTGATTATACACATCCAATCGGTATGGTTATTTATGCTGTTTTGATTATTGCTTTTACTTATTTCTATGCCTTTATTCAAGTTAATCCTGAAAAGGTAGCTGAAAATCTGAAAAAGCAAGGTGGTTATATACCTGGTATCCGACCTGGTATTAACACAGAAAAATATTTAACGCGTACCTTATATCGTTTAACTTTTGTTGGGGCCATTTTCTTAACAGTGATTGCCATCCTACCAGTAGTCTTCAGTAAAGTTGCCGGTCTGCCGCAATCAGTACAAATTGGTGGTACCAGCTTACTTATTGTTATAGGGGTTGCTCTTGAAACAATGAAACAGTTGGAAGCTCAATTAGTTAAACGTCATTATAAAGGCTTTATAAAATAACTGGTTTTTTTAGGGATGTTCATATCCCTAAAACCAAGTGTTGATTGAGGGGGATTCGTGTGAATCTAGTATTAATGGGGCTCCCTGGCGCTGGAAAAGGTACACAAGCTGAGCAAATCGTAGATAAATATGAGATTCCTCATATCTCTACAGGAGATATGTTCCGTTCAGCGATTAAAGAGGGAACTGTTTTAGGATTGCAAGCTAAATCCTTTATGGATAAAGGAGAACTTGTTCCAGATGAAGTTACGATTGGAATTGTTCGTGAACGATTAAGTAAAGCTGACTGTGAAAAAGGTTTCTTACTTGATGGATTTCCGAGAACAGTCCCACAAGCTGAGGCATTAGAAACTATTCTTTCTGACTTGAACAGAGAAATAGATTTTGTTATAAACATTGATGTAAAAAAAGAATTACTTATGGAACGCTTAACAGGCAGACGTATTTGTAAATCTTGTGGTTCAACCTATCATCTTGTTTTTAATCCTCCAGCGACTGAGGGCGTTTGTGATCGTTGTAATGGTGAATTGTACCAACGTGCGGATGATAATGAAGAGACGGTTCAAAACCGCCTTGAAGTTAATCTAAAGCAGACAAAGCCATTACTTGATTTTTATGAAACAAAAGGATATTTACGCAATATCAATGGTCAACAGGATATACGGAAAGTTTTTGCTGATCTTGATGAGTTACTTGGGAGCTTACATGAATGATCCTTTGTAAAACTCAGGAAAAAGGTGAACGTTTATCGAACATCTCCCATGCAATTCAAACGAACGTATACAAAAATCAAACTGCTTTTCCATTGTGCGCAAGTATGTAGGATTCGTAATGTGGCAAAACTTACTTAAGAATCCTTAATGTTCATCTACAGGTACTGCGCTTTTTGTTGTGAAGCACTTGAAGTAAGATACAAAGTTGAAATAAGAAGGGAGCACGTTCGATGGCGAAAGACGACGTAATTGAAATAGAAGGTACGGTCATTGAAACTTTGCCAAATGCGATGTTTAAGGTAGAATTAGAAAATGGCCACTCAGTATTGGCTCACGTATCGGGTAAAATTAGAATGCATTTTATCCGCATCTTACCTGGAGATAAAGTTACAGTAGAATTATCTCCTTATGATTTGACTCGCGGAAGAATTACTTATCGCTTTAAATAATCTAATTGCACTCCGTACTATCAAGGAGGTTTTGGTAATGAAAGTCAGAGCATCGGTAAAGCCGATCTGCGAAAAATGTAAAGTTATCCGTAGACGCGGAAAAGTTATGGTTATTTGTGAAAACCCAAAACATAAACAAAAACAAGGTTAATTAGAAGGAGGTGCTCAATTTTTATGGCACGTATTGCTGGTGTAGATATTCCACGTGAAAAACGTATCGTTATCTCATTAACTTACATCTATGGTATTGGAAAGAAAACTGCTCAAAAGGTTTTAGCTGATGCAGGTGTATCTGAAGATACTAGAGTTCGTGATTTAACTGAAGATGAACTAAATAAAATCCGTGAAATTATTGATAAGTTGAAAATTGAAGGTGACCTTCGTCGTGAAATTTCCCTTAACATTAAACGTTTAATGGAAATTGGTTGTTATCGCGGTTTACGTCATCGTCGTGGTCTACCTGTTCGTGGACAAAATACTAAAAATAATGCACGTACACGCAAAGGTCCTCGTAAGACTGTAGCGAACAAAAAGAAATAATCAGTAAAGGAGGTACTTTTAAATGGCACGTAAAACTAACACACGCAAACGTCGCGTGAAAAAGAATATTGAATCTGGAGTTGCGCATATCCGTTCAACTTTTAATAATACGATTGTTACAATCACTGACGTTCATGGGAACGCTCTTGCATGGTCAAGTGCAGGTTCACTAGGCTTTAAAGGTTCTCGTAAATCGACTCCATTCGCAGCACAAATGGCAGCTGAAACAGCAGCTAAAACTTCAATGGAACATGGGATGAAAACTTTGGAAGTTACAGTTAAAGGACCTGGTGCAGGACGTGAAGCTGCGATTCGTGCTCTACAAGCTGCAGGGTTAGATGTAACAGCTATTAGAGACGTAACTCCAGTCCCTCATAACGGTTGTCGTCCACCAAAACGTCGTCGTGTATAATTTTTCTGTATAGATTTTGTAACCTTGTCTATAATGGGTTATGATACAGGTTTTTATTGTCATACAGATTATTCCAGTTGTTGTACAAAAATGGCAATGTATACTGGGGAAATTTCGGTTAAAATGAGCCGAGGTTTCGACGTTTTGAAGGAGGGTATATTTTGATGATCGAAATAGAAAAGCCAAAAATCGAAACGATTGAGATCAGCGATGATGCCAAATATGGAAAATTCATCGTGGAACCACTTGAGCGTGGATATGGTACTACTTTGGGTAACTCCTTACGTCGTATTTTATTATCTTCACTCCCTGGTGCTGCTGTCACTGCTATTCAAATTGATGGTGTTCTTCATGAATTTTCAACAATTGAAGGTGTAGTGGAAGATGTTACATCTATCATATTAAACATCAAAAAGCTGGCACTCAAAATCTACTCTGATGATGAAAAGACTCTTGAAATTGATGTACAAGGTGAGGGAATTGTGAAAGCTGCTGATATCACACATGATAGTGATATTGAGATTTTAAATCCAGAGCTTCATATTGCAACACTTGGTTCAAATGGCCATTTACGTATGAGATTGACTGCACGTCGTGGACGTGGATATACTCCTGCAGATCAAAACAAACGAGA
>C688J18823_10000826_pt1 | contig 18461 bp, 19 predicted proteins | sample HopSoiMetagenom1_FD_18823 | JGI IMG/M metagenome (IMG submission 18823) | reverse complement strand
CGTCGAGGGTGATGACCGCCGCTCCATGAAAGCTGGCCTCCACTGATTTCGCTCTTTATGGCCCTTTGTGCCACTTTTTTCTACGTTTTTCCACCTTACACGATGCTTGGCCCGGCGGTCAAGCGTGAAAAATTCGACGCGACAATGACTTACGAGCGCTTTCGGAGGTGAATTCCGAAAAAATGTGCACATCAGAATCAAACACTTAGGGCACGGACTCAAAGTGGTATCTGAGGAACGGACGAATGCCATAATTTCCGGCCCCATGATCGATAAATTCTTCGCCAGCCCGGAGGCCGCGTTGGCGGACGTGGCAGATGGCGCGACGGTCCTGATCGGCGGCTTCGGCAATGCCGGCATGCCAGCCGCACTGATAGACGCGCTGATCGCGCAGGGCGCGCGCAATCTCACCATCGTCAACAACAACGCCGGCAACGGCGACACCGGCCTCGCCGCCCTGATCGGCGCGAAGCGCGTGCGCAAGATCCTCTGCTCGTTCCCGCGCCAGTCCGACTCCTGGCACTTCGACAAGGCATACCGCGCCGGCGAAATCGAGCTCGAGCTCGTGCCACAAGGGACGCTTGCGGAGCGCATCCGCGCCGCCGGCGCCGGCATCGGCGCTTTCTATACGCCGACCGCCTTCGGCACCGATCTGGCGAAGGGTAAGGAGACTCGCCGCATCGGCGAGCGCGACTACGTGCTCGAATATCCGATCCACGCCGACTACGCCCTCATCAAGGCCGACCGCGCGGATCGCTGGGGCAACCTCGCTTATCGCAAGACGGCGCGCAACTTTGCGCCGATCATGGCGGCGGCGGCCCGATGCACGGTGGTGCAAGTGCGCGAGACCGTCGAGCTCGGCGCTCTCGATCCCGAGCTCGTCGTCACGCCCGGCATTTTCGTGCAGCGGGTGGTGAAAGTCGGCTCAATGCTGAGGAAGGCAGCCTGATGAAAAAGCTCGATCGCAACCAGATGGCGGCGCGCGTGGCGCGCGACATTCCCGAAGGCTCTTACGTCAATCTGGGCATCGGCCTGCCGACGCTCGTCGCAGACCACTTGCCGAAGGGGCGCGAGATCATCCTGCACAGCGAGAACGGGGTACTCGGCATCGGGCCGAAGCCGGCCTTGGGCGAGGAGGACGAGGACCTCATCAACGCCGGCAAGGAGCCGGTGACGCTGCTACCGGGAGGCGCCTACTTCCACCATGCCGACTCGTTCGGCATGATCCGCGGCCAGCACCTCGACTTCGCGGTGCTCGGCGCATTCCAGGTCTCCGTGGCCGGTGACCTAGCCAACTGGCACACCGGCGGCGCGGACGCCATCCCGGCCGTCGGCGGCGCAATGGACCTCGCGATGGGCGCGAAGAAGGTCTTGGTCATGATGGAGCACCTGACGAAGAAGGGTGAGAGCAAGATCGTCGAGCGCTGCACCTATCCGTTGACCGGCGCGCGCTGCGTGAACCGGATCTACACCGATCTCGCCGTCATCGACGTCAAAGCCGATGGGCTTCACGTCGTCGACCTGGTCGAGGGGTTGTCCTTCGAGGAACTGCAGCGCTTGAGCGGCGTGCCGCTCAAGCGCCTCGCTACCGCTGCCTGACTATTGCGGCTTGACGCCCGCCGCCTTCAGCAAGCGGCCGTACTCCTCGATCTCGAAGCGCACGAGCTTGGAGAATTCCTGCGGCGACATGTCCATCGTGTCGTTGCCGCCATTTCTCAGCCGCTCTTGAACGGCGGAATCCGCGAGCGCTTTCCTCACGTCGGCGTTGATCTTGTTGACGAGATCGGGCTGCATGCCGGCGGGACCCCATACACCGAACCACAAGGGCGACTCCGCCCCCTTCGCGCCCGCCTCGGCCGGCGTCGGGACGTCCGGCAATTGCGCATTGCGCTTGGGCGTGGAAACGGCGAGGGGACGAAGCTTCCCGCCCTTGATGAGGGCCATGCCGGCTGAGATCGGCGACCAGTAGGCCTGCACGTCGCCACTGAAGATGGCGGCAAGCACCTCCGGCGTACCCTTGAAGGGAATCTCCGTGACCTTTATGCCGGTGGCGGCAATGTATTTCTCCGTCGTGAGGTGGGTGCCGCTGCCGACGCCGGCGTGGCCGATGTTCAGCGTGCCGGGCTTGGCTTTTGCCGCATTGGTGAAGTCCTGCAGCGTCTTGTAGGGCGCGTCGGCCGCAACCACGAACACGTTCGGCTGCACCGCGAGCGGCGCGATCTCGGTGAAATCCTTCAGCGTGTCGTACGGCAGCTTGGCGTAGATCGCCGGGTTCACCGAGTGCGCGTTGGAGTTGATGAGCAGCGTGTAGCCGTCCGGCGCGGCCTTTGCCACGACCGCCGAGCCGATCGAGCCGCCGGCCCCGGCGCGATTCTCGGGCACGACGGGCTGGCCCCATATCTCGGAAAGCTTCTGGATCACGATGCGGCCGACGATGTCGGTCGAGCTGCCGGGCGTGAACGAAATCACCACGTGCACCGGCTTGCTGGGAAAGGTCTGGGCACCCGCCGCCAACGCCACCGCCGTGAGCAGGGCCGCGGCAAACCATTGCAACTGCTTCATCGATCCTCCTGTTCGGTTTATTTGAAGCTCAACGCGCGGCCATTGCCGCGCGTTGACGGGCAGGCTACGACGTGGCGCGCTTCTTCGCCCAGTAGTCCTGCGACGACTTCGACGCCTTCAGCGCATCGGGCGTCTCGTATCCCGGCGCCATCGACGCCGTGGTGCCGGCGAGCACCTGGTGATGATCGATATTGAGCAGCCTAAGCCAGCTCTGCTGCCCGAGCGTAAGGCCGATCATGCAGCCGAGCTCGACCAGTTCCGGTTCGCTGAAGTGCCGATACATGCGCTCCCAGAACGCGTCGTCGGTGTTGAGGTGCCACGCAATCGCCTCGGCGTACGCGAGCGCCGCCTTCTGCCGCTCGGAGTAGTGGGTCGACTTCTCGAAATTCAGCAGGTCCTTGACGTCGTCCTCGATCATGCCCGCGCCCGCCGCCTTCACCGAACGCTGATTGCCGCAGTAGTCGCACTGAACCGAGCGCGAGATGTAGAGCCGGCACAGCTCCTTGATCGGATGGTCGAGAACGCCGTTCCTGAACAGATCGCGCCACGAATTGGCGAAGAACCAGAAGCAGGCCTTGACGTGCGCGCGGATCGCCGAGCTCTCCGGGCGCGGCGTGCCCTCGCGCCGGCAGCGGTCCATCTCGCGCTGCATCTCCGCGTCCATCTGGTCGAGGGGGAAGTAACTGATGCGCTGTTTTGCGCTCATGTGGTGCCCTTCATCGGAGGCCAGTCGCGGGAATAGACCGGCTGTTTGAGAAATTCCTTCGGTTCGTACTTCCAGAACTGGCTCACTCGCTCGTAGGTCTGGATGTTCGAGTTGACCAGCCGACCGTCCTTCTTCTCCACCTTTCGGATGTAGATGCTGCCGACTACGTTGCCGTAATCGTCGAACTCGATCGGCCCGCGCAGGGTCTCGACGCGAACGCCGCGCAGCGCCTTGATGAACGCCTGCTTGTCCTCGACCTTACCCTTCAGCGATTCGATCGCCGCCGCCAGCACCTCGCCGTAGAGGTAGGTGCCGGAGGCGTACTGGCCGGGGTCGTACCCGTTGTCGGCACGGTAGGCCGCGACGAATCGCTTGTTGATCGGGTTATCCAGCTGCGCCGTGTACCAGCACGACGAGATCGACCCGAGCGCGTAGTCACCCATGTTGCGCACCGCCACTTCGTCGAACGCGACCATGCCGCCGACGATGGGCGTCTTCATGCCGTATTCGTTGTACTGCTTGAAGAAGCGGAAGCCGTTGGCGCCGGCAAAGCCGATGAATACGCCGTCGATGTCGCTTTTCAGCTGCGCGATGTACGAACCGTAGTCGGGCGCATTGAGCGGCGAGTAAAGCTTCTGCACCAATGTTCCGCCGGCGTCCTCGAACACCTTCTGGAAGCCGCCGAGCGATTCGTGCCCATAGGCAAAATCATCCGCGATTGCCGCCATGCGCTTGTACTTCAGGTGCCGGGCGCAATAGTCCGCCATTGGATAAGAGCATTGCGCCGACGTGGAGGTCGCGCGCACGAACCAGGGGTTCGCCTTGCGCTGGGTCATGTCCTCCGCGCCGGCGATCGGCAGGGTCGGGATTTGCGCCGTGCGAATGTAGTCGTCCATGGCAAGCGCCTCGAACGCGGCGAGCGGCCCGACGACGGCCTGCACGCGATCGCGCTCGACGAGCTCCTGCATCTTGGTCCGGGCCTGCGCCGGCACGCCGCCCGAGTCGGCCACGGTGAGCGTCACCTTGCGACCGCCGAGCGTGTAGTTCCTTTCTTTCAAGAAAATGGTGAGCCCGCGCTCCATGTCGATGCCGCCCGAGGCGAGCGCGCCGGTCTTGATGGTGAGCAGGCCGATGCGGATGGGGTCCGACTGGCTGCGGACGATGGCGGGAAAGCCGAGCGCCGCACCCGCGGCAGCGGCCTGGACGAATCTCCTGCGATTGATGCTCATTGCGCCTCCTCCTCCAAGGTTTGGCGCTTGAATCTTACTCCGCGCCAATCATCGAGTAGCGCAGGTCGGCGGCAAGGCAGGGCGATTCCGGCAGGCCGCGCTCGCGGCGCACGAGATTTGTGCCGAGCACAATCGACACCATCTTGTAGAACGCGTGGCGGCGGCTCATGCCCTCGCGGCCCATGCCGCAATCGGAGCTGAGCACCAGGCGCTCCGGCGGGATGTGCTCGAGCGCCTTGCGCACGAGAGCGGCCACCTGCTCCGGCGTCTCCACCTGCAGCGTGTGGTGGTCGACCACGCCGATGCACACCTTCTGGTCCTTTATTTTCTTGCCGATCGCGGCGAGGTCCATTCCGCCCGAGCTGCAGGTCTCGAACGTGAGCACATCGGCATCGACGCGGTTCAGCGCATCGAGCGCGGGCTCGTAGCTCGGCTGCTTGGCGAAGAGACGCTGCGCGGCCGGGTTGCCCCAGCAGGTATGGCACCAGACTTCGGTCTTGCCGCGCAGCCCGCGCACCGTGGTGTTGAACACCTCGACCATGAAATCGGCATTGAGCACGCCGTCCGAGATGCCTTTAGCGGCGAGAAGATGGATCTGCGGCTCTTCCATCTGGATCACCTTGCACCCGGCGTCGGCGAGCTCGTTCAGCTCCTGATTGAGCGCTTCGGCAACGGCCAGTATCGCTTTCCTGAGATCCTTGTAATGCAGGTCGCGCACCGCCATCGCGATGAGCTCCGCGGTGATGGTGCCGAACTTCACCGGCTTGTTCGTAAGGCGCTGCGCTGCTTTCCAGATCGACGTGTAGTGCAGGTTGCCGCGCCCGACCGGCCCGGTTAGATCAGGCATCAGCCGCGTCTCCAGCACGTCGTGCAGGATGTGTCCTGGCTTGTTTGGAATGCCGGCCAGGCCGCCCTTCACGCGGTACGGCCGCATGCCGGTGAAGCCATCCATGTGCAGCGGCGCATACGAGAACCAGTTGTGGCCGGCGACGTCGGCGTCGAAGCGGCAGTCGCCGTCGGTGACGATGTCGAGTCCCGCGACTTCCTGATCGCGCACATAGGACGAGACCGCGTCGAGATATTGCTCGCGATACGTCCGATCGACCATTGCCTCGCGGAAGTCGCGCCCGCCGAGGTTCTGCGTGTACCAGGCCGGCCGCGGCAACGACCCGATGATGCTCGTCGGCAAGACGACATTCGCGGTGGCGGTGAACATCAGCTTAGGCCGTCGCTGATCTTCACATTTTCCGGCTTGAGCTCGATTCCCGACGCCTTCGCCTGCATCAGCAGCAGCGTGGAGAAATCCTCCTCCGTCATGCCGTGGCCGATCATCTGCTGGAGCAGATCGCGCGTCAGCGAGGTGAGCGGCATCGGCACCTCGAATTCCTTACCCGCATTGAGGCCCAGGTCGAGATCCTTGCGCAAAAGCTTGGGCGTGAACGTGACGTGGAAATCGAGATTCACCAGAGTGGGCGTCTTGTAGCGCGTGAACATCGAGCCCATCACGCTCTTGTTCAGGAAGTCGAGGAACGCATGGCGTGGCATGCCGGCCTTCTCGGCAAGGACGGTGATCTCGCACAGGTTCTGGATCACCACACCGAGCATCACGTTGTGACAGATCTTGGCGATGCGCGCGAGCTCGCCTTCGCCGACATAGCTCGAGCCGACGCCCATCATGTCGAGGTACGGCTTCGCCGTCTCGTACGCCGACTTGGGACCGGACACCACGAAGGTCAGCTTGCCGGCCTTGATGACCTTCGCATTGCCGCTCACCGGCGCGGCGAGGTACTCGATACCTTTGCCTTTCAGCATCTGCCGCAGCTCGGCCGAGCCGTCCAGGGAAATGGACGAGCACTCGACCACCATCTTGGGCTTTCCCTTGGCGAGGGCCCTGGCGAGCACCTCCTTCACGTCGTCATAGGTCGAGACCATGACGAACAGGATGTCCTTGGTGGACAGCTCCTCGAGCTGGTTGACGACCTTGACGCCGGATTTCTCGAGCGGGAGCGCTTTGTCGCGCGTGCGGTTCCAGACGGCGATGTCGCAGCCGCCTTTGGCGAGCCGCTCGGCCATGGCGTAGCCCATGCGGCCGGCGCCGATCCAGCCCAGCTTTTGACTAGTAGCGGTTGGCAATGGGTAGTTCCTCAGCAGGGAAGAGCGAGATGATCTTCGCGCCCTTCGGGGTCAGGATGACTTCTTCCTCGATGCGCGCGGCCGAAACGCCGTCGCTCGCCGGGCAGTACGTTTCCACGGCGAACACCATGCCGGCCTTGAGCTCGATGGGTTCGCGCAGCGAGGTGAGGCGCGAGATGAGCGGCCTCTCGTGCAGGCCAAGGCCGAGGCCGTGGCAGAAATTGAGCCCGAACGCCGCCATCTCACTTTCGAAGCCGATGTCCTTCGCCGTCGGCAGCGCGCGGGCGATCTTGTCGCTCGACATGCCCGGCCGCAGCAGGTCGATCGCCTTGTCCATCCACTCGCGGGCTTTCTTGTACGCGGTACGCTGCGCGGGCGTCGCGCGTCCGACGTTGAACGTGCGGTAGTAGCAGGTCCGGTAGCCCATGAACGACTGGATGATGTCGAAGAACGCCTGGTCGCCGGGGCGGATCAAGCGATCGGTGAAGTTGTGCGGATGCGGGCTGCAGCGCTCGCCCGAGATGGAGTTGATCGCTTCCACGCAATCCGAGCCCATTTCGTAGAGGCGCTTGGTGGCGAGCGCGACGATCTGCGATTCCTGCACGCCGGGCTTCAGCGCCTCGGCGATGTCCTGGTAGACGCCGTCGACCATCGCCGCCGCCATGTTGAGCAGCGTGAGCTCGTCGATGTTCTTTACCTCGCGCGCTTCCAGCATCACCTGCTGGCCGTCGCGCACCTCGATGCCGAGCTTCTGCAGCTCGAACAGCATCGGCGGCTCGACCACGTCGAGGCCGAGCGGCTGGTCGGCGACGCCCTCTTCCTTCAGGATGGAGTGGATTTCCTTCGCTGCTTCGCGAAACAGCGTGATGTCGCCCCCGGTCGCGCCGCGCAGACCCAGAAGTCCCGCGCGACAGTGATCCTCGTGCAGCCAGGGCGCGTAAAGCTTGTGGTGCCGCGCCGCGCTGCCGAAGTCCCAGATGTACGGGTCGCCCGTGCCGCTGAGCAGCGAATAACGCGTGAGCTTGTCGCGCGCCCATTCGCCGATCACGGTGCTCGTCGTATAGCGAATGTTGTGCTGGTCGAAGCAGAGCAGCGCGCCGAGGCCGGAGTGAGCCAGCGCCGCTCGCACGCGCGCGAGGCGATAGTCGTGAAGACGGCGGAAGTTGACGCGTTCCTCGAAGTCGACCTGCGTGCGGCCCGGCGCCTGCAACGGCCGGTCCCAGCGGTGATGCGGATCGATGTCGTCCGGACGAACCTGCTTCGGCTCCGGGGGCCGAGACTTCTTCGCCATGAGGTCTCCTCGAGGGAGGAAATTCTAGCCGGAGACCAGTTCCATCCGCCGCCTCAAACGCGCCGCCGTTTCGCTGTCGCCCGCGGCCTCCGCGCGCTTTAGCTGCACGCCGAGCCAAGCGAGGAGCGGCCGACGCCAGCCTTGGCCAGAGGCAATGTCCACGGCAGCGGCGATGCCTTGCGGCGTGATGCCACTGCTGCGCATCTGCACGCCATAGCCGACGAGCTGGGAAAACGGTTCGCTCGACGCCGCGCGTGGGACGCGTCCCTCGAGGTATTCGGCGTAGGCGCGCTCGTCTGCTCCAGCGTCCGCGCGAAGACGCTCGAAGCCGTCGCAACGTTCGAACACGAGAGATGCCACTTGCGCCGCACATCGGATCAGCTCCGCGCGCGCCACGAGATCGGCTCGGCCGGTCGCGGCGAGTTCCGAGCGCGCAAAAGCGAAGGCCTCGTCGGAGCCTTTGGTGTCGCCCGCAAGGTAGCGGCTCTGGAAAACTTGCAGCGAGCCGGCGGCATTGGCCTGCCAATCCGGCGCTGGCGGCGCGCTCGAGCAGCCGGCGAGCACGGCCGCTACGGCAAGCGAATTTCGGATTTGCGCTCGAAGGGCCATTTGCGATTGATCTCGTCGATCAAAGCGGAGATCTTGCGCAGGTTGGCGTCCACCTCGGCGCGTAGCGCCGCTAGATCCTTGGTGGCCGCCTTTGCACTGCCGCTGATCTGCTCTGCATCGGCGAGGATGCCGTCGGCGCGCTTCAGCGTCTCGCGCACCTCGCCGAGCATCGTGTTGGCCTGCCCGACCGCGCGCTCGGCGGACTCCATGATGCCGCCGGGCGCGAACAGGCGCTGATCGGTCTTGCCGACAACGCCGTTCAGCGACGCGAGTAGCGCGTTCGTCTCGTCGAGGACTTTTACCAGCTTCTGCACGTCTTGCTCGTTGCCGAGCAATGCACCCAGTGCACCTTGCTTGCCCGCGGCGCGATCGGCGATCGCACGCGCGCTTGCGATGCTTCCTTGCAGGTTGCCGCCAGCCGCAGTGAGCGTCTCGATGTTGTCGAGGATCGCTCGCATGGAGGCGACGAGCTTCGGGATCTCTTCCGAGGTGTCGCCGCGCAGCACCGGCCGTTCGGCGCCATCGGGCAGCGGCGGATCTTTGAGGTCCCCGGTGTGTGCGCGAATGGTCGCGCCGCCGATGAGACCCTTCTCCAGAGTAAACACCGAAGTCTCGCGAAGCCAGTGCGCATCGGCGCGGGGAATCTCGACCAGGATGCGCGCCCTTCCCTGCTCGTCGAGTGCAAGCCGGCGCACCCGGCCAATGGGAAAGCCGGAGAAGTTGAGATCCATGCCGATCGCCACGCCGTCGGCGTTGTCCGTAACCAGCGTCACGCGTTGGGTGTCCTGGAACACGCCTCGGGCGTACAGCGCATAGAAGAGAAAGCCGATTCCCAGCACCACCGCAAGCCCGACCAACATCCCCACCCGGAACTGCAGGTTCTTGGGTACGGCGGCCGGCGTGGGATCGCGCTCCATGGTGTTTAAGTCTTTGTTTTGATTATACGGGTGCGTTCTGCGGGGGCGGGCCTGTGAATTGCATTGGGCGGGGCGTCATGCGCCCAGCACTCAAGCAGTGGCTCACGCTCTTCAAGGAGAGCGTCTCCTCCTGGTCCGCCGATTACTGCCCGAGCATGGGCGCGGCGATTTCGTACTACACCCTTTTCTCGATCGCGCCACTGCTGCTCATCGTTATCGCGGTGGCCGGACTCGCATTCGGCGATGAAGCGGCGCGCGGCGAAATTTTTGGCCAGCTGCGCGGACTTCTCGGCGACGAAGGCGCGAAAGCAGTCGAAGGCATGCTGCAGGCCGCCGACCGGCCCGGAGCGGGCATCGTATCGACGATCACCGGCATCGTGGTGCTGCTGCTGGGGGCCACCACCGTGTTCAACGAGCTGCAGAACGCGCTCGATCGCATTTGGCGCGCACCGGCGCGCGCCAAATCAAGCGGCATCTGGAACCTGCTGCGCACGCGGCTGCTTTCCTTCGGCATGGTGTTCGGCATCGCGTTCCTGTTGATGGTGTCGCTGGTCGTGAGCGCCGCGCTGGCCGCGCTCGGAAAATGGTGGACGCCCGCCGGTTGGGAAGCGGTAATGCACGTGCTAGACATCGGGATCAGTTTTGCGCTCGTGACCGTGATGTTCGCGCTGATCTATCGTTTCATCCCGCGCGCGCACGTCGCATGGCACGACGTCTGGATCGGTGCCGCAGTCACCTCGCTTCTCTTCGCCATCGGCAAGTTCGCCATCGGCCTTTACCTCGGCAAGAGCAGCGTGGCGTCGAGCTTTGGCGCCGCCGGCTCGCTCGTCATCTTGATGGTGTGGGTGTATTACTCGGCGCAGATTTTTCTGTTCGGCGCCGAATTCACCTGGGTCTATGCGCACGAGCGCGGATCCCGCCGTGGCGAAGCCCGCCCCGGGGACGCGCAAGCCGCTGCCGCCGCCGATAGGAAGCCGGATGAGGTCCAGCATCGCCATTTCCCGCTGCCGGTACAGGTGATGCCGGAGCCGCTCACGGCGCGCCCGGCGGCCAATGTCGCGCTAGCGCGCGAGCGGCGCAGCCTGCGCCGCCGTCATCCTTTCGGCAGTCTGGGCATTGCCTTCGTTGCCGGTGTAACAGTCGCTGCGGCACAATCGCTCATTGGAGGCCGACCGCTGCTCGCGCGGCGCGCCTTCCCTGGAGCCGATTGGCTGCATGGACTGAAAAGGCGCCTGACATGAAACGATGGCTCGTACTGCTCGTGCTGGCCGGCTGCGGCACTACTCAATGGAACAAACCCGGCGTCGCCCAGGAGGTGGCCGACGCCGACGCGCGCGCTTGCGCGGCCACGGCGCAGGCGACGCCGCCGCTGCCTCGCGCGCAAACCACTGTATCGTCTTCCGGCGCCGTCCTGGTCACGGAACCGACCCAGCCGCTCGACGCCCGGCGCCAAATGGAACAAGGCGAGCGCATGCAGGATTGCATGCGGCAAAAAGGCTACACGCTCAAAGGCGCCTAGCCGGTCAGACGTACTTCAGCGCGAGGGCCACGATCTCGATCAGCCCCAGCGCGAAGAAAAGCCGCACCATCCCGCCCATCACCGCGTGCGGAGCGCTCGCTGCGTCGCGCGTGGCATCAAGTCCTGCCGAGATCGGAATCACCGCCACGGCCACCCCAAAAAGGATGCACTTCACGACGAGGGCGCCCAGCGCGAGCGGCGTGAATACTCGCGCAATGGTGCGCGTATAAGCGTCAAACCCCCACGGCGAGAAGCCGTACATGACCAGATAAGAGAGCGCCAGCACGAAGAGGCAGGCGAGGGTGGTGAGCGCGAAAACCGACACCGCGGCGGCCGCGACCCGCGGCACGAAGTCCCGCTCGAAGGGCTCGATGCCCGCCGTTTCGAGGTCGTGGAACTCGCCCGCCACGCGCATGAGCGCGATCTCGGTACTGATCGCCGAGCCCGAGCGCAATGCGACGAAGAGCGCAGTGAGGAGCGGCATCAGCTCGAGCACCAGGCCGCGAAAAGTGAGCTCGAGCGCATATTGCTCGAGGCCGAACTGGCGCGCGGCGTGCACCGTGATCTCGACGACTACGACGCCGAGCGCCGTGGCGAAGAGGGTAAACCCCGGCAGCACCTGCCACGCCGTGAAATAAATCTGGTGCGTGGTCGCGATGCGCGCGCGCGGCGTGTAGAGCTTCGGCGAAAGGACCGCGGCAACCACGGCAAACGTGAAGCGAGTAGCGCGGCCCCAGGCGAGGAACCAACCGACGGCGTCCCTTGCCTCGTGCTCCACCTAGCCCCGGGCGAGCGTCTGCACCTGCTCGCGGGCGAGCTTAACCTTGTCGGCGGCGCGCTGGATTTCTTCCCACGTGGTCTCGTCCACCGGAATGCCGTCGCGCGCGCGCTTTGCGCGCATCTCGCGCTCTGGCTCACCGGCAATGCGCACCCGGTCGAAACCCGGCGCCGTGCGCGAACGGCGCAGCCAGTCTAGAAAGAGCCGGGCTTCGCGCTCGAAAGCGCCCGCCGTACCCAGGCGTTTTGCGTCGATCACGATGGCCAGCATGCCGTTCATCACGCGCTGCTTCGAGCTTTCCTCGAAGTGCCACGTGCCGCCGCCGGTGAATGCGCCGCCGAGAAGCTCGCACGCGATCGCCATGCCATAACCCTTGTACTCACCGAAGGGCAGCATGGCGCCGAACGGCGGCACGACGGCGTAGCGCGGATCGTTGGTCGGATTTCCCTCCGTGTCGATGAGGCGCCCGGGCGGCACCTTCTCACCCTTGTTGTGGGCGACGCGCATCTTGCCCTGCGCGACTGCGCTCGTTGCGTAGTCGAGGACAAAGGGCGGCTCGCCCGGCAGCGGCACGCCGATGCAGCAGGGATTGGTGCCGAAGCGGGCATCGCGCCCGCCATAGGCGGCGACCCGCGCATGAGAGATCACGTTCACGAAATGAATGGAGACGAAACCCGCCGCCACCGCCATCTCCGCCCACGCACCGATGCGTCCGAGGTGGTGCGAATTGCCGAGCGTCATCACGCACGTGCCGTGCTTCTGCGCCCGCTCGATGGCCATCTGCATGGCTTCGCGGCCGATTGCCTGGCCATAGCCCTTGCAGCCGTCGAGCGCGAGCAGGACCCCGGTGTCGACATTCGCCTGTGGATGCTGGTTCGGCGCCAGCCCGCCCTCGAGGACGGCGTCGATGTAGCGAGGAATCATGCCGATGCCGTGCGAATCATGGCCGAGCAGGTTAGCCGTCACCAGGTTCTCGGCGACGAGCCGCGCCTCGGTTGCATTGCTGCCGCCCGCGGCGACGATCGCCTCGATCGCGCGGGTGAGCGGTTCTTGTTTGAAGATCGTTTCCATCAGTCTGGCTTGATGCCTCCGTTTTGCACCACGCGCGTCCAGCGCGCGAGTTCCTCTCGCATGAACTTGCCGAATTCCGTCGGGCTCGACGCCACGACATCGAAGCCGATCTGGTTCATGCGCTCGCTCACCTCCGGCGAGCGCAGCGCCTTGACCGTGGCGTCGTTCAGGCGAGTGACGATCGCGCTCGGCGTCTTCGCCGGCGCCGCCGCCGCCTGCCACGAGGTCACTACGAGGTCCGGCAGGCCGGCTTCGACAACGGTAGGAACGTCGGGTAGTTGCGGATGCCGTTGACGCGCCGTCACCACCAGCGCTTTCATCCGGCCGCCCTTGATGTAATTCGTCACCGCGCCCAGATTCTGGAACGAATAGTCGACCTGGTTACCCATGATGTCCGTCTGGCATGCCGCGCCGCCGCGATACGGGACGTGAATCGCCGCGCCGCCGGCGAGCTGTTTCATGAGCTCCGCCGTCAGGTGGTCCGATGACCCCGTGCCGCTCGAGCAGTACGAGAGCTTGCCCTTCTTGTCCGCCTCGATCAGCTCTCGCAGCGAGCTCGCTGGCAGCGTCGGCTTCGTGATCAGCACGTTCGGCGTCGTCACGGCTAGGCTCACCGGCGCGAGGTCGCGCACCGGGTCGTAGCGCAGATCCCTGAACAGCGCCGGGTTGATCGCGAAGACGCCGATCGAGCCGACGAGGATCGTGTGGCCGTCTGGCTCGCTCTTCGCGACGTACTCGGCGGCAATGGCGCCGTTCGCACCGGGCTTGTTCTCCACCACGGCCGGTTGGCCGAGGAGCTCCTGGAACTTCGCGGCGATCGCCCGGCCCACGATGTCGGAGGAGCCGCCGGCGACGAACGGGATGATGACGTGAATCGGCTTGGACGGAAACGCCTGCGCGTGCACGGCGCTGCCGGCGACCAGTGCGGCGCCCGCAAGGGCGTAGCGAAATGGGGCGTACATCGGTTGTCTCCTGGGGAGAGGCCGGCAGTTTAGACTAAGAACTATGCGAACCCTTCTGGCGATGCTGGCGTGCGCGGCCCTCGGCGCAGCCCACGCGCAAGGCTATCCCTCGAAACCGCTGCGCCTCATCGTCCCGTATGCGGCCGGCGGCACCTCCGACATCCTTGCGCGCCAGGTGGGACCCAAACTCTCCGAAGCGTGGGGCCAGCCGGTGGTGATCGAAAACAAGACCGGCGCGAACGGCAATGTCGGAGCCGATTTCGTCGCTAAGAGCGCGCCCGACGGCTATACGCTCCTCCTCACCGACGTTGGCGGCCTTGTCATCAGCGCAAGCGTCTACTCGCAGCTGCCCTTCAATCCGGCGCGCGATTTCACGCCGGTGCTGATGGTTTCTTATTCGCCGCACGTGCTGGCCGTGCACCCTTCGGTGCCGGTGAAGGATCTGCGCGAGCTCATCGCCTATGCGAAAGCCAATCCGGGAAAGCTCAACTTCGCGATGTCCGGCATCGGCGGCGCGCCTCATCTCGCCGGCATCGAGTTCGCTCAGCGCACCGGCGTGCAATGGGCTTACATCCCGTACAAGGGCGGCTCCGACGCGGTCACCGCCGTGGCGGCCGGGCAGGCCGATGTGCTGTTCAACGGCATGCTCGCCACGTGGCCCACCGTGCAGGGGGGCCGTTTGCGCCCGCTCGGCATCTCGAGCGCGCAACGGGTCGCATCGGCCGCCGAAACGCCGACCGTCGCGGAACAGGGCCTTTCGGGCTTCGAGACCGGCTCGTTCCAGGGCGTCGTCGGCCCTAACGGCGTGCCGCACGAAGTGGTGGCTAAGCTCAACGCCGATTTCACGCGAATCCTGAACACGGCGGACATGAAGGACCGGTTCGCCAAGCAGGGCACTGAGGTACGCACCGGCACCGCCGAGAGTTTTGGCGCGTGGCTGCGCACCGAGCAGGCGCGCTGGGCCAAGGTGGTCAAGGAATCGGGCGCCAAGTTCGAATGAAGAAGCCGGAAGAATTGCGCAGCTACCGCTGGTATGGCGCGCAGGATCTGCGCGCCTTCGGCCATCGCTCTCGCACGGCGCAAATGGGCTACGACCGCAGCGACTACGCGGGCAAGCCGGTGATCGCCATTATCAACACCTGGTCGGACATTAATTCGTGCCATACGCACTTCAAGCAGCGCGTCGAGGAAGTGAAGCGCGGCGTGTGGCAGGCGGGCGGCTTTCCCGTCGAGATGCCGGCGATGTCGCTCGCCGAGCCGATGCAGAAGCCGACCACCATGATGTACCGCAACTTCCTCGCCATGGAGACCGAAGAGCTGCTTCGCTCCTATCCGGCGGATGGGGCGGTACTGATGGGCGGCTGCGACAAGACCACCCCGGCCCTGATCATGGGCGCGATCAGCATGAACCTGCCGGCGATCTACCTGCCGGCGGGCCCGATGCTCACCGGTCACTGGCGCGAGAACACGCTCGGCTCGGGATCCGACAGCTGGAAGTACTGGGCGGAGCTGCGCGCGGGCACCATCACGCAGCGCGATTGGCAGGAAATCGAAGACAGCATCGCACGCTCCCCCGGCACGTGCATGACGATGGGCACCGCGGCGACCATGATGTCGCTCGCCGAGAGCCTCGGCTTCTGCCTGCCCGGCGCGGCATCGATCCCGGCGCCCGATTCCAACCACGCGAAAATGGCCACGCTCACCGGCAAGCGCATCGTCGATATGGTGTGGGAAGACCTGAAGCCGCGCGATTTCCTCGGCCCGCGGTCCTTCGACAACGCCGCCGTGACGCTGATGGCGATGGGCGGTTCCACCAACGCGCTCATCCACCTCGTGGCCATGGCCGGCCGTGCCGGCATCCGCTTTCCGCTCGATCGCTTCAACCAGTTCTCCGCCAAGACGCCGCTCCTCGCCAACGTGCGCCCTTCCGGCGAGAAGTACCTCATGGAGGACTTCTATTACGCAGGAGGCTTGCGCGCGCTCCTTGCCGAGCTCAAGGACCTCTTGCACCTCGAAGCCAAGACCGTCAATGGCAGGACGCTCGGCGAGAACCTGGAAGGCGCGCGGATCTACAACGAAGACGTGATCCGCAAGCGGGGCAACCCGCTCAAAGCCGCCGGCGGCCTCGTCGTGCTGCGCGGCAACCTCGCGCCCAATGGCGCGGTGATCAAGGCTTCCGCCACGCGGATGCTGAAGCACACCGGCAAGGCGGTGGTCTTCGAGGACTACAACGACATGGCGGCGCGCATCGATGGCGACGAGCTCGAGGTCGACGCGAATTCGGTGCTCGTCCTGCGCAATGCCGGGCCTCTCGGCGGGCCGGGGATGCCGGAGTGGGGGATGCTGCCGGTGCCGAAAAAACTCCTCAAGCAAGGCGTGCGGGACATGGTGCGTATTTCGGACGCCCGAATGAGCGGTACGAGCTATGGATGCTGTGTGCTGCATGTCGCGCCGGAGTCGTTCGTCGGCGGACCATTGGCACTGGTCAGGAATGGCGATGCGATAGAGCTCGACGTGGACAGGCGCGAGCTCAATCTGAACGTCTCTGCCGATGAGTTGCAGCGGCGAAAGGCCGCCTGGCGTCAGCCGCAGAGGAAGTACGAGCGCGGCTACGGCGCGATCTTCGCCCAACATGTGCGCCAGGCCGACGAAGGCTGCGACTTCGATTTCCTCGAAGGCACGGCGCCGATCCCGGAACCGGAGATCCATTAGCGATGGACCTGCCCCGCAACGCTTTCAAACATGCGCTGAAGGACGCACGGGCGCAGATCGGCCTTTGGTCGAGCCTGTCTTCCAACTACTCCGTCGAGGTGATCGCCGGCGCGGGCTTCGACTGGATCCTGCTCGACATGGAGCATTCGCCGAACGATCTGGAAAGCCTCCTCGCGCAATTGCAGGCCGCCGCGCCCTACCCTGCGCACGCCGTGGTGCGCGTGCCCTGGAACGACATGGTGGCGATGAAACGCATCCTCGACGTAGGTGCCCAGTCGCTCCTCGTGCCTTACGTGTCGACCGCCGAAGAGGCACGCGCGGCGGTGGCCCATACCCGCTATCCGCCGAAGGGCGTGCGCGGGGTTGCGGGCACCACCCGCGCCACGCGCTTCGGGCGCATCAAGGACTATGCGCGGCGGGCGCATGAGGAGATCTGCGTACTGGTCCAAGTGGAAACGCAAGGCGCTCTAGACAACATCGAGTCGATCTGCGCCGTCGAGGGCGTCGATGGCGTGTTCGTCGGCCCGGCCGACCTGCACGCCTCGATGGGCTACGTCGGCGAGATCGCCAACGCGAAAGTCAAGCCGATCATCGACGACGCCATCCGTCGCATCCGCAAGGCCGGCAAAGCGCCCGGCATCCTCACGCCAAGCGACGAAGACGCGCGGCGCTGGCTCGACTGTGGCGCGCTTTTCGTCGCCGTTGGCGCCGATGTCGGCATCCTGGCGCGTGGCGCGGAAGCCCTGGCCGCTAAATTCAAAAAGACATGAAACCCGAGATCATCATCACCGCCCGCGGCCATGCCGCGACCATGGCCACCCTGCAAGCCGATTTCACCTCGCACCTGATGGCCGACGCGCCGGACCGGGCGGCCTTTCTCCGACAGCACGCGCCCAACGTGCGCGGCCTCGCCACATTCGGCCCCGGCGCCGTCGATGGCAAGCTGATGGACGCGCTGCCTAAGCTCGAGATCATTTCCAACTTCGGCGTCGGCGTGGACGCGATCAATCTCGACGATGCGAAGAAACGCAAGATCATCGTTACCAACACGCCCGATGTGCTCAACGAGACGGTGGCAGACACCGCGCTCGCGCTGATCCTGAATACCGTGCGGCGCCTGCCGCAATCGGAGCAATACCTGCGCGGCGGCAACTGGGCCTCGCGCGGGCCTTATCCCCTGAGCACCGACATTGGCGGAAAAATCCTCGGCGTGCTCGGGCTTGGGCGCATCGGCGAGGCGATCGCGAAGCGGGCCATGGCCTGCGGCATGAAGATCCGCTACCACAACCGCAGCCGCAAGGATTCGCCGTTCCCCTACGACCCGGATCCGGTGACGCTCGCAAGAGAGAGCGACGTGCTGCTCGTCGTCACGCCGGGCGGTCCGGAGACCAACAAGCTCGTCAACGCCAAAGTGCTGGACGCCCTCGGGCCACAGGGCTATCTCGTCAATATCGCGCGCGGCTCGGTGGTCGACGAGCCCGTGCTGCTGCGCTACCTGCAGGAACAGCGCATCGCCGGCGCAGGGCTCGACGTCTTCGCCGACGAGCCGCGCGTTCCGCCCGAGTTCTTCAAGCTCGAGAATGCGGTGCTATTCCCGCACGTCGGCAGCGCGACCGTCGAGACGCGGAAGGCAATGGGCGACCTGCAGGTCGAGAACCTGCGCCTGCACTTCGCTGGAAAGCCCGTTAGGACGCGAGTCGTCTAGGCCGCAAGCGCAACCCGCAGGGCAACGTCAGGCAAGAAGGCTGCGCAGCATCCATGCGGTCTTCTCGTGCACCTGCATGCGCTGCGTGAGAAGGTCGGCGCTCGGCTCGTCGTTCACCTTGTCTACGAGAGGGAACACCGAACGGGCGGTCTTCACCACCGATTCCTGCCCGGCGACGAGCTCGCGGAGCATGTCCTCGGCTGCCGGCACGCCTCTCGGCTCCTTGATCGAGCTCAGTTTCGCGAATTCGGCGTAAGTGCCCGGCGC
>C688J18823_10000825_pt1 | contig 18469 bp, 9 predicted proteins | sample HopSoiMetagenom1_FD_18823 | JGI IMG/M metagenome (IMG submission 18823) | reverse complement strand
TCACCTGGTCGAGCCACTATCGGATGCTGGCGCCCATCCTGGGGCCTCCTGGCGGGAGTATCTCGACCTCCGTACGCGTCTCACGGCGCTGCCCGAGCTCATCGCGTATCGCATGACGCCATTCACCATCGGCGCGACCGATCATGCGGAGCGGAGTTACGGGCTTCTCGTCTCGGGCAACTACTTTCACGGCCTCGGTCTACGCCCGGCATTGGGACGATTTCCGCGCGAAGACGAGGTCGCGCGCGCCGGCGCCGCCGCTGTCGTCGTCATCTCGCACGGCTACTGGGAGACGCGGTTCGCGCGCGACACCGGCGTCATCGGGCGGCCATTGCGCGTGAATGAGAGTCCACTCACCATCATCGGCGTCGGGCCATCCGGCTTTCAAGGTACGGTGCTCGGCCTCGATTTCGACCTCTGGGTTCCAGCAACGATGGCCCCCGTGCTCCTCGGCGCCAGCCGCGAGCTGGATGACCGTGCGATTCGCGGCTACTCCCTCATGGGCCGCCTCGCGCCAGGGGCGACACTCGCCCGCACACAGGGCGAAGCCGACGCGGCGATGCGTGAGCTGGCGGTGCTCTATCCTGACGCGAACGCCGGTGTCCGGGCCGAGGTGCGTCCCTTCTGGCGCGCGCCGCGCGGCCCGCAGCTCATGCTCGCGCGTGCATTGTTGGTGCTGCAGGGTGTCATGCTGCTGCTGCTCCTCGCGGTCTGCGGCAACACCGCGAACCTCCTCCTGGCGCGCGCGAGCGCACGGCAGCGCGAGGTCGGTGTTCGTCTCGCCCTCGGCGCGGGACCGTGGCGCGTCACCTCGCTCCTTCTCACCGAGAGTTTGATGCTGGCGCTGGGCGGCGCCATCGTCGGGACTGCGCTCGCGGTGTGGGGAACGCAAGCGCTTCGCGCGGTGCCGATGATCAGTGCCTTTCCCATCAAGTTCCAGACGAGCGTCAACGGCGCCGGACTCGCCTTCGCGCTGACGCTCGCCGTTGGGTGTGGGCTCGTCTTCGGGCTCATCCCTGCCCTGCAGCTCGCGAGGATCGATCCTCTGATCGCCCTCCGCACAGGCGTGCACGGGGCGGGGCGAAGCCGGACGCGAAACGCGCTCATGGGCACGCAGGTCGCGCTCGCGCTCATCGTGCTCACCGCCGCCGCGCTGTTCCTCCGCAGCTTTAGCGAGACACGCTCGACGGATCCCGGCTTCCGACGCGACGGCGTCCTCCTCGCTGCCTACGACTTGAGCGCGCGCAACCCCGATGGCGATCGCAGCCGGTCGTTCGCCGCAGACCTCCTCGCGCGCCTCACCGCTCTGCCTAACGTGGACGGCGCGGCGATCGCGACGTCCGTGCCGCTCGACATTCACGGCCTTCCCGTGCGCCCCTTCGCCGTGGAGGGACGAGCACGCGCGGACGCCGTCCCCGATCAGGCGTTGAGCAACATCGTAACGCCAGGCTACTTCAGGACTCTCGACATTCCGTTCCGGGCCGGCGGCGATTTCGCCAGCCTTCAGGACCGCGACGCACCGCCGCAGGTCATTGTGAACGACGCTTTCGTCCGGAGCTACCTGGGAACCGCAGAACCGATTGGACGGCGACTCGTCTCTCGAGGCAGAACGTACGCGATCGTCGGAGTCGTGAAGACGACACTCTATGACTCGTTTGGCGAGCGGCCGACGCCGGCGATCTACTTCTCCTATCGCGACCGCCCAGCCGCCACCGGAGAGATTCACCTTCACTCGAGTCTCGGCACGGAGTCGTTGTCTGCCGACATCCGCCGCGCGGTGCGCGAGCTCGACCCGACACTCGTCGTTTACGACGTGCGCACCCTCGACGAGCACATCGAGAAGAATCTCTTTCTGCGCCGCATTCCGGCCCGGATGTTCGCCGTCCTCGGGCCGCTCCTCCTTCTGCTCGCGGCAATCGGCATCTATGCCGTGGTGTCGTACTCGGTGGCGCGACGCACCATCGAGATCGGCGTCCGGCACGCTCTCGGTGCGACAGCCACGCGTGTCGTGCTGGACATCGTCTCCGACACGATGGGCACGATCTTCTGGGGCGCGTCCGTCGGCTGGTTGCTTTCGCTGCTCGTCGAGATCCACATCTCGCGAGGCGTGATCTACCTGCCGATCGTGCTCGGCGTCCCATCCTTGCTCTTCACCGTCGCCGCGATCGCGTGCTGGATCCCCGCCCGCCGGGCCGCACACGGCGATCCGGCCGCCGCGCTCCGGCGCGAATGACGATCGTTAGGCTACTCGGCCCTCAGCGTGATTACCGGATCGACACGGGCCGCGCGCCAGGCGGGAAGCCAGCAGGCCAGCAGCGACACGCCAACCAGCAGAGCGCCGACGCCGAGATACGTCACCGGGTCGAGTCGCGACACGTCGAACATCAGGCTGACGAGGGCCCGTGTCGCCCCTAGCGCCCCCCCAACGCCGATGACGATGCCGAGGAGCACGAGAGTGAGCCCCTGGCGGACGATCAGCGTCAGAATGCTGCGGCGCGTCGCGCCTAACGCCGATCGCACGCCGATCTCCCGCATGCGCTCGGTCACGCTCCCCGAGAGCACACCGTAGATGCCGACGGCGGCAAGCACGAGCGCCGCGAGCGCGAAGCTCTCGATGATCACCAGGGCGAAGCGTCGCTGTGACGCCGAGAGGGCGATCAGCCCATCCATCGTCATGACGCGCTGAATCGGTTGATTCGCGTCCACCGACCACACGGCGCGCTTGATCGCCGGTGCCAGGGCCGCTGGATCGCCGCTCGTTCGCACGACCAAGGACTGCACGTTGTCCACCCACGACCAGTGACCCAGCGCGACGTAAAATGCGTCCGACGTCGTGGAGGCCAGGGACTGCTGCTTGACGTCTGCGACGACGCCGACGATGAGGTCCCAGGGCCGGTCGCTCCCCGCCTCGGGACCGAAGCGCACGCGCTCGCCAATCGGGTTCTTCGTCCCGAACTTCCGCCGCGCGAATGACTCGCTGATGACCACTGCCTCCGGCATCGCCTCGGCGTCGCTGGGCTCGAGCAGACGGCCGCGACGCAATGGGATGCGCATGGCAGTGAAGTAGCCGGGCGTCACCACGTATCGCAGCGCTGCGCCGTCCTCACCGGCCTTCACCGATGGTGTCGAGGCGACCTCGTACCCATAGCCATCGAGATCGTCGCTCAGCGGCAGCTGACTGGTGAACGCTGCCGCGGTGACTCCCGGTACATGACGGGCCGCGTCCAGGGCGCGCTCGTAGAACTGTCGCCGCGCCGTGTCGGAGCGGTAGGCCCGACCGGGATCGATCACCTGCATCGTCAACAGCTGAGACGCGTCGAACCCCGGCGCCACCGCGAACAGACGTTCGAGACTTCTCATCAATAGTCCAGCGCTCACGAGCAGCACGAGGGCGAGTGCGACTTCGGCGACGACGAGCGCGCCGCGTACGGCGCTTCGCGTGCCAGTCGCTCGCCGCGTACCGCCCTGCAGCCCTTCGCCAAGGCCGCGTGCCGACCCGAGCGCCGGCACGACTCCCACGAGTAAGCCAACGGCCGCCGACGCGACGAGCGCAAAGACAAACACCGGCCCGTCGATCGTGATCGCGTCGGCGCGTGGCAGTCCCGGCGGGCTGAGCGCGATAAGGGTGCGGACACCAACTTCCGCAAACGCGAGCGCGCCCGCCCCGCCGAGGAGCGCGAGCACCAGGGTCTCAGTGAGGAGCTGTCGCACCAATCTTCCCCGCCCCGCGCCTAACGCGACCCGCATCGCAAGCTCGGCCCGGCGCTGTGCGGCACGCGCGAGCAGGAGGTTGGTGACGTTGACGCAGGCGATGGCGAGCAGCAGCAGCACGGCCCCGATGATCGCGAGGAGCGCCGGCCGGGCGTCACCGGCTACCTCCTCCTGCAGCCGCTGGACGAGGACGCCGTTGCGCAGGTCCGCCCAGGGCGGGCGGCTGAATTCGCGGATCGGCATCGCCGCGAGCGCTTTCAGCTCGTCGCCGACCATCTTGCCGCCGAGCTCCGGCCGCATTCGACCGAGGATACGGTAGTGATGGCCCCACTCGCGATTGTTGAACGCGCTCCGCAGCGGAGCCCGGAGTGGTGCCCAGATGTCCGCTGCCGGGGCCAGGACGTCCGTGAACCGCGGCGGCATGACGCCGATTATCAGATACTCATCATCGTTCAGCCTGACGGCGCGGCCGACGATACCGTGGTCGCCGCCGAAGCGGCGCCGCACGAGTCGATCGCTCAGGATGACCACCCGCGGACTCGATGGCTCGTCGTCGGCGGCGGTGAAGTCACGCCCCACGTTCGGCGCGACGCCGAGCGTCCGAAAGTACGTGGCGCTGATCCGCTGGCCGACCAGGCGTTCGGGCTCGCCCGTGCCAGTCAGCGACGGCTGCCAGCGATCCGCGGCGGCGAGCGATTCGAATGATCGGGATCGAGCGAGCAGCTCGACGTACGTGCCGAACGTCGGCGCGAGCGCGGAGCCGTCGGACCCACGGTCGGCGAGCGTCACGAGACGCTCGGCATGCGGGTACGGCAGCGATTCGAACAGGATCGGGTTGACGACGCTGAAGATCGTCGTGGCGGCGCCAATGCCTAACGCCAGGGTGAGAATGCCGACCACGGTGAAGCCGGGGTTGGCGCGCAGCCGCCGCAGGGCGTATCGCACGTCCGTGACGAGCGTCTCGATCCCGTTCTCCCATCCATACGACCGCACCTGCTCGCGCGCGACGGTCATGTTGCCCATCTCGAGCTGGGCGGCACGCCGCGCGTCGTCGGGAGCGAGCCCGCGCCGCTCATGCGACGCAACGCTCAGCTCATGATAATGGCGCAGCTCGTCGGTGAGCTCGGCGTCGGTCGCCTCGCGATGCGTGAGCGCGCGCAGCCCCCGGGTGAGATGCCGCCAGAGCGACATTCGCCTATGCCTCCGCCTCGAGAAGCCGAGCGATGGCGGCCGCGCGCCGCGTCCAATCCGCCGTCTCGATCTCGAGCTGCTTCTTTCCCGCTCTCGTCAGGCGATAGAACTTGGCTCGTCGCGCGTTCTCGGTCTGACGCCATTCACTATCGAGCCACCCCGCGCGCTCGAGGCGCTGCAGTGCGACGAGCAGCGAGCCCGGATTCACCTTGAAAACGCCGCGCGAGATCTGCTCGACGCGGCGCGCGATGCCGAAGCCATGCATCGGCTGCAGGCTCAGGGTCTTGAGGATGAGCATGTCCATCGTGCCCTGAATGACGTCCGTGTTCTGCTCGGACATGCAGCGGCTCCGGTCGCGGTGACGACCTGAGGATGGCAGCCTTACTCTTGATTGTCAAGATGTGACGATCAGGATGATCGAACCAGGTGCCGGTGCATTGAAGCGCTAGCCTTTGGCCTTGAGCGCCCGAAGCGCGCGCTCGAAAGCCGGCACGTTCCCGCGAAATGCTGGTGGCACGTTGCGCAGGACTACCTCCCATTCGGCGATCGCCGTCTTCGCTTCTCCGGTGGCGGTGTATCCCCTGGCCAATCCGAGCGCCGTCCAGAATTTCTCGTCCGGATAGCGTGACCGATTCAGCTTGAAGATCTGGACCGCGCGAGGCACCCGGCCCGATGAGAGCAGACTCATCCCGTACGCATAGAGGTCGCGTGGCATCGTCGCCGGCAACCGCAGGGCGTGATCCATTACGGTGTCGGCATCGACGTCGCGGTTCATCGCGTGCAGGACAGACGCCTTCGTCTGCAGCGTCGAAAAATCTTCTCGCCCGACTGCGGCGCCGCGGAACGGTTCGTAGATCGCCTTGTTGGCCCAGTTGAGAGCCTCATCGAGATCCAGCTTGTTGGCGACAGCGAATTGCGCCGCCATTTGCCAGTTCTGGTAGTTGAAGCCTGGCCAGGAGAGGAGGTCCTTCCTGATCTGCGCCAGATACATGTCGTTCACGTTAGGCACGTCGATCCTGAAGGAGACGCGCTTGTTCTCCCACTGGAGGTAGGCGACGGCGGAGCTCGGAAGACGGTCGTCGAAGCCATAGGTGAGAAACTCGGTGAAGGGCGACGCTGCCGGAGTCGCGCTCACGTGGAGGACGTCGCTCGCGGAGTCGTACTGGAAGCTGCCCCATCCCGGAGACGCGGACGAGAGGATCCATGTCCAGGGAGCGTCCTTCTCCAGCTTCAGAAAGAGTCCGTACGTCCCGGCCTTGAGATCGCGGCCGTCGATCTTCACGTCATGCGAGAAGGAGATCGTCGTCGTCTCGTTCGCCCCAGCGCGCCACGGCGTCGCGTGTGACGGCCCGAAGCCGTCGTCGAAGAGGCCGTATTGCACCAACTCGCCCCAGATATGGCCGGTGCGATCGTTGGTCGCCGGGAAGTGGACGCGTGGGCTGTGATACGCGACAGTTACCCTGACGAGGCCGATCCACTGCGAGACTTCGGCGCGCTGATTGTTCCCGTTAGGCGGCAGCGTGAGCTCGGACTGTATCTGCGCCGCGACCACGCGGGATGACGCCAGGGCCGCGAAGACGAGAAGCGAATGCCCGACGAGCTTCATGAGCGACTCCTGATCGAGGGAAGATGCTGCTCACCCCTACGGTCAGCCTCGAGGCCCGTGACGGCCAGACGATTACCTCAATCCGAACAGAGATGGCACGTCGCCTTTACGTCTTGCATGCAACTGTCATCTCGAGCGCGCCGCCGCTGTCATTCCGAGCGCAGCCAGGGATCTGCTCTTTGAGTTGCTCAGACGTCCCACAACTCCGACTTCTGGCGAAACATCAATTGCTTGAACAACGAAACGGCCGGAAAAGGGCACTGAAGACGCGCGGAAACAGCAAAGAGCGGTAACGATTTTTGTGAAAAAATCGTCACCGCTCTTTTTTTGTACCCGTGCTTTTTCCGCGCTGTTTCCGGCCGTTTCGCTGTTAAACCATTTGATGGCTGTTTCGAGTCGGAGCCGCCGATGGTTTGAGTGAGTCAAAGCAGATCCCTCGTCGCTGCGCTCCTCGGGATGACAACCACACGAACGCTTCGTTCCGCTTTCCTGATAACTATGGACTGATAGCTGATAGCTGCTCTTACCAGTTGACCTGCGGCGACGGATAGTAGTTCATGCCGAGCAGACGCCAACGCGGCGCATGCGCGGCAATGCGCGCGCGGAAGCTCTCCCAGTCGCGCGTCTGCGTCGCGCTCCACCCTACCTCCGCGATCGCGGGGAGCCGCGGCAGAATGAGATACTCGGCCGCCGTGATGTTCTGGACGGTCTCGCTCCAGAGCGGTGCCTCGACCCCGAGGACATCATTCGCCGTCACGCCCTTGTACTGCGTCACCGGATCCCAGTCGTAGGCGTTGCGCAGCTCGACGTAGGCCGCCCAGTCGAGCCCGAGCTCCGTCGCCGGTGTGTACTTCATGTCGATATATGCCTGCGTCGCGGGCGACATCACGAGCTTCGCGCCCTGCCGCACCGCCGCCATTGAGGTATCGCTCCGCCACATCTGCGCGACTGACGTGGGCTTGAGGTGCGCGCGGCCGATCTCGTCCCAACCAACCATTCGCTTCTGGTGCTGCGCAACGATGTCCTGCACGCGATCGATGAATGTCGCGTACTGCTCGATCGTCAGTACCTGCACCTCGTCGCCGCCGATGTGGATGAACGGCCCGGGAGTCATCGCCGCCAGCTCGCCGACGACGTCGTTCACGAACTTGTACGTCGTCTCCTTGTCGTAGCAGAGGGCGCTCCAGCCGACGTGAATGCCTGTGTACAGTCCGGCGCCGGGAGCGTTCGGCGATACGTCGGGCGCCGTGCGGCTGCACCCCAGCTCGGGGTACGACGCGATCGCCGCGTTGGTGTGCGCCGGCATGTCGATCTCCGGCACGATGGTGATGTATCGATCCTGCGCGTAGCGCACGATGTCGCCGTAGTCGGCCTTTGTGAAATAGCCGCCCGGCCCCCCTCCGACTTCCGTGCTTCCGCCGTACTGCGCCAAGCGCGGCCAGGAGTCGATCTGGATGCGCCACCCCTGATCGTCGGCGAGATGGAGGTGCAGCGTGTTCAGCTTGTACAGCGCAAGGATGTCGATGAGCTGCTTCACCTCGTCGACGGTGAAGAAGTGGCGCGCGACATCGAGCATCGCGCCACGCCACGCGAAGCGCGGGTAGTCGGTGATCTGTCCCGCCGGCACGCTCCATCCCGACGCCTCACGGTGCGTGCTCTGTTCGGCTTCGATTGCTGCCGGGAGCAGCTGGCGGAACGTCTGAATGCCGTGGAAGAGGCCCGCCGGGGCCGCGGCGACGATGCGCACGGAATCCGCCGATATCGTGAGCTCGTAGCCTTCGCTGCTCAGCGTTGCCGCGCCTCCGAGCCGGAGCACGATCGAGCCGTTAGGCACGGCGGCGTCGGTGGACGTCACCGCGAATGGAAAGCCGGTGGCGGGTCGAAGGAGTACCGCCAGCGCTTCGCCGATGCGCCNCGCCTCACCGCCAGCCGCTGGGACGACGATCGTCGTCGTGGCGCTGAGCGCGAATGGCGCGCCACTCGCCGCTACGACGGACGCCGGCATCGGCACCACGCGATGCACGCCAAGGGCGGCGAGCGGCGGCATCAGAACGGGAGTCGGCCGCGGCGCCGGACCGGTTGTGACCGGTGCTGTCGTGCGCGGGCCACATGCGGTTGCGCCGATCAAAGATGCGGCGGCGACTTTCAGTAGCGTCGAAGATCGCGGAGAGAGCATGCGATGAGGAGTCCGACCATGGGTGGAGGGAGGCGACACGGAACGGAGCAAACCTGCCACTTTGAGGGGGAGACAGCAAGAGCCCCGCTCGGCGCGCCGAGCGGGGCTCTTGTTATAAAAACTCTAAACGACGCTTACCAGCGATAGTGCGCGAACGCCTTGTTCGCGTCGGCCATGCGGTGCGTGTCGTCCTTCTTCTTCACTGCGTTTCCTTCGCCCTTCGACGCGGCGATGACTTCGGCGGCGAGCTTCTCCGACATCGACTTCTCGTTGCGATCACGGGAGAAGGAGATCAACCAACGCATCGCCAGCGCCGTGCGGCGCTCGGGACGCACTTCCACCGGCACCTGATAGGTCGCGCCGCCGACGCGGCGGCTCTTGACCTCGACGACCGGCTTGAGGTTGGCGAGCGCCTGCTTGAAGACGTTCACGCCGGGCTGATTCGTGCGCGACTCCACCAAATCCATCGCGCCGTAGAAGATCCGCTCGGCCGTCGACTTCTTGCCCTGGTACATCAGAACGTTGATGAACTTCGAAACGGTCTGGCTGTCATAACGCGAGTCCGCGAGGACCGGGCGCTTGATGGCACTCTTTCGGCGACTCACTTCTTTCCTCCAGCCTTCGGCTTCTTGGTGCCGTACTTCGAACGGCTCTTGTTGCGACCCTGCACGCCCGCCGCGTCCAACGTCCCGCGCACGATGTGATAACGAACCCCCGGCAGATCCTTCACGCGGCCGCCGCGCACGAGCACGATCGAGTGCTCCTGCAGATTGTGGCCTTCACCGGGAATGTACGCGATCACTTCGAAGCCGTTCGTGAGGCGAACCTTGGCCACTTTGCGCAGCGCGGAGTTCGGCTTCTTCGGCGTCGTGGTGTAGACACGCGTGCACACACCGCGACGGAATGGATTCGACTTGAGCGCCGGCGACTTCTCCTTCTTGAGGACGTCGCGGCGGCTCTGTCGGACGAGCTGATTGATGGTCGGCATGCAGAACGATTCGACGAAAACGATCCGCCCATGGGCGGTAGAGACTGCGAAAGCTAGACAGGCTCGAAGTGGCTGTCAAGCGAGAACTTACGGCGTGATCGGTGTTCGGTGAACGGTGGTCCGTGGTCCGTTCACCGTTCACCGACCACCGATCACCGTTCACCGTTCACCGTTCACGGCTTGGCCAAATTCGGATTGCCGTTGTACTCCGACAGGGGAATCGGCCAGCACGTCTGTGTCCCGAAGGTCGCCGGCGCCGGAACCGGGCTCACGTAGGTGCCTTTCTGCCAGAGATCGGCCTGGTAGAGCTTCTGATACCGTCGCAGGTCACCCATGCGGTAACCAGCCAGATACAGATCACGGGCGCGCTGATCCCGGAGCGCGGCGGTATACTCCGCGCTCGTAGGCGCCACCAGCGGAGTACCGCCGCCGATCGCGATTCGGGTATTGAGGAACGTCACGTTGGCCGGCGTGTTCCCCTGCGCCTCCGCGACGATGTACTGCGCCTCGAGTCCCGATGCGAACCTCACAGAGCCACCCTTGTCGAAATCCGCGCCCGTCGCAGTCCCGTTGTACGTGCTATAGGCCAGGGGTGAGTTCGGCACGATCGCCGAGTCCTGCTGCATCTTCTCCTTCGACGCCGGATGCGGGATGCGCGGGTCCCCAGTGATCGCGAGGAAAGGCGTGTTCGTCAGACCAACCCACTCTGCGTTCGGTCCCCCGCTCGCGGCGTTGAACATCGGATTGTTCTCGCGAAGGTTCGGAGCGGCGTGGTAGACGTAGAAGTTGAACGCGGCCGGGACGGCGGACGCATACGTCACGGCATCGGTGAACTTGCCGAGGTCGAGCGAAACGCGCGCCGCACCGACGTTCGCCAGATTGAGAATGGAGTCAGCCGCGGCGCCGCCACTCGCTCCCTTCGCCGCGGTCGCGATGGTGATCGCCGACTTGAAGCGGTCGAGCGCGAAGCCGAGGAGCTCGTCCGGCGTATAGGCTTTGCTCAACCCGATCGGCGCCTCGCACATCTGCTCGCCGAGCAGCGTGTACGAGTAGCCCGCGTAGGCCAGCACGCGTGCAACTCGCACGTCGGTACCCGCTGCTGCTCCCAGAAAGCCGTTCAGCAGGCCGGCGACCGAATCCGCCATGAACCGCGCGGATTGGAGCGGCGTGTAGACGACGTCACGGTATGTCCCGTTGCCGATTGCAACATTACGGACATCGATGTCGATGTTCTCGGGGAAACCGTGGAAGTTCGCCAGCTCGTCGGTGAAGACACCGCTGTACAGCGCATCCGACGTGAACGCCGGCTGGAACTCGCCGATCACGCCGTTCACGAGGAGCGTGATGTAGGCCGGATTGTTGATCTCTGGCTCCTCGATCGCTCCCGGATTCTTGACCTTGAGAAAATCGTTGCAGGCGCTGGTCACCATGAGTGCCGCCGCGGTGAGCGGCAACACGAGGGCGCGCGGCCATCTGTTCTTCGGCATCGTCGTGTCCTCAGAAGGTGAGGTTCAGCGCCGCCGTTAGGCGTCGCGTCATTGGCATGGAATAGATGTCCCCGCGGATGAAGGTGCGGTTGCCGTACGTGTTCACTTCCGGATCCGGTCCCGGGTAATCACTCCACAGGGCCAGATTGTGGCCGGCGAGTGTCACGCTCATCGAGTTTGCCTGCGCGCGGGAAGCCCACTTCGATGGCAACGTGTAGGTGACCGACACGTCGCGGAGCTTCACGAAGTCCGCCTTGTGGATATAGAGCCCGAACGGCGTGCCGGTCCCGTTCCCGATGCGATACAGCGGCAACTCGGTCGCCGGAGTATTCGGATCGTTCAACACCCAGCAGTTAGCCGCCGAGGCACAGCGATACAGCTCGGCGCCGCGGTAGTTGTAGTGCCCACCCTTGTAGTCGAACAGGGAGTAAATGCTCAAGTTCTTGAACAGCGAGAAGGTGTTGGAGAACGCGATCTCGCGCGTGGGTTGCGACGGACCGATGTAGGTCGTGTCGGTCAACTGGAGGACGCCGTTGACGAACACGGGCGTGCCATCCGCATTGCGCTGAGGGAAGCGCGCCCAATACGATGCGATCGGAGCGCCAGGCCGTAGGAACTGAACGGGCCCATATGACGCGCCACTGAGCTGCACCTGCTTCACGGTCGTGTCGCCGAAGCTCACGAGCTTGTTCTTGTTCGTCGAAAGTGAGATGCGGCTGTCCCAACTGAAGTTGGTGCGGCGCAAGGGTGTTGCCGTGAGCCCGAGCTCGATGCCCGTGTTCTTCGTGCGGCCGAGGTTAGCCTGCTGCACGCCGCGGAAGCCACTCGACGGCGCGACGGTCTGCGAGAAGAGCACGTCGCGCATCTGCTTGTTGTAGTACGTGAAGTCGATGCCGACGAGACTGCGCAGGAAGTTGCCCTCGAAGCCAACCTCGGCTTCCTCCCCACGTTCGGGCTTGAGATTCGGATTGCCGTAATCGAGGGTCCGGATCGCCGATCCCGACGTGCCGCCCAGCGTCACCGTGCTGACGGTGTACGTGCGGGTCGCCGAGTAGGGCTGCGGCGCCTTGCCTGCTTCGCCGTACGCCGCCCGGAACTTGAAGTCATCGGCGTGAATCGCGTCGAAGAAGCCGTGCAGCATCGGCTCCTCGCTCATGATCCACGACATCGAGGCCTTCGGATAGTATGCGGCGTTGAAATTCGCGCCGAACGACGAGTTGTCATCGCCGCGGAGGGCGGCGGTGAGGAAGAGCCGATTCTTCCAGCCAAACTGCTCCTGAATCCAGTAACCGACGGAGTTGTTCTCCGAAAAGGTGTTGCTGGCCGCGATCGTCGTGGTCGATCCGATCAGCGTCACGTCGGGCGACCCGAGTCCACGGCCGTTCGCCGACAGAATCTCGTAACGATTCGCAATCACCTGCGATCCGAACGATGTCGTCGAGAGCACGTTGGCGCCGAAGGCGTGCTCGGCGCTGCCCATGTAGTCGAGCGTGTACACCGTCGCATGGGGAATGCGCTGTGCCGTGAGGCCGAGGTTGTCGCCGGTGAGATCGGGCGTATTCGGCGGAGCAAACAGTGTCGCCTGTCCGCTCGTCCAATCCAATCCCGCCGTTAGGCGGTTCCGGAACCACCGGAACGGTTGATAGTTCATCGTCCCGGCAAAGGTGACGCGGCTGTCCGTCGTCTCGTTGTCGTACTGGTCCGACGTCGCCGGCGTGACGGTGAACCATCCCTCCACCGGCTGGCTATTCGCCGTGAAATACTGTCCGGCGAGCGTACTCACGCGCCCCGGCCGACCTCGCTGGCTGCTGAAGAGAATGCCCTGAGCCGATTCGTCGCCTAACGGGAGACGCAGGTGCGAGTTGAAGACGCCGAAGTTGACCTGGAAGTCCGTCTTCGCATCTGCGGTGATGCCGAAGTTCGCGCGCAGCGAGTTTCGCTTGTCGTAGCTGTTGTGGAGCACGCCCTCGTTGAGGTCATGCGCGCCCGAGACGTAGTACGAGAAGCGGTCGCCGCCGCCGCGGGCCGAAAGCAGGTAGCTCTGCACCGCTCCATTGCGCAGGGCGTTCGGATCGTCCTTGATGGGACTGTTGCTCAGGACAGTTCCCGCGGTTGCGCCCACACATCCGGGCCAGGTCGCCGGCGCGGCGATTCTCGCCGCGTCGCAGAGCGTGTAATTGGTCGGCAGGTCGATGGCGCCGAGGTCGTTTCGACCCGCCTCGACGCGCGTCGACCAGGCAACCGACTGCTGTCCACGAACGCCCTTCTTGGTGATGATCTGGATGACGCCGCCCGCCGCGTCCGCGCCGTAGAGCGTTGAGGCCGCCGGGCCCTTGATCACCTCGATCGACTCGATGTCCTCGGGATTCACGAGATTGAGCGCATTGGCGGTCTGACCGCCGCTGTTCGGCGACAGCGCCTGACCCGAGGGTCCGAAGTTGCCTAACGTATCGGTGCTCATCCGCACGCCGTCGATGTAGACGACCGGCCGGGTGACGCTGAACGACGACGCACCGCGAATCGTGATGTCCGAGGCGGTTCCCGGTGTACCCGAGCCGGCGTTGATCGTCACGCCCGGCGACCGCGCTTGCAGGATCTCCGTGATACTCGTGACGTTCGTCTTTGCCGTCACGTCTTCCGCGTTGATCTGCGTGATCGCATTGCCAACGGTGCGCTTCTCGACCGCGCCCGCGGTGCCCGTGCTGACGATGGCGTCGAGCTGGGTGGCGGTGACGTCCAGCTCGAAGTCGACGCGCGACTCCGTGCCCGGCGTGACGGTCGTCTGCGCCGTCCGGCGCGTATAGCCGAGACGCCGAGCCTGGAGCGTCACCGATCCCGCCGGGGCAGTGGTGATTGCGTAGTCGCCCTTCGTGTTCGTCACAGCGCCGAGCTGTGTTCCGTTCACGGTGATTTGTACGTCGCCCAACGGGCGTCGCGAGCCAGTCTCGACCACGTGGCCGCGGATCGTTCCCGTGGCCTGCGCGCGCGCCACGCGCGGACCGAACACCGCACAGACGAGCACGGCGCAGACGCCGAGCGACGCTCGCAGAAAGCGAGTGTGCATTACGTCCTCCTTGTGAGAGCGAAGGGGCAACACCGGTGCGTCGTTAGGCCCTTCGAGGGGCGATCGGCGGCGAGCGAGCCGCGTCGCGGCCAGATTGCATGCGCTCTTGAATGCCGTCGCGCGCGGTAAGCTATCGGGCGTTCTCGAGCGCGTCCAGCCAACCCGTGCACCCTTTCTTTAGACGTATCATGGCGCGCGATGCGAGCTCGCCAGGTCCGGGATGGAGAGTGAAGCCATTGGTAGCGCGTCCCGCGCACGGACGCTCGCCTCGTACGGGCCGAGAAGATGAGCGACGCTGTTGGCGTAGTATTGCACCAGGCCGCGATTCTTCGGCAGCAGCGTGTACCCGTCCCCCGTCTCGAGCAGTACGCGTCGCATGCGTAGCATACGCCACGCCCGCTCCCACGTCTCGGCAATGTCGCGGTCGGCGCGAACCACGCGGCCATTCAGCTCGACGAGCTCGGTCCGCATCTCATCCATTCGCTCGAGTAGTAGCGGGCGCGGAATGAATTCGCGATCGATGCTCTGAATCGCCGCGCAGGCAAGGGGCACGGGTGTCACCGGGACGAGCTGTCCAATCCGCACCATGACCTCATCGCATAACGCCTGAACCCGGCCCAGCCGATCGGCGCGGGAGAGATCGAACAGCGCCCGCTCCCGTTCGAACCAAACGGCGAGCGGCTGCGGCGTGCCCACGGTCACCGCGGCCCGGCCATAACGCTTCCAGCGGCGGGTCACGAGACGAGCCGCGTTCCACCACAGGTAATGCATCACTTCGCCGAATTGCGTCGCCTTCGATGGGCGAACCCCGCCGTCCGCGACCGCCAGCTCGCGCAGCAGCGAGCGGTCCTCGAGAACACGATCGTAGTTCACGGCGACGGGGACGACGAAGAGCCGGTTCCGATATACCGGATCGCGAGCGATGCCGAGCACGTAGTCCAGCAGTCCGACCTTCGGCGGCCGCAGCTTGCCGTCTCTCGTCAGGCCGCCCTCGAGAAAGATCCCCTGAGTCACCCCCTCGCGCGTGATGAGCTGGACGTAGCGCTCGAGCACGGTGTGGTACAGCGCCTCACGATAGCGGCGCCGAATGAAGTACGCTCCGAACGACTTGAAGAGGTGCTCGAGCGGAAAGGCGCGCGCCCATTCGCCCACCGCGTACGAGATCGCGACGTCGCCGGCGAGCGCGTAGCTCACGAGCACGTAGTCCGCATTCGAGCGGTGATTCATCAGGTAGATGACCACCGCGTCGCGCGGCAATTGCGCGTTCCGGTCCCGGTCCTCGTACTCCACCGAAACCTTGTAGAAGAGATTGAGCAGCCACCCAGCGGCGCGATAGCCGAGATGGTAGTAGGCGATGATGTTGAAGAAAGGAACAATTTCGTCGATGTAGTCGTCGACCGTTCGCCAAGCCTCGGCCTCGGCGATCTCCTTCTCCAGCGCGTGCTGCCTAACGGCGTCGCTGATTGCCGGGTCGACGAGCAGCTCCGCACGAACGTATGCCCGCCTGGCGAGCTTGTAGCGATCGACGCGAGCTCCCGCGCGATGCACCGCGCGAAGCGCCATGCGATCGAGGTAGCGCCGGATGGGTCCGAGCATGTTGAGGAACTTGCTCCCCGCGCAGGCTGCGTCAACAATGACTGGAAAAAGAAAGCGCCGGCCCAAAGGGCCGGCGCCATCCTTCTTCCCTGATGACTATCGACTGATAACTACAGCTGCCGTTATCGCGCTTCTCTCGGGATCGTCGGCCTCGGCGTGGCCGGGAAGTCCTCTTCGTCCGCCATGGAGAAGATCGACTTGAGCTCCGGTTCCGCCTGTGGCGCCAGCGGGGGGAATGCTTCCAACCCCTCCGGCGGCTGCAGGTCGAGGTCGACTTCCTGATACCGGTACATCCCCGTACCAGCCGGAATCAGGTGACCGATGATGATGTTCTCCTTCAGTCCAAGCAGATCGTCCTTCGCGCCGCGAATCGACGCATCGGTGAGCACACGCGTCGTCTCCTGGAACGACGCGGCCGAGATGAACGACTGCGTCGTGAGCGACGCCTTCGTGATACCCAGCAGCAGGGGCTCCGCCGTCGCCGGCGACTCCTTCTTCTTCTTCGCGCGATCGTTGACCTCGCGGAAGACCTGCTTGTCGACATGCTCGCCCTCGAGGAACTCCGTATCACCCGGCTCGAGAATGCGAACCTTCTGGAGCATCTGCCGAACGATCACCCCGATGTGCTTGTCGTTGATCTTCACACCCTGGAGCCGGTAGACCTCCTGCACCTCGTTCAAGAGATACTCCTGTACGGCGCGCGGCCCCTTGATCCGGAGAATGTCATGCGGATTCACCGGACCCTCGGACAAGCGGTCACCGGCACGCACGCGGTCGCCCTCGTGCACGCGCAAGTGCTTGCCCGCGGGCACCTCGTACGTCTGTGCTTCCACCGTCTCGTCGATCGAGCCGTCGTTGTTGATCGGATGGACGCGGATCTCGCGCTTGCCGCGCTTGATCTCGCCGAACCGAACGACACCGTCGATCTCGGAAATGGTTGCCGGATCCTTCGGCCGGCGCGCCTCGAACAGCTCGGCCACGCGCGGCAGACCACCGGTGATGTCGCGCGTCTTGTACGCCTCACGGCCGACCTTGGCGATCGTCGTACCGGCGCTGATGCGCTGTCCGTCCTCCACCGTGAGCTGCGCGCCCACCGGAATGACGAAGTCACGCACGCGCTTTTCCTTCCCGCTCTTCTCCTGCACGATCTCGATGTGCGGATGGAGCTTCTTCTCACGATCCTCGATGATCACGCGCTGGCGCAGACCGGTGAGCTCATCGAGCTCCTCGGACACCGACTCCTCTTCGACGATATCGACGAAGCGGATCGTGCCGTCGACGTCGGCGATGATCGGATTGGTGTACGGATCCCAGCTGAAGATCACCTGGTCACGCTTTACATCGTCGCCGTCCTTGACCATCAGGATCGCGCCTAACGGCACCTGCAGCCGCGCCGCGACCCCAGCGTTCCGGTCGGTCGACGACTTGATGAGAATCTCACCCTCATACGACGTGACGACGCTCTGGCCCTCGGCGTTGGTTACGACTACGAGCCGATCACCATACTCGATCGTGCCCGGCACCTTCGACTTGCGTGCCGTCTGCTCGGCGATACGCGCCGCCGTTCCACCAATGTGGAACGTCCGCAGCGTCAGCTGCGTGCCCGGCTCGCCGATCGACTGCGCGGCGATGATGCCCACGGCCTCGCCCAGATCCACCCGTTCCATCGTGGCGAGGTTCCGGCCGTAACACATGCGGCAGAGTCCGCGCTTCGCTTCGCACGTGAGCACGGAGCGAATGCGAACCGTCTCAATGCCCGACTCCTCAATGTCGGTCGCCGTCTCCTCGTCGATCAGATCGCCCGCCTCGGCGAGGACACGCTGCCGTCCCGCCTCGTCGCGCTCGTGTGGATCCTCGATCTGCTCCGCGGCGACGTTGCCGACGATACGCTCCGCGAGCGGCTCGATGACGTCCTCGCCTTCCTTCAGCGCGGAGATGTCGAGACCCTGGATCGTACCGCAGTCGTCTTCCGTGATGGTCACGTCCTGCGCGACGTCAACGAGGCGTCGCGTCAGATAACCCGCGTCGGCCGTCTTGAGCGCCGTGTCGGCCAGTCCCTTACGAGCACCGTGCGTCGACGTGAAGTACTCGAGCGGTGAGAGGCCTTCTCGGAAGTTCGATTTGATCGGGCTCTCGATGATCTCACCAATACCACCGGTGAGCTTCTTCTGCGGCTTCGCCATGAGACCGCGCATACCCGCCAGCTGGCGGATCTGATCGCGGCTGCCACGCGAGCCGGAGTCGAACATCATGAACACGGGATTGAACCCGCGCTTCGACTCTCGCATCGACTTGACCATCTCGTCGGCGATGTCGGAGTTCGCGTGCGTCCACGTGTCGATGACCTTGTTGTAGCGCTCGCCGTTCGTGATGTTGCCCGTCTGGTACGCACGCTGGAAACGCTCGACGCGCTCTTCCGCTTCCTGCAGCAGTGTCGCCTTCGCCGTCGGAATCTCGAGATCCTCGATCCCGATCGAGACGCCACCACGCGTCGCGTTCGAGAAGCCGAACTCCTTCAGTCGATCGAGGAAGTTGACGGTCGCGGCCAGACCTGCTCTCCGGTACGACTCGAAGACCAGCTCGGACAGCACCTTCTTCTTCATGTCGGCGTTCTTGAAGCCGAGACCCGCCGGCACGATCGCGTTGAACA